>ERZ1026772.1741-NODE-1741-length-10756-cov-41.828427_pt1 | contig 10756 bp, 17 predicted proteins | sample MGYA00380124_ERZ1026772 | MGnify/ENA primary metagenome ERZ1026772 (study PRJEB33269, sample SAMEA4719760) | human gut metagenome | biome: human-associated habitat; feature: organic feature; material: feces | place: Cameroon | collected 2013-10 ...
ACCGCTTGACCCTATCTGAGCATAGTCACCGCTTGACCCTATATGAGCAGAGTAACCGCTTGACCCTATCTGAGCAGAGTTACCGCTTGACCCTATCTTAGCAGAGTCACCGCTTGACCCTATCTTAGCATGGTAACCGCTTGACCCTATCTTAGCAGAGTTACCGCTTGACCCTATCTTAGCAGAGTCACCGCTTGACCCTATCTGAGCATGGTCACCGCTTGACCCTATCTGAGCAGAGTAACCGCTTGACCCTATCTGAGCATAGTCACCGCTTGACCCTATATGAGCAGAGTAACCGCTTGACCCTATATGAGCAGAGTAACCGCTTGACCCTATCTTAGCAGAGTAACCGCTTGACCCTATATGAGCAGAGTAACCGCTTGACCCTATCTGAGCATAGTTACCGCCATTATCATTTAACGCATTATTGATTTTTGTTTTTGATGGCGATGTAATATCTTTAAGCCATTCCACCCCTAAGTTTATAATGTCAGCTAATTTTAGTTCTGCCTTTATTTTAATATGGGAAGAACAAACTTTTGTAGAGCTTGCCTCCCTGTCTATAGTACCAGATTGCTCAACCTGTGCAAAGCGAGAACCAATCATTTCATAATGGTCCCACACTTCCAGTGGGTTTTCACAGGCGTGAAAACCATGTCTACAACATTCGATTTTCCCATCTATTTCATATTCTTTCCCGACTTCATATTGAAAGTCTCTACATTTTAGGTTTTTATCAAAACCTTTGTATGCTATAATTTTATTTTGTTCTATCATAATTATTCCTCCGTGTATGGTTCTTTTGTACCCAACAAATGTTTTGTCTTCTCGTTGTAGGGGATACAACATCTGTATACCCCATGCGTTGTGTCATAAGGAAATCTCTCACCTTCATCTTGGCAGAAAACGCCAAAAAAAGTCGGCACCCAAATTTGGTCATCGTAGTCTCGCACAAGCACCTTATCGAAGGGCTGAAATTCGGGGGCAGAAGATTCGGGTTTCTTGTCGACAATATTTTGTATTTTCTTTTTGATTTTGAGAGCCATCTCTTCGTATTCCACCTTGGAGTAAGACAGAGTATTTTGGATGCTGTATCCTACAGGTTCGCCGTCCAAAACGATGCCGCTTGTCGCTTCAAAAGTCGTGTACTTATCATCCACGAACTTCTTAAAGATGACATATCGGGGAAATACGTTGTCGGAGGTGTTTTTGAGGACATCGCCCTCCTTGAAAACCTTGCTCCAGTCTCGCATTTCTTTTGACGGGAATAACAGCATTTCTGCGCCTTCTATCATATAGAGGCGACCGTATTTCGTAAAGAGATAATTCAATCTATTAGGCCCCTGAACAGATATCGGGTATGTTTTATTGTAATAATAAACGCCATTAAGCGCTACTTTACCCAATATCGGAGTCCACAATTTCGTACCTTCGGGCATATCTTTTAAGATTTCTGCGATATTAATTTCTTTTGCCATAATCATTTATTCAAAGGGTTCAACTTCTGTGCGTAAGTGCCGCACTTGTCAATATTCCGCGAGTCACGGATAAAGTCATATATCTTGTCCATCGTGTTCCTGACACGCTTGTATTCAAATATCTGGACGTGGATAGAGAAAGAGTCAAGCGCTGTGGCCCAAGTTTTCTTGATATGCACAATATCCTTCATCGGGTTCACCTCCTTCTGGTGAGAGGTAAGGAAGCGCTCGAAATAACTGTTAAACATGATGGTGGAGACAACAAGCATGTTGAACGCCGCAATGACCAACGCTTTCGACTCTGCAAAATCCTCATGCCGGTATCGCATTACAAGCCGGATATTAGATTTGAGCCGTTTGACGAGAGGCTGGATAAGTTCGTCATACTTATCCATGTAGTCAAGCCAGAACTGCTGCCTGATGTCCATCTCGTCAAGCATACGATTCTGCATCTTCCTGTAGTCGTCGAGCGCCTTGTTTATACAGCGTTTGGCGTTGAAGCGGTAGAGAGGGGTGTGACGAATGCTGTCCTTTGCATCCACCATAAGCCCGTATGCAACTTCGAGTACGGCAGCCACGGTGATAAATGAGGCTCTGTACACCTGTTCGTAGTCGTTCTGCACCTTCTTGGAAATCGCCGTATGTATGCGGGACATGCCGTTTGCAGGAATACCGGCATTAATGTGCATGACGGGCATAGGCAACCTCCCTTCTCGCTTCGTCAGCCATTTCGTAGTTTCCCACTTTCTGCTGAAGCATGTACGCCCTTTTGTTCGTTGCGTCACGTTCCGCTCTTGCCTTGCCGATGAAGATAAGGCTGAGCGCCACGGACACGATCATTGTGGCGATAATGAAGAACCACGGGAAGCGGTGGGCGGCAGCATTGACAATCTTTGCGAGAGAGCGGAAAATCAACGCTGTGCCTTTTGTGAAGAACCGCAAGCCCTTGCGGAGTTCGGCCTGCGGAGTGAAGACAATAGTGTTTTCAGTCATTGTAGTAGGATTTTTTTTATTCGGAGAAATTTCTGTTGCGTGCTTGAAAGAAGCCGCGATCCAGGCAAGTCTGGAAGATACCCTCATCCCCCTTGTCTATTGTGGCGATGCTCACGCCGTTGACCGTTATCGGAGTAAGGTGGAAGCGCTGCTTGATTTTGTTGAGATAATAAGGATGCGGCATCCTATGGAAGTATATTTCCCTTTTCATTAATCTTTCTTAGTTCTTTTCGGGCGAGCCTGTAGGCGTTAGCCGCCTTGGTGCCCTGTTTTGAAATATCCGGATAGTCAATCTTGTCGAGTACGATGGCGGCATGTCGGATAAAGCTGCGTATCAATGTGTCTTTCCCCATGCCAATGCCGAATGAAGAGAATCAAGGGCGAGGTCGTACTGCTGAGGGTCAACCTCACGTACCACCTGCCATGCAAGTTTTCGTAGCCAGACCATATCAAGGCGGTATTCATCCATCTTGCGGCAGATGTTGCGGAAATTGTCATCGTCCGACCTCGTATGAATATCCCCCGAGCGGTAGTTTTCGTAGTATTGCCTTTCGTCCGCAGTAAGGAACGAGGAAGGCATTTTGTATTTCGTCATAAAAATCTGCTGTTTTTCTGTACCTCATGCTGCATGCGCTGCACTGCGATGTATTCGTCTGCCGGAGGTATATAGATACCAGCCTTGTCGGAGGCGAACCGCAGGAAGCGGTCTATTGCGACGGACATTTCCTCCGTTGTAAGTTCGCTTGACGAGCGCAGGAAATGCCTTTCCTTACCAAGGATGCCGTCCTGTCTTGTACGAAGGAAGATGTCCGGCGAACACTCCGCCTTGAAGTAGACCTCCTTGACCTCCTGGAGAGGCAGTCCTACTTGCAGGGCGAAGAATCCGAGAGCCGCATGAAGGTAGCTGTTTTGATTCAGTGAGCGTTGTCTTTTTTCGGTGAGTTCCACCACCGTGCCTTTTCCCGAGAGGAACTTGGCGCGAGTGGTAAACTGCTCACGTTCAAAAGAGTCTGATAAGTTGTATATCATACTCGTTTGCTATTCGTTCAATCATCTGTTGCGTCCTTCAGAAAGGGAGGTCGTCGTTCGGCTGTCCCTGCTGCTGTGCCGGAGCTTGCTGCTGTTGGGCTTGCTGCTGTGCAGGAGGGAACGGGTCGGCGAACGCCGAGGGCTGTGCCGCAGGCTGCATTGCCTGTGCAGCGTTTGGGCGCTCCACTTTCCATGCACGGATGGAGTTAAACCAACGACCTTGATATTCACGGGCGTCGATGTCAAAATTCACAACCAGTTCTTCATTGAGCTGAATGTTATATTTCTCAACCTTGTCAGCGCCGAACACTTCAAACGCCATTTTTCTGGGATATTCCCCTGCGGTTTCAATGACGTAGGTGTTTACCTGCCACTGAGTACCGTTAGCCGAGACACCCGAACGAGGTGGCAGGGCTGCAATAATTTTACCTTGTAATTCCATATTTTTTATTTTAGTTTGATTCTTAGACTTGGCTTAACCTTGCTCTCTTTCAGATATTTCTCGTAGAGGTCCGGCTGAGCCTCCTTGAATGAAGCCGTATCGAATTTCTGTGATACGGATTCGGAAGTTATCGTAAATGCTCCGTAAGACGTTTTGTAAGACTTAGCCTTGCGGTTCTCCATGAGGGTCATAATCTTGTCTCTGACGGCATCCTGTTGCGTCTTGAGGGCATCTAATTCCCTTGCCAATCTGACGTATTCCGCTTCAAGCTTATAAAAGTCATTGGGAATCTCGGGGGTGTAGGAATAATCCGTGTCATTGTTTATGTCCGCCTCAATCAGCTTATCAAGGAGCTTGTCATTAACCCTCGGGAGTTCCACGAACTTGCTTTTGTCCCCCCTCAGCCATATACAGGCGATGGATGAGACTTTCAAATCGGGATTTACCATCTCGAAGAAACGTGCGTAGATGCTTAACTGGAGAGCAACATTCTCGTAGTACAGCTGCGAAGTGGTTTTGTAGTCAACGAGGACAATGCCCTCTTCTCCGTTGAGATATACGCCATCAATGGCAGAAGCGTATCGCTTACTGTCAGTGACGAGATATTCACTTGCCATGTGACGCAACCTGTTCGTCTTGACTATGCCGACATAGCTAAGAAGTTCCGGTGTCCATGCGTCGGCAGGGAACATGGTGTCGTCCCCATTGAAAACCGAGTTGTAGAGTTCGATAAGCTCATGCACCTGGGTGCCACGTGCAGCAGCCTCATTGAGGACAGTCTGCGGTATGCCGTCGTATGTGCCGGGGAAGGCTCGCTTGATAAGAGTCGAGGTAACCCCGAACAGCTCCTTGCCTCCGAGGAAATAGCGGTGTTCCTTCTGATCGAAGGAAACGCCGCAGTCTTTCAAAATGATATTGCTCATTGTATACCAAGCTCCTTTTTGCGGTTAGTGCAGGACGTGAGGAATACAGGGTCTTTCAGTAACGGCTTGAATGTGGTTGCAATCCACTGCAACTGCTCTTTAGTCGTAGCCTTCGCAAGATACTCCTGTGCCTGGAATATGTCTTCCGGATTAATACCCTGCTGTTGCCCGTTATTCGGATTGGGTTGGACAGGGAGCTGTCCGCTTGCCTGCTGCTCCTGCATGTTGTATTTTGTTGAAGGGTCCACAATGTTCTTGCCTTTAGCGTAATAGACATCGGCAGCGACACCGAGCGCCTTCATGGCCACCGAAAGAGCATCTGTGAGTGCCATCTTGTAACATTCATCCGAGACATATACACCATTGCGTTCCATTGTGACCTCGCTCGAGCCACCTGTTCCGGGGATTGCCTCAGACCATTCACCATCAATCTTGACGAAAAGGTCAATGTTGCAATACGCCTTAGTCTCATTGCCAAAGGTCTCGGTCCACTGCTTATTGATAGAATACTTCCACCCGATACCGCATGTGCCGAATACCTCCGTCATACGTTGGATACGCCACATGGGGTTAATGTCACTCATGTTCTTTAAACGTCCTGCATTAATTGTTTTTAAGGCTTCTTTGGGGACGTCTCTCAGTTTATCGTAAAGAACCTTCGCCGGATTTTCGTCTATCTGTTTTTCGGTGGTTTCCGACTTGGCGGTTTCTGTTGTTTTCTTGGTTGCCATTATTTTTTTGAAGTTTTGTTGATAATTGTTTTTATAATCGCATTTATAGCGTCGGCGGAAGATACGGCGCATGCCAGGTCAGTGACTCGCGCAAGTTCGCTGCTTGTCATTCTTTGGATGATGCCGACGATTCTCTTTTCCCGTTGCGTCATTCCTTAGTGAAAACGTCAATGATTTTCGTTTCTATGACAGACTCGACAATGTAGTCTGTCACGGTTCCGCTCATTACCTCGTCAAAGTTGCGCTGTGCGTCCTTGGTGGATGCAGCCTGCACAAGAAACAGGACAGGGGATTTCTTCTCCTTGCCGGTCTTCTCGTCAAGAGTTATGAAATTAGCTTTCACTTTGTAGTAGTGGTCGGCAGCTTCGTTGTCCGTGAATATGATTTCCCCGAACGGCGCTTTGGAAATGTCAGCGACGTCCAATTCATCGCAATACTTCATCTCGTCTGTTATCCCTGCCTCGGCTTCCGTGAAGCTCAATGCCGACAGGGCGTACAGCTCCTTGACTTTCTTACTTAACCCGTCCTCCATGACCTTCTGATAGGTAATCGTAGCGAGGAACCATGAGTCTGTTTTTGTAGTGATTTTCTGTTCCATATTTTTAAAAGTTTTTGATTATTATTCGTATGCCCATTCCCAGGCAGGGCAGTTAATACCTTCTTTGTCTCTGTTCTGTTTCCCTCCGTTGCAGTCCTTGTATCTGCGCCAGAGGCAGTCATAGCATCCCCGTGGTCTCATACCAAGTCCTCCTTGTATGCCCATTTGAGGGCGTTGACCGCCTTGATCTTCTTCTGCCAGTCGCCGTTGGCTGTGGCGTGGATGAAGCGTCGGCGTATACGGGTTACTATGATGATACCCTTGTCGGAGCTGTCGGGCGGTTCGTCGGCAGGGTGCCACATTTCCGCCTTGTGTGCCTTGATGCCTTCCTCGTATGCTTTGCAGAAGGCTTTGACGGCGCATTGTCGTGGCGTGTGGTTGCCGTCGTCTATCCTGTCGGCATAGGCTTCGGCTTGTGTCTTGATTTCTTCTGTTGTCATTTTCTCAGGGATTTTCCGGTGAAGGTGATGAGCTTTGTCAGTCCCCGAAGACGGTCTACGGTACGTTCGCCGTATTTTGCGGTGAGGTCACCTATGCTCATGTTTGTTGTTATGATGAGCATATTGCCCTTACGCTCCGCATTGTCTACGAGTTCGTTGAAGGCATAGTGCTTGTTTCCGTATTCCTGGTATGTGCCTTCAGTCCCGACATCATCGATAACGACTATCTTCTGCCTCATCATTTCCGGCAATCTGCGCCCAAGGTCAGTGGCGTGGCATTGTATGCACATAAGCTTGCCGCAGCCATAGTAGAGCAACACCGGAATAATACGGCTACAGATTAGAGATTTGCCCGTGCCGCAGTTTCCGCTTACGACAAGACCTTTGCCTTTGTTGTCGGCAAGCCAGTCGATGACGGGTCGGTATTCTTCTCGCCATACGGCTTCCTTTCCGCAGAAGTATTCCAGTCCGTTGCGGAATCTTGCGTCGGCATTAGCGACCTTGAATCTGACCGTTATGTCGTGCGGTATGCCCGTTTCGGAGAGGCGAGCCATAGTTTCGTCAAATATTTCCTTTATTTTCTGTTCCATATTTCAAGTTTTTTACCATCCGTCCGTAAAGTTAGAGCTGTAGTCCATATCTTCCTTTTGCATTATGACACCAACTTCCATTGGCTTTCTTGTCGTATTGCAGGGCGAAGAGTAATTCTTTAGTGGGAATATTCCTGCCCAGTTGTTTGCTATCGACTGTTCTACTATTTTCCTTGCCGTCTCTGCATTGTTGTCGGAGAGATGTTTCAACTTGTTTATGAAGCCCTTTTGCCCGAGAGGTTTGTATGATTGCTTTCTCTCCTTCTTGTATGCCATCCAAAGCTCTATGACTTCGTTCATGGCAGGGTCGGGGTCGAACGGCGAACTTTCTTTGCTTGGTTTCTTTCCTGTTTCCGGATTTTCTGAACCCCTTTTTTCTATGGGAGAAATATTTATATTTCTTCCATCTTTATTTAGGGAGTTAATATTATTATCCTGTATAGTATTAATATTATCTTCCTGTATATTTTCCTCTTTATTTATTATTTCCTCTTTAATAATATTTTTATTATCTATAAGGGAAGTTGGAGAAACGGAAGCTAAATCAGCATCAGAAGCTAAATGCGATTTAGCTCTTTTCTTATGCTTGTTTCCATTTATTTTTGAAGAAATACTCCTGCCGTCAACAGGAACAATCTCTGCGGAAAGCACTGTATAGAGCATGTCTGTGGCAGGGTCGCTTATCGGTTCAACCTCTTGACTATCAAGCTCTTTAAGAATATTTCTGAAAATAAGAGCAAGCTTTTCGTCAGAGAGTTTGTCGAATAATTTTTTCTGTCCTGTGTAGAGGGTTATTTTCTTATCCATAACTTGGAAAAATAGCTTATTTTTTCACTCAAAGAGCTAAATGCGAAATAGCTCTTTAATATACTTTATCATATCCCTTGCCAACCACTTCCCGATAAGGTATCCTCCACCGACAGATGCTGCCGTGAGAAGGAGAGAAAGAAGAATTATTTTCATGCCTTCTGGAAATTTAGTTTGTACTTTTCTATGTAATGCTGCTCGAATGGCGAGCGCTTTGTTTCTTCGTCATAGAAGAGGGTGTAGCCACCACCGGCTTCTTCATCAAGGAAATAGTTGAGATGCTTGGTGAGGTGGAAGATGGCCTTGTATGTCTTTTTCGGCCACCTCTTATGCCGGAACTTTGTTTTCGTCTCCATTCCGCTCATATATCTCAGTTCGTCAAGCTTCCGCCGTTTCTTCCATACTGCGGCTCTTGCCGCCTGATCGACTTTCTTCCTACCTTCCGTCCTTGCGTCGTGGCATTTCTTTTCAAGGCGCAGCCTGGTTTCCTCGTCGTGTTCCAACCCGAGCCTTGTCTTCCATGCTATAATGCGAGAGTGGGTGAATCCGGTCATGTCGTGTATCTCCCTTGCGGAGTGTCTTGGCCAGAGCTTCAAGACAGCTTCCTTGCATTTGTTGTTCGGCAGGGATTTAGTATGGTCTATTATTCCACCGTTCTCCCTCATAATCCTGTAGAGGGAAGATGTGCAGATTCCTGCTGCCTTAGCCACGGCGATTCTCGGTCGGTCGTTGATATGATCGAGAACGTACTGCCGCTGCTCGGGCGTGATGTTTCTGAAGTGTTCCATGTGGAGCGCCACGGAATCGAACCGCCAGCACTATGTTGTATCAAAAAATGGCTTAGTGAAATATTAGGCTTGTGCTGCCACTTTGCGCCCCGATGCAAACCCTGCGGTCCTCACGGAAGACAGGGGAAATATGAATTTAGAAAGTATATTTCCACTTCGCCAAGTGGATGCTGATTTAGATAATCATAAACTTATTGGAAAATTAGTGTGCCGCCCAGTGGATTCGGACCACTTCGCAACGGATTTTTACTTGCCGTACTTACCATGTGCTACGGCGACGGGCGACGTTTGGGAGGCGGACCTCCCCTAATGTCTGCGTCAAAGACAAACTGATAAATACATAATAGCAGGACTCTCACCTGCACGGCATCCTTTTTGCCGTATTTAGTTAATAATTGAATAAAATGAAATTACGTTTACACAGACATTGTGGCGATTGAGGGATTCGGACCCTCTCGTTACTATGCTTTCAGTATGACCGCGGAAGATGGGGAACCGCGGCGTGCATGTTGTCAGCCTTCGCTTTTCCGTTCGCCCGAAGGAGGCTCGCCTTTTGGAAACCCTGCCTATCTTCGCAGACTGCCAGGGTTGGAACTTAACATCTTACCTAAATTTGATTAATATGGATTTAAATTATCAGCTCCGGTGGCAGGATTCGGACCTGCTCGCTTCATGGGTACGCTATCCGTGTGCCGTACCGACCACCGGTAAGAAAGGGGTGAGGCATCCTCCGAAGCCTTTAATCCACGGATGCCTCGTTGACCCCTTTGTGAGACTGACACCATGCGGCGACTATCCAGTGCGCCAAAGCTTGCCCAAGGCGGTGTCAGTGGGGCTATTATCCGAAAAGAAATTGTAGGTCTGTCAAAACCGCCCTGTGTCTCACGACATGGAGCGGAAATTTTACTCAAATGAAACACAACACTTTGTGTTTTTTTGCAACAATAATTAATTTAAAACTATGAAAAATATGGGAGGCACGGCAGGACTCGAACCTGCGACTTTTCAACCCGTTTTTATAGGCCATGTGGGATTTTCTTTGTAGAGCCTCGCTCTTGCCTTCTGAGCTACGTGCCTCTGTTATGTATGTAGTTATGAAGCGTTTCTACATTGCTTATATCCTTTGTGGATATGCCTCTGCATTCCTTTTCACTCTGCCTGTCCCATGTATGGGATGGTTCATTTTGCCGCAGCTGTGTTCAAAATTTCGCGGTAGAATTTATTGTATCTGCTTTTTGCTACGTCTCTGCTAATGGGAAATGCGCTATGAGGTCTTTCGCAAATGTGCGTCCTTCACGGGTCGCGGCATCCATTGATGCTCGCCGTTACTATATTACACATCTTGCTGTTTTGTTGTCAATACGTCAAAGAACTCTTCTTTTGTTGTCCACACCGCCAGTCTCGCTCTGGGCTGCAAGTCGTTAGCTTTCTCGGTGGGCTTTTTAATAATTGATAAATAAACATGTTGTTGCCCTGGCTATTCTTCCCGAACCGTACAGGACTTATGGAATCTGTACCAAACAAATCTATTATAATACACTATACTCTTTCTCGTTGATTGTCCTTTCCACCTTGTCATCGACAATGTACTGCGAGAGGCGTGCGTTGATGATCGCTTGCTTTATCTCGGCTTTGGAGTAGAACAAAGGGGAGTTCTTGCTTTCGCCTCTGCGGTGTGCTGTTACCACTCCTGCCTTGATGAGGCGGCAAAGCTTCTCGTAGTCGGTGAAGGTCGCCCTGCACCATTTCTCTACGTCCTTTAAGCGCAGTTCGTCAGATGTAGGCTCGTATGCTCTTACTGCTGTCATGTAGCCTATCTGTACGAAGTCTGCCATCATCTCGCCGATTTGTTCTATTGTCATTGTCATGGGTGTGGGTGTTAGAATTGTTTTATGAAGCCGAGTTGTTCGGCTCGTTGCCTTATCAGGTTCTCG
>ERZ1026772.1743-NODE-1743-length-10749-cov-4.191042_pt1 | contig 10749 bp, 6 predicted proteins | sample MGYA00380124_ERZ1026772 | MGnify/ENA primary metagenome ERZ1026772 (study PRJEB33269, sample SAMEA4719760) | human gut metagenome | biome: human-associated habitat; feature: organic feature; material: feces | place: Cameroon | collected 2013-10 ...
GGCAGGTCTTTCATCTGGAAGCGCGATGTGCGTCCCTCCTCGCTGTTGAACGACATGAGACCGTGGTTGTTGCGCGTGTCCTTATCGTCGGAAGCAAAGGATGCAGCCTCCTCAAACTTGTATTTGCCACCTCGTATGTCGGTGGCAAGAGAGTCGAGGCGCACACGCATAGAATCGGTAGCTTCCTCCGAAACGTGAGGGATGCGGAGAATATGACGCACCTTGATTTTGTCACCACGCTTGTCAATGAGCTGAATGATGTGGAAACCATATTCCGACTCTACAATCTTTGAAATCTTCTTAGGGTCGGTGAGGTTGAAAGCCACGGCAGCAAAAGCGGGGTCGAGCATTCCTCGGCCAGTATAGTCCATCTCACCACCCTGACGAGCCGAACCTGGATCTTCGGAATAGAGACGTGCGAGAGTGGCAAAAGAAGTCTCACCACTGTTCACGCGCTCTGTATATTCGCGAAGCTCATTCTTTATGCGGTTTATCTCCTCCTGGGCAATCTTAGGCTGACGAGTGATGATTTCCACCTCCACCTCTGTTGGCACAAAAGGAATGCTGTCCTCTGGCATATTGCGGAAATAGTTGCGCACATCAGAAGGAGTAACGCTGATGTCGCGCACAAGCTTTTCCTTCATAGCCTGAATGAGCTGATTGTTCTTAAAATCGTCGTGGAGCTGCGAGCGCATCTGCGATACTGTCATCTTCTTGTACTCCTCAAGCTTCTCACGCGAGCCTGCCTGCTGAATCCAACGGTTGATCTGCATGTCGATGTTTTGTGCAATCTCACCCTCTGTCACCTCTATAGAGTCGATCTCTGCCTGATGCAAGAAAAGTTTCTGTACAGCAATCTGCTCGGGTATTGCACAATCGGGATTGCCGTGCCAATCGATGCCTTCGGCCTCACCTTGAAGGCGCATCATCTCAACATCAGACTTAAGAATGGGTTGGTCGCCCACTACCCATATCACTTCGTCCACGACACTGTGTTCGGGAGCTGTAGTCTCTTCAGCCGCACTGTCAACAACGGGTCGCGACTCCGAAAGCTCGGGCAGTGTTACAGCCATGTTGGTTGTGTCGCTTGCAAAATGGTTATTGCCCGACATGCGACCTGCACTGGCACCAATGCCCGCACAAACCAGCAAAGCTATCATGGCTATAGTAAGTTTGTTCTGTTTGTTCATCTAATATCTTTTCAATAATTTTATTTGTGAATATTTCTTTTAAAGGATTTATTCATTTATTGTCTGTTTAATGGTTGTTTACCGTTGCGAGCGCCTCCTGGTTGAGCACAACCGGATACTGGCGGCGCAAGTCCTCAATCCATTGCTTTTCGAGTTGCTCTTGATAGTCGGCAACAACAAGCTCACGCACATCACTGTAATCCTTAGGTTTCTTCATTACTGTGCCATATACGGCAGAGTAGTCGTAGTCCTTAGGAGCATTGTAGACGGTGTCTTTCTTGAACACATCGCGGTCGACAAGAGCATTGTCGCCCTTCTTGAATATGCCCTTCACCACCTTTATGCGCAAGGTGGAATCGTTGAACTGCTTGCGCAGGGTATCAGCCCAATCGGCAAAATCCACGTTCTTGAGCGAGAGTTTCACCGCCTCCACGTCGGCAGCATCCTTGCAATTGTAGGCAATGCCCTTGAAGCGAGGTTCTGTCCATGCGTAACGCTTGCGGTTCTTCTTGAAGTAAGCAGCGAGAGCCTTGTCGTCCTTGGCAGCCTTTTCCCAAACCAATCGGTTGGAAATCTCATAGAGCAGGAGGCCGTCGTGATACTCACGGATGAGATTGCGCAAGGCAGGATCCTTGGCAGCAAGCTCGTCGGCACGCTGAGTGAGCAGCGCTTCTGCAGTTGTCTTAGGCACCGATGCCTTGGCTATAGAGTCAAGCTTCTGCGAGATGATGCGCTCACGCAAGCCACGCTGATCAATGAAGCGACGGATGTCGGCACGCACCGAGTCGTAGGGGAAGAAGTTCTGCTTTGCAATGAGCTTCACTATATGATAGCCAAATGGTGAGAGGAACGGTTTGGAGAGTTCACCAGGCTTCATCGAGAACACTTGATTCTCGAATTCCTTCACAGTCTGCCCCTTCTGAATCCACGACAAATCGCCATTACGTCGGGCTGAGCCTTTGTCGTCGGAAAGTCGACGTGCCAGGTCGGCAAAGTCAGCACCCTTCTCAAGTGCTGTATATATTGAGTCGGCACGCATTTTAGCGGCATCCTGCTCCGCTTGCGTTGCCTTCTGGTTTATCATGACAAGAATGTGGGCGGCATGGGCCAGTCCACCATTAGCGTCGACACGTGTCTGCGTGTCTTTGTATATCTTTTTCGCCTCGTTCTCCACGTCGTTGTCGTTGATGAACGTAGGACGCACCTGCTGGTCGCGATACATCAGAAACTCCTTGCGAAACGAGCTTGTTGTGTCGATGCCAGCAGCCTCGGCGGCAAGCACCTTGAGCTTATAGTTCACAAAAAGTGGCACATACTCATCGACGTTCTTCTTGTCGACAACAGTTTCGGAGTTGTTTTTGTTGTAAGAATATTCAAATTCTGAGCGCAACACCGGTTTCCCGTTGATGGTCATTACTACTGGGTCGGTGGTTTGCGCGCCTGCATAGCTTGCAGCAAGAAGCAGGGCAGCCAACAGTGATTTAAATTTCATTTTAGTGTATGATAAAATACGTATATATTTAAAATAGGTGAAGCAATGGCACGGGCACACTCCTTACAGAAAAGGACGGGGCCGAGCCATTGCTTTCTTTTTCAATTTACAATTGGCTATTACTACTTGGAGCGAAGCAAGATGAACAGCCAACAGTCAATCTATCAGTTGTCTTTACTGAGGACGTGAGTAGTTAGGAGCCTCACTTGTAATAGTGATGTCGTGAGGATGGCTCTCAAGTACACCGGCATTGGTGATGCGAGTGAACTTTGCATTGTGCATTGCCTCGATTGTGCCAGCTCCACAGTAGCCCATACCTGAGCGCAAGCCACCGATAAGCTGATAGATAACCTCCTGAACAGTTCCCTTGTAAGGCACGCGACCTGCGATACCCTCCGGTACAAGCTTCTTAACATCGCTTGTTCCAGCCTGGAAGTAGCGGTCCTTAGAACCGTTCTCCATAGCCTCCAAAGAACCCATGCCACGATAGCTCTTGAACTTACGTCCGTTGAAGATGATAGTGTCGCCGGGGCTCTCCTCGGTGCCTGCTACAAGCGAACCAATCATTACAGAGCTTCCACCAGCAGCAATAGCCTTGACTACATCGCCTGAGTAGCGCAAACCACCATCAGCAATCAAAGGCACACCAGTACCCTTCAAAGCAGAGTAAACATCGTAAACTGCACTCAGCTGAGGAACACCTACACCTGCAACGACACGTGTTGTACAGATAGAGCCCGGACCGATACCTACCTTAACCGCGTCGGCACCATTGTCGACAAGCATCTTGGCAGCAGCACCAGTAGCCACGTTGCCCACTACAATGTCTACGTTGGGGAACGAAGCCTTTGCCTCGCGCAACTTCTCAATTACGAACTTTGAGTGGCCATGAGCGGTGTCAATTACGATAGCGTCGGCTCCAGCCTCTACAAGAGCGTTCATACGGTCGAGAGTGTCGAAGGTTACGCCAACACCGGCAGCAACACGAAGACGTCCCTTCTCGTCCTTGCAAGCCATAGGCTTATCCTTAGCCTTGGTAATGTCCTTGTAGGTGATAAGACCAACGAGGTGGTTCTCGCTGTCAACTACGGGCAGCTTCTCAATCTTGTTCGACTGAAGAATATCGGCGGCAGCAGCGAGATCGGTCTTGATGTGAGTGGTAACAAGATTCTCGTGTGTCATCACATCGTCGATAAGCTTGTCGAGATGACGCTCGAAACGAAGGTCACGATTGGTCACGATGCCCACGAGATGATTCTCGTCGTCAACGACAGGAATACCACCGATGTGATACTCTGCCATCATGTCGAGAGCGTCTTTCACTGTCTTGCCACGGCGAATAGTCACCGGAGCATAAATCATACCATTCTCAGCACGCTTAACGGTTGCCACCTGACGGGCCTGGTCTTCAATCGACATGTTCTTGTGGATAACACCGATACCACCTTCACGCGCAATGGCAATAGCCATAGCCGACTCCGTTACGGTGTCCATGGCTGCTGTAACAAATGGCACATTCAGGCTGATGTTACGTGAGAACTTGGTTTTCAACTCTACCGTTTTCGGCAATACCTCTGAATAAGCGGGGATAAGGAGGACGTCATCGTATGTGAGACCGTCCATTACAATTTTATCAGCAACAAATGATGACATATAACTTAAAAATTTATTGCGTGCAAATTTAGCAATAAAAATTCAATCATGGGCATGTTATCACGACTTTATTTTCAATGTTAATGCAAATTAACGACTAATAGACATTCTTGATTTATTTCAAGGATACTCACATTATTATCACAATCAATAACAAATTAATATCATTTCATGAATTTTTAGAGACAAACCATTAATAGCTTCGTGGCGACCGAAGCCACCATTCGGACATCAAGACATCACAATTCGGGACGCTTGACACCACCATTACAGCAAAATCGACACCACGGTGAAAAACCATTAAAGCCACACACATATTAAGCAAAAATGCCAGCCCCTATCGAAACAAGGACTGGCAACACTTTGATTGGTTTTAAAAACCTATGTCTTTACTTAAACAACTGCGGAATGAACAGCAACGAATACTGGCGCCAGTTGCTCCAAAGATGGCCGCGACGGCTCTCATGGAATGTGTATTTCAAGCCACTGGCAGTCATACGCTCCATGAGTTGCTTGTTAAACGGCATTAGACGGTCGGCATCTCCACAGGCAATCCAGTAGAGTTTGGGGTTGCTCTGTGCCAGTTTAGTAAGCTTGCCATCAAGGTTTGCGTATGCTGGAATTGCCTCCATGTCGATCTTAGTGAAGTCTACTCCAGCCGAATAGAGACCTATATAATTGAACAAGTCGGGGTAGTTGGCTGAAATCATGAGTGTGTGCATGCCACCCATCGACAGTCCTGCGATAGCGCGGTGTGCCTTGTCGGGGATTGTGTTGTAGGTAGCATCGACAAAGTTCACAATCTCTGGGAACGCCATCTCATATAATCCATCCTTGTAATGAGAAAGGAAGTTTGTCATCACAGGCTTGTAATCGAGATTCTCGGCAGTCTCGCCAGCAGCAGCCTGCTTGCCAAAGTTACCATTAGGCATCACTACAATCATCGGCTCACACTTGCCCTCTGCAATCAGATTGTCCATGATGCGCGAGATGTTACCCAGCTCTAACCATGCATTCTCGTCACCACCACTGCCGTGCAGGAGGTAGAACACAGGATATTTCTTGTCCGTCTTGCCATATCCGGCAGGCAGATACACATTCATGCGACGATCTTCATTCACAGTGTTAGAGTGATACCACACTGTGCGCACCTGTCCGTGAGCCACATCTTTCACCTGATATTCGTCGGCAGCACCACCTCCTACATAGAATATGCTGAACACATTGCCCACGTCACGGCGTGTAAAAGGATTGACGGGGTCAATGTTCACAACACCATCTACATTGAATCGGTATGTAAACATTTCTGATGCGAGCTGCGGTGTGGTGTATTCCCAGATGCCATCCTTGCCCTTTTTCATTGTGCCCTCACCGTTGTTTTGTTCCCAATCGGCTACCACTTTCACACTTTTGGCCTTGGGTGCATTCACTCGGAACGTCACTGTACGGTCACTGTTTACCTGTGGCGACACCAACTTGCCCTCACGAAATGAAATGTTCTGTTGTGCGCTCATGCCCATTGATGCGAGCACGGCTGCCATTGCGACAATAATTCTTTTCATAGATTATTTGTTTAAATTATAGTTATTAATAAATGGTTTTACTTGTTTACTATTTAGAAATTGAGTTTTGCACCAAATTCCACTGTGAACGGTCGGATATAGTTGCCTGCCATGATGGTACCGGCATACTGTGAACCGTCGGTGATGAGTTCAGAGCCAGGTATTGTGCCCTGCGCTCCACGCTGATTGAGGAAGTTTACGACATTGACGTTGAACGTAAGCATCTTGTTGGCCTTATAGCTTGCACCCGCAAATGTCTCCCAACGACCGTTGAAGTAGACAGAGTTACCAACATTAGCGTACTGCTTGCTGTAGTAGCGGAACGATGCCCAAATGTTGAAGCGATCGTATGTGTAGTTGGGGTCGAGCTCAATTATCATCTTAGACTGCTTTGTTACGGTCTTGTCGCTGAAGTCGTATGTCTTGTTAAATGCCTCAAACTTGTAGCCAGTGTACTTCGGGCTCTGCAGTGTCAGCATGGCATGGAACTTAAATCCCTTAAACGGGGTGAACATAGCGTCGGTGGTCCAGCCCATGGTCTCGATGCCACTCGATGCTCCTACCATTACGGGGTCTTCATTGGGGTTGTCGCTCATCACAGTAAGGCGACTGTAGTCGTTGGTGCGACGTGCATAGGTGAAGGCAGACACAAGGTTCACAAACGAGCTATTATAGAATATGCCTGCACGTCCGAGAATGAACGGACGGTGGTTGTAGTAAGGCAGAGTCTTACCAGAATAAGCCTCGAGATGGCGGTACTGCTGAAGGAAATTGATTTCGCCAGTCAGTCCGAAGTTGCTTGTAATGTTGTATGTCGGCGACACAGAAACGACATAGTTAAGACCTGTATTGGTATGATGTGTTGTGCCCACAGTCTTGCTGTTGCCATCGGCATCGCTATAGTTTGCGCCGATATAAAAATCAGAGAAGCGACCGTCGCCGATATAGTCTACACCGATATTAAACAGTTCGAGACGTGCGCCGTAGCCCATTCTGAAGTTGCGCGACACGCGCCATGTGTCGTTGACATAGGCAGCGAGTTTGTTTTCAAAACCCTTGTCATACTCAGAAGAGCCATTAAGGTTTGCATATTCCTTGCCGTTGTACACCAATTTGCGTGGATTGGGTGCCACTTCATGATAATACTGCGTTGTGCTGCGGGCGTAATCGATGTTACTGTACAGCTCGTTTATGCCGAATGCCCAATTGTGGTTTGCCGTCTTCTTTTGCAGTTCAGCAATAAACATAGCGTCTTTCACGCAGAACGCGTTAATCTGTGAGAGTCGACGCTGTATCGTGCCATGGAAAGCATCGCCGTTATCGGCGTATGTAGCATCGGCATCTTCATAGAATCCCATTGTGAGTTGGTCGCCGCTGTGCCCCTTCGAGTGCGAGAACTTAGCCTTGACAGCAAGCGTGAGATTGTTGCCAAAGTCGTAGTCGAGCAGCGCGGTAGCCTCGTGTGTACGAGTCTTGATGATGTCGTACAGATTATTGGTCACCAGCTCGCCAGTCTTCACATCACGATACTGCATCGTGCCGTCGACAGGGAGATAAGAGTCGCGACCCATACGGAAGCCCTTTAGTTCCGAAACCTTACCGTCGCCGTCGTAGGTGAACGGTGCATAGTTGGCAAGTGTCGTAAGCGGATGGGTGACATTGTATTTGTAGAACACGCTGAAGCGTCCGCGGTCGTTGTTAAACAGTCGTGTCAGTCCTGCGGTATAGAACTGTGCTCGATCTATATAGTTGGTGAACTTAAGATCCATGCTTCCTGGGGCAAAGTTCTGATAAGTGCAGAGAGTGAAATAAGTCTTCTTGGCCAGCTTACCCGAAAGATTCATATCGAAGTTCTGTGCGCCGTAGGTATTGGTCTGATATTTCACCTTTCCCTTGAATTTCTCGCCACCGCGCTCCATATATGAGTCCACGCCATAGCCTATCTCACCAAACTTTATGGCAGTAGTGGAGATGTTTTGCAGACCCTGTCCTGCGAGCAACTGCTCTCCACTGGCCAGTGGTTACTGGTAGTGTTAGGCCAATAATAGTACACAGCAGGCACACCGTCAACCGATACAGCCGTATAGCTCATAGGCAGACCGATTTCTACCTGACGCGGCTCTGTGGCATCTTTGGCATTTAACATCACGCCGTGGTCGTTACCTTCGGTCTTGGTGCTGTCCTCAACAGCAGCATATGCCTTCAAGAGAGTGTCGGCATGTACTGGCAATGTGGTGGCAAGCGAAGCTGCTACCAAAAATGTCGGAAGCAATAATTTGTTGTGTTTCATAATAATTTAAGTTTTAAAAAAAATACGATTTAAATTTCACATACTTAGGTTTTATGCCTTCGGGCAGAGCGTCTGGACTATTGAAATGTGTCCATTGCACTCGCAAATTGACTCTTGCAGGCTGCGCTTCATCCGAATTGCACTGGCAAAATTAGCCTTCTATTCTTCCGTTTGCAAAAAATATACGGTATATACCCTCTCTACAACGCAAGCAATGACTGATTATCAGCACATTGCCCACATCGGCACATACCTATAAATATACTTTTTTGTTGTAAAAACACACCTGTTTACGGAAACAATAAGCCACAACCAGGTAACAAGAAAGAAAAATATATGACAAAAAGACCCCTTCATCGTATTTTCACTCCAAAACGGGAAGCGGAAGACGATGAAGGGGGTTCAATGAAACATATTTATAAAACAAGTATCACGCCATAAGTCGGCGATAGAACTCGTCCTTATCGTAGAGAGCAGCGTTAAGCACGCGCGTCTTGTAGCTCTTGATGGTGTTTACAGAGTAGTTGAGCGAGCGCGCGAGGTCGTCGTTCTTGGTAATGCCAAGACGTATTAATGCAAAAATGCGCATCTCCGTAGTGAAGCGCTCATCGCGTCGCGGCATCACGCGGTTTTCTTCGCGCAACAAGCTATTAAAATGCTCTGGAAAATCGGGAAACAACATGAGCAGTACCTGATCGATGGGATAGAGCAAGTCAAACGCTTCGCCACGCTGCTGGTCAAAGACGTTACGCAAGCCGGCATAGTCTTTGATTGTAAGGCGGCGCAGCACCTCTTTGCGTAGCTTCTCCATTGCAGACTGATGGTTGGCGCTTGCCATGATGAGCTGTCCGAGCACCACCTCTTTTATACGTCCTGCCTCAAGCAGTTGCACATTTATCTCCTCTATCTGGCGGCTCTTGTCTGACAGACTTTCCACATGATGCTCAATGAGCTCCTTCTGGCGGTGCAGCATACGCGCCTGACGCACCATCATGTAGATGGCGCCGCACAACAGCACCACCACGACAGCCAACACCACAAATCCCACAAGCAGTCTGGTCTGCTGCTTCTGCGTGTAGACATACAGGTCGTTGTCTATCTTCGGGTAGCTAGCGGCAATCTCGGCATAGCGGTAGCGCGAATGATAGGTTTCGGCATTGTGCATCGCGACGTTTATCAGCATGTAAGAGCGCGTGATGTCGCCTGTGATAAACGCCACCTCCGCAATCTTGCGTGCCGCAGCATAGTTTTTGGCGCCGCGTTTTATATTCTCTATTCCCGACTGCGAAATATAGCACGCCGCATTAGCATAGTCGCCCAACCCCATATAGTTGTAACCGAGATTTCCCAACGCCGTGGAATAATAGTCTGAAGAAGGGGCGAGCTTGGCGAGCAGCCGCTTGCTCCACCTCACGGCCTCGGCATAGTTTCGCTTGTTGAAGTTCATCTTCACGTTCATGTCGTCAAGAATCCACGATTCTGCTGGCACAAGTCTACGCGTCTGCTCGTAATAGTCGTTCATACGTTGGAGGTAAAGGTTAGGATTGAAGAGATGACGCGGAAAATAAAATCCATTCTCAAACTCCAAGTTGAAAGCTGCAATCAGACGGTTCACCTTCACCGCTTTCGAGCAGCGCGCCACATCGACAGTGGCGAGTGCCTCTGATGCCTCACGGAAGAAGCCGCCCTTGGTAAGAACCTCCACCTTATATATAATAGCTTGCGCCACGAGATCGTAGTCGCCTGTCTTGCGCCCTATCTGCTCACACTGCTGCGCGGCAGTGAACGCAGGTTTAAACGACAAGTGTGAATACTCTTCGTAGAGCGCCGCACAGAGTTCATACCTCTTTCTGAGCTCGGTGACTTTCGCCAACTCGTCTTTCAAGTCGTCAATACGTCTTTTAGCCTGTGCGTCATAGGCGGCAGCGTTGTTCAACACCTTGCAGATGGCGTCGATATAAGTGCTTGCCTCACGACTCATACGGCTACGCACGGCAGCATCTGTCTTATTAAACTCGTCACGCATCTTGACAATAGGCATGGAAGAGAGCGTGTATGTGGTGTCAGTCACCGATGCTGCTACAGGCGTGACGCAAGCCAACGACACGAGCACACACAATGTTGCCATCAGCCATTGCTGGCACGTCTGCGCTCCAAATCTGATTCTAATGTTCATAGCATATTTACCTTGGTTGCCCTTACGGCATTTATAAGATTAGGTTATGTCACTCGCCCACAAAGATACGCAATATCTATCAAAAAGGCAAATAAAACCCTCAATTATGTTGACACAATGAGCAATAAGCCGATTTACAAAACGCTAACATCTTTCCAAACAGTGCCAGCAAAACATCAAGACAAGCAATCGGCATTTTGAAACCTACACCACACACCACATCTGCACACATTTGGAATGCACGTAAGCAGCTATGATTAGCCGGAATTATAGAAATATATAGACAATAAAAAAGGTCTCCAAAGTCGTTAGACCTTGAAGACCTCAAGTAAAAAGAAGGCAGCCACCTACTCTCCCGCATTGCATTGCAGTACCATCGGCGCAAG
>ERZ1026772.1744-NODE-1744-length-10744-cov-4.754982_pt1 | contig 10744 bp, 10 predicted proteins | sample MGYA00380124_ERZ1026772 | MGnify/ENA primary metagenome ERZ1026772 (study PRJEB33269, sample SAMEA4719760) | human gut metagenome | biome: human-associated habitat; feature: organic feature; material: feces | place: Cameroon | collected 2013-10 ...
TCTTCGGCCTGGCCCCGATCTTCGGCGGGTATGCCCAGTCCATCTGCAAGGATACTTTCTACACCGCGTTTCTGCTGCTGTTCGCCCTGAACGCCATGGAAGTGCTGGCGAGCCGGGAGAAGGGGAAAACCCCGTCCACCGCGGCGTTGGCCGGGCTGTTCGGCTGGGGACTGCTCAGCTGTCTGGTTCGCTCCAACGGGCTGTATGTGGTGCTCCCTTCGGGGCTTCTGCTGCTGGCTGTGGGGGCGAAGGGCAAGGCTCGTCTGCCGCTGGCCGCGTCGCTGGGCGGCTGCGTGGCCTGCGCTCTGCTGGTTTCCAACGTGCTGATCCCGGCGCTGGGCATCCCGGACGAAACGGCCTCGGGCATTTATTCCGTGTGCTTCCAGCAGAGTGCCCGGGTGCTGCGGGATCACGGCGATACCGTCACCCCGGAGGAATATGCCGAAATCGACCGGGTGCTGGACGCGGAAAAGCTGCCGGAGCTGTACGAGACCAACATTTCCGACCCGGTGAAGTTCACCTTCCGCTATTCCGGGCAGGGCGCAGCCGTGGAAAAAGAAGCCCTGAAGCACTATGCCCAGACGTGGAAGAAGATGGCCGCAGAATATCCCTTAAGCTATGCAGAAGCCTTCTTCGGCGGCAGCACGGGCTATTACGCCTTCATCCCCAAAATGGAGGGCCCCAGCTACAATAATCAGGCCGGCAACCGGCTGATGTTCGAAACCTATACCTTGGGGGACGATCCCGGCTACGTCCACACCCGCCAGATCGGCTTCCTGTCTAAGGTGCGAACACTGCTGGCCGCCTATGCCAGGGGCTGGCGGCGGATTCCGCTGCTCAGTCTGCTGTACTGCTGCGCAACGTATACGTGGCTGCTGGTGGGCGTGGGTTTGTATCTGGCCCGCCGGGGGCAGTGGCGGCGGCTGGCCGCGTTCCTGCCGGCGCTGCTGAGTTTGGGTGTGTGTATGCTCAGCCCGGTGAACGACTACTTCCGTTATTTCCTGCCGATTGTGGCCATGGCCTTCCCATTGACAGGCTTTGCCCTGCGGCCAAAAGAAAACTGAAACCGACGGCCCGCTTCCCATAAGGAGGCGGGCTGTTTTGATGGAGCGAAAATACGTCTACAGTCTGAGAACATTCAGAAGGAGCTGGCAGAGGGAAAACAATGCGGTTTTCAGTGCGGCGGGGGGTCAAGACCCTCGCTGCACTTTGTACAGCCGTATTCCTGCCGGCTAACCTCAAAATACCCTGTGAGGCTTTGCCGTGTGCAGTGCCCGGTCGGATATGGACAAACAAGGAAAGGGACGTAGTCCGAAACCTGCGCTTAATGGAGAACATAGGCTGCGCTGAAAATGACTGAAAGAGATGAAGCGCATAGCCAAGTGCGGAGTTAGGCCGCTGGGCAAAGCGGAGCGTGCAGTAAATTTCCGGCGTTAAAAAGCGCCGCAAACGCGCTTTTTTGACAAACTGAGTTGGCTGCTTTAGAACGCCCGTTCTCTGGAACGTCGTTTTTCGACAGAGGACTCGTTTGGGCGGACGACTGAATCTTAGCGAAAAAAAGACGCAATTCTAACATTATCTTCATGTTTCGAAGTATTTTCGTTGCTTCTGTGCATTGTTTCTTCACGAGAAGATATAGGAAGGCTGGATAAACCCAAATAATTCAAGCGTTTTTGAAATGGGAAATATGTGCCGATATAAACAACAGAAAACGGTATTTTGTACCATTTTGGTTCTTTTCACTTTTGTTACAAATTCGATTTGCGGAAAAATCCACGGTTTTCCGGGAAAAAGACGCAGCGATCCGGCCATTTACCGAGGTTTTGACATGATCGGTCAGGTTCGCAGCGGAACGGCCCCGTTTTTTCGGGAATGGCGCGCTTCTGCATGGTACTGTGTCACAATGTAAAATAATGATTCTATTTTGCACGAAAACGACAAATCGAGAGAAACTCGTGCTATACTCTGAAAAAACAGGGGAAAGTTACAAAACCCGCAAGGATTTTAGGAAATGGAGGAACGAGGGATGGAAGGTTATCGAATTCTGATCGTGGAAGATCACGTGCAGTCACGCACAACGATGGCGGAGTACCTGCGCAGGCAAGAGGGCGTCGCGCTGGTACGGGAGGCCGGAAACGGCGCAGAAGCCCTCAAACTGCTGAGCGAAGAACCGTTTGAGATCATGATCACCGACATCATCATGCCTCAAATGGATGGCTACGCGCTGCTGGAAGAAATGCGCCGCAGGGAACTTCCGTCCAAACCCCAGACCATTGTGGTGTCCGCGCTGGGACGGGATGATTTCGTCACCCGGGCTATTGAGCTGGGAGCGACCTTCTACATGGTCAAGCCCTTCGATATGCGCCATCTGATGAGCCACATCCGCGATTTGTCCGGCGGAAGAATCAGACCGGCGGATGCCGCACCCACTCCGAGAGAGACACACCGGGTGCAAACGCTGGACGAGCGGTTGGGCAGCCTGTTCCTCACCATCGGCATTCCCGCCCATATCAAAGGCTACCAATTCCTGCGTCAGGCCGTCAAAATGGTGGTGGACGAGCCGGATATGATCAACCGCATCACCAAGGAACTCTACCCCGGCATTGCCCGCCACTTCGGTACGTCTGCCAGCAAAGTGGAGCGGGCCATCCGCCACGCCATCGAAGTAGCGTGGAACCGGGGCCGGATCGAGACCCTGAACACCGCCTTTGGCTGCAAGGTCTGCACCCCGGAGGACAAGCCCACCAACGGCGAATTCATCGCCATGATCGCGGATAAACTCTCTATGGAGCGCAGCGCGTAAAGAAACGCAACAAAATTCCGCAGCGCAGCAGAGCGCAAAAATGCGGCAGGTACAATTGAAAAATGGTAAAGAGGCCGGCACCATTCCTGAGAAAAAACCGTCAGGGCAGGCAGCGGGCCTCTTAGATATAGAAAATGAAACGGGATGGGTCAGCCACATCCCAACGGGCCGATCACACTTTTTCGGTCGTACAGGATCAGCCCTGCGTCCGGGTGTGAAATATCCCAGATGAACCAGACGGACAGGATCAGCACGAGAAGGACGATCGACGTAATGGCGATGACCCGCCAAACGCTGCGGTCCCGGCTGATCTCCGCAATATGTTTGTCCCGGGCAAGGTTTTCCGCTTCGTGGGCCTGCCACATGGTCTCCATGGCGACCCGGTGCGTTTCCAGCAGGGATTCCTTTTCCTGACGGTGCATTTCATTCAGGGCGTTCAGTTCCCGGAGATGGCTGCTTTTGACCTCGTCCAGCTGACTTTGAATGCCCGTTTCCGCCGCTTCAGGCTGAGCGGCGGCGGACGCTCCCGTGATGGAATCCACAGGGATGGATAAGACGGCACATACGGTCGCTACCGTGTCGAAAGCCGGCGTAGTGCCCCGGTTCAAAAAGCCATCCAGCGTACTCTTTGGGATTCCGGCGGCGTCGCTCAGATTCTGAACGGTCATTCGCTGGGCGGAAAGGGCTGATTTGATACGGCTTCGCAGTCCTTCCATGTCAATTTCTGGGCGGGATTTCGGATTCTCGCTGTTCATTTTTCGGCCTCCAGATATGAGGGTTTTGTCGTTTTAGAAACAGCGTTCGGAATCTGCGGATTGAATTCTGCATTCGAACGTGCTATATCCAAAACGTCAGTTCCCGAAAAAGGGAAATTTCACCTGTATTTTAGCACAAAGTGGACCGCCAGTCAAAAAATCCGGCAATGGGGAAACAGAAAAAACACAGCGCTTATCAAAAAAGAACGAAAAAGGAACCAATGCCGAAAGAAAAATCGCGCTGATTTCGGCTGGAGGAATATCATTCAGTAATGGAGGCAATCACCATGGAACAAACCCGGATCTTGATCGTTGATGCTCAGTCTCAGAACCGCAGTGCTATGGCAGAATTTCTGCGCAGGCAGGAGGAAATCGCGCTGGTGCGCGAAGCCGGAAACGGCTTTGATGCGCTGCGGCTGTTGAAAGAGGAAACCTTTGACGTCCTGATTACCGATGTGATCATGCCTCGAATGGATGGCTACACCCTGCTGGAGGAGCTTCGTAAGATGCCCCGCCAGCCCGGCGTGATCGTAGCGTCCGCGCTGGGCCGGGACGATTTTGTTGCCCGGGCGATCGAGCTTGGGGCCGCCTTTTATATGGTCAAGCCCTTTGAGCCGCGTTATCTGATGTGCCATATCCGCAGCCTGACGGGCAGAGAGACTGCTCCGGCGGAAAATTTGCCCTCCGATCTCCGAAAAAGTCCCTGCCGTCAAAATGTGGACGAGCGGCTGGGCAGTCTGTTTTTGACCATGGGGATTCCGGCCCATATCAAAGGCTATCAGTTCCTGCGTCAGGCCGTGAAAATGGTGGTGGCCGATCCCGATGTGATCAATCGGATCACGAAGGAGCTGTACCCCGGCATTGCCCGTTATTTCGGCACATCCGCCAGCAAGGTGGAGCGGGCCATCCGCCACGCCATTGAGGTAGCATGGAACCGGGGCCGGGTAGAGACCCTGAACACCGCCTTCGGATGCAGGGTATGCACCCCGGAGGACAAGCCTACCAACGGCGAGTTCATCGCCATGATCGCAGATAAACTCTCCATGGAGCGAAGCGCGTAAAGGAACGGCAGGAAGAGCCGTTCGCTGAAAAGGTCATAAAAATGTGAACACCGGACATACCGAGAAAGCCCTTCCCGCAGGAAAAGCACGGGAAGGACTTTTTCGAGGCCCGGCGCTGATTTTTGCCGGTAACGGGTTTTGCGTTCTTTTAGACGGTTTCCTTTTTAACAGTATCCCCGGCACGACGGTTCTTCGCTGCCGTACCGGGGGGTTTGATAATTTCCTGTTTTGGGTTTTCCGTCTCAGGCCAGACGGAGCCGGTAGCCGCACTTATAGACGGTCTCGATCCAGTCTTCGCCCAGCTTTTTGCGCAGACGCTGTACATGGACGTCCACAGTGCGGGTCTCGCCCATGCTCTGGTATCCCCAAGCCTCCCGCAGCAGCTGTTCCCGGCTGACGGGGGTGTCGGGCTGATTCATCAGGGCCAGCAGCAGGGCCATTTCCTGCGCGGTCAGCTCCACCCGGCGGCCGTTGAGCAGGGCCACCTGCGCTGTTTCGTCCACGGAGATCTCCCGGGCGGGCGTTTCGCCGCCTAAAAGAACGCGGGTCTTTTCCGCCAGCGTCTTGCGGCTGAAGGGCGTCACCACCACGTCCGACCGGCCCGGATACAGGGCCAGCAGATGGTCGCTCATGCGCCGGTCGCTGGTGACGAACAGAATGGGGCTTCCCGTCTGGCGGCACCGCTCGAATATCGGACGGCAGACCACCCATTTCATTGCCGCGTCGATCACCATCAGGGGCGCGCCGTTTTCATCCGCGGCGGCGGAAATCTGGTCAGGATCGCTGCATAATCTTGCGTCGTATTTTTCCTTTGCATAGGAATCGCAGAGCTTATGCGCGATCTGCCAGTTTTCGGAAAAAATCAAAATCGTTGCCATGCGATCACCTCACATATAGTATGACGTAGCAACGTGACGTTTTGTTGCATAAACTGTGAACTTTTTGAAACGAAATTCTCCCGGCGGGCCGGAAATGACGGAAAATCAAGGTGCATAAGCTGTTTTGCGGCCTGAAAAAAAGACGGTCTTCGGCGGAAAAAACGGAACGAGATCCGGCAATTTCAGAAAAAAACGCCGCGGGCAGGGACGAAGCGGCGGTACGCTTGGCAAAGGAGGAAGTTTCATGGCGTGGCTATTTGGGCTGGCGGCGCTGATGCTGCTGGACTCGGATACGGTACTGGACGCGGTCAACGGCGCGGCGGGGCTGTTTGTGCGCAGCGTGATGCCCGCGCTGTTCCCTATGATGGTCTTAAACGGCCTGTCGGAGCATCTGGGCGGGCAGGAAAAACGCTGGATGACGGTGTGCTTCTGCTGGCTGTCCGGGTCGCCCGCATCAGCCCAGCGGCTGGAAGGCCTCTGGAAACGGGGCGAGGTCGCCGGGCGGGAGCTGCTGCCCATGGCGGCGGTGACGGGGGTCATGAGCCCGCTGTTTTTCGTTGGCTCGTTGGGCAGCCGCCTGCCAAACCCGGCCGGAGGCTGGCTGATGCTGACCGCCCACTGGCTGGGGGCGCTGGCTGCGGCGGGACTGGCTCACGGGCTGAACCACCTTTCCCGGCGGAAGACGGCAGACGCGGCCCTCCCGGAAGAACGGGCCTTACGCCCGGCTGAGCCGGTCTCCCTGCTGGAGGCGCTGCCCGACAGCCTGCGCCAGACCGGCCCGGCGCTGCTGTCAGTATGCGGCGCTATGATGCTGTTTTCCATTCTGGCGGCGCTGTTTCGGCAGGGACTTTCGGCGCTGCTGCCGGACTGGGCGGCGGCGCACCCGGAATTTCCAGCCATTCTGTGGGCCGTTTTGGAGATCGGCGGCGGAGCCCATGCCCTGCTGGACGTTTCCGCCGCGCCTGATCTGCCCCTGCTGTGCGCCCTGTGCAGCTTCGGCGGGCTGAGCATCCTGATGCAGAACCTGCTGTTTCTGGGCAAAAGCATCCGCCCCGGAAGGCTGCTGGCGTGCAGGCTGCTTCACGGGGCGGCGGCGTATGGAATTTGCGGACTGCTGGTCAGGCTTTTTCCTTCTTGTCTTTGAACACCCAGAATTTGCTGACCACATAGTTGAAGATCATGACCGCCACCAGCACGATGATGCGGTTGACCACATTGCTCACGCCGATCAGCTTGAGCAGATAGGCCATGCCCTCCTCGAACAGGGCGAAGCTCAGCACCCGGCCCAGCGCAAATTCGCCCAGCTCCCGCAGCACGGAAGCGCCGGTGCCGCCCTTCACCTGAAACACCATCTTCCGGTTGATCCAGAAGGCGAACAGCACGGCGATCACCCAGCTGACGGCGTTGGCGATCATCACCTGCCGGGCGGTAGCGGCGTTGATGCAGTCGATCAGCCAGCGCAGGAACCCCGCTGTGCGTTCGGGCCGGGCCGCCAGCAGGAACTCCATCCCATAGGAAATGACCATGCTCAGCACCGTGGTCAGCCCCCCGGCGACGACGTACCGCAGCAGCTCGTACTGCTTGGGATGTTTTTCCAGATAATCTTTGATTTTATGGAACATTGTTTCGCCCTCTTTTCTGTCTTTTTTGGGGAAGGCGGCGAAAGGCCGCGTCATTCCTCGCCCGAATCGCCCCGGGCGTAGTCGCAGCCGAGAATATCGGAAAGGGGCACGGTAACGGGCTGCTTCCGCTGGCCGAGCCGCAGCACGGCGGCCTGCTCGTCATAGCTTAACACAAGCGCCGTCTTCTGCGCAAGCTGGCCGTTCAGCATCAGCATCATGCGGATCTTCCGCCCTTTTTCCTGCGAATAGCGCAAAAATCGGTTCATTGGCGGTATTCCTCCGGAATCTGGAAAATGCGGTGCTGGCCGCCCTCGTCCTCGTAGATCAGGGGGAACAGCGCTTCCAGCGCGCTTTCGTTCAGGTCGAACCAGCTGGCGCTGCGCTCGTAGGCGCTGACGTAGAGATATTCCACCTGATACTTCTTCAAAAGCGACAGATTGTCCGCCGGGTTCTCAAAGAAGGCGGCGATCTCCAGCCGCCGGGGCCAGGTGTCGAAGCCATGATAATACAGGTACGATTCGCTGGAACACAGGATCGTCCGTCCCGCCAGCGAACTGACCGGGTTCAGATGCTGGTTGCCCGTCAGCCACACCGAATGCTCCGGCGTGTTTTCCCGGATGTACTCCGCAGCCTGAATATCCGACCGGCTGTAGGCCTGATAGTCGCTGACCCATTCCCGGGCCAGGGTCAGCGCCGGGCCGAAGAAGCAGCAGAACAGGAACAGCCCTGCGATGACCCGCCGTCCGGCCAGACCCTTCAGCCGCTGCCAGATTTCGACGGCATAGTCCGCCGCCATGGGCAGGCACAGGGCGAACCACACATACAGCAGCTTATTGTTGTCGTACTCGTTGGGCTGGAAAAGAATGAACTCCGCAATGCCGTAGATCAGGAACGCGCCGCAGGCGATGAGCCGGTACTGGCGTACCGCCGCCGCTTCTTCCGCCGCGCCGGGGGCTTCCAGCTCTCTGGGCTTCCGTTTCAGCAGCGCCAGCAGGATCAGCAGATAGGGAAAGCCAACGTTCTTGATATAGAAGAAGAAATAGGGATCCACCAGCCCTCTGCCGCCCCGGTTGTTGCACCAGTTGAACTGGAACCGCAGGAAGTGATTGCTTTCCGTTGCCTGCACGAAGGTGAAGCACAAAAGCTGGGGCAGGGACAGGGCTGCGGCAATGGCCCCGTACAGAAGCCATGGGCGGAACCGTTCCCAGCGGCCCGCCTTTTCGCCATCCCGGAACACGCAGTAAAGGCAGCTTCCCAGCGACAAAAGCACCAGCGCCAGATAGCTGTGGGTGTGCAGGAGGGGCAGCCCGCCCGCCATCACGCCAAGGATCACCAGCGCCCGGGTCTCATGCTTTTCGCCCCGGCACAGGGGCGGCAGCAGCAGATTCAGGCAGGGCATCAGCATGGTCCAGCCGCCCAGCAGCCCCCGCTGGGGGATCAGCAGATCCACCACGATATTGGACCAGCGCAGGTTGTTGGGGTCGGGCTGATTGGTGGGGGTCTTGTAGTAGCCCTGCATCACCGTGCGCAGATTATCCCAGAAGGTGGTGGTCACGCCGTCCTCCACCCGGCCGGACAGGGTGAAGAAGAAGCCCAGCCCGCCGTTTAAGAACAGCAGGAAGAACGCCAGCCAGCGCGCGCCCTTCTTCCGGCACAGCTGGTCGGCCAGCAGGCCGTAGCCGGTGTAGGTCAGCAGCATCATCAGGGTGCCGGTGAAGGCCATCGACGTATTCAGCGGCGTCCCCAGCAGATAGAACGTGGACGCCACCGAATCCGACAGATAGGGATAGGCCATGGTGGCCCCAAGCATCAGGCTGTTTTCCAGCGGGAACTTGGCGTTGACGATGCTGGTGCAGATGGCCAGATGCAGGCTCAGGTCGCCGTAGGTGCTCTGCCCCACGTGATAGGAGCCGTCGGCGGCCAGCCGGATGGAGTGGGTATATTGCAGATACCCGCTGACTGCGCCCAGCGGGATCACCATCACGGCCAGCGCCAGCAGAAGCTTTTTCTGCCGCTCGTCCATAGGCGCGGGGGCGGTCTTATCCCGGCAGAGCCAGCCAAGGGCGCACAGGGCAGCCAGCAATCCTGCCGCCAGAGCGTGAGCCGTATAGGAAAACCGTACCGCGTAGGCCAACAGCACCGGTAGCCACATCATCAGGAAAAGGCCCAGACTCAGGCCCAGATACACCCGCAGCACGGGCTTGCGGCGGGGCAGCAGCATCCTTGTCAGGAATACGCCCCCCGCCAGAAAGAACAGCAGATACAAAATTCCCAGCACTTTCGTCGGGCCCTCCTAGAATGGATCAGAGTCAGGGAAGAATGACCGTCTTGCCGTTGCGGGGGCCGGGCAGGAAAGCCGTGCCGATGTCGCTCAGGGCTACCCGGTCGCTGATGAGGTCATGCAGGTTCAGCCGCCCGGAGGCGATGATCGCCGCCGCCCGCCCTTGGGTGTCCGGGTTCACATAAGAGGTCTTGATGGTCAGTTCCTTCTTGAAGGCCTGGAACGGGTAATAGGGAATGGCGCAGTCCGGGTCGGTCAGGCCGAAAATCATGGCCGTGGCGGCCTTGCCCGCGTATTCGATGGCGTACTGCACCGTTTCGGGCCGGCCCACGCATTCGATGGTGACGCGGATGTCGTCAAAGCCATTCCGGGTCAGTTCCGCCTTCACGTCGTCCTTCAAGGGATTCAGCACCAGATCGGCCCCCAGCTTCCGGGCCAGATCGAAGCGCTTTTCGTTAGGCTCCAGCATGACGACTCGCACCGCGCCGCAAAGCCGCGCCAGCTGCAGCATCATCATGCCGATGGTGCCGCCGCCGATGACCATCACCGTGTCGCCGGGCTTGATGCCGCACAGATCAATGCCGTGCAGGGCGCAGGCCACCGGCTCGCACAGGGCCGCTTCTTCAAAAGGCACGCTGTCCGGCACCCTGAACACCTGCCGCTCCAGCACGGCGCAGTATTCGGCAAAGCCGCCGTCGTAGTTGACGCCGGTGGCGGCCATGGAGTCGCAGAAGTGGGGATTGCCCCGGCGACACTGGTCGCAGGCGTCGCAGGAAATGTTGGGGTTCACAGTCACATGGTCGCCTACCTTCACCCGGGTGACGGCGCTGCCCACCTGTGTGACGACGCCGCTGAACTCATGCCCCAGAATCACCGGCGGGTTGCATTCCGTCGCGCCCTGCGCGCCGCCATAGATATGCACGTCCGTGCCGCATACGCCGCAGGCCTTGACCTGGATCAGCACCGACTCCGGCCCTACCTCCGGCATGGGATAATGCTCGTCTACTCGAATGTCGCCCTTTCCGTAAAATACCGCTGCTTTCATAAAAATGGATTCCTCCTTTAGTAAGTATATGGTTTAGGGATGCGCCCATAGCGCTTTTTCCTTTCCATCCTTATTCTTCCAGCTTGGGTCGCCCATGTTCCAGAATGCGGCGGGCCATTTCCTTGCTGATGCCCTCCACCTGACAGAGTTCGTCCTCCGTGGCGTTGAAGATGGCCTTCACACTCTTGAAGTGACGAATCAGCTCCGTCTGGCGCTTGGGGCCGATGCCCTCAATGGAGCTTAACTCGCTCTGGATGCTGTTTTTGCCGCGCAGGGCCCGGTGATGGGTGATGCCGAAG
>ERZ1026772.1749-NODE-1749-length-10705-cov-4.073333_pt1 | contig 10705 bp, 3 predicted proteins | sample MGYA00380124_ERZ1026772 | MGnify/ENA primary metagenome ERZ1026772 (study PRJEB33269, sample SAMEA4719760) | human gut metagenome | biome: human-associated habitat; feature: organic feature; material: feces | place: Cameroon | collected 2013-10 ...
ATCTCCGGCCGTGAAGACCTTCGGCACATTGGTTGCATAAGCATCCTCTGCTGTTTTTACGACATTTCTCTCTGTCAGCTCTACGCCAAAGGCAGCTGCCGTATACTTCTGTGCACCGGTAAAGCCGGCAGCAATCAGAAGAAGATCACAGGGGATTGTCTTCTCCGAGCCCTCAACGAGCATCATTTTCCGGTTCTCGAAGCGGACCTTCGCCGTCACGATTTCCTTGAGCTCACCCTTCTTATTGGTATGGAACTCCTTGACCGTGGTTTCATAGACGCGAGGATCATGACCAAATCGGTCAATAGCCTCTTCGTGGCCATAATCGGTCTTCAGAACCTTCGGCCACTCCGGCCAGGGATTGGATTCTGCCCGTTCTGCCGGGGGCTTCGGCATCATCTCCAGAGCCGTCACCGACTTGCAGCCGTGACGGATCACCGTGCCGATGCAGTCATTGCCGGTGTCACCACCTCCGACCACAACCACATTCTTGCCTTTTGCACTGATGAAATCCTTGCCCCTCAGAAACGTCTCCACGTCTCTGGAGTCCGAATTCTTCCAGGTTCCGGTCTCCGGATCGAGTCCCTGATCCAGAAGGCTTCTGGTTGTGGAGGTCAGGAAGTCCACTGCGTAATAAATGCCCTTGATTTCGTTCGGATCCGCACCGGCAAGGGAGCGTGCCTCCTTGGCGCCGCAGGCAAGAACCACAGCATCATAGGAATCCAGAAGCTCCTTTGCGGAGATATCCTCTCCGACATTCACCCCGGTTTTAAATTCCACGCCCTCTGCTTCCATCAGCTTCTGACGGCGGTAAATGACGCTCTTATCGAGCTTCATGTTCGGAATCCCGTACATGAGAAGCCCGCCGATCCGGTTCTCTCTTTCATAAACTGTAACGAGATGGCCTCTGTGATTGAGCTCATCCGCTGCCGCAAGTCCGGACGGACCGCTGCCGATGACAGCAACCCTCTTGCCGCTTCGGATCGCAGGGATTCTCGGCTTGATAAATCCGTTTGCATATGCAGTCTCAATCACAAAAAGCTCATTGTCATGGACCGTAACCGGTTCTCCGTACTCACCGTTGATGCACGCCTTCTCACACAGTGCAGGACACACTCTTCCGGTAAACTCCGGGAAATTGCTCGTCTTGATCAGGCGGGAAAATGCATGCTCATCATGTCCGTGATAGATCTGGTCATTCCATTCCGGAATCAGATTGTGCAGCGGACACCCGGTCACCATCCCGGAGAGCTTCATCGCAGACTGACACAGCGGAACACCGCAGTTCATGCAGCGCGCTCCCTGCTTTCTTCTTTCCTCCTCGGAAAGGGGACGATGAAACTCTTTAAAATTCGTAAGACGCTCCTCTACCGGAACGTCCGGGTTATTCTTACGTTCAAATTCCAGAAATCCAGTCGGCTTGCCCATTATGCGGTCACCTCCTCAAATGCTTCCAGGACCGCATTGTCATGCGATATGCCCTGCTCTTCATATTTGCTGATTGCAGCCAGCATCTTCTGATAATCATTCGGAACGATCTTCTTGAAATCCGAAACCGCACTGCCAAAGTTCTCCAGAATCTCAGACGCAAGCTTCGATCCCGTCTCTTTTACATAATCGCTCAGAATCTCCTTCAGCTCCGCAATGTCATACTTATCCGTCACTTCCTGAAGAGAATCCATATCCTTGTTCATCCGGCGATACAGCGTGTGATCCCGGTCGAGAACATACGCGATTCCGCCTGACATACCTGCCGCAAAATTCTTGCCGGTCGGTCCGAGGATGACTGCCCGTCCTCCCGTCATATACTCAAGTCCGTGGTCACCGCAGCCTTCCGCTACTGCAACCGCACCGGAGTTTCGAACGCAGAAGCGCTCACCGGCAATGCCGCAGATGTAGGCCTTTCCTGCCGTTGCTCCGTACAGTGCCACGTTGCCGACAATGATATTCTCCGATGCCCGGAACGGTGACTTCCCGGCAGGGACCACAACCAGCTTTCCGCCGGAGAGTCCCTTTCCGAAGCCATCGTTTGCATCACCCGTAAGCCGGATGGTAAGTCCCTTCGGAATAAAGGCTCCGAAGGACTGTCCGCCGCCGCCTTCCGCATTCACCACAAAGGTATCCTCTGCAAGATTGCTGCCGAACACTCTGGTGATATCCGATCCGAGAATGGTTCCGAAGGACCGGTCTGTGCTGGACACCTTAAGAGACACCGTCATCTTCTCCGCCTTTGAGGCCGCGCTCTTCTTCTCCACCTCGGTGCGAAGCGCAGGTCCCTTTCCGGTTCCCGCATACGTTGTCACCGCCAGAGGATCCGCCTTGGGCGCTTCAATCTGTGCCTTCTTCAGGGTCTCGGCAAAGGCCGGAAGCAGAACCGCCTCATCCTTTGTTTTCTCAAGATGGAAGTCATAAATGTGCTCTCTGTCAAAATGCGAATGCTCCGCATGTGCATAGGAGGGATTCAGGATTCCGGAGAGATCCACCTCCTCTGCGCGTTCCGTGATCAGGTTGTCCTTCTTCTTCAGGCAGTCGGTGCGGCCAACCATTTCCGCCACACTTCGGAAGCCGAGGGAAGCCATGATCTCACGAAGCTCCTCTGCAATAAACCGCATGAAGTTCATGACGTATTCCGGCTTTCCGGCAAAACGTCTGCGCAGCGCTTCGTTCTGCGTTGCAATGCCGACAGGACAGGTGTCCTTGCTGCACACGCGCATCATCATGCAGCCCATGCAGACAAGCGGTGCCGTTGCAAAACCGAATTCCTCCGCTCCAAGGAGGGCAGCGATTGCGACATCCCGGCCGCTCATAAGCTTGCCGTCCGTCTCAATGCAGACGCGGTCGCGAAGACCATTCTGCAGGAGGGACTGATGCGCTTCCGCAACGCCGAGCTCCCACGGAAGGCCGGCATTGTGAATGGACGAAACCGGAGCTGCTCCCGTTCCTCCGTCATAGCCGGAAATCAGAATGACCTGGGCACCTGCCTTTGCCACGCCGCTTGCAATCGTGCCGACTCCTGCTTCCGAAACCAGCTTTACGGCAATTCTTGCATAACGGTTTGCATTCTTCAGGTCATAGATCAGCTGTGCCAGATCCTCAATCGAATAAATGTCATGGTGCGGCGGCGGCGAAATCAGAGAAACGCCGGGCGTGGAATAACGGGTTCTTGCAACCCAGGGATAGACCTTCTTTCCGGGAAGGTGGCCGCCTTCACCGGGCTTTGCACCCTGTGCCATTTTGATCTGGATCTCCACGGCGCTGTTCAGGTACTCCGAGGTCACTCCGAAGCGGCCGGAGGCCACCTGCTTGATGGCAGAGTTCCGCTCGGTTCCGAATCTTGACGGATCCTCGCCGCCCTCGCCGGTATTGGACTTTCCGCCAAGGCGGTTCATGGCGATTGCCATCGTCTCATGCGCTTCCTGCGAAATCGAGCCATAGGACATCGCACCTGTTTTGAAACGCTTTACGATCTCCTCAACCGGCTCCACCTCTTCGATCGGAACCGGAGAATTCTGCGGGACAAAATCCATCAGACCGCGAAGGGTATGCGGGCGCTTGCTGTCATCCACCATTCCGGTGTATGTCTTGAACTGCGCATAGTCGCCCTTCCGGACTGCCTGCTGCAAATTGATGATGGTCTCCGGATTGTAAAGATGATCCTCCTTGTCCTTGCCGCTTCTCAAATAATGGAAGCCAACGCTGTCGAGCGTGGTATCCGTTCCAAGTCCCAGCGGATCAAAGGCATGATCATGACGAAAGGCAACTCCCTCCTCAATTTCCCGGATACCGATTCCGCCGACTCTGGAAACCGTTCCGGTAAAATAGCGATCGATGACCTCCTTCGAAAGTCCCACTGCCTCGAAGATGCGCGCGGACTGATAGGACTGAACGGTGGAAATTCCCATTTTCGCTGCAATCTTTACGACACCGGAGAGAAGCGCCTTGTTGTAATCCTCGATGGCCGTATGATAATCCTTGTCCAGAATTCCCTTGTCAATCAGCTCGGCAATGCACTCATGGGCAAGATACGGGTTGATTGCGCGGGCGCCAAAGCCAAGCAGCGTTGCAATCTGGTGCACATCTCTCGGCTCTCCGGATTCCAGAACAATGGATACCTTTGTTCTCTTCTTCGTCCGGACCAGATGCTGCTCCACGGAGGATACGGCAAGAAGGGACGGCATCGGCACGTGGTTTTCATCCACGCCGCGGTCCGACAGAATAATTATGTTCTTTCCCTCTGCTGCCGCACGGTCGACAGCGATATTCAGCTGCTCCAGCGCGCGCTCCAGAGAGGTGTTCTTGTAATAAAGAAGTGAAATGGTTTCCGTATGGAAGCCCGGCTGATCCAGGGAGCGGATCTTCATCAGATCGACGCCGGTCAAGATCGGGTGATTGACCTCCAGTACGCGGCAGTTCTCCGCCTTTTCGTTCAGGAGGTCTCCATCGGAGCCGATGTAAACCGTGGTGTCCGTGACCACCTTCTCACGCAGGGAGTCGATCGGGGGATTGGTAACCTGGGCAAACAGCTGCTTGAAATAATTGAACAGCAGCTGGTGCTGTCTGGAGAGCACGGCAAGCGGAACATCATGTCCCATCGAGGCCGTGGGCTCCACACCGTTCTCTGCCATCGGGAGGATATCATCCCGCACGTCCTCGTAGGTGTAGCCGAAAACCTTATAGAGCTTGTCGCGAAGTTCCTGATCGTGGGTCGGTATTTTTTTGTTCGGGATGGCAAGTCCGGACAGATGCAGCAGGTTGCCGTCCAGCCACTCACCGTACGGCTCACGTCCTGCATAAAGGCTCTTGCACTCCTCGTCCGAAATGATCTTTTTCTGCTTCGTATCCACAAGAAGGATGCGGCCCGGCTCCAGGCGCGACTTCTTCACGATATGCTGCGGTGCAATGTCGAGAACGCCGACCTCCGAGGCCAGAATCAGACGATTGTCATCTGTGATGTAGTAGCGGGAGGGACGAAGTCCGTTTCGGTCCAGGGTCGCGCCCACCACATCGCCATCGGAGAACAGGATTGCCGCAGGGCCATCCCAGGGCTCCATCATTGTTGCATAGTAGTGATAGAAATCCTTTTTGTCCTGCTCCATGAAGCGGTTGTTCTTCCACGGCTCCGGTATGATGACCATCATGGCAAGCGGAAGCGGCATCCCGTTCATGTACAGGAATTCCAGCGTGTTGTCCAGCATCGCAGAGTCGGAGCCCTTCTCCGCAATGACCGGGAAAATCTTATCAATGTCCTTCTCCATGACCGGCGAGGACATGGTCTCTTCACGGGCCAGCATACGGTCGCTGTTGCCGCGGATGGTATTGATCTCGCCGTTATGCGCGATCATCCGGTACGGATGCGCGCGGTTCCAGGACGGGGTTGTGTTGGTGGAGAACCGGGAGTGCACGATGGCAATCGCGGTCTCGTAGTCACGATCCTGCAGATCGTCGTAGAACTTCCGCAGCTGCATGACAAGGAACATGCCCTTGTAAACGATGGTTCTGGAGGATAAGGAGCAGATGTAGGTATCCTCACTGCTCTGTTCAAACTCGCGGCGGATCACATAGAGTCTCCGGTCGAATTCGATTCCCTTTTCCACATCCTCGGGCTTTCCGATAAAACACTGCATGATGCAGGGCATCGAGTCCTTTGCCAGATCACCCAGAATTTCCGGATGAACCGGTACCTTTCTCCAGCCAAGGAACTCCAGTCCGTCCTTTCTGGTGATGACCTCCAGCATTCGCATCGCAAAGGTGCGCTTTAAGCTGTCATTCGGAAAGAAGAACATTCCGACGCCATACTCACGCTCTCCGCCAAGCGTAATGCCGGCTGCTGCCGCTGCCTTTCTGAAGAACTTATGGCTGATCTGGGTCAAAATACCAACGCCGTCGCCAACCTTTCCGGTTGCGTCCTTGCCGGCGCGGTGCTCCAGCTTCTCAACGATATGAAGTGCATCGTCCAGAACCTGATAATCCTGATGGCCGTCGATGTTGACAATGGTTCCGATTCCGCAGGCATCGTGCTCTTCCTGCAGTCCTTCATACATTCGGCTTACCTGTGATTCCTGTAATGTTTTCATATTCTCTCATTCTCTTTACTTGTTGTGCCGGTGAATATTGTGTCTGTGCTTTTCAGTACAGCAACAATTCCTGGTCCGTTTATCCCGGATCAGGAATTGCCATCGCCCTTCCTTGGCTTCCTGTACAGCAGGTTCCGGTTTTTATGACCGAACCGGGACCGCCTTTTATGAATTTATCAGCGAAGCGAGAACAGCATCTCTCCGTAGGTCGGATAAGGAAGATAGCCATCCGGAATGATTGCTTCTGCCTTGTCAACGGAGGAGCGGAGCGCATCCATATCTGCCAGAATGGTTTCATGGTAGAATTTCGCAGCCTTCAGCTCGTCTGTTTCCTTCTCGGCCTTCTGGGTATCCTTGCTCAGCTTGTCCAGAGACTTGCTGATCTTCTCAGAGGTTTCATCCAGAGTTGTGATGATCTCGTCCTCGTAGGTGCACTTCAGCTGAGGAAGAAGCTGCTTCTTCTTCAGAGCTTCGTTCGTGACATCCTTCATGTAGCTGACAAGGCCGCTTGTGAAGTCCTTGCGAACCATCTCCTGCATCGTCAGCGACTCAATGTGAATGGTCTTGGAGTAGTTCTCCAGGAAGATTTCGTATCTGGACTGAAGCTCCTCCTCCGTAAAGACTTTATGCTTGGTAAACAGCGCAACTGCTTTGTCGGAAACCAGTCTCGGCATTGCATCCGGAAGAGACTTCAGATTGTCAAGGCCTCTCTTCTTTGCTTCCTCAAGCCACTCATCCGTGTAGCCGTTGCCATTGAACAGAACCTTCTTGTGGGCATCCAGAAGCTTCTTTAAGAGCTTCTTGACCTCGTCACCCATCTCTCTCTTCTTAACGTCCTTCAGAGCGTCATAGATCTCAGCAAGCTTCTCCGCTACTGCCGTGTTCAGGACGATGTTCGGGTCTGCAACCGACAGGGAAGAGCCCGGCATACGGAATTCAAACTTATTTCCGGTGAAGGCAAACGGCGATGTGCGGTTGCGATCGGTCGTATCCTTCATGATGTGAGGAAGGACTGCACTTCCAAGGCTCATCGAGCTCTTTCCGGTTCCCTTGAAGGCAGTTCCCTCATCAATCGACTTCAGAACTTCTGCCAGCTCATCGCCGACAAAGACGGAAATGACAGCCGGCGGTGCCTCGTTTGCGCCCAGACGATGATCGTTTCCTGCTGTTGCAACACTGACTCTCATCAGGTCTGCATACTCATCCACTGCTGCGATGGTTGCCAGCAGGAAGACCAGGAACTGAATGTTCTCAGCAGGTGTTTTGCCGGGATCCAGAAGGTTCTCACCGGTATCGGTGATGATCGACCAGTTGTTGTGCTTGCCGGAGCCATTGACTCCGTCAAACGGCTTCTCATGCAGAAGGCATGCATAGTTGTGCTTGTCCGCAACCTTCTTCATCATCTCCATGGTCAGCTGGTTATGATCCACAGCGATGTTGGCCGTCTCAAAAACAGGAGCAAGCTCATGCTGGCTGGGAGCAACCTCGTTGTGCTTGGTCTTGGCCGGAACACCGAGCTTCCAGAGCTCCTGATCCAGATCGTGCATATATTCGGATACCTTCGGCTTCAGAACACCGAAGTAGTGATCCTCCATTTCCTGACCCTTCGGAGCCGGTGCGCCGATCAGCGTGCGGCCGGTCAGAAGCAGGTCCTTGCGCTTGAGGTACATATCCTTGTCGATCAGGAAGTACTCCTGCTCAGATCCTACTGTGGTATCTACATGCGTCACCTCTTCGTTTCCCAGAAGGTGCAGCACCTTGACTGCCTCTGTGGAGAGAGCCTCCATGGAGCGAAGAAGCGGTGTCTTCTTATCCAGTGCCTGTCCGCCGTAGGAGCAGAAGGCGGTCGGGATGTAGAGCGTTCCGTCCTTGATAAATGCCGGTGAAGACGGATCCCAGGCAGTATAGCCTCTTGCCTCAAAAGTAGCGCGAAGACCGCCGGAAGGGAAGGAAGAAGCATCGGGCTCGCCCTTTACCAGCTCTTTTCCGGAGAACTCCATGATGACCTTTCCATCCGGAGTCGGCGAAATGAAGCTGTCGTGCTTTTCTGCCGTCAGTCCGGTCATCGGCTGGAACCAGTGAGTGAAATGCGTTGCGCCGCGTTCAATCGCCCAGTTCTTCATAACTGCTGCGACAGTATTCGCAACGTCCAGCTCCAGATGGCTTCCATTCTTAATGCTCTTATGAACTGCCCGGTAGATGTCCTTCGGCAGACGTTCCTTCATTACCTGATCTCCGAAGACGAGACTTCCGTAGATTTCAGGAATTGATCCCATTGTTTCCATTCTCTATCCTCCTTTTTCTTTCATGCCATCCGTGATTCCCGGAATCGCGGAAAACAAAAAAGCGCCTTGAAAGACAGTTTCTCTGTCTCTCAAAGCGCCTTTGCTTTATGGACGTAGGTTTATCACATTGCTTTTTTCATGTCAACACTTTTTCTTTTCGATTGTATACAAAAATACATTCTTCTGCGTTTTGTCCTTTTTTACGCGGATCTTCCTGTTTTCTTTGTAAGACTTTCTCTTGACAATTATTTTCCGCAGCGCAATAATGCGGGATATTAAGAAGCGGCAAAGAGGTCGCGTACTCACCTTCCATATATATGGAAGCCGGCTCCGTCACAGGAGGAATCCGGAAGCGGTGAGGACGAGCTCTTTGCCGCTTCTTTTTATTTTGAATAATTTCAGAAGGAGAATATGTTATGTGCTCAATTTTAGGTTACTGCGGTGCATCCGCGCGGAAAGAAGATGCTGCCGCGGCTCTTGCCAAGACCATTTCCAGGGGCCCCGACGATTCCAGACTCATTGATACCGGAAAAGGATTTCTCGGCTTCAACCGTCTCTCCATTATGGGACTGACGCCGGAGGGAATGCAGCCCTTCGAAAGAGATGGAAGCTATGTTGTCTGCAACGGCGAAATTTACGGCTTTCGCCCGATGAAGGAGTACCTGAAGGGACGCGGCTATACTTTTGTTTCGGACAGTGACTGCGAGATCCTTCTTCCTTTATATGAAGAGTACGGCGTAGATATGTTCCGCCTTCTGGATGCGGAATATGCGCTGATTCTGTTTGACGGCCGCACCGGCGAGTACATCGCTGCCCGCGATCCGATCGGAATCTGCCCGCTGTACTACGGCTATGACAAAAATGGCGTCATCGTCTTTGCTTCGGAGCCGAAGAACCTGATCGAGCTGTGTGACAAGATCCTTCCGTTCCCTCCCGGCTGCTATTATAAGGATGGTTCCTTCCATACTTATCGTGACATGACCGATATTGACTACTATAGTCAAGACGATCTGGATACGATTTCTGTGAACATCCATGACAAGCTGATGCGCGGTATTGAGAAGCGTCTCGATGCCGATGCTCCGGTCGGCTACCTGCTCTCCGGCGGCCTTGATTCCTCCCTTGTCTGCGGCGCTGCCGCAAAGCTGATGGACAAGCCACTGGAGACCTTCTCCATCGGCATGGACATCGATGCCATCGATCTGAAATATGCGAGACAGGTTGCGGAGTACATTCATTCCAATCATCACGAGGTCATCATCACACGCGACGATGTGATCAATGCTCTGGAGCCGGTTGTCGCCGCACTCGGAACCTTTGACATCACCACCATCCGCGCTTCCATCGGCATGTACCTTGTCTGCAAGTGGATTCACGAGAACACCGATATCCGCGTCATCCTGACCGGTGAAATTTCCGACGAACTGTTTGGCTACAAATATACAGATTTTGCCCCGAGCGCAGACGCCTTCCAGAAGGAAGCCGAGAAGCGGATTCGTGAAATCAATGTTTACGATGTGCTCCGCGCAGACCGCTGCATCTCTGTCAACTCTCTGGAAGCCCGGGTTCCCTTCGGCGATCTGGATTTCGTGGACTATGTCATGCATATCGATCCGGAAAAGAAGCTCAACAAGTACGGCATCGGCAAATATCTGGTCCGCCATGCCTTTGAAAAGGATGAGCTGATTCCGGAATCCATTCTGATGCGTGAGAAGGCTGCCTTCTCCGATGCCGTCGGACACTCCCTCCGGAATGATCTGATTGAATATGCGGAATCCCTCTACACCGACGAAGAGTATGAGGAAAAACGCCGCAAATACACACACTGCACTCCGTTCACGAAAGAGTCTCTTCTCTACCGTGAGCTGTTCGAGAAGTACTACCCTGGCCAGAGCCAGATGATTCCTGATTTCTGGATGCCGAACAAGAGCTGGGAAGGCTGCAACGTCAACGACCCCTCTGCAAGAGTGCTCTCCAACTACGGTGCCTCCGGAGAATAAGTAGATCCGGATATCGGCAGGAGTTGTTGCCATCAGGCAACAACGAGTACGGGCGAGGAGAATTTCGCGAAGGCGAATTCTCCAATGCCGAGAGCGAGGAACTTCGTTTCCTCGCTCTAAGTAGGAGAATCTGCCATCAGGCAGATTCGAGTACGGTAGTAAGGCGGTTCTTCCGCGGGACCGCTTCACTATACATATTCTCTATTCTTTTTTCACGGAAAAGCCGCGTCCCCTTGGGCCGCGGCTTTTTCGTATCTATTCTTATTCATCCCCAGCTTGCTCTTTTGTGCTGCAGGGATGATTTCGGCCGCCCGGATTCATCCCCAGCTTGCTCTTTTCTTCCGCA
>ERZ1026772.1751-NODE-1751-length-10693-cov-3.966065_pt1 | contig 10693 bp, 7 predicted proteins | sample MGYA00380124_ERZ1026772 | MGnify/ENA primary metagenome ERZ1026772 (study PRJEB33269, sample SAMEA4719760) | human gut metagenome | biome: human-associated habitat; feature: organic feature; material: feces | place: Cameroon | collected 2013-10 ...
GCTCCAGGAAACCTGATATCCGCCGGACGCTTTCCTGCGGATTTCCCTCACACGGCATTCTCTTAAAACCGTTACATTTTCTTTCTGTATCCTTCGCAACAGTGCCTCACGCACCGCAGATGCCTGATCACATCTGGGATAAACATAACCATCTCTTTCGTGCAGAAGAATTCCAAGAGACTCCATAAAATCTGTCATCTCAAGATCCCAGCCGTCCGGATGAAACAGAAAATCCGCCCCTTGGTCTCCTGTCCGGTAAAAGGCTTTATTCTGTCTTCGATTCGTCAGATTGCAGCGCCCGTTTCCCGTCGCAAGGATCTTATGTCCCGGCTCCTTTCCGGCATCCAGAAGAAGAATCTCACCCTTTATATTGTCCTGCATGTGCATGGTCTCTGCCGCAGAAATGGCTGCGCAGAGTCCTGCCATTCCGCCTCCCACAATCACAAGACGCATCTTATCCAATAGCTAGTCCTCCCGCTCCATCACACCTAGCACCATCGCAAGATTCAGAATCCAGCCTCCGCCCGGAATCCTGTGGAGATTCCGAAGATCCGCCGCGTGAAGAAAAAGACTCAGAAGCACAAACAAAATCCAGAACACGGCAAGCATCACAAGAAATGCAAGCGGTGCCGGAAGAATCGCAAGCATATAGTCATTGAGAAGCAGCAGCGGAATTGCTGCACCTGCGGCACAAACGGCAATCAGAATATCCTCTGTAAGGAACGAGGGATCGACTCCGGCAGCCGCGCCGCTTCTTCCTGCAAGATACAAAATCACCAGGAAAACCACTCCCATCACGTCCAGAGGCCAGACATTCATCGTAATACCAACCCCGGAAATCTTCAGGACAACGAGGAACACAATTTCCGCAAAAAAAGCTGCTCCAGCTGAAAACACAATGACACGCTTTTCCTCACATCGCCAGAAAAAAATGAGAAGGAGGATCGCCGTCTGAACCAGGAAAATCAGAAAGCTTCCTGCCTTCAGGGTAAGAACTGCGGATTCCTCTCCCTTAAAGGTAAGCTGGGTAAACATGCCTGCAATCTCCTTGGCTGCGGCAAACACAAAAGCCGAAGCAGGAATTCCCATATAGGCCGACAGCCGGAGCAGAAGAAGAAGCCGCATCCGCAGAAGCTTTCGTTTCTCCTGCTGGCAGGCACGGACGCAGGACACGGTAAGCTGCGTAAAGGGCATTGCCAGCAGAAGGCTCGTCCCAAGGCAAATCGGCAGCCCGACACCCGTGAAGCCTCCCCATACGGATTTGACGATTGCCGGTCGAAGGCTCCTGGAGCCAAGCCACATCCGGTACCCGATGACAAGGGCAAGAAGCATCAGGATCCCGAGAATAAATCCCGGCAGCAGCTTCATGGCGCAATAATGAAACAGCTCACCGGAGCTCTCGCTCCTTCTTCCCTCAAACAGATCCTCCCTGCGATAGCGCGAGCTTCGCTGAAGGCTCCGGACAGACAAAAAGGTCAAAGCCGCAAGGAACACAAAGCAAATCAGTGCTGCAGCAGAGAGTCCTGTCCCGATTCCGCAGGCACAGTACACCGCTGTCATGTCATCATTTCGTAAAATAGCGGCAACCTTGCTTCCTCTGTGTGCTCCGATCAGCCCGAAAACCGGTCCGAACAGAGCGTAAAATACCGTAAGAAGCCAAAGGGCGGCTCTGGCAGCCCGCCTCTTCCCGATGCCGTGAAGAAAGCCCTTCATGGCTCCCAGAAAGGGAAGAAGAACCAGTGCCGGTGTGAACGCACGCAGGATCGGCGCAAACAGCGCATTGCCAAGAACTGCCTTCCCCAGAATACCGGACCCCAGATAAAAAATAACAAAGGTTCCCGCTGCACAGACAAAAGAAAAGCGAAGTACACTGCCAAACAGAGTCAGTGCATCTCCGCACTTCTTCCGTGCAAGCCTTCTGGCCGTCTGCTCTCTGGTAAAGCCATCCGCACAGATCATGGAAAAAACCGCGCAGACCGCAGAAAACAGCATGGGGAATCCTGCATAAAACATAACATCGCTGCCGTCTTTCAGAGAAAAGACGACCGCGATGATGCAATAGATCAGAAGAAACAAAAGAAAAGAACACAGATCCGTATCAAATTTTCTCACCCGATTCTTCTCTGCCACGAAACATCATCCTTTCTTTCATCTCACAGGGATCGGTAATAAATCCTGAATTTCTCACTTCTTATTGTCTGGTGATGCCAAGCGCCTCCAGAACTGCCTCCTGCCGGCCGAACATCACCTCGGCATCCGCTTCCGTCATATGATCATAGCCGCACAGATGGAGCATGCTGTGCGCAATCAGGAAAGCAAATTCGCGTTTTCTCGAATGGCCGTATTCCTCCGCCTGCAGAGCGACACGATTCAGGTTCAGGACGATATCTCCCAAAACCAGATTGCCGCTTTCCGGATCCAGGCAGTCCGCCGCATCCGCACAGACATTCTCCCAGTTTCCGGGGCCCTTCGCCCCCTCAAAAGGAAGATTCGGAAAAGAAAGAACATCCGTCACCTTATCGATTTCGCGATAATCCCGGTTGATGCTTCGGATCTCCTCATCCCCGGTATAGGTAAGAGAGATTTCCGCATCATACGGACACTCTTCCGTTTCCAGTACCTTTTCACAGACCGCCTGTGCGACCTTTGTCTGATCAAAGTCAAACACAAGCTCAGGATTTGCGGTATTCTCTTCGCTGATGGTCAAAACGACTCTGCTGTTTCTCATAGTCCTCATAAGCCTTAACAATCTTCTGTACGACAGGATGACGGACAACGTCCCGGGAATCCAGTGTCACAAAGGAAATTCCCTCGATGTTCTTTCTGGAAAGCACTCGGGTAGCCACATCCAGGCCGGACACGGTTCCCTTTGCTAGATCCTTCTGCGTCGCATCGCCGGTAATCACGGCATGCGATCCGAAGCCAAAGCGCGTCAGGAACATTTTCATCTGTTCCGGAGTCGTGTTCTGTGCTTCATCAAGAATGATGTAGGCATTGTCGAGCGTTCTTCCGCGCATATACGCAAGAGGCGCCACTTCAATCAGCCCCTTTTCCATATTCGCCTGAAACTTTTCCGCGCCCATAATCTGATAAAGAGCATCGTAAAGAGGACGAAGGTACGGATCCACCTTGCTCTGAAGATCTCCCGGAAGAAAGCCGAGCTTCTCTCCGGCCTCAATGGCAGGTCTTGTCAGAATGATCCGCTCTACTTCCTTGTTCTGAAATGCCGTAATTGCCATTGCCATTGCAAGAAATGTCTTTCCCGTTCCAGCAGGACCGTTGGCAAAAATAATCAGATTATCCCGGATCGCTTTGATGTATTTCTCCTGCCCGATCGTCTTCGGCTTGATGGGCTTTCCGGACGTCGTGTGACAGATCACTTCACTGTCCAGTGCGGGAAGAAGATCCGGATTTTCCTCGGCTTCCTTTTTCATTTCAAGCACATAATTCACGTTCTGCTCCTCAATGCCGGTGCCCCGTTTTGCAAGACCGGCCAGCTGATTCAGCGTCAGCACAGCCTGGCGGACTCCCTTTTTTCCTCCGGAAACAAGAATTGCACCGTTTCTGGAAAGAATGGTCACCCCCAGCTCATGTTCGATTCTGCGGACATAGTCGTCCCGCTGACCGAAAATTTCTCTTTCAATATCTGCACGGAGGAAAAGCTCCTCCGTGCAGATTTGAGACGTTTCTTCGCAAAGCTCCTGCGCCATATCCATCCTTTACTCTGTCAGACCGATTTCAGATATTCATCGATTTCCTTCGCTGCCTGTTTGCCGGCACCCATTGCAAGAATGACCGTTGCTGCACCGGTCACGGCATCACCGCCTGCAAAGACACCCTTCTTTGTGGTCTCCTCCGTGCCTTCCTTCACAATGAGGCGTCCTCTCCGGTCTGCCTCCAGTCCTTCCGTTGTACGGTGAAGCAGCGGATTCGGAGAAGTTCCGAGGGACATGATGACGGCATCGCATTCAATGTCAAATTCAGAGCCGGGAACCTCAACAGGACTTCTTCTTCCGGATGCATCCGGCTCACCAAGCTCCATGCGGATGCAGCGGCAGCCCTTTACCCAGCCGTTCTCATCGACGAGAATTTCCACCGGATTGCAGAGAAGATCAAATACAATGCCTTCTTCCTTTGCATGTCCGACCTCTTCCTTTCTTGCAGGAAGCTCCTCCTCACCGCGGCGGTACACAATATGTGTCTCCGCACCAAGTCGAAGGGCCGTGCGGGCAGCATCCATAGCTACGTTTCCGCCGCCGACAACCACGCACTTCTTCGGACGCATGATCGGTGTGCGGGACTCCTCGGAATAGGCTCCCATCAGATTGGAACGGGTCAGGAACTCATTGGCAGAGAATACGCCGAGAGCCTGCTCACCCGGAATGTTCATGAAACGGGGAAGTCCCGCGCCCGAGCCGATAAAGACAGCATCATAGCCTTCCTTGTCCATCAGATCCTGAACCGTGGTGGAGTGTCCGACAACACAGTCGGTCTCGATGGTAACACCAAGAGCCTCTACATTCTCGATTTCCTTGGCAACAACACGCTCCTTCGGAAGACGGAACTCCGGAATTCCATAGACAAGAACGCCGCCGGCCTTGTGAAGCGCCTCAAAAATGCGAACCTCATAGCCAAGCTTTGCCAGATCTCCTGCGCAGGTAAGACCGGAAGGGCCTGCTCCGATCACGGCAACCTTCTTCCCGTTCGGTACAGAGTGATTCTCCGGACGAACGCCAAGCTCCTTGGCGGTATCTGCCGTATATCTTTCCAGCTTGCCGATGGAAACTGCCTCCCCCTTGATTCCGCGGATGCACTTTGCTTCGCACTGACGCTCCTGCGGGCAGACACGTCCGCAGACAGCAGGAAGAGCGGAGGACTCGCTGATGATTTCATACGCGCCCTTTACGTTTCCTTCCTTCAGCTGCGAAATAAATCCGGGAATGTTAATGGAGACCGGGCACCCCTGCACGCACTGCGGGTTCTTGCAGTTCAGGCATCTGGTTGCCTCTGCCTCTGCCTCTTCCTTGTTATAGCCAAGACATACTTCTTCAAAATTCGTTGCACGGACCTTCGGATCCTGTTCACGGACCGGGACCTTCTTCATCATATCAACCTGAATTGCCATATTCGTTCCTTCCTTGCCGCAGTCAGTCTGCGGCAGTCCAATGAATAATTCGTAACCTGATGACATCTCCGAAGTGACGGCATTTTAATCGTGGCAATAGCCGCAGCCGCCTTCGTGCGTTTCTTTCTCCTGCTCTCTCAGAAGAAGACGTCCCTCCTCCGTCTTGTACAGACGTGAGCGCTGCATTGCCTGGTCAAAATCAACCTCCCAGCCGTCAAATTCCGGTCCGTCCACGCAGGCAAACTTTACTTGTCCGCCGACCATCAGACGACATGCACCGCACATTCCGGTTCCGTCCACCATGATGGTATTCATGCTGACAACCGTGGGGATTTCCAGCTTCTTTGTGAGCTGGCAGGCAAATTTCATCATGATCATCGGTCCGATCACAACGCAGTGATCGTAACGCTTTCCCTCGTCATAAAGCTGCTGAAGAGCTACGCAGACATTTCCATGGATTCCATAGGAGCCGTCGTCCGTCGCAAAATAAAGATTTCCGGTCACCTCATCCATTTCCTTCTCAAGAATCAGAATGTCCTTCGATCTTGCACCCTGAATGCAGTCTGCATCCACGCCGTGCTCATGGAGCCATTTCAGCTGATGATAAACAGGAGCGGTTCCGACGCCGCCCGCAATGAAAAGAAGTTTCTTCTTCCGAAGCTCTTCCAGCGGAACATCCACAAGGTCGGAGGGATTTCCAAGCGGTCCTACCACATCTGCAAACCGGTCGCCCACCTCAAGCGTTGCCATCCGCATCGTCTCCGCGCCGACCGTCTGGAAAACAATGGTAATCGTTCCCTTTTCCTTGTTGTCATCGCAGACCGTAAGGGGAATTCTCTCACCCTCAGCATCCGCGCGTACGATCAGAAACTGACCGGGGAGCGCGCGCTCCGCGACTCTCGGTGCCACAATGTCCATCAGATAGACCTTGGGTCCCAGAAGCTCTTTTCTTGTGATCTCAAACATATTCTCATGCCCCTTTCCTGTGATTACTGTTAACTGCTGTGCTGTTAACCTGTTTCTTTTTCCGATCTATCCAATCGGGAACAAGGTTCCCGCCGAATATACATTTACCGTGCCGTTCGTCGCATTGACTGCGTAAATCCGGCCCGTGGAAACCGTATTGCCACCATCGTCTGTCAACGCCTCCGAATACATCAGGAAATTCCCCGTGTCGGCAAGCTGCTTCAATCCGGTATACGTGAAGCTGTAGTGTGCGGTTCCGCTCGGTATGGTTCCTGCCGTGTCCACAATCTCTCCGCGGTGGATCAGCGCTACAAGAATGTAATTGATCCCGTCAGCTGATCCGATGGAGGAGGAAAGCTTGAAGGTATAATTCCTCTCCACCACCTCGGAAGAAATGCCGGCATCCGAAATAACCGCAAATCGGAAGCTGGAGTCTCCCTCCGGCATCGGGATGGGTTCCGTGTATTCGGAGTCCTTCGCAGTCGGATCCTTCCCGTTGGTCGTGTAATAAATCTTTCCGGTTACAGCTAAAGTTTTCTCTTCCTTCTGCTCCTTCTTTTCTCCGGAAGCTGCTTTTCCGCTCTTGTCCTTCTTTTCTTCCGTGCTCTCGCTGCCGCTGTCTTCTCCCATAACGGAGGCTTCGATTTTCATCTGCTTCGCATAGGTTCCGGACTGAGGAGTTACATCCGGCGGTGCGGGAACCGAGCTGTTAATCGTATATGTCTTCGTCACCACATTGCTGGAGAGATTAAAATGATTCACATAAACAGCAGAGACCGTATAGGTGCCCTCCGTCAGCTCAATCGGTCCGTTATAAAGCAGAGACGAGGTATCCGGAGCCGATCCGTCCAGCGTGTAAAAGATGGATCCGTCTCCCTGGTCTTTGATGGTAAGCGTCAGGGTATCCTCGTAGGTGCCCTCATCTTCGGAAAACTCCGGGTCGAACAACGCATACTGCAGATAGTTGTCTACCACCTGCGGCCTTGTACAGTTAGACAGGAGCTCTGCTATTTTATCATATTCCTCATAGGACGCGTAGATTGCAATCATGCGGCCGTATGCCGCAACAACATCTTCCTCGGTAGCTGCATCATCCTCAAATGCCATGCTGGCAGCGCCAAGCGCAAGTCCCTCTTCCCCGGCCTTCTGCAAATACTCGGACTTTCTCAGGTACAGGTCGACATCGCTTAACGTCTCTCCCGTCTCCTCATCATGAGACGGGCCAAGAGCAATTGCCTTGTCGATTTCATCCGCAGCCTGCTGATATTTGCCGTCGCAGGACAGCTGATAAGCTTTTCCGACATAATACGATTTGGAATGCGTTCTCTGATACAAATCGCCGGAATAGAACAGAATAAGACAGACTGTCGCAAAGAGTGCTCCAATCATGAATACAATCATGAATTTCACATACCTGCGTCTTGCTGCGTAGCGCGCAAGACGTTTGGCTCTTCTGGCAGCCTGAAGCGCTCTTTGAGGATTGGCAGACTGTTCCGGTCTCTCATCCGGCAAATTCTCCGGTGGGATTTCCTCCCCGGAATTCTCCGGAGCTTCCGCTGCAGGAACCTCCCCCTTTTCCTCCGCGATAACCTTGGCAGCCTCTTCCATGCCAAGGCTGATCTGCTCCTCCAGCTTCGCCTCATATTCGGGGACCATTTTTATCTCGGTGGCACAGTTCTCACAAAACAGTGCTCCATCCGGAATCTCATTTCCACATTTGGGACATTTCATCCGTTCGCGGATCCTCTCTTAACTGTAAATATGATTATGCTTCCTGCTGCAGACGAATCGCTTCCACGCAGTTGTACATCAGCATCGCGATGGTCATCGGCCCTACGCCTCCCGGAACCGGAGTCACGGCGCCTGCGGTCTCCATAACGTCTTCTGTGTCGACATCGCCGCAAAGCTTTCCGTCCTCGTCCCGGTTGATGCCGCAGTCGATCACGACGGCACCTTTTCTGACATACTCATGGTTGAAAAAACTGGGTTTTCCGATTGCGGTAATCAGGATATCTGCTCTCTGGCAGACCTCCTTCAGATCCTTCGTATGGGAGTGTGCAAGTGTTACCGTTGCATTCTCCCGAAGCATCAGCATCCCCATCGGCTTCCCGACGATATTGCTGCGTCCGACGATAACACACTCTTTTCCGTCACAGTCGATTCCCTCGCGATGGAGAAGCTGAATGATGCCGGCCGGTGTACAGGAGACAAAGCCCGGAAGCCCGATGGAGAGTGCTCCGACGCTTTCCGGATGAAAGCCGTCCACATCCTTCTTCGGATCAATTCTCCGGATCACCCGGTCCTCATCCATATGAGAGGGAAGCGGAAGCTGGACCAGAATGCCGTTGACGGAAGGATCCTCATTCAGCTCATCCACCTTTGCAAGGAGTTCTTCTTCGGATGCCGTTTCCGGCAGCAGGATTTCTTTGTTGATGATGCCGCATTCCTCGCAGGCACGAATCTTATTGCGCACATAAACCTTGCTCGCAGGATTCTCACCGACCAGAATCACCGCAAGGGTTACGGAAATTCCCTGGTTTCCAAGAGCGGCAACCTTCTCCTTCAGCTCCGCCCGTACGTTTGCCGCAATTTCCTTCCCGTTTATGATCTTTGCTGACATCTCAATCCTCCTGTTGTGTCCTCTGACTCTCATATGCCGTTATCACTGCAGTATTCTTCAAACTGTGCCGGCGTCATCAGAATTGCCCGGGACTTGGTCCCCTCGGAATCTCCGACAACACCTGCCTCACAGAGCTGATCCATGATCCGGGCAGCCCGGTTGAAGCCGATCCGGTACCGCCTCTGCAAAAGGCCTATGGATGCGTTGTTCTTCTCAATAATAAACTGACCTGCGGAAGAAAACAGTTCGTCCACATCCGACTCATGCGAAGCTGCTTCGTCTGCACCGGTAACTCCGGCAGCGCCCACGCCGCCTCCGGATTCGATCGCATCAATTTCTCTCTGATGACGCTTTGTTTCTTCCTCAGACACCGGATCGTTGACCGCAAGGAAATTGACAACATCGGTTACCTCATCATCGGACACAAAGCAGCCCTGGACACGGTTTGGCTTCGGCAGTCCCTGCGGGAAAAAGAGCATGTCACCCTTTCCGAGAAGCTTCTCCGCTCCGTTCATATCCAGAATGGTTCTGGAATCCACGCCGGATGAGACACGGAAGGCAATACGGCTTGGCATATTCGCCTTAATCAGACCGGTGATGACATCTACCGACGGCCGCTGCGTTGCAATAATCAGATGAATTCCCGCCGCTCTTGCAAGCTGCGCAAGTCGGCAGATCGCAGTTTCCACGTCGTTCTTTGCAACCATCATAAGATCGGCAAGCTCGTCCACAACAATCACGATCTGCGGCATAAAATGCATCGTGGCCTCCTGTTTGGAGCCTCCTGCCTTCTGATGCTGCAGAACAAGAGCGTTGTATCCCTTGATGTCACGAACCCTTGCATCCGCAAAGGCACGATATCTTGCTTCCATCTCCGCAACGCCCCAGTTGAGAGCCGCTGCCGCCTTCTGCGGATTGGTCACCACCGGAATCAGAAGATGCGGAATGCTGTTATAGACAGAAAGCTCCACCACCTTCGGATCAACCATGATGAGCTTGACCTCGTCCGGCTTGGCATGGAACAGAATGCTCATGATGATGGTATTGATGCAGACCGACTTACCGGAGCCGGTGGCACCAGCAATCAGAACATGCGGCATCTTTGCGATATCTCCGTAGACAGGCTTTCCGGCAATGTCCTTACCGACTGCAAATGCAAGCCTGGACTTCTGACTGCGGAATTCCTCCGTGTCCACGATATCCCTTAACGCAACCGGCTGTGCCTCCCTGTTCGGAACCTCAATACCGATTGCTGATTTCCCAGGAATCGGAGCTTCAATACGAATATCCGTTGCAGCAAGTGCCAGCTTGATGTCATCGGCAAGAGAAACGATCTTGCTGACCTTGACACCCATCTCCGGAAGCATCTCATACCGGGTGACCGAAGGGCCCTGTGAAATGTCTGTGATGGTGACGTTCACGCCGAAATTGCGAAGCGTTGTCTGGAGCGTCTGTGCTGTGCTGCGAAGCTCATCATCGGAATCAGCCCTGGAGCCGGCTCCGGGACGGAGCAGCGAAACCGGAGGAAACTGATATTCTCTTTTCTTTACGGGCTCTTCCGGCTGTTCTTTTGTCTGTTCTTTCGTCCGTTCTTCCGTCTGTTCTTCCGGCTCATCCTCCTGCGCCGCATTCAACTCTGAGGCTGTGTTCTCACGCTCGGTATGAACCGGCACATCCTGCATGGGCGACGGAACCGCTTCCTCCGATTCATTCCGAACCACGCGAATCTCCGGAACCTCTTCGTATCGGAAGAAGTCAGCATTCTCCGAATGATCCGAATCGAAATCATCGGATTCTGAAATTCCAGAATCCAGGGCTTCTGCATCCCCTTCTTCTCCGGAAGTCGGAACATCCGCCTCTGCCGCAGACCCATGGTAAGCCTCCGCATCCGGATCCTCGCCGTCCCGGTAGATGGTTGCGCGAAGAACCTCTCCTCCCGCAGCCGGATTCTGCGCATAAGGACTTCGCGGAAGCTCATGAAC
>ERZ1026772.1752-NODE-1752-length-10688-cov-3.305558_pt1 | contig 10688 bp, 9 predicted proteins | sample MGYA00380124_ERZ1026772 | MGnify/ENA primary metagenome ERZ1026772 (study PRJEB33269, sample SAMEA4719760) | human gut metagenome | biome: human-associated habitat; feature: organic feature; material: feces | place: Cameroon | collected 2013-10 ...
CAGCGAGATGCGGTTGCTGCGGAAGTCCATCGCCGCCAGCATGACGACGTCGCTGAATGCATGCACATTGCAGCTCCCGTCTGACTGCTCCGGCGTGTAGGAGTCGATGCCGAGCAGCAAAAATGTCTGCACCTCGTCGTTGAAGCGGTATCGCTTCCCGTCCGCCAGAACGGTATTGTCGTCCTGCAGGGTCAGTCTCGGCGGCTGTTTGTCCTGCGGGGCAGCGGTTTCTTCCTCCGTCTGCGTTTGCGGCGCAAACGCCTCCAGATTCGGCGCGGCAGCGCCCTTGCGGAGATTTTTTCCGCTGAGATACACATGCACCGCCAGCGCGCTCATCCCAGCGGCCAGAACAGCCAATATGCAGACGAGCACGCGCCACACGCGGCTGCGCCGTTTTTTCCGCTTCTGTGCAGCCGCCTCCGGCTGCTCCGGGTCTTCCTGTTTCAGCTTTTGTCCCCGATCCTGCGGCATCGGCTCACTTCTCCCCTTCCGTCCCGACCGCGGCCGGATGCACCGCCTCCAGCCGTCCCATGACAAGGTAGCGCCGGCTCTTGTCCTGCTCGAAGCAGGTGGAGAGCGCAAGAACCTTGTCTCCGGGCGCAGGCATACCGTCCTCGTCAAAATGGCTGTTCTGCGGGTCGGCAATTTCGCGCACCGTATTGAAAAAGCCCGTAAAAATCACGGGATCTGAAAAATCATAATAATAAAGCAGGTGCTCCGAGCCATGCACGAACGCGGCGAAGACGCGGTAAACGTACATGGCCGACGGCGTGTAGACGATCATCTGATCGTGCGTGTCAAAATAGTCCTGCTCCGCGTAGTTGTTGAGTTCATGAAACGGCCCCGGCTGGCCGAGGACCGTCCCGTGCCCGTAGAGGATCGTCACCGGCGCGTCAAAGCTGCGGTCGTTGTAGGTCTCCTGTGAAAAAACCGCGCCGCACATGTAATATTCCCCGTGGGCATTGTGCGCGTTGTAGTACAGATCGTCGCCGGGATGCTGCAAAACCGGCGCATCGACCTGCGTATCCGGCAGCGCGAGCCATGCGTAAATATCCGGCGAGACCTCCGCGAGCTGCGCAAAATCGACCGGGATCTCCTGCCGATGCGCCTTATCCGCCTGCGGCGGCTGCGGCGTCACAGACGCGGGTCTGACCTGCTGGGTCAGCGCAGCCTCGCTTCCGGCCCCACGGTAATACTGATAAAGAAACACACCGCACGCCGCGCAGATCAGCACACAGAGCGTTCCCACGGCGATCAGAATGTATTTTCCCGCTTTTTTAGGCATCGAATGCTTGCCTCCCATCCAGAATCCAAAGAAGGCCGGCGTCCCAAATGTTCCGATTCAGGACGCCGGCCGGCTTGCCGGGCGATTATCTGGCAAAAGCCTTCTTGAACGCGGCCGACGCCGCGAAAAGGCACGCCGCCATTCCGATGGCAACCATGAGAAGCCCTCCGTTCATGCCGGTCTGCGGGGACTGGACTGTCGGGTCGGTGACGATCTCCACCTTTTCATCCGGGCTGGGGACGCCCGCTGCGTAAACAGCGGCCGACAGAAGTCCAAGCATCAGAATGCAGACGAGCATCCATGCAACAATACGTTTCACTGTGATTCCCTCCTTCCTGAATACGGATTCTATAGTACCGGTTTCCCGTAATACCCTGATTTCCGTGCGTGCCTCACACGCCGTCCTTCCTCCAGACCATCCTGTTCACGATGCCCGTGCAGCTCTGGATGATGCGGGCGACCTTCATCGACACATTTTCCGCGGCATAGTCCGCCACCGGCGTGCCGAGCGTGCCCTCCTCCTGCATCCGCACGGCCATCTCTACGGCCTGTATCAGCGGCTCCGCGTCAATTCCCGCCAGCACGAAGCAGCCCGCGTCCAGCGCCTCCGGGCGCTCCGTGGACGTCCGGATGCTGACTGCCGGGAAGGGCTTCCCGACAGAGAGGAAGAAGCTGCTCTCCTCGGGCAGCGTTCCGCTGTCGGAAACGACCGCGAAGGCGTTCATCTGAAGGCAGTTGTAGTCGTGAAAGCCCAGCGGCTCATGCGCGATCACTCGGCTGTCCAGCCGGAAGCCGGTGGCCTCGAGGCGTTTTCTGCTTCTCGGGTGGCAGGAGTAGAGGATCGGCAGATCGTATACCTCCGCCAGCGCGTTGACCGCCGTAAAGAGCCGGAAGAAATTGCGGTCGGTGTCAATGTTCTCCTCCCGGTGGGCCGAGAGCAGGATATACCGCCCTTTTGTCAGCCCCAGCCGCCTGTGGATGTCGCTTTGCTCGATGCTTCCGAGATTTGCGCGCAGCACCTCCGCCATGGGGCTTCCCGTCACAAAGGTGCGCTCCTTCGGAAGCCCGCACTCCATCAGATAGCGGCGCGCGTGCTCCGAGTAGCAGAGATTGATGTCGCTTATGATGTCCACGATGCGGCGGTTCGTCTCCTCCGGGAGGCATTCGTCCTTGCAGCGGTTGCCCGCCTCCATGTGAAAGATCGGAATGTGCAGCCGCTTTGCGCCGATCACGGACAGGCAGGAATTGGTGTCGCCCAAGACCAGCACCGCGTCCGGCTTGAGCTGCGCCATCAGCTTGTAGGAGCGCTCGATGATGTTCCCGATCGTCGCGCCGAGATCGTCGCCCACGGCGTCGAGATAATAGTCCGGCGCACGAAGGCCGAGGTCGTCAAAAAACACCTGATTGAGTGTGTAGTCGTAGTTCTGACCGGTATGAACGAGGATCTGCTCAAAATACCGGTCGCAGCAGCGGATGGTCGCGGACAGGCGGATGATCTCCGGCCGCGTGCCGAGGATCGTCATCAGCCTCAGCTTTCCCATTTTTACACCTCCTCGAAGTAGGTATCCGGATGGTCGGGGTCAAAGGGCTCGTTTGCCCACATGAGGGTCACCAGCGCCTCCGTCCGGCTCAGATTGATGATGCTGTGCGTGTAGCCCGGCAGCATATGAACAGCCTGAACATGCGCGCCGCTCACCTCAAATTCGATCACCTCGTCCGAGCCGAGCTGCCGCTCCCGGATCAGGCCATGTCCGGCGACCACCATAAAAAACTCCCACTTGCTGTTGTGCCAGTGCTGTCCCTTGGTGAGGCCCGGATTTGTGACGTTGACGGAGATCTGACCGCAGGCAGCGGTTTTCAGAAGCTCCGTGAAGCTGCCGCGCGCATCCGCGTTCATTTTGAGCGGAAACGCGATTCTTTCAGGCGGCAAATAGGATAGATATGTGCTGTAGAGCTTCTTTGCGAAGCTGTTTTCCGGAATTTCCGGAAGCAGGAGCGTCTGCGGCTGCTCGCGGAAGCGCCGGAGCAGGCGGACGATCTCGCCGAGCGTCACGCGATGGCTGACGGGAACGCGGCAGTAGGACGCCGACACCCGATGCGGCCGGCCCTCCATCGCGTCGAGTATCTCGTCGATCACATCGTCAATATAGCTCAGCTCCAGCTCCGTCTCCGGGTCGGAAACGGTGATGGGCAGGTCGCGCGCGATGTTGTGGCAGAATGTCGCGACCACGGAATTGTAATTGGGGCGGCACCACTTCCCGAACAGGTTCGGCAGCCGGTAGATCAGCCCCTCCGCACCCGTTTCCTCGCTGTGGCTTTGCAGCAGCGTCTCTGCCGCCCGCTTGGACATGCCGTAGGGGCTGTCTGCATAGCGCCCCGTCAGGCTCGCCTGAACGGACGACGCCAGCAGCACCGGGCAGCGGTTCCCGCTCCGCCGGAGCTGCGCGAGCAGCGACCGCGTAAACTCCGTGTTTCCCGCCGCAAATTCCTTCGGGTCCTGCGGCCGGTTCACGCCCGCCAGATGCACCACGAAATCGGCGCTCCGGCAGAATTCCTGCAATTCCTCCGGTGTGGTCTGCCGCGTGCAGAGGAAAATTTCATCGATTTGCAGCGCAGGACGCGTTCTGTCCCTGCGGTCCCGGATCGTGTACAGGCGCTGCGTCAGATTTTTACCGACAAATCCGTTTGCGCCGGTGATGAGCACGTTCATCAGCACGTCCCTCCAAACAGCTTCAGCTTCCGCAAGAGCGCCTTCATCTCCTCCACATCCAGCCGGTGCGTGTTGTGGGAGGTATACTGTTCGAGCTTGCCGAACTCCGGGTTTCCCTTGCTGAAATAGTTGTCGTAATTGAGATCGCGGTTGTCCGCCGGGATGCGGAAGAAGCCCGGCAGCTCCTCGGCGCGCGCCATCTCCTCCGCCGTGACGAGCACCTCAAAGAGCTTTTCGCCGTGACGTGTGCCGATGGTCGCCGCACCCAGCGCCGAGCCCTTCAGCTCCAGCACCGCCTGCGCCAGCGTCCCGATGCTTGCCGCAGGCGCTTTTTGTACAAACAGGTCGCCCTGCTCGCCGTGCTCAAAGGCGTAGAGCACAAGCTCCACTGCATCCTCCAGCGTCATCATAAAGCGGGTCATGTCGGGATTTGTGACGGTCAGGGGCTTTCCCTCGTCGAGCTGCTGGCAGAACAGCGGAATGACCGACCCGCGCGAGGCCATGACGTTTCCGTATCGCGTCAGACACAGCACAGGATCTCCGGGCAGCATCTGCCGGGAGCGTGCGATCACGTTCTTCTCCATGATGGCCTTGGTCATGCCCATCGCGTTGATGGGATACGCCGCCTTGTCCGTGGACAGAAAAATGGCCTTCTGCACGTGGCACGCCACGCACGCGGAGATCACATTGTCCGAGCCGACCACGTTTGTCCTGACCGCCTCCATGGGGTAAAACTCGCAGGACGGCACCTGCTTTAGCGCAGCCGCGTGAAACACATAATCCACCCCGCGGAACGCGTTTACGATGGAGTTATAATCCCGCACATCGCCGATATAGAACTTGATCTTCCCCGCATGGCGCGGAAAGCGTTCCTGATAGGTGTGGCGCATATCGTCCTGCTTTTTCTCGTCGCGGGACAAAATGCGGATCTCCCGAATGTCGGTCGTCAAAAACCGATCCAGGACCGCGTGACCGAAGCTCCCGGTGCCGCCGGTAATCAGCAGCGTTTTTCCAGCAAATAAGCTCACAAGCCCAACATCCTTTCAAATGATTCCTATACAGGCCGCGCCCTACGGCCCGTCCTTATGCGCAAGCCGGAATATGCCCTCAATTCGTGCAGACACACGACGGCCGATGCGCTCAGCCGCTGCCTCCGTCAGTTTTTTCGCTCCAAGAAGCGCCGACACACGCTGACGAAGATATTCCAGCGCACCGCAGCCGCAAAACACCGCCAGCGCCATAGCGAACAGCATCGGGATCAAGAACGGACTGTGTGCATACGCCGCAGGGCGCAGCCACCGCTCCCAGAGAAGCGGTCTTACCTCCGGCTGCTCGTGGATCAGATACACGCCGAAGGTGAGCGAGGACAGCAGCGGCGCAGCACTCCGAACGATTTTGCCCGAAATGTGCAGCCCTTCAAAAAAGCGAAACAGGCAGGCGGAGGCCACGACCATCGTGACGGAGCTATACGACAGGAACATGTTTTCGCCCATTGCCTTTCCGGCGACCCTGTTTGTAATCCACGCCATTGCAAGCTTCCACGCCGCGGCAAACAGGCACACGGCGCAGTACCCCAGCAGATACTGTCTCTGCGTTCTTCTGGCAGGATAGCGCCGGAAATACGCCGCGATCATATACAAATATGCAAAGAAAAGCGGATCGTAGCTGTCTGTCGCGGTAAAACGCTCCCAGAAGCACAGATTTTGAAGCGCAATATAAATGATGAAAAAAACTGCAAGAAACACCGCGTGCTGGCGCCGGCTCATAGCACGGGCCGCGGCATTCAGAAGCGGCGCCAGCGCATACATCAGAAGATAGGTCGTGACAAACCAGTATCTTTTCTGTGTAAATGGAAGGCAGGCCTTCAAAAACGTCTTGCCTTCGAACGGAGCGCCGCCGATACAAAGCAGCAGATACAATGCAGCCGACCAGAAAAAAGCCTGCCCCCATATTGCAAAAAATCTGACGGGTCTGAATTCCTGTGTACAGAGAAAGTAGCCGCTCAGCAGCACGAAGCAGTTGACATGCACCGAGAGGAACGCCCGCAGAACGCTCGTCATACAGTCATTGACACTGTTCGGCGTCAGCGCCTGCAATACATGGCCGTGAAACATCGCATGTCCCAAAACGATTAGGAACATGCACAGCACCCGAAGAACATCCAGAGAAACATTCCGCTCGTGTAAGCGGCTCTCACACGGCGTCCGTCCGGCCTCACAAATCACATTTTGCATTTCTCCACCCCATCTTTGCATCCGGGCTTTGCAGCCGGCGGCCTCACGCCTTGAGCGTGGATATCTTTTTCAGATCGTGCAGGAAACGCTTTGCGTTCGGAAGCCCCACGCACAGCACATATCCCGCGCAGACAGCGATCATAACGGCGAGATAGTGCATCTGCGTCGTCTCCAGCCAGCGTCTGGCGGCGGAAAAGACGGCAGTGCCCCCGATGCATTCCAGCGCAAATATCAGGAGATATTTGCAGTCAAACAGCCCGCGTATAGAGGTGTGCAGCTCCTTTGCGCTGAAATGCAGGATCGTGATTCCCAGACCGAGCGACACCAGAAGCGTTGCCAGCGCAGGCCCGGCGAAGCCCATCAGCCTGTAAAACAGGATGTTCAGAACGAAGTTCGCCGCCAGCCCAAGAAAGCCAAGCCGCATCAGCAGCTTCGTCCTTCCGGACGCAGTCAGGATCAGCGTAATGTTCGCAAAGTGGAAAATATCGCTGACGATGTAGATGCGAAAAACCGGCAGTCCGCTGATATATTTCTCGGAATACAGCAGCCGCATCGCCTCCGACGCCGCCGCCAGCACGCCGCACGCCAGCAGCGCGGTGGAAATGTAGGAGATCTCCAGATACGCTCTGTACGTCTCCACGGCATCGCCGTATCGCTTTGCTGCGATCTGCCGCGTGATGTGCGGGAGCAGCACCGTCATAAACGCTATGAGCAGAATGTCAAATGGCAGCACCTTGGCGGCGTTGGCGTAGATCGCAAGCGTCTGCGTATCCGAAACCGCCGAGATCAGATACTTGTCCATGTCGCGGTTGAGCGCATTGACAAGCGTAAATACCGCCATCGGTATGCTGTATTTCAAAATGTCCCTTGTCAGGTGAAAATCGCAGGCAGCAAGCCGGATCCGGCAGCCGGAGCGGCTGAGCGACCACAGAAAAAACAGGATCTGCCCCACACTCAAGGCAGCCGCGACCGCAAGGATCAGGCCGACCTGTCTCAGGTACATGCCCGCCGTGACGGCGCACGCCAGCTGCGCCAGCGAAATGACCAGATTTCTGACAGCAAGCTGCCGCGCCTTGCCCACGGAAACAAACAGCACCTGCAAAATGGAAATGCCGTTTTGAAGCAGCGGCAGCACCGCCGCAAACGCCAGATAGCGCCGCAGCTCCGGATTTCCGAAGTATCCGCAGATCGGCTCCGCCAGCAGGAGGATCAGCACGCCCGCAGCCGCTCCGGTGCAGCATTGCAGCGTCAGTATCGTCGCAGCGTATGCCTCCCGCTTTTCCGGCTCCGCTGCGCCGCAGTAATAGAAGTTGATGGCATCGATCAGCCCGAACATCGTCAGAGAGGCCGTTGTCGAGACGATCAGCAGGATCTGCGCATACGTTCCGTATGCGAATGTCGAGAGGTATGTTGACAGCACCCGTGTCGTTACGAGGCTCAGGCACATCGTCATTGCCCTGACCAGTGCCAGCACCGCGGCGTCACCCGCTGCATTGCCATCCATTCGGCGAAGTTTTTTCATGCAAGTCTTCCTCTGTGCCGCGTGTGCTACAGGGCTTCGATCTCCCGCCGCACACGCGCCGCCGTTGTTTCGCGGTCGTGATTTTTCATGCCAAGCTGCCTTGCGCGCTCGGCATAGCCGGCGCGGAAGTCCGGCTCCCGGAGCAGCCTCTCCAGCCCGCGCCTCAGTTCGTCCGGATTTGCGGCTGTGACCGCTCCGTTTTCCCGCCGCAGATACTCTGATGATGTGCTGCCCTCCGGTGTATAGCAAAGGATGGGGCGTCCTGCACATAAATACTGCGCAAGCTTTGTCGAAAAAGCATAGTGCAGCTTGGAGACGATCGCCTCGTCAAAGCTCTCGACATGGATCAGGACATCCGATCTGTCCGAAATGCCGCGAAGCGCCTGCGAGGAAACAAATCCATGATACCGTATGTGCGGATGCTGTTCCAGCCTCGTTTTGTCCTCGCCTTTTGCGTTTCCGTAGACGTCAAGGCAAAGCCCCGCCTCGATCTCCCCCAGCGCATCCGCGACCTGTATGAGCGGCGTCACCCTGCCGACGCCAAGATTTCCAAAATACGACAGCTTCAGCGAGTCATGCACACGGTACGGCGTGCAGGTGCAGGCCGCGCTGTTATACGCGATGATCTGCCCGGTGCGCGGCGGGTACAGCGCCGCGTACCCCTCCAGAAGCGGCAGGCAGTTGAAAATGACGAGCGATGCCTGCGCATGCAGCGCCCGGTAGCGCTGCGCCGCCCGGCGATAATAGGCGCGTTCGATGCCGCTGCGGGTTTTGAGATCGATGATGCGATAGGCCTCCGCGTTATAAAGCACCAGCTTGGCAGAGGTCCTTCCGAGCGTCCGCAGCACAAGCCGGTCCATAAAGAGGCTTTCCCCGACCATATACACAATGATCTCCGGCGCGACCGCGTCGATCCAGCGTCTGAGTTCCCCGTGCCCCCACGGACTGAGCTGCCACAAAATCTCCCGCAGCCACTTCAGCCCAAAATGATATTTGCGTTTTTTTAACCACTGCGGGATCCTGGCGGCATGTGTCTGCGCCGGTTTTTGCGCAGACGGCGCAGCCCGCTCCCGCGCGGCATCCGCCCGAAAAACATGCTCTGTTCGTTTTCCGATCAGTGCCTTCAGCATCTGCATGTCTGTCACACGGAAATACTCGTCCGCGGCAGAAAAGTCCGGCGGCTCCACATCGCAGTAGAATTCCGCTTTTTCCGCACAGCTCCACGCAGAGAGCAGGTTTTTCATCGTGATCCCGTTTGCATTTTCATCTGAAAAGCCGCTGCGGGAAAACAATAATACCTTGCTCAATCTTTCTCCTCCCCTTGCTCCACTCTCACCCTGTATTTCACTACGCCTGCCGGGTTGCCGCAAACCACAGCGTAAGCAGGAACATCCTTTGTAACGACTGCGGCCGCTCCGATAATGGCTCCATCTCCAATGGTGACGCCGGGTAATATTGTGACACGGCTTCCTATCCAAACATCGTTTCCGATGTAAACCGGCTTTTCTGCCGTCCCACCTTGTTTTTGCATGGGAATATCGGTTCGTAGCGTCTCGTGATTGTAGGTGTAAATAAAACACTCGCGCCCCATCATGACATAATCGCCAATAACGACCCGACCATAGAGCCTGCAGTTCTCACCGATCCCAGAATAATCTCCAATTTCTGCTGTATGCGAAAAGTGCGCCTTTCTTTCGATGTTCACGTGTTTTCCAACCTTCGGCAGCATCAATCTGGCGGCGAAGGCACGAATCTGTTTTCCGCCAAGATTAATCACAGCATCGAATTTCGGCAGGTGGTTTCCAATAACACGATAAATAATGGATCCAACTATATAGGATAGGTTCATATTATTTAACCGCCCTCTTTCCTTGCAGACAGTCTTTTTGCGGAACCGCGATTGCGATAACAGCGAGGTAAAGCAGCGTATAAACGGAAATCGAGAACATTCCCTGCAACGAAGAAAACAGCACAATGAATACGATCAAGGGGCTGTTGCTGAACAGTCTGGACGGATAGCAGCCTGCCGCAGACTTTTTCTGCATCCGGACAACCAGCGCTCCAAAGTAGAAAAGGTAGAGCGTCAAGCCGATGACTCCAACATAATACTGAATTTCCAGAAACAGATTGTGCGTTCCTTTTTTCAAGAGCTGCGCAGACAGCCCCTTTCCAAACAGCATCGTGCCGGGAGACGAGATGATCTCGCGCCAGTATTCTTCAAACATATCCGTGCGTCCCGTCGTCAGCTCACTCACAGAAGACGCGCTCGTAATTCGATAAAGCGTCGTGGCAAACAATGTGTTGGAAAGAATGATCGCCAGAACCACCGTTCCGACGGAAAACGCCGCAGCAAAAATATAACGTCTGGCCCGGAGCAGATAGAAAAAGCATAGCCCCCAATACAGGCAAATGAGAAACAAAAATGTTTTGCTGTATGTCAGCGCGCCAAAGAAAAACATACATACAATTCCCGCCGAAAACAGCGCTTTCGATATATATTTTTTGAAATAGAGCAGCGTAAGCAAAACGATTGCCATGATCACAAGGGACATATAGTAATTGGGGTCGCGAAACAGGCCTTGGAAGCGCGTCAGGCTGCTGCCATAATAGGCCAAAACCTCTCTCCCGACAATTGCGGTCATTGCAGATGTTTTTCGGAACACCAGCGCATAAACAGACGACGTTAACACGCTCAGCACAAACGCTCCAATATCCAGAAGGATGGTTTGTGTGTCTGCAAACGAGAGCATGCGGTGGAAGATGAGCAGCTGGCTGACGCAAAGCACAAAGCCGCTGACCGAGGATTGAATCCGCAGCATCAGATAACACACCAGAAGAAACAATACTGCCATTGCGCTGTCCAGAACCGCTCCATCCCGAACTACAAACCAGAATTCCGCGAGCAGGCTCAAAACAACGACAAGAGAGACTCCTCCC
>ERZ1026772.1753-NODE-1753-length-10684-cov-6.172359_pt1 | contig 10684 bp, 10 predicted proteins | sample MGYA00380124_ERZ1026772 | MGnify/ENA primary metagenome ERZ1026772 (study PRJEB33269, sample SAMEA4719760) | human gut metagenome | biome: human-associated habitat; feature: organic feature; material: feces | place: Cameroon | collected 2013-10 ...
TCCGTTTTCATTCATCGTGGTGCAAGAATGTAATGCTGCATGAAGTTTCATGCCGGAATATCTCCCTGTTTTTTGCGCCTATTCCTTCGGCAAACGGGGCGGCGCGGGATTTCCCGCGCCGCCCTCGGCTGGTTCCTGTACGCCTTTATGCGCCGGGGAAGATCAGCGTCACCTTGAACAGGTCGCCGTCCACCAGCAATTGCAGCTGCCCCTTTTGCAGATCCATCAGGGTCTTGGCGATGTTCAGCCCCAGGCCGCTGCCCTCGGTGTTCCGGGAGTCGTCGCCCCGGACAAAGCGCTCCATCAGCTCGTCGGCGTCCACATTCAGCTCGTCCCGGGAGATATTTTTCAGGGAAATGATGACCTTTCCCTCCACCGCCATCACGTCGATATACACCCGCGTGCCGGGCAGGGCATATTTTACGGTGTTGCTCAGGAGATTGCTCAGCACCCGCCAGGCAAGTCTTCCGTCCGCCATCATGGCGACGGACTCCTCCGGATGGCGGAATACGGGGGTCAGCTGGGCTTTTTCCAGCTTGTCGGCAAATTCGCCCAGCGCCTGGTTCACGGATTCCACCGCGTCCAGCCTGGTAATGTCCGCCGTCAGGTTCCCCGTGCTGGCCTTGCTCATTTCCATCAGATCCTCGATCAGCTTCTTTAGCCGCTGGGACTGCCGGTTGAGGACTTCCAGATAGGTCTTCTCCTCCTCCGGCGTGTGGGGCTTTTGCAGCAAGTCCACGTAGTTGATGATGGAGGTCAAAGGCGTTTTGATATCGTGGGAAACATTGGTAATCAGTTCTGTTTTCATACGCTCCGATTTTAATTGCTTCTGCGCCGCCACCACGGCAACGCCCGCCAGGTCGTTCAGGTCACCGGCAAAGCTCTTGAACGCGCCGGTGAGATATTTGTCGTCCACCTTGGTGTCCAGGTCGCCCTTGCCCATGCGCTTGGCGCTTTCCAGCAGGATGCCGAAGCAGTACGCCCCGTACAGCACCACGGCCACACAGGCGCACAGGCTCAGCACCACCATCAGATTCGATCTGCCCGCAAGGGCGGCGAACAGGAGCATCACCATGATGAAGCCCGTCAGCAGCCACTGCCATGTCAGCGGCATCATGGAATACACCCGGTTGACGGATTTTCCGATTTTTGCACAGGTCTTCTTTATCTGCTTCCACAGCCATCTCAGGGGTGTAAGCAGTATCAGCAGGAAGTCCCAGAATACAGCCGCCGCCTTGGGCAGCTTCCGCAGCAGCCAGCCGCAGCCGGAGAAGCAGCCCTTGACGCACTTCACCAGCAAATCTAAGCACCGCCAGCAGACGCTGTTGCGCCACCAGTAGCCCCCGGGGGTCTTGAACTGGGCGGCACAGGCAAAGCAGAAGCCTACGAAAATCAGGCTCATGACGTAGCCCGCCATCAGCACTCCGGCGCAGACCGTTTGAATGCTCTGGCTGAACAGATCGACGGCTTCGGCGAACTGCACAATCGCCATGAAAAGTCCGAAGACGATCAGTCCGCCGCCGGCAAGGTAAATGTCCAGGGGGATGCAGTTGAAGCCCGCGGCATGGACTTCCTCACTGCCGGGCTTTCTGCCCGCCGCGCAGCAGAGATACACGGCCAGAACGGCAAACAGCAGCAGACACGCGCCCATGATGAAGAGCAGGCTGTCACGGTAGCTCCACAGCTGGGTAAGCAGAGCGTACCCGCCGTCAAAGCGGTACGCGCCGGGCGCCAGGGTCAGCTCCACGGTATAGGCGGGCAGCTGGGCGCGGCGGTACTCCACCACCATGGATTTCTGGGCGGCGTCGTCCCAATATTCCATGGTGTGGGATTCGCCGTCCGCAAAGATCACGTCCGGGGCTGCCGTGCCAGTCGCCGCCGGCTTGGTGGGGTTCACGGACAGCGTCTCGAGAGGGAGGGTCTCCTCCGTCGTATCCGGGACGGTCTCGGCGGTCGTCTCCGGAACCGTTACGGTAACGGTGGTTTCGTCGGTTGTTTCCGGCACCGTCTCTGTGGTGGCCTCCGGAACGGTCTCGGGCATCACCTTCTGCGTCAGGCTGGGCGTTACCCGGAATACGACCGCCGTGCCGTTGGCATCCCATTCGAATTCGCCCACGCCCGCCGGGTTTGACGCCCGATAAACGATAGAATCGTCCTTGTCCCGGAATTCCACGGCGGTGATGAAGGCATCCTGCGGCATATTGTCCCGGTAGAATGCGTCGCCCGACTGAAAATACAGGACGCCCGCGTCATTGCGCTTCAGCACGCCCACCGGAGTGCTGCCGCTGCGGGTATGTCCCCCCTCGCCTGCCAGCTCCGATTCCGTGGTGAATGTCACCTGATAGACGTACGCGCCCTCAGTGGGAACGTCGTCCATCAGGACTTCGCTTTGGCTCAGCTCCCGGGTCGTGTCGAACACCAGATAGCCGGATTCGTTTTCCGAGAAGCAGTCCGATACGTCGTTGTAGGTCTGATACAGGACATTGCCGTCTACACCAACGAACGTCACGCACGTGGTAGGCGCGTCAGGCAGGTCTATCACGCCCATCGATGGATTGGCCTCAAAGCGAACGCCGTTGCCGGTGTCGTAGATATTACCGATCGGTTCGACGCTGTCCACGCTCCCACTGGAGTCTTCCGTTTCGATGCTGAGACTGAGAACCAATGCCCCGCCCTCCGGGATGGCGTTGTAGGTGCTCGCGTCCGCCTGAGGCGTCGCCTCCGACTTTTCCGTAATGGACAGGACGTATTTATACGAGCCGCTGACGGGGAAGGAATAAAATTCGGCGTCCGTCAGTTTTTCCGCGCCGCCGGATTCCAGCACGTTTCCTTCCGCGTCCTTCAGCACATAGCCAGCCAGCGCCGGGTTGAACACGCCGTAAAGCCAGCCGGGCTTTCCCGACGGCCCCAGATCGTACACGGTCGGCCCCGCGATCGCCTCCGGCACGCCGCCCAGGTTCGCCTCGGCATAGTCCACGGCGATACGCCCCGCCATGGATTCGCCGTCCGAACGGATATATCTGTCCCGCAGTTCCTCCACGGAGATGTCGTACAGTCCCGATTCCGTCATGCCGATGATGGCGGCGGCGCTTCCGGCGGCTCCCAGAAGCATCAGGGCGCACAGGGCGACGGCGAGGAATTTGAATACAATATTGTATTTCAAATTATTTTCCTCCTTCCATTTTATAGCCCTGTCCCCACACGACCTTCAGATACCGCGGCTCCGAGGGGTTGATCTCGATTTTCTCCCGCAGGTGACGGATATGCACCGCCACGGCGCCCTCGCTGCCCAGCGCCGCTTCCTGCCAGACGGATTCATACAGCACCTTGGTGGAGAACACCTTTCCGGGATTCGCCATCAGCAGGTGCAGAATGGCATACTCCGTGGGGGTCAGGGACACAGGTTCCCCCTCCACGGTGACGGTTTTGGTGCGGTCGTCCAGAACGATGCCGCCGATGGTGATGCTGCCGCTGCCCTCCTCCGGGCGGCTGCCCAGCTGGGCATACCGGCGCAGCTGGGATCGCACCCGCGCCAGCACCTCCACCGGCACAAAGGGTTTGGTGATATAGTCGTCCGCTCCCACGTTCAGTCCCAGCACCTTGTCCTCCGTCTCGGACTTTGCAGTGAGCAGAATGATGGGCGCGTTGGAAAATTCCCGGATTTTGGAGGTCGCCGTAATCCCGTCCATCACGGGCATCATCACGTCCAGCAGAATCAGGTGGATGTCGTTGTTTTTGGCGATCTCCACCGCCTGGGTGCCGGTGAAGGCCTCAAACAGATTGTACCCCTCGGGGGTCAGGTATATTTTCAGCGCGTTGACGATATCCGGCTGATCGTCGCAAATCAGAACGTTGTACATATGGTTTCCCTTCCTCTCGTCATCTTTTTTCTTATTATATCACCGGCTTCTTTAAGATGAAAGAGGTCTATTTCTTAAAATGGGATTAACATTTGAAAAAGCGTCTTTTACCAACTTCCGCGCCACATTTTTTCTTGCTATTTCCCCGTTCCCGTTTTATAATGGCTTCACGGAACAGATGAAAAAAGGAGTTGTTTTCCATGCCGAAAGAATTTTTTACCGCTCTGGGAACCGGCGCGCTGAATAAGGTGCTCCACGCCGTTCTCGTGCTGGTCATTGGCCTTCTGATCATTCGCGTCGTCACGAAGCTGCTTCAGGGGGGACTGGAAAAATCCCACCTGGAAAAGGCCGCCCACAGCCTGATTCTGTCTCTCGCCAAGGTGGCCATGTATATTCTGCTGGGTCTGAGCGTGGCCTCCAGCCTTGACATTGACGTCACCGGAATCGTCGCTCTGGCAAGCGTCCTGACCCTGGCCGTTTCCCTGTCCCTGCAGAATATGCTCACCAACGTCATCGGCGGCTTCACCATTCTTTCCACCCACCCCTTCCACTCCGGCGACTATGTGGAGATTGCCGGGCAGTCCGGCACGGTGCAGGAGATCAACATGACCTACACCCGCCTTGCCACCTTTGACAATAAGCTCATCTCCATTCCCAACAGCGCCGTGGTCGCGGCGCAGATTGTCAACTACTCCGCCGCCGATACCCGCCGGGTGGACATTCCCGTCTCCGCCTCCTACGACGCCCCCACCCAGAAGGTCATCGACGCGCTGGTGCAGGCGGGAACCATGGACAATGTGCTTCTGACCCCCGCCCCCAGCGCCTGCGTGAGCAGCTACGGCGACAGCGCCATTGCCTACACCCTCCGCGTCTGGGCGAAGACCGAGGACTACTGGGACGTGTATTTTGCCCTGACCCAGCGGGTCAAGGACGTCTTCGACGAGCAGGGCATCGCCATGACCTATCCCCATCTGAACGTACATCTGGATAAGTAAAGCATACCGCCCTCCCCATTCAGGGAGGGCGGTACTGCGTTAAACTACATTGACAAAACTTCCAGCAGCGCCATAACGCCGATTCCGGGCAATCCCAGAAATCCCGCCACCAGCACCGTCACGGCGTTGATGGGGAAGTACGCCCCCGTGAACGCCGCCACGGAATTGAGCAGCCACAGGCACAGAAAGCCGCACCCGGAGTGTATGCCGATTTTGAAGACCAGCTTCATGGGCATCAGCAGCAGCCGCACCAGCACCAGCGCGACCAGGGCGGGAATGAGCAGCGTAACAAATTTTTCCATAGGCACCTCCGAATAATCAGGCTTGTTCCGGTTAAGCTACCTGCGGACAGCAAAGAAACGGGAACCAATCGTGACGACGGTTGCTTTCGCCCATTTCCTTTCCTGTCAAGTGTGTCGCCGAACGCGCAGCGGTATGACGCGAATTAGGAACTCTGAAAACAGCTTCTTCTGCTTTCTCGCGGCATCAGACAGAATGTATTTTCTCTTTGATACCCTTTTCTGATTAAAATACTTATTTTAATCGGAAGCGAGCGGGCGAAAAAGATTTGCGTTCAGCGATTCCTGCGCAGGGAGAAGGGAACGTCTCACCTGCGTACATTCTGCCACAGATTTTTTGCGAATAAACGAAAACCGGAGTACAGCTGCGCATGTTTCCCGCGCGTCGGCTCCGGTTTTTGTACTTGCCCTCTCCCCTGCCCACAACATCCTGTGTCCTGCCAAAAAAAATCTTCGTTTTTCTGCGAAATTCTCTGCTGCCCCGCCGTTGTCCCTGTTGGGAAGGTGTGGTATAATGACGGAAAACGACTTTTTCTGCGAGGCACCGAAATGATAACCGAACCTGTCAAAATTTCCCAGAGCGACATCCGCAGGCTGCTCTCCGCCGCGAACCCGGATGCAGCGCTGCTTTACCTATACATAAACAGCGGCAACCGCCCCGAGGGTGCGGAAGCCGACCTGCATTTCAGCGCCCCGCGCTACGGCTGCGCCGCCGCAACCCTGCGGCAGCTGGGTCTGTGGCCGGAGGATCGCCCCAGCCACATCGCCCCCGGCGAACGTCCCAGCTACTGCGAAAAGGACGTGCTGGACGCCATGGATTCCGACGACTCCTTCCGCAGCCTTTACGGCGAGGTGCAGCGTCTGCTGGGGCGGAGCCTGAACACGGAAGAGCTGAAAATTCTTCTGGGCTTTGTGCGCTACTTAGGGCTGACCGCGGACGTAATCTCCCTTCTGGTGTGCTACTGCAAGGAGCGCGCCCGTCAAAGAGGGAGTCTGCGCAATCCGTCTCTGCGCACCATCGAGAAGGAAGCCTACAACTGGGCGGAACGGGGCATCGACACCGTGGAGGAAGCCGCCGCCTTTATCCAGGCACAGAACGTGCGCAATTCCCGGCTGTCCCGGCTGATGAACCTGATCCAGATCCGGGGGCGGAGTCTCACCGCCGCCGAGGAGCGCTATGCCCAGAGCTGGCTGGACATGGGCATGGACGACGAGCTGATCTCCATGGCCTATGAGCGCACCTGCCTGAACACCGGCGGCTTAAACTGGGCGTACATGAACAAGATTTTGCAGCGCTGGCAGCAGCAGGGCTTCCACAGCGCCGAGGACGTCCGCACCGGCGACCGGAAGACGGGCGTCCCGAAGGGCGCCTCCGGTCAGCTGGGCGAAGCGGAGCTGGAAGCCATTCAGAAAGTATTGCAGGAGGGATGATTCGTGGGATACAGTGCGGAAGTGGTTCAGCGCGCCCGGGCGCGTCTTGCCCAGGCGAAGGAAGACCGGGAGTCGGAAAACAGACAGCATTTGGCTCAGGCCTACGCCAAAGTCCCCCGCATCCGGGAAATCGACATGCTTCTGCGCCGCACCATGGCGCAGGCCGCCCAGGCGGCCTTTTTGCAGGGTTCCGACGGTCAGGCGCTGCTGGAACAGGCGCGGCAGGAAAATCTGGACTTGCAGCGGGAGCGGGCGGCGCTGGCCGCGGCGAATTTCGAGGAAGGCTTTTTGGACGAAAGCCCCATCTGCGACAAATGCGGCGGCAGCGGCTATGTTGGCTCCACCATGTGCGAGTGCCTGAGCGAGCTTTGCCGTCAGGAGCAGAAAAAGGAAATTTCCGTGCTGTCCAGCAGCCGGGAGACCTTCAGCCAGTTCCGGCTGGACTATTATCCCGACGCCGTTGACCCCAAATACGGCGCCAGCCCCCGCACCATTATGGAGCGGACGCTGAACATCTGCCGCCGGTATGCCGCAACCTTCACGCCCAATGCCGGGAATCTGCTGTTCATCGGCGGAACGGGTCTTGGAAAAACCTTCCTGTCGGCGTGCATTGCCCGAACGGTAACCGACCGGGGCTACAGCGTGGTCTATGAAACCTCCAACCACCTGTTCTCCAAGCTGGAGCAGGCCAAATTCGCCCCCAGCGAGGACACCCGCCGGGAAGCGGCCAAGCTGACAAACTGCGATCTTCTGATTCTGGACGATCTCGGAACGGAGATGCCCGGACAATTCGTCACGGCCGCGCTGTACAGCCTGCTCAACGACAGAATGATGGCCGTCAAGCCCATGGTCATCTCCACCAACCTGAATGTGGACGAGCTGAGCCGCCGCTACTCCCCCCAGATCGCGTCCCGGCTCCACGGCGATTTTCAGCGGCTGACCTTCGTGGGAAACGACATCCGGGTACTGAAAAACAGAGGATTATGATGAAAACAGGTATTTTATTCGATTTGGACGGCACCCTTCTGGACACGCTGGCAGACCTTGCCGACAGCGTCAACCACGTTCTTGCGTCCTTCGGCTATTCTCCGCGCACGGTGGAGGAAGTCCGTCAGTTTGTCGGCAACGGCGCTGCCCGGCTCATCGCTCAGGCCGTCCCGGAGGGTGCAGACCCCGCCCCGGTGCTGGCCGCGTTCCAGTCCTATTACAGCGCCCACTGCCAGATCAAGACCAAGCCCTACGCGGGCATTCCGGAAGCACTGGCCGCCCTTGGGGCGCGCCACCCCCTCGCCATTGTTTCCAACAAGCCGGACGCGGCGGTAAAAACCCTCTGCGCCGACATCTTCCCCGGCATTTACGCCCGTGGGGAAAGCCCCGACTGCCCCCGCAAGCCCGCCGCGGACATGGTGTACAAGGCCATGGCGTCCATCGGCGTCGAGGCGTGCATCTACGTCGGCGACAGCGACGTGGACGTTCTGACGGCGAGCAACGCCGGTGTCCCCTGTCTCAGCGTTCTCTGGGGCTTCCGGGACAGAGCCTGCATGGAGGCAGTCGGCGCGAAGCATTTCTGCGAATCCCCCGCGCAGTTGGTCGCGGACATAGAGGAGATCATCCATGGCAAATGAATTTTACGCTCTCATGGGCCGTATGCGCTATATAACCCGCTGGGGTCTGATGCGCAACACCTTTTCCGAAAACATTTCCGAGCACAGCCACATGACCGCGGTGCTGGCTCACGCCCTGGCGCTGATCCGCCGGGACATTCTGAACCTTCCCGCCCCCGACCCCGACCGCTGCGCCGTGGCGGCGCTGTACCACGACGCTTCGGAGATTCTCACCGGCGACCTGCCCACGCCCATCAAGTACTACAATCCGGATATCAAGACCGCCTACAAGGAGGTGGAGCGCATTGCAGGCAACCGTCTGCTGGACATGCTCCCGGCCGAGCTGCGTTCCAGCTACACCCGCTATGTCCTGGAAGACGACGCGGAGCTGGAACCCTTCGTCAAGGCCGCGGACAAGCTGTCCGCCCACATCAAATGTCTGGAGGAGCAGAAGGCGGGCAACTCGGAATTCGACTCCGCGTCGCAGCAGACCCTGGACGCCTTGAGAGCCATGAACCGGCCGGAGCTGGAATGGTTCCTTGACAACTGCCTGCAAGCCTTCACGCTGAATCTCGATCAGCTGTAACACTTGACGGTTGGCGGAAAATATGCTACCATACGTTATATTGAGGTATTGGCATTTGCCTTATACTTTCATATCCCCCATAACAGGGGGATTATGCCGCTGTGGTGGAATAGGTAGACACCCGAGACTTAAAATCTCGTTCTGGTTTCCAGAGTACCGGTTCGAGCCCGGTCAGCGGCACCAAACAAATATAATCCGAACCTAGTCTTCCCAGTGGGAGACGGGTTCGGATTATTTGTTTTCTTTGAGAAGTTTGAGGAAACCTATTTTCGGAACGTCGTCGTCAAGCGGGCGGAATCCAGGCCGCGAGGGTCAGGGAAGAAGAAGTTGATTTAGGGCAACACCGCATAATTTGACAAAAAGACGGCTGAGACTCGCGGATGCAATTGTGCGGTGTTGCCTTAAGTATTGAGGCCGGAGGGGTTGTCCTCCAGCTTGCCACGCAGACGCTTCACCGTGACGGGCCGGGCGTTTCCGTTCACAGAAATCCGCCCCATCCGGTCAAAATCGAACCGGAAGCCGTCCAGTTCCACCCAGGAGAATTTCGTTTCCCTGCGCAGCCGGGCGTTTACCCGCGCCCGGAGGATCGCCGGAGAAAAGGGTTTCGTGATGTAGTCGTCCGCCCCGGAAAGCCAATGTCGGCGTTTCTTAAGATTCCTTTTGGAAAAGACCCCCATGCCCCCGGAAAAGTGCTTGCGCTTCTCTCCGGGATGTGGTAAACTAATGGTATTACCGCTTCAAAAGAGGAGTGACCCCTATGGCTATTACAAGTGCAAGTCTGCCTGCAAAAAAGCGTATTCTCACCGTCTGTGTGCGGCTCTTTCTGGAAAAGGGCTACAAGCGTTCGACGCTGGCAGAGATTATCAAAAAAGCGGATGTTTCCTACAGCACCTTCCAAAACATCTTTCGCGCCAAGGACGGCGTCCTGACGGAGCTGGTGGAATTCATGTTCTCCAACCAGTTCGCCATGGCGCGGGATGAGGCGGGGGTAAAGCTGCCGCCGGTCTACGTCTACGCGGTGGAAACGGCCATCCAGCTGACGCTGACGGAGCTGAACGAAAATCTCCGGGAAATCTACATCGAAGCCTACACGGAGAAGGAAGCCTCCGAATACATTCTCCGGGAGACGGCGAAGGAGCTGCACGGCATTTTTGGCAGCTATCTGCCCGACGCCACGGAGCGGGACTTTTACAATATGGAGATCGGCTCGGCCAGCATCATGCGCGGCTACATGGCGCACCCCTGCGACGAGGAGCTGACGCTGGAAAAGAAGCTGCGGCTGTTTCTCACCATGAGCCTGCGGGCGTACAACGTCCCGAAGGAAGAAGTGGAGCAGGTCATCCGCTTCGTCGAGGGGCTGGACATCCGGGCGATTGCCGAACAGGTGATGCAGAAGCTGTTCAAGGCACTGGCCATGCGCTACGAATTTTCCCTCACGGGCATTGTACCGGAACAGTGAACCGAAAGTGGGAAAAGTCTGCCCGGCTTTCCGCCTTGGATGCCGCGTAGAGTTTGTTCAGCGTCCCGGCAAAAGCGGCGGCTTCCTCCTTGGTCAGTGTGTTCATCAGATATTCGTAAAAGGCCGCTTCGATCTCCGCTTTGGAGGATTTCAGGCTCTCCGCCTTTTCCGTGGGGTACAGCAGCTGACTGCGCCGGTCGTTGGGAGCGTCCCGGCGGACGAGGTAGCCCTTCGCTTCCAGATTTTTTGTTCTGCGGGCGATGGCGGCTTTGTCCGCGTGCAACAGCTCCGCCAGCGCCGCCTGGGTGCAGCCGGGATTGTGGCGCAGGGCATGGATCAGGTCGATCTCCGCCGTGCCGACGCCGGTTTCCCGCATGGTGCGCAGAACCAGCTTTTCCGCCTCCTGGGCGATTTTGGTGATTTTCCGTTCCGTAATGTCCATGGCAGCCT
>ERZ1026772.1755-NODE-1755-length-10658-cov-3.968499_pt1 | contig 10658 bp, 10 predicted proteins | sample MGYA00380124_ERZ1026772 | MGnify/ENA primary metagenome ERZ1026772 (study PRJEB33269, sample SAMEA4719760) | human gut metagenome | biome: human-associated habitat; feature: organic feature; material: feces | place: Cameroon | collected 2013-10 ...
GAACTGTAATTACGAGCCCGTAGCGGACTATATTGATATGATCGACAACGATATAGTCCCGACCTGCAACGAGATTAAGCTTTTCGCACAACTCGTTAAGCGAGTGTTTGAGGAAGAGAATTTGTTTCTCGACACCGAACAGGCGGAGAGATATTTCAAGCTGCAAAAGCATTTTCCGTTTGACTTGTTCGAATGGGAAAAATGCGCTTTCACTCTTCACAACTGCCTATACCGAGCCGACGGCTTTTTGAGGTTTCCGACCTTGCAATTATTTGTCGGCAGAGGCGCAGGGAAAAACGGCTATTTGTCTTTTGAGGATTTTGCGTTGTTGACACCCGTCAACGGAATTAAAGACTATCACATTGACACTTTCGCAATGTCCGAGGACCAAGCGAAGACAACATTTCAAGAGATTTACGATATTTTAGAGGGCAATCCAAAATACTTCAAAAACTACTTTACTTGGAATAAGGAAGAAATCAGAAATATCAAGACGGGAAGCTGTTACAGATTCAGGACTTCTAACTTCAAGACGAAGGACTCGGGACGGCAGGGCAAGGTTGACTTTGACGAGATCCATCAGCTTGAGAACAACCGACTGATTGCGGTCGGCACTTCGGGACTCGGCAAGAAAGCGCACCCCCGAAGAACATTCTTATCAACAGACGGTTATGTTCGAGGCGGTCCGCTTGATGAATACAAAGAGAACGCTTCGCAAATTCTCAACGGAGTTATTGAGGACAACGGCACGCTGATTATGTGGTATCGCCTCGACAGCGACGAGGAAGTTCACAACGAGGAAATGTGGGTAAAGAGTAACCCGAGCTTGCCTTATCTTCCGAATTTGCTCAACGAGATGAGGACCGAGTATAAAGAATATCTCAAAGATCCGATAAGCAATTCGGACTTTATGACTAAAAGAATGAACAGACCGCAAGAGAACAAGGATATTTGCGTTACTGATTACGAGAATATCAAGAAAACGAAAGCACCGTTACAGGCGGTTGACGGAAAAGACGCAGTTTTGTGCTTCGACTACGCTTCAAGCCGAGATTTTGCGGCTGTCGGTTACATAACGAGGCAAGAGGACAAAATTCAGTTCAACGGAAAAATGTTTATTCTTAAAGGCAACCGAGATTTGCACCGCATCAAAGCGCCACTCGACCAATGGGAGAAGCTCGGTGTGGTTGAATTCGTTGACGGAATTGACATTCAGCCTGACTTGCTTATTGATTGGGCGGTCGAAGAACAGCTCAAGTACAATCTTAATTTTGTCGGCGCAGGTCTTGACTATTTCCGATACTCGATAATGAAGAAACGGCTTGAAGCTTTCGGATTTGAGCCCGGCAAGGGCGGAAATCTAAAGCTTGTCAGACCGTCGGACATTATGAGCAGCGTTCCGATTATCTGCTCGTATTTAGATAACGGAAATTTAATTTGCGGCGACAACCCTGCGTTTCGTTGGTGCGTTTCAAATACAAAGAAGGTTATCGGCGACAAGCGAGGCAATGAGATTTTTGAGAAAATTGAGCCGAAGTCGAGAAAAACCGATATGTTTATGTGTTTCGTTGCAGGTATGACAATGCTTGAGCAGTTGCCCGAAGCGGATGACGACGACGAATTTATGATGCCGATATTCTGTTAAGGAGGTGAGATATTTGAAGATTATAGATTTCTTAAAAGAAAAATTCGGCTCGGCTAAATTTGAAGTGATAGCCGAGGAAAAAATTTCCGAACTCTCACTCTATCGGTTTGCTTTTTATAATGCGATCGGAGCGATAAGCGCAGCGGTCAGCAGGTATGAGTTTAACATTCTTCGCAACGGCGAAAGAAAGGAAAACAACGATTGGTTTACTTTCAACTTTGAGCCGAACCGCAATCAGTCGAAGCAAGAGTTTTTTTACGACTTCATTCAGCGGTTGCTTATGGACGGCGAAGCCCTTTGTGTAGAGCGTGAAAACAAGTATTTTATCGCCGACAGCTTCCAAAGCGACAAGGACAGCTGCGGATTTGGGACTGCGAGATTTACGAACATCGAAAAAAACGGCGAGCAGCTCACTCGAAGCTTTGACGCTTCCGAGGTCGGATATTTCAAGCTCGACAACAAGGAGTTGAGGAAGCTGCTTACCTGCACCGCTCTCGAATATTCAAACGTGCTCAATGCGGCAAGTAAAAAATTCAAGAATTCCGCTTATCAAAAGGGAATTCTTAAAATCAACGCTCAAAGCTCCGGCACGCAGAGAAGCGAGGAAGAGAGAAACGAGGCTTTTAACGAGGCAATTCGAAAATTCTACCAAGACGGAAATGCCGTTCTTCCGCTTAAAAAGAATTTTGAATACGAGGAACTCGGAAAATACAGGAACACGGGAACGAGTGCAGATATAAGCGATATGACATTTCAAGTTTACAGCCGAGTTGCCGAGGCAATCGGGATGTCACCGTATGTTCTAATGCATTCGTCAAAAGAACCTGAAACGCTAAAGGTTGATTTTTACATGCAGACGGTAGAAAAATTTGTAAATCTGTTCACAAACGAAATGAACCGTAAGTTTGTGAAGCGTGATATGTACTTAGGACTTTCGGGCGTGCAAATTCGCATACAGCCTGAAAGACCGTCGGACATTGACGAGCTTATCGCAGACGGAACGGCGATTTACAACACAATCGGCTCGGGCGTCGCATCGATTGACGAAATCCGAGAGCGAAAGGGACTTAAGAAGTTAGGCACGGAATGGAGCTCAACGCACTTTATTTCAGCGAACCTAAAGCCGATTGAAACGGCTATGAAAGAAAACGAAAACGGAGGTTAAAAAATGACAAACGAAATTGAAAAATTTGCCTGCATCAAAGCTTATGAGCCTGCCGAAGCGGATATGGAAAAAATAAACGCTTTGACGCTTCGCAATTTTACTCCCGAGGAGATCTTCACGTTCAAGGTCAAGCTCTGTTCAAATGAGGTTGACAGAGATTACGAGAGCTTTACGGCGGAATGCCTTAACGAGCTTGCGGAATTGTTCAAGGGCAAAACGGGAATTAAAGACCACTACCCGAACACGGACAATCAGGTTGCAAGGATTTTTGATACGAAGGTTGTTACCGAAGCGGACAAGCAGACGGCACTCGGCGAGCCGTACACATACATTGAGGCTTATTGCTATACACCGAGATTGCCGAAGACGGCTGACTTTATCGCCGAGGTCGAAGCAGGCATAAAGAAAGAGGTCAGCGTCGGCTGTTCGATTTCAAAAAAACTATGTTCAATCTGCGGAGAAGAGTATAAAACCCCGCGGACGACAGGCTGCTCACATCTTCCCGGCAGGGATTATAACAACGTAAAGTGCGTTGCAAGACTTGCAAAAGCTTTGGACGCTTACGAGTTTAGTTTCGTCGCAGTTCCCTCACAAAGGGACGCACAGGCGAAAAAAGAATACACCGTCAACGAAGCAGATCCGACAACAAAGACGGACGGCGCAGGCGGCGAAACAAAAACAAATTCGTTAAATGTTTTTAATGACATTTTTGAAAAAATTTTATCTTAGGAGGTACAAAAAATGATAGAAATCATTAACGAAGAGATCAGAAAATCTTTCCTTTCTGAATTTGAGCTTGCCACAAAGGACAACGACACCGAGAGGGCGAGTAAGGCTCTCAAAGGCTTCCTTGACAATGTGTCAAGTGCGATTATTAAGGAAGCAAAGGCAATGGGCGAGATGTCAACAGACGAAAAAATCCTTGCTACAAGAGGCTTGAGAGTGTTGACAACGGAAGAAAAGTCCTATTGGAACAAGGTCATTGACTGCGCAAAGCAAAAGGACAGCGAAAAGGCATTTGAAGGACTTACAGATGTACTCCCCGAGACCGAAATCAATGCTGTCTTTGAGGATATGCAGGAAGCGCATCCGCTTCTTAACCTTGTTGACTGTCAGAACACTTCAGCGCTTATGGAGCTTATTATCAATGCCGCAGGTCCGCAGGCTGCCATTTGGGGCGAGCTTAACACCGCAATCACAAAAGAGATTGAGGGAAGCGTTAAATTAGTTAAACTTGCCCTCGGTAAATGCACGGCGTTTATGTATGTTTCAAACGACATGCTCGACCTCGGTCCCGTTTGGGTTGAGAAATATGCAAGAGTTGCAATTACCGAAGCACTCGGCTACGGCGTAGAAAAGGGCATCATAAGCGGTTCAGGCGTAAAAGATGAGCCTATCGGTATGATTAAAAATATCGCTGACGGCGTGTCGGTAAACACTTCGACAGGTTATCCCGACAAGACAGCTGTCAAGGTAACAAATCTTGACCCGAAAACCTACGGCGATTTACTCGCAAAGCTTGCAAAGAGCAGCACCGGCAGAGCAAGAGTGATTACAAGAGTTGACTTTATCGTCAACCCCGTCGATTACTTCAAGAAGGTGTTGCCTGCAACAACGAAGCTCGCTGACAACGGCTTATATCAGCTCGAATGCGTACCGTTCCCGACAACCTTTACACAGTGCGCAGATGTTCCCGAGGGCAAAGCTATCCTCGGTCTCGGTAAAAACTATAAGTTTGGCGTCGGCACGGGCACAGGCGGTAAAATCGAGAGCGATAAAAGCTTCAAATTCCTTGAGGATGTAACAACTCTCAAGGTTAAGCTTTACGGCACGGGCAGAGCTCTTGACGACAACAGCTTCCTGCTTCTTGACATCAGCAAGCTTCTTCCGCTTGGTGAGAAACCGACCGAAGCGGCAACAGCGTAAGAACGGAGCGTAAACAATGACTATTGAAGCAATTAAGAGAGAGCTTAATATCACTTGGGACGACACGGCGACAAACGAACAAATTACGGCGCTTGCCGAAAGAGCTAAATCAATACTTGTTGACAAGGCAGGGCGAGAGCTTGATTTTGAAGTGCCGTCGGTCGCTCAACAGCTGTTCTTTGATTGCTTAAAGTATTTGCGAAGCGACGCTTACAATCAGTTTCTTGAGGATTACTCCGAAGAGTTAACTGCTTTAAGGCTTGGAGGCGGAGAGAGTGGAACAGCGTAAAAAAATTGCATTCAAGGACGGCGTGTGTTTTCTATTCTCTCCGCTTGACAAGAAATGTGAAAAAGCGCATTTCAATTTCGCCGAGTATAAGGTCGGTATTAACCGCTTTTACTCGGCACTCCTTGCAGGAGTAGAGGTTGCCCGAGTTATTCAAATTCCGAAGTCGCCTATTTGCATAGACGGAACGGAAACGGTTGTTATTGAGGGCGAGAAATTCTATATAAAGCAGATACAGGAGCAAAGCGAAACAATTCCGCAAACGCTTGTTTTGACGTTATCGAGAACGGGTTGATATAAGATGCATTTCGAAATGAAAATTGAGAATGACGCACTTGTCAAAGAGATTGACCGTCTTGCGAAGGTTGTTCCTAACTCAACCGAAAAAGCCGTTGAAAAAATGGCTGACGTCATAAGACCGGCGCTTATTTCCGCAGCACCTTATGACAGGAGCTCGAAACACAAGGGCAAGCATCTTAAAGAGGTTATTAAGCGAGGCACAATCGTCCACGGTCGAAATTCGGCGAGGACGACGATTTGGCTTCGCCCGAGAGGTTTAAGCGGAGCGAAAAAAAGACCGAGAGCCGTCAAGAATTGGGACAAGGACAAGCAGGTTTACAAGCTTGTTGTTGCCGAATTCGGACGGTCGGACCTACCCGCAAAGCCTTTTTGGGATAAGACCGTTCAAAGTAATGCAGACAAAGCTGTTAACGCTGCAATCAAGGTAATGCGAGAGGAAATGAACAAATGACAATCAAAGAATTGATTACGGCAGTATCGGAAGAAGTGAAAATCAAATCGGCTCGCACATTTTGGGACAAGGATGTTTTGGGAATTCAGCCCGAGGAATACCTTGTGTGGAAGGTGTCGGGCTACAATGACAGGATTGACAGCGACAACGAGAATGAAATTCAAGAGAGAATTGTCAGGATCTCGCTGTTCTCCAAAAATGACGACTTCGATGAGCGTGCTGAAAGAATAATCGAAGCGGTAAGACAAAGAGGTTATAAAGCTTACCTGCTCTCTTTCGAGGATTACGAAAAAGAGACAAAATACCATCACAAAGAATTTGAAATTATATGGAGGTAAAACAATGAACAGAGTTAAAGCAAAGGTTGCTATTCCGATAGGACTTGACAATGTTTATGTCGCTAAATTGACAACGGATGTTGCCGGCGGAAAAACAACATACGAAGTGCCTGAATATGCTGCAAGAGCAATCAAGTGCACACTGACACCCGTTACAAAGACGGGTACGCTTGAAAGCGACGATGCGGTTGAAATCGACCAGACTGTAATCACAGGTTACACGGTATCGATTGAAGAGTCACAGCTTGATGACTATATGAGAGCGTTGATTTTCGGTCACAGAATTGACAAGTCAGGCGGACTTGTTATCAGTAAGACCGATACACCGCCCGAGCTTGCGCTTCTTTGCCGTTCGAAGCTCTCGGACGAAAAGAACTACAAATATATGGTTCTTTACAAGGGCTCTTTCAAAAAGAATGCGGAAGAGTATGAAACCGACAAGAGAGACGCAACAACCTACAAGACGGAAACAGTCGAGGGCACATTCTACGCAAGAGAGTCTGACGGCACAATCAAGTATGACTTGAGAAGCGACAGCACAGCTGCAGGCGCAGCGGAAAAAATCAAAGCTTGGTTTACGGCTGTTCCCGAGCCTGACGCAGAAAATCTCGCACAGGCTGCGGCAAATGTCGTTCCGACAGACAAGAAATGATTTTTGCAGTCAACTGCAAAGGAAGTTAAGGGGATAGCAAACGCTATCCCCGAATTAAAAAAGGAGTAAAAAATGACAGGGCTTAGAATATCGGATTTAATGATCTTTACGGACGAAATTAAAATCGGAAAGAAAATCCGTCAAATAGCGTTCAGCAACAGAGCGCTCGGCTACGCAGAGCAGTATTGCAAGGCTCAAGGCTTTCCTCTTAACACGGCGCAAATAATCAAAGAATGCTCACAGCTTGAGCTTCGGTCGATTTTGGCTTGTCTTTACGGGGCAGCAAGAGCTAAAAACGAAAAGTACACGATAGTGAGCTTTACGAATGAGCTCGAAGCGGAAAAAGTAACGGAATATTTCGAAAAGGTTACGTCGGGGCTTCAAATGTACTTGCCCGAAAAATCGGACACGGCAGAGGCGGGCGAAGCGGTTGACGGGGCGGAAAAGGATGTAATCGGCGATTACTTTGAGCTTGCACGACAAGTTCTCAAAATGACCGACGAGGAAATACTTGACAGCTCAATGCGAATTATTGAGCGTCGGTTGAGCTTAACGCTCGGAATCGAAAACGAAAACAACAAAACGGGCTACATAGATGATGTGCCCGGATTTTAAGATAGACAAGGAGCGAAAAAATGAGCACGAAATCAGATTTACGAGTTCTCTTAGGCGTTGACGGTGAAGCGGAATTCTCCCGTAAAATGGATAAAATCGTAAAGCAACAGAGAGAGCTCAAAGACCAATTCAAGCTTGCGAATTCGGAGCTCGGTGCAAGCGCAAGCTCCTATGATAAGGCAAAGGTAAGCGCCGAAAGCCTTACCAAGCAAATCGAAGTGCAAAAAAATAAGGTTGCCGAAATCGAAGCGGCTTACGAAAAGGCTCGCACGGAGCAGGGCGAGCTGTCAAAGACGACTATTGACTTGAAGCACGATTACGATACGGCGCAGACTGTACTTAACAACCTTAAAAATAAGCTTGAGGAAACAAACAAGACTATTGCCGAGCAGGAAAGCAGGCTTAATAAGGCAGGCGACGCTTTCCAAAAGTACAGCGACCGAATGGGCAAAATCGGCGACGGAATAACCGACGTCGGAAAAAGCCTTACAAAGAACGTATCTGTACCGATATTGACGGCAGGCGTTGCCGCAGCGAAGTCCGCCGTTGGCTTTGAGGACGCTTTCGCCGGCGTTAAAAAGACGGTGGATGCGACGGATGAGGAGTTTTCGCAAATGTCGAAAACAACGCTTGATATGTCAACGAAGCTTGCAACCTCGGCGGAGGAAATTGCAAGAGTTGAAGAGGTCGCAGGACAGCTCGGAATTGCGAAGGGCGATATTGTTAAATTCTCGGAGGTTATGATAAAGCTCGGAATGAGTACAAACCTTTCAGCCGAAGAAGTGGCATCGGCACTTGCGAAAATCGCAAACATAACAAATATGCCGTCGGAGAAGTATGCGGCACTCGGAAATGTAATAGTTGCTCTCGGCAACAATTTCGCAACAACAGAAGCGGACATTGTAGACATGACAACGAGGCTTGCCGCAACCGGTCAAGTGGTAGGTTATACACAACCGCAAATGTTTGCGATTGCAACGGCACTTTCCTCTGTTGGTATCGAAGCAGAAGCGGGAGGCTCGGCGTTTTCGGAGCTGTCTAAAAAGCTCAATCTTGCCGTCGCAAAGGGCGGAAAGGACCTTGAAGAGTGGGCGAAGGTAGCCGGCGTTTCTTCGGCGGATTTCAAAAAGGCATACGAAAAAGACGCTCTCGGCGCACTCAACATGTTCATTAAGGGACTCGGTGAGATGAAGAAAAGAGGGGAAAACTCGGTTGCGGTGCTTGCCGATATGGGAATAAAAGAAAAACGACTATCAAACGCTGTTTTAGCACTCGCATCAAGTGAGGATATACTCGGTTCGGCACTCAAAATCGCAAACGAGCAATGGGAGGGCGGTAACGCTTTGCAAGCGGAAGCGGACAAAAGACTTGAGACAACAGCCTCAAAGCTTCAAAACGCAAAGGGCGAGCTTATCAAGACGGCGGTTATTTTGGGCGACAATTTTTTGCCGATGATACAGGACGTTGCGAAGAAGGTCGGCGAGCTTGCGGAACGCTTCGGCGAGCTGTCGCCCGAGCAGCAAAAGTTGATAATCAAATTCGGAATGATTGCGGCTACGGCAGGTCCGACAATAACGGCACTCGGCAAGGTGTCAAACGGCATCAGCGCAATCACGGGCACGGGCGCAAAAGCAATAAAGTTTTTCGGAAAAATCAAAACGGGAACGTACACAGGACCTCTCAAGGAGCTTGTTAAGGGCTTATCCAAGACCGGCGCAGAGATGGGAAGCACGGCGGCGGCTTCGACGAGCCTTGCTTCTATTGTCGGGGCGGGCGGACCGCTGATTATAGCATTTGCGGCGGCAGCTGCGGTCGCAGGCGGACTCTACCTTGCTTATCGCAAAAGCACCGAGGGAACGAGAGAGCTCGGAAGCGAAATCGAAAAAATATGCTCAAACTTCGGAAATCTTGATGCCGAGGTTGAGCAGGCGACAAACTTACTCAACGGCTTGCGGGACAGCGTTATCGGAATTGACAGCGAAAAGCAAGCGCAGCTTAAAAAAAGCATTGAGGATGTTCAAGATCAGATAACAGAGATTGCAAGGCTAAGAACAGAGCAGAGAAGAGACCTTACGCAAGAAGAAATTAACAGACTCAATGAATTATTTGCAAAAATGGGTGAATTGAGCGAAGCCGAATTCGAGATGATGTCGAAGAAGCAGGACGCAGTCAAGGTTATGGCTGAAAATACCAAAACTATGACAAAGCAGGAAGCTGACGACTTAATTAAGTCTGCAACCGACGCAAAGGATGAGGTTATTTCTCTCGCTAAACAACAATATGAAGGGAAAATTCTTCTTGCGCAGCAGGCTTTTGAAAAGGATAAATCCATAACAGAAGAGCAGCTTAAGCAGAAGATGGAAGATGCGGCAGCCGAAAAGGAGCAGGCTGTGGCGGCGGCGAATCAAAAGTACGGCGAAACTTACTCGATTATAACAAATTCATTCTACGAGCAAGAGCTTGCAACAGATGAACATATTAAAAAAATAAATGAGCTTGAAACGCAAAGAATAGAAGCTCAAAAGGCATATGACGAAGCACGCAGAAACAATCAAAATGAGAACACATTTTTAACATTGAAGGCTGTATGGGATGCTAAGCAGAATCTTGATGATGTGAATAGGCAGATAAGCGATTCATATAAAAAAGTTAATCAAGACGCACTTATTTCGTGGATCGAAATGGGATTAAATGCTGATTTATACGGCGGTCAAGTGTCCGAATCGGGCAAGAGAACGGCAGAGACATTTTTGAATAATTTCAAAAACATGCCGGAAAAGATGCGATCTGCCGGTATTGATAGCATACAAGGTATGATTAACGGTCTTAAAGCAAAAGAACCGGAGTTATACAACCAAGCGGACAACACAGGCGGAGGCTTTATTAGTAGATTCCTTTCCAAGTTGGGCATTCGCTCGCCGTCAAGGGTTATGAAGAAAGTTTTTGAATTCGCTATACAGGGCGGAATTGTCGGCGTTGAAAAGGAAACACCCGAGCTTATGAAGTCAGCCGACAGCTTGGCAGAGGAGTTTGTTGACCGATTTGATATTTCCGACGATATGGCGGAAAAGCTAAAAACAAGCGCAAAGGGACTTGCGGGGCTTGATGTAGAGGCAAGGTTCGGGAAGCTGTCCTCGACTGCATCGGTTGCTACGAGGGCGCTCGCACAGCAACAGGTTACGAATTCAAGAACCGTTACAAGCAACAGCTCAACGACGAATGAGTACGGCGGTTTTGTCGGCTTGAAAATTTAAAACATGTCCGTAAATTCCGAAAGCGA
>ERZ1026772.1757-NODE-1757-length-10640-cov-5.162494_pt1 | contig 10640 bp, 5 predicted proteins | sample MGYA00380124_ERZ1026772 | MGnify/ENA primary metagenome ERZ1026772 (study PRJEB33269, sample SAMEA4719760) | human gut metagenome | biome: human-associated habitat; feature: organic feature; material: feces | place: Cameroon | collected 2013-10 ...
ACAGCACTTTGGACGGCTACTGGACAATCGCCCAGACCAAGGATTCCCTCAAGGCGCTTAATGATGACATCGAGAATCAGCTTGAGGCGCAAAAGACTTTCCTGAATGGCCTTATCGAAGCCAATGCGGCCGACATCAAGGCTTTGAATGACAAGTTGAAAGAGCTTGACGAGGCTGTGAAGAAGAACTCTGATGACATCGATGCTGTTGGTAAGGCTTTGGGAGAGGCTAAGAATGAACTCACCGAGGCCTACACGGATGCGATTACCAAGGCGATATCTGAATTTGAGGGCACTTTCTCAGAAGAGATCAAAACTCGGATAGCCTCTGTGAACAATAGCCTTGAGACGAAAAACAAGGCCATAGAGAGCAAGGTGTTGGCTCTTGAGGAGTCTGTCAGCGGCTTGAAAGACAAGTTGTCCGAGTTTTTGAATGCCAGTGTGTCTTTAAGAATACAATCTGTGGAATGGTTCCCGTTATACAAGGACGGTAAGGAAATCCTTTACTATGATAAGGGGGATCCGGAATTCCCTGGCAGTGAGAATTACAGGTATATTACTTTCAGGTTTGAGGTGAGTCCGGCAAGTGAAGCGGCAAACATCACAAAATCTATGCTGTCTGCCCGTCTGCTTTACACCAAGACCAGGGCTGCCGCTGGTGATGTTGAGGAACTGGACATAACTGATTTCAAGAACGAGTTCGGAGCCATCACCGTGACCATTGACGCGAGCAAGGTCTCTAAGGATTTCATAGACGGCAAGATTCCGGCGAGTGTGGCCGTGGCTGTCGGAAATGTCAGCACGAAATATGTTCCTCTTAAGGCTCAGGCACTTGAGGATCCAGTGATCCGTTATACCACAACTGACGGAAAGATGCTGCCGGACAGTGAGATCGTAGGAGTGAGAGGTTTTAGTAAAGATGGCGGCATTCTGAACAGGAAGCACATCTATGGTAGGATTGACTTTACAGGGGCTGAGATTGGGGAACTGTTGCTCAATCTCAGTAGAAAGAGTTATGAAGAAGATCCAAACGCAACATTGATGAAAATAAAGGTGTGCAGGAATGTTGCGGTGGCTGAATCCGGTATTTACATAGAATTGAAATTTAGAAACCAATACAAACTTGAATTTGCGGATTTGGAAAAGTTGGATGTTTCGAAAGTCGATAATTTTATGGAGATGTTTGCTTGGTGTACAAGACTGAAGGATTTGAGGATATCGTCTTGGAAGCCTAAACCCAAGGATATGTATCAAGCCTTTTATCGCTGCAGTAATTTAGAGACATTGAACCTTTCGGGATGGGATATGAGCCAGATTGAAAGAGTTACTGAACTGCTCTATAACTGTGCGTCACTTAAAGAATTGTATTTGGATAACTGGAATCTGAACAATTACACCGGAGGATCATATCCATATCCACAGGTATATGAAGGGAATGTTTTAAGCGGTATCAACTGCCGAAGGCGCGATTTTAATATATACGTCAGAAACTGCAATAAGAAGACCGTGGAAGCAGTGAAAAGATGGGTCAATAACTCGGTGATTGCCCAAGGCGAACCGCTCAAAGATGGTCGTTGCAACATAGTAACAAAATAAAATCACTTAATGAGTATAAACACAATGAATATGAAAAAATATATTGCCGCCCTCTTCGGCGCGATCGCCCTTGTGGCGTCCGGTTGCGCGGATTACGACTCTGACATCAAGAGGCTTGAGCGGAGGATTGATGAGATCGAGAGCAACCAGATAAAATCGATCGAATCGCAGATAACAAAAATCAACGAGTCGCTTCCGAAATTGGAACAGACCGACAAGGATCTCAAGGGTATGATCACAGCCCTTGAAGGCACGGCCGCGGATCTCGCCAAATCCATTTCTGACAACGAGAAAAGCATCGCCTCTGTGAAGTCAGACCTTGAGGGCGCTGTAAAAGACCTTCAGGCAAGCGACAAGAAGAACAAGGAGGAACTCATCGCGGCGATCAACACAGCCAAGGGTGATATCCTCGCCAACCTTGAGTCCGCTAAGACAGAGATCGAGGGCAAATTGACCACCATAAACAACACGATAGCGGATCTTCAGAAGAAGGATGCCGAACTTGAGAAGAAAATCTCTGACCTCAAGGAATATGTTGACAAGGAGATCAAAGGCACCAAGGACTGGGCGACCACCACGTTCGCGACTTTGGCGCAGTACAACGGCATCGTGGAGCAGATCGCTGGAATCAACTCGGAGATCAGCGGCCTGAAGAAATCTCTCACAGACCTTGAGACCCGCCTTACGAACAAGTTTACCGAGGATTTGAACAAGGCCGTCAGTGACTTGAATGGCAAGATCGCCGATGAGGTTTCCGGCCTGAATACGAGAATCGACAAAGAGGTGTCCGACATCACCGCCGCCTACACGACCGCCATCTCAACCACCCGTGACGAATTGGAGAAGGCCTGGGCCGCCAATCTGAAGACTTCCATTGATGAATTGGAGAAATCAATGAAGTCTTGGGTGAATGAGAAGCTCACCGCTTACTGGACAATAGAGGAGACCAAAGCTGCCCTTGCGGCTCAGAAGACCGATCTCGAAACCAAGTTGGAAGGCCAGAAGACTCTTCTGAAAGGTCTGATTGACGCTAACACAGGCGACATCACCAAACTGAAAGAGGCTTTGGCGGAGACCGAGAAGAACATCGAGGCCAACACCAAGGCGATCTCTGACTTGGAATCCGATTTGGAAAAGGCCAAGACTGACATCACGACAGCGTATGAGGAAGCCATTAGTGATGCGATCTCAGCCCTTGAGGGCAGGCTTGACACCAAACTGACGAATGAGATCGAGGCTGTCAATGACAGGATAGATAAGATTATAGGCGATTGGGAAAGCCGAATCAAATCCTGTGAGGATCAGGTGAAAGCTGCTATTGACAAGATGAACGAGGCCCTGAAGGAGATGGGCGCGGACAGTAAGATTCAGTCTGTGACCTATCGCCCTGAATATTCAGACGGTGTGCATAATGTCTATAGGGAGGACAAGGCATTCCGGATGATGTTTGAGATCCGCCCGGCCGGTTTGGTGTCTAAATTGAACGCGACAAATGTCAAGATGCAAGCCTACGTTGACTGGGGAAGAGGCCAGTGGAGGACATTTGATCTTACCGTCAATGAGATCAAGCAGGAATCTAACGGAGTCATCGCGGTCAAGGCTTCGGCTGAGGCCATCAAGAACTCTTCGGCTTCATTATTTGATGCCGCGTGGAAGTATCCGGCTTACGCGAAGCTTCTCATAGAGGATTCCGGGCAAGGTTGGGAAATTTCTTCTGCCTTCGTCCCTCTTAAAGTCGTGGACGGCCGTCTGGATCCGAAGAAGGAGATCAATGGCCACGAATATGTCGAGATGGGTGACGGCCTGAAATGGGCCACCTGCAACGTAGGCGCGTCAACTCCTGAGGAAGTCGGATCGCGTTTCGCCTGGGGCGAGACGGAGACGAAATCTGAGTATTTAAGGGATAATTACAAATGGTACGAGAACGAGAACCCCACCAAGTACAATTTTGATGATGGCAAGACCGTTCTTGAATCATCAGATGACGCCGCCACCGTCAACTGGGGAGGCTCTTGGCGTACTCCGACCCTTGAGGAGTTCGCTAATTTATTAAATCAAGATAATTTTGAGTGGAAATATGATGATGCGAAGAAGGGCTTTTCAGTGACAAGCAAAATCTCTGGTTATGAAGGGAACAGCATCTTCTTCAAATCTAAGGAAAATTACTGGAGCTCAACTCGTTGGGGTGGTGAAAAAAATGCATATATTTTATATGTGGGGACTTCAATGAATACTCAAGATGGTGAGTGTACTCGGGTGGGCCTTACATTATGGCGCCACAATGGTGTTAATGTACGCCCGGTCTCAAATTAAGCCGTGAGGGTTAACACTCTGATTAGCAAATAATAGTGAAACTCTCCTCCTATCTTGTCAGGGTAGGAGGAGATTCTTTTATCTGCCTGGTTGACTGTGCTTTAACCTCCACGATCAATCACCTCGCAATCTTGGAACGGATGAATCGGAAGAGATCCGGGAGGATGAGCACCGGCGAGGTGCAGAGCAGGATCCAGCCCCAGTCGGCGAGAGGGAGAGGGGAGACTTCGAAGAAGGCACCGAAACAGTTGACGATCAGAAACTGGCCGATCAGAATGATCGCAGCGACCATCAGGCAACCGTAGCAGGCGGAAGCCTTGAATCTCTTATGGTTGAAGAAGAAATCAAGAATATCCTGAAGAACGCTGCCGTTTGTCTTGAAGTATCTGGCGTTGAACAGGTTCCAGAACTGGAGCAGCACAAATGTCGTGAAGAACACACCCAGTTCATAGCCGGAAAGATGTGCCTTTGTGTGGGCTGAGAACGCTCCCCTGAAGAACTCTCCGACAACATTCCAGTGAAGCAGGTCGGCAACAGAGCTGATGTCCATCCTCCAGAGAAGCTGCCAGAGAAGAGCCAGATAGACAAAGAATAATATTCCCGAAAAGGCTATCCGCTTTCCCATCCGCTGGTCTATGATGTGGCTCTTCTGGTCGCGTGGTTTGTCTTCCATAACCCGGCGGTCAGGCGGCAGGGATGACAGCGCCATCGCGGCGAATGTGTCCATTATCAGGTTCACCCACAGCATCTGCGTGACGGTCAGTGGGGAGTCCAGTCCGATGAACGCTCCGAGCAACACAATCAGGCAGGCGCAGACGTTGATCGTCATCTGGAACAGGATGAAACGCTTGATGTTCATGTACAACGACCGGCCCCACAGAATGCCTTTATTGATGCTGGAGAACGAGTTGTCGATGATCGTGACATCACTGGCCTCTTTCGCCCTTGCAGTACCGTCACCCATCGAGAGTCCCACCTGGGCCTTTTTCAGAGCGGGAGCGTCGTTCGTTCCGTCGCCTGTGACAGCAACGACTTCGCCCATCTCCTGAAGCAGGGTGACGAGACGGACTTTGTCCTCGGGGCGTGCCCGTGAGAGAACCCGCAGAGTCGGGATCACTTCTTTTTTTAGATATTCATCACTCTTGGCGGCGAACTCTGAGCCGGTGATTGTCAGAGGATTGTTCTCGTTGTCGCTTATGATTCCGGCCTGACGGGCTATCTCGCTGGCGGTAAGGGCGTTGTCCCCGGTCACCATAATCACCCTCACCCCGGCGTGGCTGGAGCAGGTGTCGATTGCCTGGCGCACATCGTCCCTTATCGGGTCTGCGATGCCGACAATGCCTATGAATATGACTTTGGAGCCTTCCGCTGACATATTCCTGACGGCGAATCCCAATGTCCTCATCCCCTTGGACTGCCAGTTTGCCAGTGTGGAAAGCACGCATTCCTTGGACGGGCCGCCGTCAATGACCTCAGAAGTCTCCAGCAGTAGCTCCGGCGCGCCTTTGATGAAAAGATATTCATAGCCGGTCGCTGGATCAATCGCTTCCGTGCTCATTTTCTTCCTTTCAGTCGAGAACGCTTCTTGGTTCAGAATCTTGTAGGCGTTCCGGCGTTCGGAATAGTCTATTCCCTTACCGCGAAGCCAAAGCAACAGCGCCCCTTCCGTCGGATTGCCTATAGCGCGTGGCTCGCCATTCTCCGAAATGTTCAGCGCCGCTGTGGAGTTCACGGCTATGCTGTCCGCGACAAGGCTTTCATCGACTCCCCAGAACTCGGACTCTACCACGCTCATCCTGTTCTCGGTCAGCGTTCCGGTCTTGTCCGTACAGATGACCGTCGTCGCCCCGAGTGTCTCGCAGGCGTGAAGCTTGCGCACCAGATTCTTCTCTTTCAGCATCTTACGCATACTCAGCGCAAGACTGATCGTCACGCTCATCGGCAGTCCCTCCGGTACCGCCACGACAATCAGCGTCACGGCGATCATCAGCGAGTTGAGCGCCACCCGGATAATTTCGATGAATGAATATGTCCCAGCGTCATTCGTGAGGAAGAATATGCTCATCCTTCCGACCACGATCAGCGCCGCGATGATGTAGCTGGCGTAGGTGATCCACTTGGCGAGTTGGTTCAGCTGGGCGTTCAGAGGAGTCTCAACCTCAGGCTCTTCCTGTAATATTCTTGCGCCTTTCCCTTCCTCGGTTTCCGTGCCGACAGCCGTGACTTGATAAGTCGCGCTGCCCTCGATCACGGTCGTGCCTCGCAGCAGAAAGTTCTCTGGATAAGTGCTTTCTTCCTTTTTGCCATCAGATTCGGTCCTCTTTTTCGTGAAAGGCTCGCCGGTGAAGTTCGACTCATCTATGATCAGGTTCCGGTCGCGGAACAGAATCCCGTCCGCCGGAACCTCGTCTCCGTTCTCCAGCACCACGACATCCCCGACACAGACATCGCTTTTCGGAATCTCATAGGTCTGCGGAAGTATGTCATTCCTGTTTTTCAGGCGCAGCGCCTTGATCGGCCTTTCGTCCTTGGCCTTGTTCAGAATCTTGAACTCCTTCTCCGCCTTGACCTCGAAGATGAATCCGATTCCTGTCGCCAGAATTATCGCCACCAGCACCCCCAGTGGCTCGATCAGGCACGATGCGTCCCTTCCTGAATATGCAATCTCATATCCTGACACTCCAAGCGACAGCCCCAGCGCCACCAGCAATATGATGATGATTGGATCCTTGAACTTCTCCAGATATGCCTTCCAAAGAGGTTCCTTCTCCGCCTCAGGAATGACATTCCGTCCTTTTCCCCCGACCACTTCCGCAGAGTCACCATACAGATAACTTATTGTCTTAGCGTCGTTTCGCGTCTCGCCATTCTGGAAATGTTCCGTAACTTTACCGTTGTTTTTCTTAGTCATAATCCAATAAATCTTACTTGGAGTCCGCTAAGATAGCACTCCTTCCAGACTCTTTCACCAAGAATCCAACCGTTTGGAAAATAAACACACTACTTGACAACAATTACTGTATTGTGTCCTGAAATCAATATCTCGTGACTGACTTTCAAAATGCGGCTGAACCGTAATTCCTTGATGACCATTATATTGTGTAATCCTGCCCTCTCGAATTGACTGGTGGTAATCTGTAACTGGTTGAAATTCAGTATGGTTCGTTTGACAGGCTGCTTAAGTTCGAATGCGCTTGGCTGGCTACTTAGGGCCGGGTACGCTTGGGGGACTTAAGGCTGGTTACTTAAGAGAGTGCCAGAAAGTAGTCTCGGTAAGAGGCTTGGAGGTTGTGGAGCCTAAGGCTGAGGTGAAAAGAGATGGACTGGCTGACACTGAGTAGGTTTGGGCATCGGTGTCGAAACGGACTGTAAAGTGCTCCGGATTAGCGAGTTTCCTTACGGAAGCGAAACCGGAGTTGATGTAGGTTTTGAGCGAGCTGCGGTGCTGGAGGATGCTCAGGATATATTCAAGGAAATCTTTCTTCTGGCAGTCCTTGGTCGAAAACATCCGGTAGATTGTGATCGTGTCGAGGATTATCCGGGCATATTCATCAACCTTGCCGGCGAGATATTCATTGAAACCCGTGAAGTCGAAATCGCCGGATGGGGTGAGATATTCATTGATGTCCAGCACTTTGAGAAATGAGATTGCTTTGTTGAAGTCGGTCTGGGAGATTCCTTTGTGGCCACGGCTCATCAGAAGCAGATAGAGTGTTTTCGCCTGCGGTGCGGATTTGAACCTGATGATCTCGCCTGAGTCGAGGATAAAGTCGCCTTTTGAATTGATGCTGATTGGGTTGGTGATTTTTGCCTCGGAGCTAAGATAGTCGTACAGGAACTTGTAGTAGCCTTTGTAGGAGAGGAGGTCGCGGCGTTCGTCGAAGCGGGAGACGAAAGCCAGGATTCGTTTTTTGACTTCAGAAGAGATGTCGATGCAGAGGAAATCCACCGTGCGGCGCATAGTGTCGCTGTCGTCAAGAATATGGCTGTCGCGGATTTTGACAAGCAGGAACGCTTGGTACGGAATCCGCTCAGGGGCAATATTGAACCTTGAAAGGATCAGGTGGTAGAAGGTTCTCGTGTCTAAGGTCGCCAGTGATTCCTTCAGGTTGTTCAGCTTGATTTTGTCTCCGGCCGGCACGAGGTATTCCATCGAACGTTGGAGAAGCCCGAATTTGTCATCGTCCTCAAGATGCCGTCCGAACTCGCGAATAATGTCCGGAAGGTAGAAAAACTCAATCCCGATGTCACCGAATGCCTTTGAAATGAGTAAGTTGTCGTATTTGTCATCGAGGACAAGATGTGCCGCTTCCGATGTTTGGCCTTCAAGAAAGACGATCTGCTTTTCAGGAGCTTCGGATTCTGGTGCGTCCGCGGACAGAATCTTGCACCAGCCTCTGGATCCGCTGTCGCAAGACATTGATATTGAGGATAACAGGAGGTTCTCCTCGAAGTCGATGTCGTTGTCCGAACACATTATCTCGTTGAAAAGGTTGATGATGCGCCTTGTCTGCTCTTCCTCCAGATCCTTGAGGCAATCCACGGCATTCTCCAAAGACAGATAGTGTGTAAGATCCAGTTCCTCCTGATCAAGCCCAAGCCCGGACTGCAATTCGTCCAGCACCGCGACCTCCTTCGAATGGATCCGGTCATCCGCCTTCACCAGCTCGACCGCAAGCTTCATCACCGCCCGTCGCTGAGTCCCGCCGAGGCCTATGGAATCAAGTTTTCGCATATCTGATATCTCCGATGCCTACAAAGATAAGCCTTACTGATCAGAAATCCAATCCCTTCAAGGCAAAATGACACCACCGGTTCTTGAATATATCGAAGAACCGGTGGTGCCGATTGTAGTGTCCGCGGAACGGCAGACGTTTATTTTTCTTGGTTGTTATCTCTTAGAGGTGACATCGGCCTCGTACTTCTCCACGGAGGCGATGAAATCCTGGCCTACAGGAACGCCGTTCTTGAGGTTGAAGTAGTCGTAAACGGCTCCGAACGGAAGTGACTTGGCCTCTTCCAGAAGGGCGAGACGCTGGAAGTACTTGCCGTTGTCCTCGTACTTGCGGAGGGTCTCAAGTGGCTCAAGGAAGGCCTGGAGCATACACTTCTGGGTCGAGCGGGTGCCGATGATGTAGGCTCCGATGCGGTTGATCGAGGCATCGAAGTAGTCAAGACCGATATGTGTGCGGTCGAGCGCGCCAGCGCGGACAACCTCCTTGAACAGGTCGAGGGTCTGGTCGTTCATAGTGACAACGTGGTCGGAATCCCAACGTACTGGACGGCTGGTGTGGAGCATCAGCTCAGGCACGAAGAGAAGGAGGGAAGCGACCATATCGCTGATGTTCTCGGTCTGCTCGTAGTGTCCGGTGTCGAGGGTGTACATAAGCTTGCGGGTCGAGCAGTAGCCGGTCACGAAGTCGTGTGAGCCGACGGTGTAGCTCTCAAGGCCGATTCCGAAGAGCTTCGCCTCAAGGCAGGTCTTCATTCCAGGCAGATCCTCGGCGAGAATCTCGTCCAGGGACTGCGCCATAATCTCGCGGTAGCGGAGACGCTCCACGGTCTGGTCCTTCGATCCGTCGTGAACCCAGATGTTCATAATGCAAGGGTCACCCTGGAACTTGCCCATCGCGTCGGCCACCCTGCGGCAACGCTTTGTGTGCTCGATCCAGAAGTCACGGATGGACTTGTCCGGGTTGGCGAGCGAGAGGTCACCGCTCTTAGGATGCGAGAAGGATGTGGAGTTGAAGTCGAGCTTCATTCCGTTCTCCTTTCCCCATTCCATCCAGCTCTGGAAGTGAGCCGGCTCAACCTCGTCACGATCAACGTGTTTTCCCTGGAAATCACCGTAGATCTCGTGCAGGTTCAGACGCTGTGTTCCTCCAAGAAGACTCTTCACGAACTTGATGTCGGCGCGGAGCTCGTCGATGTTGCGGGCGCGTCCCGGATAGTTGCCGGTCGCCTGGATTCCGCCTGTGAGGGCGGTGTCGTTCTCGAAGCCCATCACGTCATCAGCCTGCCAGCACTGGAGGGAGATCGGGGTCTTCTCAAGAAGCTCTATCGCTTTGTCGGTGTCCACGCCGATGGCGGCGTAACGCTCTTTGGCCATCTCGTAGGCCTTGGTTATCAGATTCTCGTTCATATTATTTTAGATTTATGATTTGTAATATTCTCAAAATTGATTCCGTAACAGCCTGTTGTAGGCCGTTATGAACTAACTTCTCGGCTCGTAGGTGATTGTCTGAATGGAGTTGCCGATGATGCGGCGCATATCCCAACGGTCTCCCACAAGACCGGCCACCTTGGCCTGGAGCATAATGTTGCCGATCGCCGTGCCCTCCATCGGACCTGCGATGACAGGGATTCCGAGGGTGTCGGCCGTCAGCTGGCACATAAGCTTGTTGGCCGATCCGCCACCGATCACGTGCAGCTTCTCGATCTTGAATGACGCGAATCCCTGAAGCATCCCGATGACTTCCTTGTACCTCTTCGTGAGGCTGTGGTAGATGCAGCTGATCATTTCCCCGTCATTCTCCGGAACCCTCTGACCTGACTCCTGAAGGGCCGCCTTGATCTCGGCGTACATATCCTTAGGAGCTGCGAAACGTGGATCATCCGGATTGATGGTGGACGGGAAGTCGATCGCCTCGCGGGCCATAGCCTCCATCTCGGCGTATGAATATTTCCGGCCTTCCGCCTCCCAGGTCTTGCGGCTCTGCTCCAGCAGCCACA
>ERZ1026772.1758-NODE-1758-length-10633-cov-6.806485_pt1 | contig 10633 bp, 8 predicted proteins | sample MGYA00380124_ERZ1026772 | MGnify/ENA primary metagenome ERZ1026772 (study PRJEB33269, sample SAMEA4719760) | human gut metagenome | biome: human-associated habitat; feature: organic feature; material: feces | place: Cameroon | collected 2013-10 ...
GGCTTAAACAAAGGATTTGGATTACAATGATAAAAAAAGAAGTGTCAAACTCCCGCCTTACTCATTCATAAGCTGGCGGATTGTATGGGATTGTGTAGATTGAGAGCAGTATAATTGAAAATTAAAGAGGAATTTGCTATGATATTAAAATACAAAAAATAACCGGAAAGGGGAAATGATGCTGCTATGAAAAAGGTTGTTATTTTCGGAGGAGGTACAGGGTTATCCTGTATTTTGTCCGGACTAAAGCTTTTTCCGATCGATGTGACAACGGTAATTGCTGTCAGTGATAATGGAAGCAGCACGGGGAAGCTGAAGGAAGAGCTGAATATACCGGCAGTAGGGGATGTCGGAAAGGTATTGCTTTCCATGGCTAACGTGGATGAAGATTTTATTGATCTTTTAAGCTACCGCTTTGAAAAGGGATCCCTGAATAATCATCCTGTGAGAAACATCGTGCTTGCAGCTCTGATTGATCTGAAAGGTAATCTGACGGAAGCAACCAAATATATGTGTAAGCTTCTGGATATTAAAGGGACAGTACTTCCACTGACGGGTGAAAAGATCGATCTGGTTGGTGAAAGCACGGAAAGAGAATATTTCGGAGAAGAGGCTGTCAGCAGGAATATAAGGAATATCAGCCGGCTGAGTTATGATCATGATATTAAAATTGAACAGGAAATTCGGGAGAAGATCGAAGAGGCCGATCTGATTATTTTCAGTGCGGGAAGCCTGTATACCAGTATTGTTCCGCATCTGCTTGCTCCTGAAGTAAGGAGCGCTCTGGAGGAAACGAAGGCTCCGCTTTTATACATATCCAATCTGGTAACACAGCCAGGTGAGACGGATATCCAGACAGTCAGCCGGCATGTGGAGATACTGAATGAGTATCTGGGTTCCCGTAAGATCGATCTGGTGGTTGCAAATAACGGAACAGTGGATGAGAATGTGCGGGAACGGTATTTAAGTGCAGAGAATAAGCGAATCGTCCAGGTGGATCATATTACATTGGAAAAGATGGGGGTTCAGATTATAGAGGATGATATTTTCTGCATTGAAGATGAGAAGATCAGACACAATGCATTAAAGACGGCATTTCTTATCTTTTCCTATCTGATGGAATCATAAAAGCATGGGGATAAGGGAGTTATAAAATGGGTAAGTTGAAAAATATATTGTTCATGGATGTGGATAATCCAAATGAAAAAGCAGATGGTCCCATTGCTTTGCGCATCAGTGCCATTGTTATGATGATATATCTGGCGGTGATATCCGTTATGCTGGTTATGGTACATCGTGTCCTATGGATAGTTGGGAATCTGTTATTTGTGTTAATATATGGACATCTGATAGGAATGACCTATCGCAATCATACAAGAAAAGCACTTATATGGTATAATGTGGTTACAGTTGCGGCTGTTTGTTTTAATGTGGGTCTGATCGGCTGGAACAGCGGTATACAGCATTTTCTGTTTGTACTTGTTTTGATGAATTTGATTTTTACGTGTAGGAATAGATGGAAGCAATGTGTAGTAGTGATGCTTTTGTGTGTGATAAGGCTTGCTTTGTATTTTTATTGCCGGATGTATGCTACGACCATACAGCTGCAGATTTTTTGTGATATCTTTTTACAGGTATTTACAACAGTTGCTGTATTTTTCATGCTCTATTTAAATGGAATGATGCTTGCCAAGGATTCGCAGATAATTGAAAGAAAGCTGATGAAGTATAATAAAGAGCTTCAGAGGGCTGCTAACACGGACATGTTAACAAAGCTATGGAACAGGCTTTTTTTGATGCAGTATATGGAAAAAAAGGTTGCATCGCCGGATATTTTTCTGTCAATTGCGATTGGCGACATCGATTTCTTTAAGAAGGTCAATGACACCTATGGACATGAGTGTGGCGATGAGGTATTAAGGACACTGGCAGCTGTCTTTAAAAAGGAAATGGAAGGCTATGGTGTAGTGGCAAGATGGGGCGGAGAGGAATTCATCTTTGTGTTTGAGGGTGTGAACGGTGATGAAGCAATGGTGTTATTGGATCACTTACAACGTGCTGTCCGTGATACTGTAATCAATTACGAAGGTCTGCAGCTTAAGGTGACAATGACGTTCGGACTTGTTGAATATGATACGAAGCTTAGACTGGATGAAAATATTAATATAGCAGATGAGCGTCTGTACATCGGAAAAGAAGAGGGTCGTGACCGGATCATATACTGACCTGTAATAAATCATTGAATCGTATGTTTTTGACCGCAATAGCATTCAAATTGAGAACTTTATTGAAATTCCGGTCAGATGATAGTATAATTTATGCGGATTTATAAGAACATAACTATAAAAAGCACACAAGGAGGAATCAGTTATGCTTAACTGGAAAAATCTGGACACCCTTGCTTCTTATCAGGAACTTGAGAAGACAGATCGTGTCAATCTGGTAGAAGTGATGTCTGGTGAAAACGGTGCAGACCGTGTAAAGAATTACAGCATCCCGATGGTAGAAGGTCTTACTTATAATTACGCTGCAAAGGCAGTGAACAATCAGGTACTTGAAGTACTTGCAAAGCTTGCGGAAGAAGCACAGCTTGTAGAGAAATTTGAATCCCTTTACAATGGTGCGGTAATTAACACGGGCGAGAAGCGTCTGGTTCTGCATCAGCTTACCCGTGGACAGCTGGGAAATAAGGTAGAGGCTGATGGTGTGGATAAGCGTGAATTTTATGTGACACAGCAGAAGAGAATCGCAGAATTTGCAAATAAGGTACATGCCGGAGAGATCACCAATGCAGCAGGTGAGAAGTTCACCACAGTTGTACAGATCGGTATCGGCGGCAGCGACTTAGGTCCCCGTGCGATGTATCTTGCACTGGAGAACTGGGCTAAGAAGAACAATACCTTCAAGATGGAAGCAAAGTTCATCAGTAATGTGGATCCGGATGATGCGGCAGCCGTATTAAATTCCATCGATGTTGCACATTCCCTGTTCGTACTGGTTTCCAAGTCCGGTACAACCTTAGAGACCTTAACAAACGAATCTTTCGTTAAGGATGCTCTTGCAAAGGCCGGATTAGATGCTTCCAAGCATATGATCGCAGTTACAAGTGAAACCTCCCCTCTTGCAAAGAGCGCAGATTATCTGGCAGCGTTCTTCATGGATGATTACATCGGAGGCCGTTATTCCTCTTCCTCCGCAGTAGGTGGCGCAGTTCTGTCTCTGGCATTTGGACCGGAAGTGTTCGCACAGTTCTTAGATGGTGCAGCAGAAGTGGATCAGCTTTCTGCAAACAGGGAGCTTATGAAGAATCCGGAAATGCTCGATGCATTAATCGGTGTTTATGAGCGTAACGTATTGGGATATCCTGCAACCGCAGTTCTTCCTTATTCCCAGGCACTCAGCCGTTTCCCTGCTCATTTACAGCAGCTTGATATGGAATCTAACGGCAAGTCCGTAAACCGTTTCGGCGAGCCGATCAACTATGTAACAGGACCGATCATCTTTGGTGAACCGGGAACCAACGGACAGCATTCTTTCTATCAGTTATTACATCAGGGAACCGATATTGTACCGTTACAGTTCATCGGATTTAAGAACAGCCAGATTGGCACGGATGTTGTTATTCAGGACAGCACCAGCCAGCAGAAGCTCTGTGCAAACGTAGCAGCCCAGATTGTTGCATTTGCATGTGGTAAGGAAGATGAGAACCGCAACAAGAACTTCGAAGGCGGCCGTCCGTCCAGCATTATTATCGGTGAGGAATTGACACCGGCTGCTTTAGGTGCACTGCTTGCACACTTCGAGAACAAGGTAATGTTCCAGGGCTTTGTATGGAATATTAACAGCTTCGATCAGGAAGGTGTACAGCTGGGCAAGGTGCTCGCAAAGAGAGTGCTTGCACATGATACCGATGGAGCACTGAAGGTTTACAGTGAGCTGCTGAATATTTAATTGGCTAAATTGACCGGATTACTTGATTGTCATGCTTTAGGGAATGTATTAAGAAGCGGATAAATTAAGTCAGTAAATAGGCTAGGTACAGATGAGTATCACTATGGGATAGTTCCTGTAGTGGTGCTCATTTTCTTTTGGAATTTGTTGTGACAAGCTGCTGATTTACTGTATTGATCTGAGGTGCCGGATACTTTCCTCCCGGGGCTGGTCTCCGGAACTAAGAAGTTGCGTCTGTTTTGGAAAAGGTATTGATGTGTGACGCAAACGTGCCAACGAGCCATCCGGGCTCGATTGCCACTGGATTGGACATCCGTGTCCAATCCTTGCTGCCTGTGTACAAAACAGATGAACTTCTAAGTCCCTGCGTAAGCCCCGGAAAAAAGTATCTGGCACCTTTGGACAGTTGTGGTAATAGGATAAAAATGATATAATAGGTATCAAATAACTAATTGAAAGGCTATTTATGATACAGATTTTGTTAAATGTGTTTTGGATGTGAATATCCTACAAATATTTTATTTATATTTAGTTGAGATTTGTATCGCTTTGAATAGCTGCCAAATTGTGAAAAGGAGAGCGGAATATGAAAGTAAAGAAGGTGTTATTTTATGCGGCACCGGTGGCACTTGCCGGATTTCTGTATTTAGGGGAAGCGACAGGAATCGGAGAGGTGCTGGCGAAAACGGTGAAGACAGTGATTCAGACGGAGGTAGAGGTAACGTATGTGAGTTTTATGGAGAAACAGTCTTATAATGGTTTGGAATATAGTGATGGAGACTATATATATAAATTAAATACGCAATTTTGGACAGGAGAACCAGCAGAATTGCTGTATCGTTATGATAAATATTCAATAACGAAAACAGAAACAGAAACCCAAACGGAAGTGCCGGATGATCCACAGCCGGAAGATGTGAGTGTGAAGGTTGTGCCGACGGTAGATCCGGAAGCGGAAGCAGCATATCAGAGGGAATTGCAGGAGGCAATAGAAAAGGCACGGGAAGAGGCAGAGGTAAAGGTACAGAAGGAAGCAGAGCAGAAGACACAGGATTTTGTGAAAGAGATTGCGAAGATGACCGAACAGGCCATTCAGGCTTCTGCAAAGGCAGATGAGGCAAACGGAGAAGCAGCCGGGACACCTACCGCAGTCATTAAGACGGATTATTTCACCTGCTTTACACAGGATATGTTGAAACAGCTTGCAGCCAATTCAAATGTAAATTATGAAATCCATTACCGCTATCAGGGTAAGCGCTATGTGGTGGTAATTCCTGCAGGAACCGATTATAGTCAGCTTAAGGATTCGAATGGATACTATGGTTTCCGTTATCTGGACAGTATTTTCGGTGGTTATGAAGAGGGAACAAAGTAATTACTATGATTAGTCTTATCATTATTTCAGAGGTGATATTTCTTAGCATCAGCGGCATATATTATATGTCGCTGATGGCATATAAGGGGCAGGATCAATTACATAAGAAGAAGGTTATACTGGCAGTAGTAATGTTTGGCTGTTCCATGCCGGGAGTACTTACCTGTGTAACGGGAGATTTACAGGAAAAGGAGTGGGGAGCAGGTTTTTTTATTTGTTCTCTTACGCTTCTGGTGATAGCGGTTGTATGGCTGCTCTTTCTGTTGGGAGAGAGATTCCGCAATCGTCTTTTATGGGAGGAAGAAAAGGTATCCATCCGGGAGGAGATCTTTCAGGCGGATTCTGTGAAAGAGCCGGTTACCCGGAAGCAGATCCTGTGTTTAGTGGCTTTGACATTCGTTTATGGCATCCTGATCTTTTATCGTCTGGGAAGCCGGGAGACTCCGCAGACCTCTTTGGAGCTTTCTACAGACGGAATCAGGGATGAGATTGTACTTGATCTCGGAGAAGAGAAGGATGTAGGAAGCGTTCAGATTTATCTGGGGCATATGGTGGACCGGCTGGTTGCGGTTTCCTATTATGATACAGAGCAGAAACAGTGGGTTCCATTGGAAGAGGAAGTGACGATGGAATCCAATTATTGTTGGAATACATTGGAGATTCATCATAAGCTGCGTTATCTGGGTCTGGTTTCACGGAATGTAAGTGCCAGTTATCTGGAGATGGTCATTACAGGTGAGGACGGGGAACATCTGCTTCCGGTAAATGCAGAGGATTATCCGGAGCTTTTTGATGAGCAGGAACTGTTTCCGGAGGAAATGACCTATTATGATACCACGATGTTTGACGAGGTATACTATGCAGGAAGCGCCTACGAATTTTTACAGAGAATGCCGATGTATGAGATCACGCATCCACCCATGGGAAAGCTACTGATCGCCATTGGAGAAAGGCTGTTTGGAGTAACGCCGTTTGGCTGGCGGTTTGTCAGTGCTTTGGCAGGTGTATTGCTTGTTCCGCTCTTTTTCTGGTTTCTGTATCTTGTCACTACGAATGGAACGGTTGCCTTAATCGGAACAGCATTGCTGTCTATGGACTTTATGCACTTTACGTTATCAAGAATTGCCACACTGGACAGCCTGGCAGCATTTTTTATTTTGCTGATGGTTACCCTTTTGGTTTATGGATTAAAGCTGGCAGAGCGGGAATTGGCAGATGGTAGAAAGGCTCCATCGATGAAGCTGGTGGCCTGGATGATACTGGATGGTCTTGCTGTTGGAATGGGAGTATCCACGAAATGGACAGGGTTTTATGCAATGCTGGCCATGGCAGTATACTTTCTTTTCTTTATCGGAACTTGGTTTCGGAAACAGAAGAAGGGTGGAAAGCCGGTCCGATATGTCGTTACCTTATGTATCGAAGGACTGGGAATCTACAGCCTTTTGCCATTGGGAGTATATCTGCTTTCCTTTATACCGCAGATGAAAGCGGAAGGTGCAAGGAATCTGTGGGAGGTTATGTGGAATTGCTCCCGGTATATGCTGGATTTTCATAGTGAGATTGTGTTTAAGCATCCTTATGAAAGTCCGTGGTATACCTGGCCTCTGGATCTGGTTCCGCTGATGGACGCAGGGGATTTTATCGGAGAGGATAAGGTAAGCCTTATTGCAACCTTTGGGAATCCTTTGATCTGGTGGGCTGGAATTGCAGCATTTTTTTATCTGTTCTGCAGAGTAGTCCGGAAGAGAGATAAGCTGGCAGGAATTCTGTGTTTCTTTTATCTGATGATGCTGGCTCCATGGTTTTTAATAAAAAGAACGGTATTCATTTATCAATACTATGCAAGCAGTATCTTTTTATGTGGAATGCTGGGATATGCCTTATGGCTTATAGGAAAAAAGAAGCGGCAGGTCATTCCTGTCTTTCTTGAGGCAGCATTTTTCCTGTTTCTGATGTTCTTTCCGGCGATTTCCGGCATGACAGTTAAGGTAGGTCACATTACCTCGTATCTTCAATGGTTTGAGACCTGGCAGTTTGTGATTATGGGAGGAGGAGCATGAGAGAGTATCGTTTTGATGTAAAGAGGTGTTTCACTCCTGAAAATGTGGTAAGGTTGTTGTTTGTCTGCGGCTGCATTTTAAGAATCTGGTATGCAGTAGTAACACCGGTGACAATGCGGGGGCATGACATCTGGGAATTATCTGTAAATGCAAAAGGAAAAGCAGCTTATCTGCTTCGTCTCGTAGAATGGGGAAAGCTTCCGGATTCCTATGAGCTGCAGTTTTACCAGCAGCCGTTTTATTATCTGTTAAGTGCACTGGCAGCAGTGATGATGCGTGGCCTGACCGGGATAGAGGATGCAGCCTTTCTTGTGAATGCCGGAAAAGTGGTATCCTGCATTGCATCCTGTCTTTCCCTTTATTTGTCAGAGCGGTTGCTTCGGGAATTCTGTTCGGTCAGGGTAAGAGGATATGGAATGGCGGTTCTTTCTTTTACGCCGGTTTTCTGGCTGACAGGGGGAAGATTGGGAGAGGATGCCCTGACCTTTTTCTTTATGGCAGCGGTGATTCTTGGAACAGTGGAATGGGAAAAGCAGCCGGACTGGAAACACACCATTTGGCTTGCCGTTCTTTACGGGTGCGGCATGATGACGAAGATTTCTCTGGCATTTCCGGCATTTTATACAGCTTATATTTTCTGGAAGAATCGTAAAAGCAGCCGGTTTATTCCGAAAATGGCAGTATTTGCAGTAATTGCACTGCCACTTGGGCTGTGGTATTCGGTACGGAACTTTGTCCTGTTCGGGCAGCCGTTGGGATATGTCCTGCCCCAGGGAGAGACTCTTTATCGTGGAGACCGCTCTTATGTGGCACGCTTTTTGAGCCTGGATATCAGGAACTGGTTAAGAACGCCTTATGCGAATCCATTTCAGGACTATAATTTTCCGGTTTACCTTTTGAAATCAGAGCTTTTTGGAGAATTTACTTATGACATGCCGGTCTTCATTCCGACGGTGCTGCTTTTATTCAGTACATTACTGACGCTCTGTGTTGCAGGAATCGGGATTTATAAAATCTGCAGATGGAAGTCTGCTCCGGGGGAAAAGCAACCTCTGATCTGGGGACTTTTATTTGGTGGATATGCAGCAATCTCCTATTGGAAACTGCCGTATGGCTGCTCCATGGATTTCCGGTATTATATGATGCTGACGGTCTGTAAGGTACTGGTGCTGTGCTGCTTTCTGGATGAAGAGCCGGAGGGACATTTTGCACAGGAGCAATTACTTTTACAGAAGGGATTAAAAGGACTTTGCTTTCTTTTTACCGGATTTTCCATACTCTTTTTTGTGATGCTGTAGGTTAATAAGGAATTTTCTCATTGCGTTTATCCCTATGGACAATATAGGAAAAATGTGTATAAATAATGGTGTAACGGAAAAACTTAAGAAGAAAGGAGTCTGAGACTATGACAGAGATTCATTTGACAGCAGAGAATTTTGAGAAGGAAGTATTACAGTCCGAAATTCCTGTTTTAGTAGATTTTTATGCAGAATGGTGCGGTCCATGTAAGATGCTTTCACCTGTAATTGATGAGATTGCGAAGGAATATGAGGGAAAGGCTAAGATCTGCAGGGTAAATGTGGATGATGAAATGGAGCTTGCACAGCAGTACCGCGTGATGAGTGTGCCTACCGTACTGGTATTTAAGAATGGACAGGTATCCGGAACCTCGATCGGCTATGTCGGCAAAGAGAAGCTCACGGAGATGCTGTAAGAGACTTTGCGATGGCATTGACTACAGAAATGTGTTCGATATTATGTAATAAGTATGTAGTAGAATCACGTACCCCGAAAGTATTGTCAGGATTGTATATATTACTTTCGGGGTATTTACAAATATCTCTTGCCTGAATTGTTTTTTCATGTTATCTTTTAGAAAAGTATATATTCTTTTAAATGTCTAATGCTTATATAGATCTATACATATATTCTAAATAAGCCCCCTTAATTGATAATATATTTAATTGGGAAGCCGGGGGACGTGCTGCACCTGTTTCGAGCCTGTCGGAGGTGGTGCTATATGAGTACATATGAGGAATTACAACTTATTGTATCCGTTGTGGTGCTGATTGTTGCAATACTGAGTTATACACATAAAAAATAGCCGTCCTGACTTTGGCGAGTTAACGGCTATTTTCATTACATAAATAAATTTGCCGAAGCGGGTAAGTGCATTTACCTTCCGGCTTTCCTGTTAAATATATTATATGTCAGGTGTATGGGTTTGTCAAAATTTATTTTGAAAAAATGCTGTAAATATTCGGCTGATCATTGGAAAATACTTGATAATCTTTTGGGTTACTGATAAAATGAAAATCCGGTAGACGAATGAATCGATCGAAGGAGAACGAAAATGAGTAAGAAGAAAAAGATTACTCTGATCTCAGTATTTGTAGCGGTAGTGGCAGTGGCTGCGATTGTTGCCGTTGTACTGAATCAGAAAAGTACCACAGCCGGAATGAAGAATTTCAAGGTACAGATTGTATCAGAGAGAGATGGATATGATCAGACTACGGATTGTAAATCAGATGCGGAATTTCTTGGAGAATTCTTAAGAACCTTTGATAGCTGTGAATATCAGGAGTCGGATTATGGCATTTATGTTACAGGCTTTGATGGTATGAAGGAAGATCTCGATAATCAGTACTGGTGGTGTATTTCCGTGAATGGGGAAGCAGCAGTGACCGGTGCAGATGAAATTCCTCTTCAGGATGGTGATACTTACAACTTTACCTTAAAGCAGGGATGGTAGGATGAGCATACAGAGAATGACAAGGATAGCACTTTTAAGTGCTATCCTTTATGTGTCTAAGGTGGTCTTGGAGTTCCTGCCGAACATTGAGCTGGTATCCTTACTGGTTATCCTGTATTCGCTGGTATTCGGCTGGGAAGCGATGCTGATTGTGACAGTTTTTAATCTGTTTGAGCTGATCCAGTGGGGCTTTGGTACCTGGTGGTTTTCTTATCTTTATGTCTGGCCGCTGTTATGTGTGATTACGATGCTGCTGAAAAAGCTGATCAACGAAGAATTTCTGATCTGGGCAATTGTGTCCGGAAGCTTTGGACTGATCTTCGGATCACTGTTTGTGTTGTTTTACCTGTTTGTGGATCCGAAGTATGCGCTTGCCTACTGGATCAGCGGACTGCCCTGGGATGTGGTGCATTGTATCGGGAATTTTGTACTGATGCTGATGCTTGGAAAGCCGTTGTATAAGCTGTTAAAAATGCTGAATCAGAAGGTGTATCC
>ERZ1026772.1759-NODE-1759-length-10630-cov-12.032246_pt1 | contig 10630 bp, 11 predicted proteins | sample MGYA00380124_ERZ1026772 | MGnify/ENA primary metagenome ERZ1026772 (study PRJEB33269, sample SAMEA4719760) | human gut metagenome | biome: human-associated habitat; feature: organic feature; material: feces | place: Cameroon | collected 2013-10 ...
GAGAAGGCAGAAACGAGGGCACTTTGGAAAAGACGAAAATCGTAGTCCGTAATCTTCTGCGAATGGGATTTTCTGTAGATGATATCTGTAAAGCTGCTGAATGTGCCCCTGCACTGGTGAAAGAAATGCAGGATTTACCTGATTGATACTGTTGTTTTGGACTTATCTGAGCAAAGAAACCTGGGAAGCGATAGCAGTCATGACAGACAATGCAGCAATGCTTCAGAAGAAGGATAAGTATAAAACAGAAAACGGGGAAGAGGAGGAATACAACATGTGCCAGGCATTGGAAGAGTTAATGGAAGAGAGAGAAAGCATGGGAGAAAAAAGAGGCAGAAATGAAGGAAGAACGGAGGGCACTTTGGAAAAGACGAAAATCGTAGTCCATAATCTTCTGCGAATGGGATTTTCTGTAGATGATATCTGTAAAGCTGCTGAATGTGCCCCTGCACTGGTAGAAGAAATGCAGCAATGCTTCAGGAGAGGTGAGAAGGAATCAAAATATTAAAATAAATCAACCAATTTGATAAAATCGCCACTTGATAAGATCAAGAAACCATGATATTATTTAACCTGTCATCAGAAGTGATGATGAAATGCAAAGAAGAGGAATAGTAACCCTACGCTGGAAAGCAGAGAACTGCCGGTTGGTGCGAGACAGTCAGAAGCAGAAGGAGAACTCACCTTGGAGCAGCTGACTGAAGGCCAATGAGTGTGATGCATGGCTGTGTAGGTTCAGACGGGATCCTGCCGTAGAAGAGGGAAGGACATATCCTGATCAGGAACGTGTCTGATGAGAGCATGGAATACCATGAAGTAGAGTGGTACCGCGTAAGATTTTACGTCTCTACAGAAATGCAGAATGCATTCTGTAGAGATTTTTTATGTCATTAGGAAATTACTTCGTAATGTTCCAATGACATAAAAAACCCTCCGGGCAGGATCGCACTGCGGCGGAAGGGTAGATGTCGCATGGAACGACCCGCCGCAGGCGGAGAATCCTGCAAGCAGGATTCTTTTTATGTCAGACAGGCACAGAAAACGGACTGTGACAGGACGAAAGCAAGCTGAGAGAAAATGGAAGTGAGGAGAAAAATATGAATATTGCAAAGAAATATGGAAAATCTTATTTTATGCCCCCTGTAGTCACCTATGACTGGGTGAAAAAGGATACCATTGATAAGTCACCGATCTGGTGCAGCGTGGATCTGAGAGACGGTAATCAGGCGCTGATCGAGCCCATGAATCTTGAGGAAAAGATCCAGTTTTTCCAGATGCTTGTGGATATTGGCTTTAAGGAGATCGAGGTGGGATTTCCGGCAGCTTCCGATACTGAGTACAGCTTTATGCGGGCGCTGATCGAGCGGAATATGATTCCTGATGATGTAACTGTACAGGTGCTGACACAGGCTAGGGAGCATATTATCAAGAGAACCTTCGAGGCGGTCAAGGGTGCACCCCATGCAGTAGTCCACCTTTACAATTCTACCTCTGTGGCACAGAGAGAGCAGGTATTCCGTAAGAGCAGGGAAGAGGTAAAGCAGCTTGCCGTTGATGGTGCCAAATTGTTAAAGCAGCTTGCTGATGAAACAGACGGAAACTTTACTTTTGAATATAGTCCGGAGAGCTTTCCCGGAACAGAAGTTGATTATGCGCTGGAAGTATGTAATGCGGTTCTGGATGTATGGCAGCCGACGGAAGATAATAAGGCGATCATTAATATCCCGACTACTGTGCAGATTGCAATGCCCCATGTGTTTGCCTGCCAGATTGAGTACTTCCATAAGAATCTGAAATATAGAAACGCCGTAACCTTAAGTGTGCATCCCCACAATGACAGGGGCTGCGGCGTCAGTGACGCGGAGCTTGGTGTGCTGGCTGGTGCAGACAGGGTAGAGGGTACTCTGTTTGGAAATGGAGAAAGAACCGGAAATGTGGATATCATTACCCTTGCCATGAACATGGTGTGTCACGGGGTGGATCCTCATCTTGATTTCTCACACCTTGCAAAGATCAGGGAGAACTATGAGCGCCTGACAGGAATGCGTGTTTATGAAAGGGCACCTTATGCAGGAGATCTCGTATTTACTGCATTCTCCGGTTCTCATCAGGATGCGATTTCCAAGGGTATGACATGGTGGAACGAAGGCAGGAGCAATGGCAAATGGGATGTGCCTTATCTGCCGATCGATCCGGAGGATATTGGAAGAGAGTATGAATCTGATGTTATCCGTATTAACAGCCAGTCCGGAAAGGGTGGTATTGCCTACATCCTTAAGCATAATTTTGGTATTGCACTGCCTGATAAGATGAAGGAAGAGGTTGGTTACCTGATGAAGGGAGTTTCTGACAGGAAGCACAGTGAGCTGGCACCGGCAGATATTTACAGGATCTTTGAGGACAGCTATGTGGATCAGAGAGAGGTCTTTGATGTCCCTGAGTGTCATTTCAGGCAGACACCGGATGGAATTACTGCTGAAGTGACTATAGAGCAGAATAAAGAAAGAAGAGTCATTGAGACATCAGGTAATGGACGCCTTGACGCAGTCAGCAATGCGATCAAGCTTTACTTTGGCATCAGCTATGAGCTTTCTGTTTATGAGGAAAATGCGATTTCCAGGGGATCCTCCTCCAAGGCAGCAGCCTATGTGGGTATCATGAAGGATGGAAAAATGTACTGGGGCGTTGGTATTGATGAGGATATCATCAAGAGCTCCATCGCCGCACTGGTATCAGCCGGAAATAAGCTGACACAGAGTGAAAATATCCGCGAGGGCAGAGAAGAACGCATTGTGGACATCATGAACTATCTGAAGAACCATTACAAGGATGTGACACTGGATGAGCTCGCAGACAATTTCAATCTTTCCAAGCCTTACCTTTCCAAGTATATTAAGGAAAATGCAGGCATCACCTTCCAGGAGGCAGTAAAGCAGGCCAGGATGAAAAAGGCGCGGGCCATGCTGAAGGAGTCCAACAAGACCGTAGAAAGCATTGCGGCATCTGTAGGGTATGAAAATGTAGAGCATTTCAACAGGCTGTTCAAGAAATCCTATGGCATGACACCGGTACAGTTCCGCAGAGAGAGCCGTTAAGGATCCGGAATGGGAAAATAAGCAGGAAAAATAGGAATTTTGACAGTTGAAAAAACAGTATGGTTCATGTACAATAAAAGAGGCGTAAGTATAGTAGCAGGAAAGGATGATGGGTATGGAATTCTTTTTACTGGCGGGTGGTCTTTTGATCGTGATCATAGCTGTTGTGATAGCTGTAGTGTCTTCTGTTGTTTCTGCAGTTGCGGCAGAGCAGGATGAAGAAGCAGAGCAGTAAGACCTGAACGGAAATGGATGATAGAAGAGGGCAGGAGAGATTCTGAGCCCTCTTTTTTATACTTTTTTTAGATTCCTTTATATTGCGTTAATTGATTTCCGATATATGAGGGAGTAAAATAAAAACAGTTTTATTGAAAATGTAAAGAGTCGGAAGGAGTAATTCCATGAGAGAAAAAATATATCGTTTTATGATGGGCAGGTACGGAAATGACAGGTTTAACAGATTTTTGACGATTCTTTCCATGGTCTTTCTGATTCTTTCCATGTTCCGGATTCCTTTTGTTTATATACTGGCACTTGTATGCCTTGGCTATGCCTGGTTTCGGATGATGTCGAAGAATACCTATAAGCGGAGCCTTGAGAACAATAAATATATGCAGTATGAGTATAAGATAAAACAGTGGTTTTCTAAAATTAAGTGGAGATTCCAGCAGTCAAAGACGCATCATATTTACAAGTGTCCGTCCTGTAAACAGAAGATCAGAGTGCCGCGCGGAAAAGGAAAAATCGAGATCCGATGTCCCAAATGCGGACAGACCTTTATCAAAAAGAGCTGATCAGGAGAGAAAAGATGTTTGGATATATCATTATTAATAAGGGGGAAATGAAGTTCAGGGAATTTGATGTATATCATTCTTATTATTGCGGCCTGTGTCAGACCCTGAAGGATAAATACGGGCTTGCCGGGCAGGCAGCCCTGACCTATGATATGACATTTCTGGTAATGCTTCTGACAAGTCTGTATGAACCGGAGATCATGGAAGAGAAAAGAAGCTGTCTGATCCATCCTTTTGAAAAGCATCTGATCAGGAGAAGCAGCTATACGGAGTACGGGGCAGATATGAATGTCCTGTTTGCAGAGTACAAGTGCCAGGATGACTGGTCGGATGACAGAAAGCTGTGGAAGCTGGCTTATGGCAAGCTCCTGAAAGGCGCCTGCAGGAAGGCAGAATCAGATAATCAGGAGAAAATAAGGCGGATTGACAACCTGATGCATAAGCTTTCCATAGAAGAAAAAAAGAACAATCAGAATATAGATGAAATGGCTGGGATCTTTGGTGAGATCATGGGTGAGATCTTTGCAGTCAGGAAAGATGAGTGGGAGGATTCCCTGAGGATCATAGGGACATATCTGGGAAAATATATTTATCTGCTGGATGCTTATGAGGATATAGAGGAAGATTTTCAGAGAAAGCGATATAATCCATTGAAGAAGGCATGTGAGAATCCTGATTTTGATGAGGAGATTAAGACGATCCTGACGATGATGATGGCAACCTGCTCCAGGGAATTTGAAAAACTGCCAATTATAGATAATGTAGAGATCCTGAGGAATATCCTGTATTCCGGTGTATGGTACCGATATGAGGCGGTAAGGGATGCAAGAGAGAAGAGAAAGGCACAGGGATGAGAGATCCGTATCAGGTCCTCGGCGTCAGCAGAAGTGCGACAGAGGAGGAAATAAAAAAAGCATATAAGGCATTAAGTCGCAGGTATCATCCGGATGCCAATATCAATAATCCAAACAAGGATCAGGCGGAGGAGAAGTTCAAGGAGATCCAGCAGGCCTATCAGCAGATCATGAAGGAAAGAACCTCAGGGTATGGCTATGGCAGTGCAGGAAGCAGTACCGGTTCCTATGGAGGCTCGTCCTATGGCGGCTATGGGGATTTTGGAGGCTTCGGCGGTTTCGAGGATTTCTTCGGCGGTGCTTTCCAGGGGCGCGGCTACAGCGGCAGCTCTACCGGCTATGAGGAGGATAACTACATCCGGGCAGCCGGAAACTATGTCAGAAATGGTTATTATAAGGAAGCAAGGAATGTACTGGATGGCATGGAAGAAGATAAGAGGAGTGCCAGATGGTATTATTACAGCGCACTGGCGCATGCGGGTCTCGGTAATCAGGTATCTGCACTGGAACATGCAAGAAAAGCGTCATCTATGGAGCCGTCTAATGCAGATTACAGAAATCTTGTCAATCAGTTTGAAAACGGTGGCAGCTGGTATCAGCAGAAGCAGTACACCTATGGACAGCCGTATTCTGCGGGAAACGGCCTGTGTATGAAGCTCTGCATAGCGAATCTGCTCTGTAATCTTTGCTGCGGAGGTGGAGGATTGTGCTGTGGGGGCAATCCCTATGGGAGATTTTATTAAGGTGCAGAGTTGAGGTATCTGGTAATGCTACGCTGGTATCTGCACCTGCAAAAAACTCTTGAAATCAACAGCTATATATGATAATCTTTTAACAGACAAAGGGGTCTTTGGGTTTTTGCCCCTTTTTTCTTTGTATACAGGGATACACCCAAAAGAAAATGGCAGCGCTTTTGGGGAATGAAGACCAAAGGCCTGCAGTAGGAGATGATATATCAATGAAAAAGGTAATTGGTCTGATACCCTTATATGATGAAGAAAAGGACAGCTGCTGGATGCTCCCAGGCTATATGAAGGTGATAGAGGCCTGTGGTGCCCTGCCGATCATGCTGCCCCTGACAGTGAATCGGGAAGAGCTGGATCAATGCTTTTCCATGTGTGATGGACTGCTTTTTACCGGAGGACATGATGTAGATCCGGCTCTTTACGGAGAAGAGAAGCTTCCTGAATGCGGACAGTGCTGTCATGAAAGGGATGTGATGGAAGCCTATCTGTTTGATAAGGCAGTGAAGGAGGATCTTCCTGTATTCGGGATCTGCCGCGGGATTCAATTTATGAATGCCAGGCTTGGCGGAAGCCTTTATCAGGATCTGGAAACCCAGCATCCATCGGGAACAGAGCATCATATGACACCACCCTATGACAGAGGGATCCATAAGGTGACAGTAAGGGATGGGTCACTTCTGGCTGATATCATCGGTGCAGGAGAACACAGAGTGAACAGCTATCACCATCAGGCAGTGAAGGATCTGGCACCTGTGGCTGAGGCGATGGCATATTCAGAGGATGGTCTTGTGGAGGCACTCCGTGTGCCGGATAAGAAATTTATAGTAGGCGTACAGTGGCATCCGGAATTTGCCTACGAAAAGGATCCGGAGTGTCTGAAGCTGGTGCAGGCCTTTGTGGATGCCTGCTAAGAGAGATCCTACTGCGGCGAGAAGCCGTTTAAGGATAGATCACATGGGGACGCAAGCCTCATGATTCATAAAAAGGAGGAGAATTATTATGAAGAAGAAAACACTTGCACTTATTATGGCAGCAGCCATGGTAATGGGTCTTACTGCATGTGGCAGCTCAGCTGACACCACAACAGAGACCGCAGAAACAACAGAAACAGCAGAGGAAACAACAGAAGCAGCAGATGATGCGGCTGCTACTGAGGAAACAGCTGAGGAGAATACAGATGCTGCTTCCTCTGACAAGGTATGGATCGTAGCAACAGATACAGCCTTCAAGCCCTTTGAGTACACAGATGATAAGGGTGACTTCGTAGGAATTGATATGGACATTCTTGATGCAGTAGCTAAGGATCAGGGCTTCCAGTATGAAGTACAGGTTCTTGGATGGGATGCTTCCATCGCAGCATGTCAGGCAGGACAGGCAGATGGTATGATCGCCGGTGCTTCCATTACAGACGAACGTAAAGAATCCGGATGGATCTTCTCTGACGGATATTATGATGCAAATCAGAGCATGGCTGTAGCAGCTGGTTCTGATATCAAGGGCTTTGAGGATCTGAATGGCAAGTCTGTTGCAGTTAAGACAGCTTCCATGAGTGCAACCTATGCAGAGAGCCTTGCAGACAAGTATGGCTTTACTGTTACCTACTTTGAGGATTCACCGACCATGTACCAGGCAGTTGTTGGCGGACAGGTTGCAGCATGCTTCGATGATACACCGATCATGGCAAGCAATATCAAGGATACCGGTATTGGTATGGAAATCGTTGATGGTACAGGAAATGATCCTGCAGCATACGGCTTTGCTATTTTCAACAAGGACAATCAGGAGCTGATCGATATGTTCAATGCTGGTCTTGCAAATATCAAGGCAGATGGAACATATGATGAAATTATTGCTAAATATTTAGGTTAATTCAGTTAAAAGGGTGAGACACTATGCTTAAAATTATTACTGTCTACGGGAATATGCTGTTGGTGGCGATGGGGAGAACCCTGCTGCTGGCATTCCTTGGTTTAGTTTTTGCATGTATTCTGGGAATGTTCTTCGGACTTCTCAGTGTAGTGAAAAATAAGGTATGTAATATCATTGCACAGGTTTTTGTATTCGTGATACGTGGTGTGCCGATGATCGTACTGGCATTTTTCATTTATTTTGGTATTCCCTATCTGATCAATACGATCTTGGGAGTGGGCGGAGGCTTTACCTTATCTGCTCTGCAGGCAGGAACAGCGTGTCTTGCCCTGAACTGTGGCGCTTATATGGCTGAGATCATCCGTGCCGGTATCCAGTCCGTGGATATCGGCCAGATGGAAGCCGGGAGGAGTCTCGGACTTCCTTACTGGAAGACTATGAGAAAGATCATTCTTCCCCAGGCGATCCGGACGATGATCCCGAGTATCATCAATCAGTTTATCATTACGGTTAAGGATACCTCTATTTTGTCTGTTATTGGTTTCCCGGAGCTTGTTCTGGCAGCCAAGCAGGTGCAGGCAAATACATTCAAGGCATTTGAAACATGGGCAATCGTAGGTGTTATGTACCTGATCGTTATCACGGCTCTTTCCTATATTGCCAAGCTGGTAGAGAGGAGGATGAACCGTGGAATCAACAGATAAAAAGGTAAAAATCAGAGTTGAAAAGCTGAGAAAGTGCTTTGATGACCTGGAAGTGCTTAAGGATATTTCCACAGAGGTTTATGAAGGAGAGGTAGTTGTCATACTTGGCCCTTCGGGCTCCGGCAAATCTACATTCCTGCGCTGTCTGAATCGCCTGGAGGATGCAACAGCAGGCACGATTATCGTAGATGATGTGGATATTACAGCAAAAAAGGTCAATATGAACAAGGTGCGTGAGAACATCGGCATGGTGTTTCAGCACTTTAACCTGTTCAATAACATGAATGTTCTGGACAATCTGATGCTTGCACCGTTAGAGCTGAAAAAGGCTGACAAAAAGGAGGCTGAGGAGCGTGCCAGGGCAATGCTTAAGAGAGTAGATCTGCTGGAAAAGGCAGATGCTTATCCGTCACAGCTTTCCGGTGGACAGAAGCAGCGTGTGGCAATTGCAAGGGCTCTGTGTATGCAGCCTGATATCATGCTCTTTGATGAGCCGACCTCGGCTCTGGATCCGGAAATGGTAGGTGAAGTACTGGCTGTTATGAAGCAGCTTGCAGCTGATGGTATGACGATGATCATTGTTACACATGAGATCGGATTTGCACGAGAGGTTGCTGACAGGGTTATCTTCATGGATGGCGGCTATATTGTCGAAGAAGGAACACCAAAGGAAGTGATCCTGAATCCGAAGGAGCCAAGAACGATCAGCTTCTTAAATAAGGTGCTGTAGGTCACAGGGAGGAAAAGATGGAAAAGTATGCGATTACGATTTCAAGACAGTTTGCATCCATGGGAAGATCTATTGCACAGGAACTGGCAGAGCAGCTTCATATAGAATTCCTGGACAGGGACATTGTAGATGAAACAGCCAAGCGTATGAATGCCACTGTACGGCAGATCAGTAAGGAGGAAGAGGGCATCAGCTCCAAATTTTCCTATCGTATGTACCCGCTTGGACTTGGCGTGCCGGCGGTGAAGGATGAACTGTTCAAGGTACAGCAAAGTATCATCCAGGACTTCGCTAAGAAGGAATCCTGTATTATTGTAGGGAGATGTGGCGGTTACTGTCTGCGGAATGAAGAGCGGTTGCTGAAGGTTTATATTTATGCTCCATATGATGTGCGCCTGAAGAACTGTACCAAGCGCCTTGGCATGACGGAGAAGGAAGCAGTAAAGACAATTTCTGAGGTAGATAAGGCAAGAGAGGTTTATCATAAGAGATATATCCCCGGATTCCAGAATGCAACACTGGACAGCGATATCTGCATTAACAGTGGAGCCTACAGTGCCAAAGAAGTGGCAACATTGATCAGGAAGGCTGCTGAAGCTAAGTTTGGTGTAGAGAGTCTGACTGAGTAGAAAATGTAACATACCGCAGGCTGAAAAATTGTCTAAATTGCCTGAAAGCACTTGACAAAAGCCTGATGATATAATAGAATATCTTTTGTTGTCGGATATGATGACAGATAAATGTGCGTTTAGCTCAGCTGGATAGAGCGTTTGGCTACGGACCAAAAGGTCGGGGGTTCGAATCCTCTAACGCACGTGCTTGAAGAAGGTCGAAATTCCTTGAAAAACAAGGGTTTCGGCTTTTTTTGTGCTCAAATTCAAACCCCGATTTATTTGGTGTGGTCTGTAAGTTGTTACAAAAGACCAAGACGTTATTGAAACAGATAAAGGAAAATCTGTACAGCATATGGATACATATACCTGCATAAGAATACAAAATGCACAAAATTTTAAGGGTTCATATAAAAATTTTCTATGTAAATCTTCCCCTTTCGAAAATATAATAAGGACAGTTAATAACGAACAGACTTCAAAGGAGGAAGTAAATTATGAAAAGAAGTAAATTATTATCCCTGCTTTTAGTAGGAGCACTCTCTGCCTCACTGGTAGCATGCGGTTCTGCATCAAACAGTACATCGGGCGATACAGCAAACAGTGCATCAACTGAAACCACAGAAAGTGCATCAACTGAAACCACAGACAGCGCTGGTGGCGAAAACAGCAAGAAGCCTCTGGTGTGGTTCAACCGTCAGCCCTCTAACAGCTCAACAGGAGAGCTGGATATGACAGCCTTGAATTTTAATGAGAATACATATTATGTTGGATTCGATGCAAATCAGGGAGCTGAGCTTCAGGGACAGATGGTACTTGATTACATTAAGGCCAATGCTGCTACCATCGACCGCAACGGTGATGGAGTGATCGGTTATATCCTTGCAATCGGTGATATCGGACATAACGATTCTATCGCACGTACCCGTGGTGTCCGTTCCGCACTTGGAACCGGTGTTGATGCTTCCGGAGTAATCGATGCTTCTCCTGTAGGAACCAACACAGACGGTTCTGCAACCGTTGTTCAGGATGCAACACTTGATATCGATGGAAAAACATATACCATCCGTGAGCTTGCATCACAGGAAATGAAGAACTCTGCAGGTGCTACATGGGATGCAGCTACTGCAGGTAATGCGATCGGAACCTGGTCCGCATCCTTTGGTGATGATATTGATGTTGTAGTATCCAATAACGATGGTATGGGAATGTCCATGTTCAATGCCT
>ERZ1026772.1762-NODE-1762-length-10607-cov-7.018101_pt1 | contig 10607 bp, 7 predicted proteins | sample MGYA00380124_ERZ1026772 | MGnify/ENA primary metagenome ERZ1026772 (study PRJEB33269, sample SAMEA4719760) | human gut metagenome | biome: human-associated habitat; feature: organic feature; material: feces | place: Cameroon | collected 2013-10 ...
TCCGGTGCGTGCGATGGTGGCAGGAATTCCAAACGTAGGGAAATCGACGTTTATTTCGACGATTTCGAATGCCAAGCCCAAGATTGCCGATTATCCGTTTACGACGCTCGTGCCGAATTTGGGCGTAGTACTCGTGCACAACGAAGTGAGCTTTGTCGTCGCCGACGTGCCGGGGCTCATCGTCGGAGCTAGCCAGGGAAAAGGGCTGGGACTCGATTTTCTCAAGCACTTAGAGCGCACGCGCATACTCGTCCATCTCATCGAAGTGACGTGCCAGCTCGAAGGCGTCGAAACCGACCGCGACCCGATTACCGACTTCGAAAAGCTCAACGCAGAGCTCGCGACGTTTAGCGAAGAGCTCGCAAAAAAACAGCAAATCGTCGTGCTCAATAAGTGCGATGAACCTTGGTGCGCCGAGCGCAAAGACGAGATCGCGAAGTATTTTACCGAAAAGGGATACGAATTCCACGCCATCAGTTGCCAAGATCATTCGGGGATCCAGAAATTGCTCGAATCGATAGCGCGACATCTCATCGCCATCCGCAAAAAGGCTGCGGCAGAAGAGGCGACCGACGAATCGGTGGGCTAGAAAACCGCAAACTTGCGCGGCGTAGCCGCGCACCCCTGTTCTCGGTGGGCTAGAAAATGCCGCTTGAAATTTGTAAATCGCCGGAATGCTCGGGGACGAAGAGGCGGAATATGCCTTCGTCGTCGGTTGCCGACGAAGCGACTTTGCGGACTGCCCCGGATTTCGAGCGGATGTAGACATCGGCTCGGACGTCGGAGACGGGGCTTTGTACGTCGTCGTTACACGTGCCGAAGATGAGATTGGAGCGTTCGAAAGAGAAATCGCGCGTGATGGGATTGGAGGAATCGACGCGCAGTGTGTCGAAGGCAATCGAGACGCCACGCATTCGATTGGGGATGAGTTCGACGTCGTAGTGTCGGTGATTGAGATTGACGTTATATCGCCCATCTCGATCGGTGACGACTTCGATCGTGCGCGAGCTTTCGGCTTTGAGCGGTGTGAAAGAGACGGTCACGCCGCTGAGCGGCGTCGCGTCGTCTTCGGCGTAGACGATGCCACTGACGGGAGTCTTTGGCGTGACGTCGATATTCTTGAGCGATTCTAAATCGTCGAAGACGAAGCTCTCGCTCGCCAAAACGTGTTCGTCTTCGTATGAGACGTGAACGGTATAGGTGACGTTGCAGTTATCGGAAGTGCAGCTGTTTACCGGATAATCGAAGGTGAAATATCCATCGCTACTCGTCGGCGCATGCGCCGTCGATTTCCATTGGATATTGCCCGCTTCATCGACGGCAGAGACCGAGACGATGGCGTTGGCAGGATTTGTTGCCGATGGCGGCATGAGCTGACCAACGAATTTGCGCGAAGCGAATGGACGCAAGACGACTTCTTTCACCGATACATTCTCGACGCCGTTGACGCTGAGTTCAAACGTTCCCAAGACTTCTTCCATTTGTAGAGTTGGGGTCATTTGGTAGAGGGCGGTGATGCGATAATCGCGCGTGCTATCGACGCGCTGCGGCGGCAACGACATGTCGATGGAATTGAAATGTTTGATTTCGCCAGGCGAGAGATCGAGGACGATTTGAGCGACGCTAGCGCTTTGCTTCGTATCGGTGATGCGGAAGGCAATTTGCGGATGGAAAGCATCGGCATCGCCTTTGTCGTCGGCGTTTTCGTCGGAGCTCGAAGTGCGCTTGCCCCAAGAGTATGAGACGGTAAAGAGCCCAGCCCACCACGTCATCGCATGAGATGAAGGCACGGGCGCAGAACTCGGTGCAAGCGGCGAATCGAGATCGTGGACGATCTGAAAGACGAGGTCGGAATGCGCTTTGTCGACTTCGATCGAATCGAAGACCATCGTCGGGAAAACCCGGCCCTCGCTTTGCGCCGGCGTGAAGACGATGTCGTAGACGGCGGGATAGATCGAGAAATCGCTTTTTTGTGCAGAGAAAACGAAAGATTGCGCATTTTCTGCGCCATTCCAAGCGCCATGCTGCGTAAACGTCGCCGTGCCCTCGACTTGGCGCCCCTCGTACCAAACCGAAAGATTGCCCACGACTGGATCGGGCAATTCAAATGCGCCCAAAGATTCGCCAGGAGTGAACTCTAAGTAACGGGTAAATGGCTTGTCGACGGCATCGGGATAGGTGAGTTTGAGCGCAACATCGTAGGGGGCGCCGCTGGCGCTTGCACATCGCCCTGCGATACAAACGGTATCGATCGGGCAACTCGACGTCGTGCGGCATTTGGCCTCGCTGCCATACTCGAGCGGCGAATACGATTCGATCCCGGGTATGCTCTCGCAACCGACAGCCAACACAGCTGCAATTCCATAACCCAGTAATGTAAAACGCCTCTTCATCCGACACCAAACCATACGACGCGCGGCCTCCAAAACCGCCGTCGCATATATAGGCAATTCTGCACGAATATCAATATTTCGAGCGACGGCAGAGGCGTTTTTCTTCGCTATTTCGGTACTTTTTCGGTACTTTTTCGGCGCAAAAATTCTTTGCGACACGCGCTTTGGATTGTAGAAGAGATGCTGGATCGGAGCGGTCTCTGCCCGCATCGCCCGATTCCAAGCTCAAATCGCATTCCCTTTGGGAAATGAGCTGAAAGCGCACAGCCGATGGAATGAAGCCAATGCCCGAAATCAATAGCCCAGAATCGATTATCGTCTATGGCGGATCGTTTAATCCGTTGCACATGTCTCACGTTCTCGTGCATGCGGCGCTGAGCGCCTATTTTCCGCTGGCGCAGAAATGGATCGTCGCCTCGTATAGCCACGCCTTCGACAAGCGGCTGATGGACTATGAACGCCGTTTATCGGTGCTCCGATCGGTCTTCGGGCAATCGCCGCAGACTGTCGTCTCGGATATCGAGGCTCGCATTGGCAAGACGCCGACGTATACGATCGACGTCGTGCGAGCAATCGGCGAGTTGTATCCCGATCGCGCGGTGTGGATCGTGGGCGGTAGCGATCTCGTCGCGTCGCTCGACAAATGGCACGAAATCGACGAATTGAGGCGCATGGCGAAGTTTGTGTTTTTCCCACGCGCGGGCTACGAAGCCCCCCCATCGCTCGACGATGCGATATTGCCGATGATCGCATTGCCCGAATTATCGAGTAGCGAAGTTCGCGCGGCGATAGCGCGAAAAGACGCCGCGCGCGTGCGAATGCTCGTGCCCACCGCGGCATACGAAGACCTCGTCGCCCACGGCGATTTATAGCCCGCGAATTGTGAAAAAAAATCGACACTTCGACTTGACACATTTTAACCCGTGCCCAAAGTTATGGGTGTTGGATGACAGGAGCCATGAAGGCTTTGGTTAGAAGACTTCTGCATCGCGGATTTGAGATTTGATACTTGTATATAATACCGTTTTATATACAGATATCATATGATATTTGGAGGTATGTTATGTTTACACTTTGGAGTGATATTGATCGTTTATTTAATCGTTCGCTTAGCGATTGGATGTTGAATTCGCGCGCCGACGATGAAGCATTTCGCGGATTTCACCGCATGAACTTAATCGATTCGGGCGACACGCTCAAATTCATCGCCGAGTTGCCGGGCGTTGCCGATAAAGATATGAATTTATCGGTTCATCAAGATACGTTGACGCTGAGCGCGAAACGCAGTATTTCGCACGAAAAAGATAACACCGTTTATCTTTCGGAACGCGAGAATTACGACGTTCAACGGAGCATTGCACTCCCCGTTCACGTCGATGCCGCAAAGGCAAAAGCAACGCTCAAAAACGGCTTGCTCACCGTCATCTTGCCAAAAGTCCCCGAGAGCAAACCGCAACAGATTGCCATCCATTGTTAATCGTCGTCAATGATAAGAATGTTATATATCAATAGGAGAGTTTATGATGTCAGCAAACAATATTAAAAACGTGAATCACAATCGCGAACAAGAACAAGATAAAACCGATGTCGAAGTGAAATGCGTTGAATTTCAACCGCCCGTCGATATCGAAGAAACAAAAGATGAATATATATTGAATGTCGACATGCCAGGTGTCGATCCGAATGCCATCGACGTCAATCTCGATAAAGACATTCTTTCGATCGGGGCAAAAGCCGAAATCGACGGCTTGCCGACGCGATGCTATCGCCGACAGTTCCGCGTCATGCGCGGACTCGATCCGGCCAAATGCAAAGCCGATTACAAACTCGGCGTGCTCACATTGCGACTCGCCAAACCGTCGTCGCAAGTCCCACACCAAATCAAGATTTCGTGTGAATAATTCAAATTCAATCGCTCGGTGCGTCGCCCCAAAGGACGACGCACACCGTGCCCCCTAGCCACTGATTGCTAGCAGGGATTTGAGAGTGCGGTTTTTGGGGGGCGCCCACGAGCCTCGAATGGCTGGGGCTCGAACAAATGCACGGCGTATTGCCCGCACCGCGGCAATAGCCGTGCCACTCTGGCGTATGCGCGCAAGGGCGCAGGCCCGAGCACATAGCCAGAGTAGCGGAGCGTATTGGCCGCCCCCCAACGGGGGGCGGCCAATAGCGTAGCCGCAAAGCCCGTATTGAGCCCCGCTCGTGGGGCGAAATAGGGCGCGCCCCGAAACAAAAAGAAAAGTCGTCGGTATTGAATCTATCGAACGGAATTATTGCGTGCATAATCGCCATTTTGTGCTAAAAAGCGCCGATTTTTACGCGCACGGCGCATGACGCTTGGCGCGGTTTGTCGTATTCAGGAGATTGAACGCATGAATTCCGATACATTGAGAGAGAAATTTTTGAGCTTTTTTGCGAGTCACGGTCACGAGGTAGTGGCGAGTTCGCCGGTGATTCCGCGAAACGACCCGACGTTGTTGTTTGCCAATGCGGGGATGAACCAGTTTAAGGAAGTGTTTTTGGGCAACGAGGTGCGCAGTTACAAGCGCGCCACGAGCGTGCAGAAGTGCATTCGCGCGGGTGGCAAGCACAACGACCTCGACGAAGTCGGCAAGGACGGGCGACACCTGACGTTTTTCGAAATGCTCGGCAACTGGAGCTTTGGCGATTATGGCAAAGATTTGGCGATTCGCTTTGCGTGGACGTTTTTGACCGAGCATCTCGGGCTCAAACCGTCGGAACTCGTCGTGAGCATTTACAAGGACGACGACGAGGCATACGGCGTTTGGCACGACCAGATTGGGCTTGCCGATGAACGCATTGCACGATTTGGCGATATCGAAAAAGACGACGAAGAAAACTTCTGGAGCATGGGGCCTGTGGGGGCGTGTGGTCCGTGCACGGAAATCTACATCGACAAGCGCCCCGATGAGCCGATTCGGTGGGGGCTTGGATTCCCCGAAGACCGCTATTTGGAGCTCTGGAACCTCGTCTTTATGCAATACGAACGCGCCGAAGACGGGACGCTGACGCGGTTGCCGATGAGCAGCGTCGACACGGGCATGGGGCTTGAGCGCATCTTGGGCATATTGCAACACGTCGATTCGGTCTATGAAACCGATTTGTTCAAGCTCATTTTGGAGAAGACGTCGGCGCTTTTGGGCAAAAACGAGACGCAATCGCAAATCTTGTCGTCGCCCGATTGCACGGCATATCGCGTCATTGCCGACCACATTCGCACGCTGACGTTTGCGATTGGCGAAGGTCAACCGTTTGCCAACGATGGGCGCGGCTACGTATTGCGCCGCATTTTGCGCCGTGCCGTGCGCTTTGGGCGAATGCTCGGTTTCCACGAGCCGTTTTTGTGCAAAGTTTCGCAAGCCGTCGTCGATACGTTCCACCACGCCTACCCCGAAATTGCCCTCGTCGCCAAACAGACGCAAGAAGTCATCCGCATCGAAGAAGAGCGCTTTTTCCAGACGATCGACCGCGGCATGGCTCGCTTTGAAGAAGTCGCCGCACGCGCACAAAACGCCACGATCGACGGCAAAGACGCCTTTATATTATATGATACGTATGGATTCCCGCTCGATTTGACGCAAATCATGGCCGAGGAACGCGGCCTCGCCGTCGACAACGATGGATTCGACGCCGCACTCGCCGAACAACGCGCACGTTCGAGCGAAAAGGCCAAATTCTACACGAATATCGAAACGCCGTGGACGATTCTGCGCGAAGGCCAGGCGGGCGATTTCGTCGGTTATACGTCGTCGAGTGCCGAATCGGATTGCTTGCGCTACCGCCAAAGCGGCGATATTTGCGAGCTCATCATGCGCCACACGCCATTCTATGCCGAGGGTGGCGGCGAAGTCGGCGACCATGGCACGATAACCGCAAAAGGCGCCGACCTCACGTTCGACGTCATCGATACGATTCGCGGCGAGGGCGGCATCGTCCACATTTGCGAAATCCGCGAAGGATTTGTCACGCCCGAAGTCATGAACGGCACGTTTACGCTCACCGTCGATAGCGCCTTCCGCCTCGATACGTCGGCAAACCACACGTGCACGCACTTGCTACAAGCGGCTTTGCGCAGCATCGTCAGCCGCGACATCTTCCAATCCGGTTCGCTCGTTCGCCCCGATCGATTCCGCTTCGACTTCACCTTCTCACGCGCCCTCACCGCCCACGAAATGGCGCAAATCGAAGACCGCGTCAACGACGTCATCGCGCGCGCACTCCCCGTCTACAAACACGCCGACGTGCCCATTGACGAGGCCAAGAAAATGGGCGCCATGGCCATCTTTGGCGAAAAATACGGCGATAAAGTCCGCGTCATCGAAGTCGCCAACGGCGAAAGCACCGAGCTTTGCGGCGGCATTCACGTCGACAATACGCGCGACATTCAACTCTTCCGAATCGTCTCGGAAAGCGCCATCGCCGCCGGCGTCCGCCGAATTGAATGCGTCACAAGAGGCGCTGCCATGCAGATGTATCGACAAGAACGCGAAAGCATCGCAGAAATTGCAAAATTCTTGCGTTGCGACGCACACACCATCATGGCGCGTCTCGAAAAAATGCGCGACACCAACGCCCTACTCGAAAAGGAAATCGAAGCCGCAAACGTCCGACTCGCACAAGCCGAACTCGCCGGCATCCTCGCCACGAAACGCGTCAGTGCCTCGGGCATGGCCGTCTACGCCGCTCGCATCGACGTCCGCGAGCGCAAAGACTTGCTCACCTACGCCGACCTCCTGCGCGACAAAATGGACACCGGCGTCGCACTCCTGGGCACCATCCTCGACGCCAAACCCGCCCTCATCTGCGTCGTCACACAAGACGCCGTCGCACGCGGCCTACACGCGGGCAAACTCGTCGGCGCCTGCGCAGCCATCATCGGCGGCAAAGGCGGCGGCCGCCCCAACACGGCACAAGCTGGCGGCACCGACGCGGCAAAACTCGACGACGCCATCGCCCACATCCACACACTCGTCTAGCGCCTTTTGCGCCTCTCGAACGCGCTCTTTTGGGGGCTGGCTATTGCCTTGCGGGCAATACGCCCGAGCCGGTGCGCTATTGCCTGCGGCAATACGCGCACCACGCGCCTTTTGCACGGCAAAATGCGCTTTTTTGGGAGGCTGGCTATTGCCTTGCGGGCAATACGCCCGAGCCGGTGCGCTATTGCCTGCGGCAATACGCGCACCACGCGCCTTTTGCACGGCAAAATGCGCTTTTTTGGGGGCTGGCTATTGCCTGCGGCAATACGCCTGCCCGGTGCGCTATTGCCTCGCAGGCAATACGCGCACCATGCGCCTACGGCGACGGTAACCGCGCCACGTGGTGCCGGCTAAAGAACGCGCCCGCAGGCGCGACTCAATCTATCAATAGACTCGGAGAACACTGCATGTCTCAATATACAGAAGAAATCCAAAAACGGCGCACGTTTGCGATCATATCGCACCCCGACGCCGGCAAGACGACGTTGACCGAAAAGCTCCTCCTCTACGGAGGCGCAGTCCACGAAGCTGGATCGGTCAAAGCGCGCAAAAGCGCACGCCATGCGACGAGCGACTGGATGGCCATGGAACAAGAGCGCGGCATTTCCATCTCGACATCGGTCATGCATTTCGAATGGGCAGGGTGCGAAATGAACCTCCTCGACACCCAAGGCCACAACGACTTTAGCGAAGATACGTATCGCACACTCGCCGCTGCCGACTCCGCCATCATGCTCATCGATGCCGTCAAAGGCGTCGAACCGCAAACGATTAAATTGTTCAAAGTCTGTCGCATGCGCGGCATACCTATCGTGACATTTATCAATAAGATGGACCGCGAGGGCCGCGATCCCCTCGAATTATTATCGGAAATCGAAGACGTCTTGGGAATTCCGACGTCGCCGGCGACTTGGCCCGTCGGGCAAGGGAAAAACTTCGTCGGCGTCTATGATCGATGGAATAAACGCTTGCTCAAGTTCGAACGCGCCGCAGGCGGATCGAATCGCGTCCCCATCGTCGAAGGTTCACTCGACGACCCTGCGCTCAAAAACGAAATCGGGCAACGCGCATACGACGATCTCAAAGATGGGCTCGAATTGCTCGATGGCGCGGGTTCGGACTTCGATCGCGATGCCTTTTTGTCGGGTCAGATGAGCCCCGTCTTCTTTGGCAGCGCACTGACAAACTTTGGCGTCGAGCCATTCTTAGATTCATTTATCGATTTGGCACCGGCCCCACGCGATCGCATCACGGAATCGGGCGACGTCGTCGCTCCTGACGATGAAGCCTTCTCGGGATTCGTCTTCAAAATCCAAGCGAATATGGATCCGCGCCACCGCGACCGCATCGCATTCTTTAGGATTTGTTCTGGGCGTTTCGAACGCGGCATGCAAGCGACTTTGCAACGCACCAATGCGAAGTTGACGCTCTCGAAATCGCTCATGTTCATGGCACAAGAGCGTAGCAATGTCGACGAGGCGTTTGCCGGCGATATCGTCGGGCTCTGGGACTCGGGCCAGCTCCACATCGGCGATACGCTCTACACGGGCAAAGCCGTGCGATACGAAGGCATTCCGCGCTTCAGCCCCGAACACTTCGTGCGCGTCGTTTTGCGCGATCCGCTCAAACGCAAACAACTCAAAAAAGGTCTCGACGAGCTCTCCGAAGAAGGCGCCGTACAAGTCTTCTACGATCTGGAGCGCATGGAACGCGACCCGATCTTGGGGGCCGTCGGTCGACTCCAATTCGACGTCGTTCAAAACCGCCTCCAAAACGAATACAATGTCAACGTATCGTTCGATGCCCTCCCCTACCAACACGCTCGCTGGATCGAAGGTTCTCTCGACCCGGCCGAAATCTCGCGTCGTTCGGGTACGCTTTGCTTACGCGATATCGAAGAACGACTCATCGTTCTATTCTCGAGCGAATGGATGATGCAGCGCATCATCGACGATTACCGCGATAAGCCCGTGACGTTTATCGCAGCCGTCCAACCCGGACGCAAAGTTTGACAAGAGTAAACGAATATATCGTCGTCGTATTTGCCGTGCAAATGCCTGGCACGGCAGTCGATTGAACAATTGGGAGGGGTACTGATACTTTGATAGCGTTAAATGAAAAGTAGACAAAGCCAGATAAACCATTTGCCATATGCATGGAATACTTCTCGAGAAGACGTAAAAGCAATAATGGAATTATTCATTTTATTAAAACCAATTGGAGATCGTAAACATCAGAACCCGAAGCGTTTATTATTGGCTATCATGTAAGCATTCAATTCGGTGATTATGCTTATTATCGACGATAAGCCTACAATCTTCTATAGAATCAGCGCGCATACCACCATTCGATTGAAGTCTCTTGAATTCGATTGTTAAAGTGTCACCATTATCCTCCCACACAACAGATTGATTATTGTTGGAATTCACAATGCGAGAGTTCCCCGTTGCCAGTATGAGCATTGCAGTCAATCGTTCATCAAGTGCAATGGCCTCTGGTTTTTTTCGTATTTCAGTTGAAAAATGTTGGAATAAAATGTCATTAGGTAGATTAAAAATAAAATTTGGTGGAGATATAGCAATAGAACGGTAGGTCATTGGAGCATCAGATGCAGATATATGACGTTCAATTCTTACAAAATAGAGATTCCCCAATCTAAACAGTAACTCAGGTTTTTCATTTCTTCTACAATTCCTATTTGCAATGTTTTTAATCTTTCGAGCATCAGAGTGTTCATTCGTCATGTAATCATATTTGAGTGAATCAATCCATGCAAAACCATGTATTACATCATTTGATTCATTGTCATCTGATATCGGTTTTGATGGTGTGCAAGCTGTGAAAAGAGCTGCTATCCAAGCTATTCTTTGCAATAATGATTTCATAGGCGTAGTGTCTCCATACGGTTTTTAACGCATATATACCATGTTTTTAACTGCATCTAAGATGTCCACCTCACAAATTGAATGTCCATCTTCAACTTGTGGACAGATTGCAGATTCTGATGCGACAAAGCATGCTTTGGGGACTATACCACACGACTTCTCTGCACTTCCCTCAAAGGTCAACCCTTCTTTATCGCTGTTCAAACTCACCCAATGCACTTGCCACCTCCATTAACTACTCGTCTACACCATTTTTTGCTTGAAACAAGCATTTTTCTCCAGGGCTACCGCATTTAAAAATTCTCTTGACTGTGGTAAAAGGCTTTGACTCA
>ERZ1026772.1766-NODE-1766-length-10593-cov-6.165971_pt1 | contig 10593 bp, 9 predicted proteins | sample MGYA00380124_ERZ1026772 | MGnify/ENA primary metagenome ERZ1026772 (study PRJEB33269, sample SAMEA4719760) | human gut metagenome | biome: human-associated habitat; feature: organic feature; material: feces | place: Cameroon | collected 2013-10 ...
ATGTAGGATCTTTAGATTTTCTGTCATAGTTTAGTTTCATAGTTACAGTATAGCATACGGTACAACACCGTACAACATTTGATTTATAAAATTTGACAGAAAAAGAGTATGAAAAAAGCCGCAGCTACGCGGCTTTGAGGGTATTTATGAAGTTGTTTTTCTCGGGAGGAACTGTCAAAGATCCGGCAATGCGCTCCATGCGTTTTTCCTCTTTCTCTTCGGGTGCCTTCATATCTTTTCTCCTGTTGATAAGTCGCGGAAGCAGCTTTCCGGCTTCGTGCGAACACGATGTTTTCTTTTCATTATACTGGAAGATTCAGTACCACGGAGAGGAAAAATGATGTATAATAACTCCACTGTGTCAGCAGCAAAGGACAGCTGTCGGCATGGCAGATATGTTTGCGTAGCTCAGCTGGATAGAGCGTCCGCCTCCTAAGCGGAAGGTCGCGCGTTCGAATCGCGTCGCGAACAGGGGTTGAAGAACGTTGAAGATATGTCAGAAATGGCGTGTTTTCAACGTTTTTTCATGCTCAGAGTTTTTTGGTGATCCCAGAAAAAGCAGCAATTAATCCATAAAATCTAGGATGACTTATCTCAGAGTGTGTTCCGTACGTAGTATTATCAAAATCTTTTCGAAAATTCATGTTATTTTCCTTATTGCTTTAACCACTTCTTTCGGATGAATCCCAGAAGTAAATTGATGAAGAAAAACTGTATGCACATATTTGACAAAAACGATTAATGTGGACACATGACCATATATTGAAGTGTATACATCAAATGACGAGAGAGATAAACTTACAACATCAAATGAAGCATATTGCCGATGACCAGTGGCATGGACATGTGCCAATAATGTGAAAATGCACAGGCGACGTGATGAAGTCAAAAGTAACCAGAAAAGATGTTGCTGATAAGGCGGGCGTTTCTGTATCCGTTGTGTCCAGAGCTTTAAACAATAGCGGATATGTTGAACAGGATAAGAAGGAAAAAATTCTTAGAATTGCCAAGGAATTAGGCTATGTACCAAATCCGGTGGCTATGTCGCTCCAACAGAAAAGAACCAGACAGATTATTTTCTATTGTAAGGATCTCAATAATTCTTTCAATATTGGAATGTACTTTGGCATGTTATCTGAAGCTAAAGCCCGAGATTATGTGGTGATGATCAATGGAGATATGGATTTTACCAATATTAAGGGAATGATTACTGATGGCATTATTCTTCAGAATGAAATGTTCGCGGAAGAATACATTTCATATTACGGAAAACATTATTTTCTTCCGGTGGTTTGCGCAAGTTATGGGAACATGCAGTCGCTTTCGGTGGCTGTCCCTACTGTAGAATGGGACCTTTATAGCAGTATGGAATTTGCCATTAATTATCTTAGAAAGCGAGGACATCGAAGAATTGCTTATGCAGGGCCGTATCCCTATGATCACAGCGATGGAAGAACGACATGTTGGAAAAATATTATGAAAACAGTGTTTGAAAACCAATTAAGAGAATACTATCTTTGCATCGAAGGGGAACCGGAATGTGATATTGCTAAAACGGTCAGCGGTTTGGAAAATACTGATGAATACTATCTTGGAAAAGGGAAAAGAGTCGGGCAAGAGTTCTTGGAGAGGAAACCTGATGTAAGTGCTGTGATTTGCTTTAATGACGAATTTGCTATCGGTTTTATTTCGCAGCTTGAGTTCGGAGGCAAAAAGATTCCAAATGATATTTCTATTATAAGCTTTGATGGCACAATTCGAAGAAAGACTATGGCTCCGGAAATTACAAGTGTTACTCCGGATCCGGAAGATATGGGAAAGAAGCTGGCTAATCTTTTGATGGATCGAATTGAAGGAAAGAAAATACACTATTGTTCCAGGCAGAACATACATATTGCAGAAGGCGCCTCTGTAAGAAATGTATGATGTTGATATTTTGTATTCAATGGTTAGTACAATAAGGAGGATGAGTTCTATGAAAGCTAAAAGAGTGTTGGCTCTGACTGCCGCATCAGCATTATCAATTTCTCTTCTTGCCGGCTGTGGCGGAAACGATTCTTCAGGAGCTGCTTCAAGCAGTGCAGAATCTGCGAATGCTTCTTCTGATAATGCACAAACGGAATCTGGAGAACTTGTGGAAGCCGACAGTGATGTTTCCGGGGATATTGTTGTTGGTGGCTGGCCGTCTGGTGATGATGCTTTTGAAGCAGCAATGGCGGGATTTAATGAAAAATATCCTAATATTAACGTGGAACTTCAGTTCACGGATACAACAGCGCATCATCAAAATTTACAGACCGCTCTTGCTGCTGGATCTGGTGCTCCGGACGTAGCAATGGTAGAGGGAGCGTATGTAGCTCAGTATCGAAACTCTGTTGCGCTTACTGATTTGAACCAGTATGGAGCACAGAATTTAAAGGATGATTTCGTATCTTTTAAATGGGATCAGTGTATTTCAGATGATGGGTCAGCTATTCGACTTATCCCTTGGGATGTAGGACCTACAACTATTTTCTATCGGACAGATATTTTCGAGAAAGCCGGACTTCCGACGGATCCGGAAGAAGTTGATGAGTATTTAAGCACATGGGATGGAGTGCTGAAGGCGGCAGAGGCTGTACATGCTTTGGGCAATAACAACTGGTTTATCGCAGATGGTTCCTATTTGTATCAGTTGCTGTTCCAGAACAGAGATTATTATGATGAAGATTTGAACCTGAAACTTGAGAGAGACGGAGACATTGATTGCCTGAATACGATCATAAAGATGCGTGAGGAAGGCTTGGACATGAATGTGGATATGTGGTCGACAGAAGCCTATGCGGCTTATGCAGACGGATCCATAGCATGCGTGCCGAATGGCTGCTGGTTTGGTGGATTTTTGAAGACCGATATTGATCCGGATGGAGCAGGACATTGGGCTGTTGCAAACCTTCCGGCAGGAATCGGAGCAAAGAACTGGGGAGGTTCCTTCCTTGTAATTCCGGAGCAGAGTCAGAATAAGGAAGCTGCGTGGGCGTTTGTATCTTACATGCTTGCAACCGCTAAGGGACAGAATGACATGTTTGAAGCAGTTGATTACTTCCCTGCATACACTCCTGCTTACGAAGACAGCAGCATCTATGAGTATGAAGACCCTTACTTTGGCGGACAGAAAACAAGAGAACTTTGGGCAGAACTGGCTACGCAGCTGGAGCCTGTTTACACTACGCAGATGGATACCACAGCTGAGGGACAGATTTTCACATCTGTGAACCAGGGCCTTCAGGAAGGCAAGAGTGCAGAGGAAATTCGTGATTTGCTTGCACAGAATATCGATGCAGCAACCAAGGAAATTAAGGAACAGCAGATTCAGACATTAAAGGATGCGGGAGTTTGGAATAACTAAAAACCGTTTCGGATGAACTGCGAAAGACCTCACGGAGGCTGGGCATACATGCAGCCCGGCCTCCGATTTGCATTTGAGGAGGAATGAATGGAATGAACCTTAAACGAGTTTGGAAAGACTATAAGGTGGCATATTGTTATGTGGCACCATTCTTTATTCTTTTTGCAATTTTCGGATTGTTTCCTATAGCCTATGGATTTTATCTCAGCTTTTTCCGATGGGATGGTCTGTCGGCAATGCATTTTATCGGATTTGAAAATTATATTAACGTATTCAAAGATCAGCTGTTCTGGAAGGCTTTGAAAAATACATTGCTGATTGGAATTATTGCGCATATTCCGATTCTTTTAGGCGGTTTAACGCTTGCATTTATTCTGAATTCCAAGCTGGTGAAGGGTGAAAATATTTTCAAAACCATCTACTTTATGCCGATGGTGACAAGCTCTGTGGCAATTTCAATTGTTTTTCAACAGATGTTTGGCAATAACTATGGTGTAATTAACTGGTTTGTAACATTGCTTGGCGGAGAAAAGATTAACTGGCTTGGCGGAGATGGTTCGCTAATTAAGGTGGCTGTCATCGTGATGTTTGCCTGGAAGTGGATTGGTTGGAACATGGTCATTTACTTGGCGGGTATGCAGGGAATCAGCAATGATATTTATGAGGCTGCTGAAATTGATGGAGCAAATCAAGTTCAGGTTTTGTTTAAAATATGCATTCCATTGCTGAAGCCAATCATTATTTTTACAATCATTCAGTCAACAATCGGTATGTTCAATTTGTTTACAGAGCCGTTCATTCTGACTGGACAGAATTGGCAAGGTGGTCTGAACAACGGTGGCCTGACACTGATGACGTATTTGCTGTCCAAGGCACCGCAGGGAGGAAATCTGTATGGTTATGCATCGGCAGTTGCATACATCATTACGATTATGATCGTAGTAATTTCTGTCTGTGTAAATAAAGGAACAGAGGATAAGAAAGATCCGGACTATATTGCGGACAAAGCGGTTCAGCGTCAGAGAAAAGAAATGCGTAAGGAATTGAGAAAGGCAAGAAAGGAGGGAAGAAACTGATGAAACTTCTTTTGTTTATTGCCGTTGTTGCGGTTGTGCTGCTCTTGATTGCCAGGTTCGTCCCAAAAGGAAAAACGATTGCACTTTATGCCGTTTTGATCATAGTTGCTTTTATTATGTTGTTTCCGTTTTATGACATGTTTGTCATGTCAACAAGAACAACGCAGGAGATCTTTTCCTTCCCCCCGTATCTGACCTTTGGCGGAAATCTGAAAACCAACTTTATAAACATGAACGATGCCATTAACTTCTTGAGGGCATTTAGAAACAGCTGTATTATTACATTTTCATATGTAGCACTGGTTTTGTTTTTCTGCTCGATTGCCGGTTATGCGTTTGCTGTTTACAACTTTCCGGGACGCTCGGTTCTGTTTGGCATTCTTCTTGGAACCATGATGATTCCGGCAACAGCTGGAATTATTCCCTGGTACATTATGATGAGTAAGTTCCATTGGGTGGATACGTTCCGGGCCCTTATTATCCCGAATTGCGCGAATGCATTCGGCATATATTGGATGCGGCAATATTGCAAAAACAATGTTCCGGTGTCTCTTGTGGAGGCTGCAAGAATTGACGGCTGTTCGGAATGGACGGTCTTCTTCCGAATTGTGGCACCTATTCTTCTTCCAGCATATGCATCGTTGGGAATTATGAATTTTGTAAATGTGTGGAATGATTTCATGCAGCCGATGATGATTTTAAAGAGTCCGAAACTTCAGACACTTCCGTTGATGCTTCGTTCTATGGTGAGTGATCGAGGCACAGACTATGGCGCGATGATGTTGGCGAGTACTTGTGCGGTTCTTCCGCTATTGGTTGCTTTTCTATGTGCATCCAAATACTTTATGTCGGGATTAACAGCAGGAGCGGTGAAAGAGTAATCGAGAACAATAAATTATTATGTAAAGAGGTGAGATATGAGCTACCTATTAAGCGGTGATCGAATCATCATGGGGACGGATTATTATCCGGAACATTGGGATAAGAGCATGTGGGAAGAGGACTTGGAACGCATGCTGGAAACCGGAATAGAAGTGATCCGAGTTGCTGAGTTTTCCTGGAATAAATTTGAACCCAAAGAAGGGGAATATACATGGGACTTCTTTGATGAGTTTTTGGATTTGTGTAAGAAAAAAGGAATGCGGGTGATTTTCTGTACACCTACGGCAACACCACCTGCGTGGATGACGGATAAGTATCCTGAGGTTTTGAATGCGAGACAGGACGGTGTTTTGTATCGACATGGTGCAAGACGACATTACAACTATAATTCGCTGATATATCAGAGATTTACCAGAGAACTGACAGAACGCATGGGAGAACACTATGCGAAGCATCCGGCAATCATCGGATGGCAGCTTGATAATGAAATCAACTGCGAAATGAATGAGTTTTACTCCGAAAGCGACACGATTGCATTCCGAGAATTTCTAAAGAAGAAGTATGGGACTATTGAGAAGTTAAATATTGCTTGGGGGACAGCTTTCTGGAATCAGACATATACATCCTGGGGGGAGGTGTACGTTCCGCGTACCACGCTCAGCAATAATACCAATCCGCATGAAGTGTTGGATTACAAACGTTTTGTATCTGACAGTGCCTGCAGGTGGGCGAAGCTTCAGAGTGATATTCTGAGAAAATATATAAAGCCTGGAGATTTTATCACCACCAATGGTTTGTTTGGTGATTTGGATAATCACCGGATGACGAGTGAAAGTCTGGATTTTATGACCTATGATTCCTATCCGAACATGGCATATGGACTGAATTCTCATTTTATCAAGATGAACGCATTAAAAGATCGAATGTGGTGCATGAATCTGGATGAAGTGCGATCCCTTCAGGGGATTTTTGGCATCATGGAGCAGCAGTCTGGGGCCAATGGATGGAATACCGGGATGGAAGCTCCAACCCCGCGACCTGGACAGATTACGCTTTGGACTATGCAGAGCATTGCGCATGGTGCAGATTATATTGGTTATTTCCGATGGAGAACCTGCACCATGGGAACGGAAATATACTGGCATGGCATTCTGGATTACAGCAGTCGTGAAAATAGAAGAATCGGTGAAATACGGGAGATTCACAGAAAGTTTGAAGCAATTTCGGAGCTTGCAGGATCTGAATATGAAGCAAAGATTGGCATAGTTGAAACCTATGACAACAAGTTTGATGCGGAACTTGATGTCTGGCATGGGAGCATCGAGAATACCAGCAGAATAGGGCTTTATACAGCCTCTCAGATGACGCACACTCCGGTTGACTTTGTATATCTTCGTGAAAATACAACTGTGGAAAAACTGAAGCGTTATCAGGTTTTGTTCTACCCGCATGCGCTCATTCTGGATGAGAAGCAGGTGGCGATTCTGGAAGAATATGTTTCACAAGGTGGAGTACTTGTCTTCGGCTGTCGCGCTGGAATGAAGAATGAAAACGGAAGATGCGTGCAAGAGAACCTTCCTGGACTTGCAAGAAATCTTGCGGGTGCGGAAGTTACGGAATTTACTCTTGTTGCTGAAGAAGAAGCACCCGTCTATGCTGACTGGGATGGCGAGATGTTGGAGTCTGCTGTCTTTAATGATGAGCTTGAAGCAGACGAAGGCACGAAGGTACTCGCTTCGTATGCAAACAGCTATTATAAAGGCGTGCCGGCACTGACTGAGCATCCGCTGGGAAAAGGCAAGGTCCTTTATTTTGGTGGTGCATTTACGGAAAAGACAGCAGAGGCTTTCTTCCGAAAACTTGGCGTGATGTCACCGTATGAAAATATCGTGAGGCTTCCCAAAGAATGCGAAATTGCAGTGCGTGTGAAAGATGGAATGGAGTACTTCTTTGTATTAAATTACAGTAAAGAAGAACAGACAATCATCTTGAATGAGAAGATGAATAGTTTGTATACCGGCGATCCCCTGTGCGGGGAAGTGAAGCTTGCCGGATATGAGACGCTCGTGCTGAGAAAAGCTGACTAAAGAAACTTTTGCAAAGAGAATAAGATCTCCTGTGAATTTTGGGTATATCACAGGAGATCTTTTATTGCTGCTTTTTACTTTTTCGCGAAGTAGATAATAGACCGGCTACAGACCTTTGGATCGGCGGATCACATCTTGCATGGCTTGCTTTTGCCGTATCTGCGTAATCCGTTGAGCATTCAATCTGGCGTATTCTCTGCAGAACTTAGGGAAGAAGGTTCTGGCTGTCGATTTTGACAGATAGGCTAACCTCTCTACTTGTCTGGGAATTGAAGATACGGTTGCGGTGCCGGTAACGATCGGCGGCCATCTGAGCAGCTAAGATTTCGATTGACAAATGGCATGTTTGATTGCAATAATTGATCGAAATTCGGCAGAACATTAAAATGCCGAAAATAAATTGGATGAGATCGAGGTGGAAAAGATGACAGGTGCAGCAACACTTCCTGAAGATCAGAAGATCTTTTCCATGCAGGAGCTTAAAAGTAAAGGCTTTTCACAGTATAAGGTCAGTAAGCTGGTCAGTGAAGGAAAGCTTATCAAACTGAATAAGAGCTATTACGAGAACGCAGAGTATCGTGGAGAGGAATCGGACTTTTATTATACGGAGGCCTATGCGCCGAAGGGTGTGATCTGTCTGCTTAGTGCTGCGGTTTACTATCATTTGACGACATTTGTTCCAGATGCAGTTGATGTTGCCATTCCAAGGAAAGCTAAGGTATCCACTATGCCGGAGTGGCCACAGATGAATGTTCATCATTATACCGATGACAGACATGAGCTGGGCGTGACTACGGTCAAGGAAGGAAAGAATAAATTCCAGATCTATGATATGGAAAAAACCGTTGTGGATATCGTGTTTTACAGGGAGAAGGTCGGTATTGAAGAAACCAAGGAGATACTTGTGACCTATCTGCAGAGAAAAGACCGGAATCTGAACCGACTTCTGAAATATGCAGAACTGATGAAATGCGATAAGGCGATGAGACAATATCTGGAGGTGCTCGTATGATAAGTGCAATATCTGTAAAGGACAGATTGAAGAACCAGGCAGTGGCCAGCGGTAAAACATTTCAGGAAGCATTGACGGCGTATGGGTTGGAAAGAACCGTATACAGATTGTCGGTGTTAAAATATCTGGAGCGATTTACACTTAAGGGCGGTATATTCCTGTATGCACTCTTTGAGGGGGAGTTTGCAAGAGCCACAAGAGACATAGACCTTCTGGCAAGGAATATCACGGTGTGAATGTTTCCATCATGGCATATCTGGACAGGACGCAGGTGCCGGAGATTTATGCATATTCTATTTCATCGGTGATATCAGAGAAGTTTGAGGCTATTGTTTCTCTTGGTGATGCAAACAGCAGATTCTGATGTAAAAATAACCGCCACAGCACAAATTGCGCAGATGTATATCCGTAAGCAGGAAATTTATACGAGCGAAAAGTGTTCAAATATGTCGGGCTTGAAGATTTGCGCCTGGACTTGCTGTCGAAGCTGCGTATCATGGCATCTAACAACAGCGGACAGACCCATCTGTGGAATAGTATGACGGACGAGGAACTGCTGCAGAGCACTCGTCTGTATACAAAAGACAGAGCAACCGGTGAAACAGGTTATAACCTGGCGGCTGGTGGAATTTGGCCGCAAGCATCTGCCGGATAAATTTTATCTGGAGAATGACCAGCGCAAGAGTCTGCGTAATATTATCACTCGTGAGATGATTGCCAACACCCTGATCCATCGAGAGTACACAAGTTCCTATCAGGCAAAGTTTGTCATTGAACGCAATCGTATGTATGTTGAAAATGCCAATCGGGCGACACAGGCTGCGCAGTTGACACCTGATATTATCGAGCCAAACCCAAAGAACCCAATTATTGCAAGCTTTTTCCGCAATATAGGTTATGCTGACCAGCTTGGATCCGGCGTACGAAACCTTTTCAAGTACAGCAAAATCTATTCCGGTGAAGAGCCTGTATTTGATGAAGGCGATGTATTCCGAATTACTGTGACGTTAGATGAGAACGAAGATCATTTTACGCAGACCACCCAGTCTGCCACCCAGACCACCCAGTCTGCCACCCAGACCACCCAGTCTGAGAACTCCACGAGTAGTTCGGAGATAATTTATAGAACAATCGCTGCATGCTCAACCATTACGCAGAGGGAAATTGCCGAGAAAACAGGATTAAATATCAACACTGTAAAGTATTATATACGGAAAATGCAGGCAAATGGTATCATTGAACGAGCAGGAACCTCAAGAAATGGCCATTGGATTGTGAAATAAACTTTACTTCAACACGACAACACCTGCTGGTCAGAACAATTCGGGATCAGCAAATCCTACATAGCGGACAGCTGCTCCTCTTCCGGAAGCGACTGCCCGCTATGTTTTTGTTCAGCATAACCCTGAGTAGAAGTCCTCTTTTCGGAGAGGAACTTACACTGAGACTTATGTCGGGAAAAGAATATCAATCTTATGCTGAGATACCTCGAAAAGGCTGAAGATTACGGACTGTTTTGCAGCACCTGTCCGGCCTCAGGGAAGCATCGTTCCGGACGTCAGGGATGCGGAGATGAAACAGGCTATATAAGACCATTTCCAGGTCATATACACGGATATCGGCTGGTTTATCCAGATACATTACATGAGAGGCCGCCGACAGGCTTTCGAACACCAGAAATCATATTGAAAGCCTGATATGCATTAAGGGCGAGGATACACATATTGCTGATTTCCCGTTTTGGGAAAAGCAGTATCGGTACCCTTATTTTTTGCGCCCTTGTCAGGCACTGAAAGTTCCGGACCGTACTGCAGGCAGGTGTATCCTTCCGCTCTCCGCATCAGGCGGACAGGGAAAGCCATCTCTGGAGCTTCTGGTTGAGATCGCCCTCTACTTCCATGTCAGTACTGACTATCTGCTTCTGGGGCGGGAGCTTGACAGAGATTCCGTCCGCGCGAGCCTTCTTGAACTGTCCGCGCAGATGACGGAGCTTGCTAGCAAATTGTAAATCAATCGCTTGACTTGAATTCAAGCGATTGATTTGGTCATGACTACCTGATTCGATAGGTGCGATTTCGATTTTTTCCGATCGACTCGACTTCCTTCATTTCGGACAGTATGGCTCTTGTTCTGGCGGCGCTAAGGCCA
>ERZ1026772.1767-NODE-1767-length-10591-cov-7.154803_pt1 | contig 10591 bp, 7 predicted proteins | sample MGYA00380124_ERZ1026772 | MGnify/ENA primary metagenome ERZ1026772 (study PRJEB33269, sample SAMEA4719760) | human gut metagenome | biome: human-associated habitat; feature: organic feature; material: feces | place: Cameroon | collected 2013-10 ...
TGTGTATAAGAGACAGGGGTGAACGTCCTGCACTTCATTGACTGCGAGGACATCGCGCTTGAGGGCTTCACTGCCGGGCATACCGACGGCGCGTACTGCTCCGGCGGCGTGCTGTGCTTTGAAAATACCAAGGGAGTGACGGTGGACGGCTGTTCGCTCTACGGCTGCGGAACCGAAGGCGTCACGACCTACAGCTGCGAGGACGTCGCCGTCACCGGCTCCGAGATATGGAACTGCTCGCAGGGCGCGGCATTTATATACGACAGCAAAAACGTCAGCTTTGATAACTGCGATTTCCACGGCATCACCGCCGAGTTTGGCATGTTCAGGACGATCGACAGCGACAAGTTCGCCCTGCTCAACAGCACCATACGCGACAGCAGCGGGGATGTCTTCTTCAACAGCTCCCGTTCGAGCGGCGTGTATATCGGAGGCTGTGAGGTCAGCGGCAATAAGTTCCGCAATATGTTCGCTTCCGAGCTTGTCCCGGTCACGGTCGAGGGCTGCACACTCGGGGACAATGACATCATCGACTGGTATGCGGATATGGAAAAGCTCGGCAGCCTTTATGAAAACAGCAAGGCCGTCGACCCCGAGGGAAATGTCTATACTTACAGCGAGCTCCAGGAAATGCAGAAAACGGATAACGCCGTCTGGAACGCTTATGTCCCCGAGGTCAGCACCCCGGAGGTAGCAGTCAGCGAGGACGGCAAGGTGCATGTCACGACCGTGGATGAGTTTCTTGCTGCCATCGCGCCGGACACGACAATATATCTCGAACCCGGGGTATACGATCTCAGCACCGCCGCGGGCTGCGGCGTCACCGAGACTGACCGCTATCATTGGGATCTGCGCTGGGACGGGCCGAGCCTTGTCATAACCGGCGTTGACGGGCTGACCATTGAGGGCGCGGGTGCGGAGAGCGTCACCATCGCCGCCGTGCCGCGCTATGCGGACGTCCTCGGCTTTGAAAGATGCGCCGGACTGACGCTCCGCGGCTTCACGGCGGGGCACACCGAGGAGAAAGGCTACTGCACGGGCGGAGTTCTGTACTTTGATCTGTGCGATGACGCGGTGATCGACGGCTGCGCGCTCTTCGGCTGCGGCATCATGGGCATCACCGCAGGCAGCTGCGCCGACATGAACGTCAGCAATACCGAGATATACGACTGCGAATACGGCGCTGTTACCCTCAATGACAGCAACGCCGTGTTTGATAGCTGCGATATCCACGATAACGGCGGCCCCGACTTCCAGCTCTATAACAGCACCGCCATCGTCGACGGTAAGGAACAAACAGCATAAATAACAACGCACAAAGCACCTGCCGACTGACAGGTGCTTTGTGCTGTGAATGGTGGATGGAAAGAAGAGGATGTATTACGCGGCGAGCTCTTCGGCTGCGCCGAGGTATTCGCCGCAGGGGGTGCCGTCAAGCTCGTCGGCGTCGACATGGGGAAAGTAGTCAAGCCCCGCAACATTGCCACTCACGCAGCCGACGAAGCAGTCATACTCCATCCAGTCGCTGCGCAGCACAACTTCATAATGCGCGCCGCAAAGGCTGACGGAGATAACGCGGACGGCGTTGGGGTCAAGGTCGATGTAACGGAGAGCGGACTCGAGAGCCTCGTATTTGTTGAGCAGGTTATTCATATTCATAATTCCTTTCTTGAGCGGATTTGATTTTCGTTTTTCATCAGGTCGTTCCCTTGATGTGTCTGTATAATAACCCGGAATATTAAGAAAGAAATTAAAAGGAATTAAAGAAATAAAAACTGAATCAAAGCCCAGCCGCAGGTGGGTTTGATTCGGGGAGGAGCAGGAGAGCACAAAAGACTAAACTGCGAGCCCAACGAAGTGGGCCGCAGTTTAAAAGGAAGAAGGAGCTAACATAGTGCAGTTTTCGCCGCAAGGCGGAAACGGCACGGTGCTTGCTCCTTCTGACGTTGTGGCAGGGTCAGCCAATTTTGAGGACAGGAGCCTGTGGAAGTATAATGCGCTGTCATTGAAAAATCACAATCTCATAGCAGTTCCATCAGGCTCGACCGAAAACAGGTACGGCGTGGAACCATTGACCGATAGCTCGTGCCCATACTTCTCCAGAGTAAAATCAAGGATTTCATATGTTGACAGAGGCCATCCCAAAGATTGTGTAAACCTCCGATGTGGTGTAGAATTGACAAACATTTTTGCTGCAACGCCAACTATTAACTAAGCTTGTATTATCACATATAAATCCTTTTGCAGTAAAACGTGATTCATATTTTGCCTTACTGTTAAATAATGTGCTGTTTGTTGCACCATCACGGCTGGTGTCAAATGTGTGCTGATAGAAATCACCTACAAATAACATCTTGTATTTCGTCAAAATACTTCTCAAGTCTGTTCGTTATCTTTGATATTAAGTATTTAATTAGGTGGGAGCTGAGCAGGATTTTCCAAGCTTTGATTTTCCTTTTCAGCCGATGGTGTTTTCATGCCATATAATAAAGACTCCACCGTAATCAGACTCAATCACGGTGGAGTCATAAAATGATAAGTGAATTTGATGCTACGAATGCAGGAACTGCCGAGATGGGCATTAATGCTGCCTTGATGCTTGGTGAGTCCTGATAAAGTACATGATTGGGACGCCGATTATCAGGATAACGATGTTTATCCAGACGGTCAACGAAAAGCCCTTAGAGACGAGCGTGATGAGCCCAAACTTTGAGATGACCGCGCCGACTATCTCAAAGGCCGTCAGAATGATGAATGCGCTGATACGGTCGCTCTTGACCTTTACATATTTTCTGAAGCGTATGGTATAGGTATAAAGCAGAGTAATACCGGTCGTTATTACTGCGGCGGCGAGAATTACGCTGTATATATTCACAAGCCCCGGGACGCCGAGAGTCTGTATTACATAGAGATACGGAACCTGAGCCTCAGTCACGCCGGGCATGCTGTTAAGCACGGCAAATATGACCATGCTGAACATGACAATATTCAGTAAAAAACCCGCAAGTATTGTGGCGGTAAGACGTTTTCTGTTCTTTACGCGGTCGAATACCGGCAGCAGAGCCAGCATTGTTCCGCAGTTACTGGCAGCAAAATAAAAGCAGCCGTACCACGCCTTACCGTATGAGCTGAACACCTGATGCTCGGAGATAATATGCCGTGCAGCGCCGCTGTCTATGCTGAGGTCGAGAGAGAATATAAGCACGATGATAACACCGATGACAAGACCGAGCACCGTGGATATTGCTCTGACGGTAGCCGCGCCGAACAGGCAGCCAAGAGTGCAGGCCGCTGCCATTACCAATATGCCGAGCCAGTAGTTAAAGCCCAGACTTACCGTAAGACTTCCGAGCGATGCAAAGCAGGTGGCAAGTCCGAGGACAGTGCCGTATATGCAGCCTATCTCATATATCGTTCCAATGAGCTTACTGCGATACAGCGTCTCTATGACCTCGCGGTAGTGATGTGCACCTATTTTGTTCGCGTAATCAACGCAGAGCCAGCCGACAACCGCAACTATTGCAATTGCGACCAGAGGCATCCATAGCGCTGTCCAGCCATGGACGGCGAAGAGGGAGTATGCCTGAGCGCCAGTTGCCGCACCTCCGCCGAACACGAAGGTGAACCATGTGAACGCGACAGACATTGTAAGGAAAAATATACTGCTTTTCTTAATTGTAATTCACCGTCCTTGTACTATTGGGTGTGCTTTTGGGGTGCGATGTCCGCAATGCAGACACCGCACCTCCATGTATTAGAGCTTAATTCTTGGATTTGCTGTCCTTGGTTGCAAAGACGGTTATTGCTACGGCGATGAGTGCGCAGCAGACGGTCACGATGTATACGAATCTGAGTGCACTGCCCATGTTTTGAGCGGAGACGGCGGTGAATACGGGGCCAACAATGCTCAGCAAAATGGTCATGAGAAGCGTGCCAGTTGCGGTCATCATGCCGATACCGACGCCGAAGTCCTTCTGCTCGAGCTGGCTGATAACCAGAGGTCTGAAAGATGCACCCTTGAGAGCCTCGGTGAAGCCGGTGATGCCGATAAGGATGAAGGGCAATGCAACGGGGGAGCCTGCGCCGACAAATATCATGCCGAGGAAGGCTACGGCTGCAAGCAGACCTGCGGCGGCGAGACCGATTGCGGAGTTCTTTGCCTGATTCTTTACCACCCATGCGGCGGCAGGAGCCGCAAGGGCAATTGCAATTATTGTACGAGGGAGAGAGAAGTAGCCGGTGATGGAAGCACTCAGACCCATGAGAGCCTGGCCGCTTACGGGAACGTAGGATGCCATAACGACTTCATAGAAGGTTATGAATGCGCCTGCAATGATAACGCCGGTGTACTTTTTGTTCTTGAAGAGGTACAGGGGAATTACGGGAACTTCCGCCTTCTTTTCGACCTTGAGAAGAGCAAGGAGGCTGACAATGGCAACAACAAAGCCGCAGATGATGATGGGATTGCCGAAGCCGAGGTTTGCACCCTGGTTGAGAGACAGGCAGAGACTGAGCATGAATACTGCAAGCAGAACCATGCCGATGCCGTCAACCTTACCGCGAACACCGTCAGTTGTAGGCTTCTTATCCATCTTTGCCGCAGCAATGACGGCGCCGATGAGACCGACAACACCCGGATAGATGATGGCTGCGGGGATGAGACCTGCGTCAACGAGATAACCCGCAATGGTAGAGCCGAGGAAGGTTGCGACCATCAGAGTAGCGGTGAGAAGCGCTGCGACTTTGGGGTACTGCTTGGCGTCGGAGACGTCCGCCGCCACGACGAATGCGTTGCCGGGGAAGGTGCCGATGCCGAAGGACAGCACTGCACGGGCTACGATGAAAACGGACAGGCTCTGCGCCAGACCCATTACTATCGCGCTTGCGAGGCTGAGTACCGCACCTGCGAGAATGACGGCGCGTCTGCCGATCATATCACCTATACGACCGCCGATGACGCACATAATCGCCATGCCAAGGGATGAGAGTGTTGCCAGGAGTGCGTAATACTGCAGGCCATTCATGCCGCTTAGTATTGCGTACATCGTGTTGTTGAGCCCGGCGGACGAAAGCTGCACCGTGGCTGTCATGAGAACTGCACCGATTATGATCCATGTTCTTTTGGATTTGCTAATCTCCATTGATATCCCCTCACTTTTATTAAATCTTCATCAAATCGTCAAGCAATCTGATGACATGGAACCCCTCGTGTATGCCGTAATATATCTTGCGCGGACTGTTATAGTCGCCGATGGGGAATACCTTGATGCCGGCACTCTTTAGCTCGTCACAGAGCGTGTGATCGGACTTGAAGCCGACGGCGAGAACGAGATTGTCATAGGCAAGTTCCAGTGTTTCCGTGCCATTCTCGCAAACGATAAGGTTGTCCTTTATCTCGGTGAGCTTTGTGCTGGTCAGTATGCGTACCTTCGTTCTGCCGAGAAGATCCTCCAGACCCTTGCGTGCGTTATCCGCCATGTTCGCAGTGGAGAGAATCTTGCTTTGCATCTCGATAATGGTGACGTCCTTGCCAACAGAGTCCAGATACGCGGCGGCTTCGCAGCCGACCTCGCCGCCACCGAGAACATAGACCTTCTCGCCGGTGGGAATTCTGTTGGACAAAAGATCGAGCGCATCAATGACCTTGCTGTTGTCGATGCCTAGGATACGCGGCTTTATGGGCTTTGCACCGGCGGCCACGATGACAGCGTCAGGAGCAAATTCCTTGATGGAGTCGGCATTGGCCTCCTTGGAGAGTCTGACGACGGCGCCGCTGTTATAGAGCTGCTTCTGCAAATTCATGCTGAAGCGACGAACATCAAACTTGAAGTCAGGACCGCCAGCAGCGTTCATGTTGCCGCCGAGTCTGTCGCTCTTCTCCCACAGCTCAACGCTGTGGCCGACTTGGGCGGCATACTTGGCCGCCGCCATGCCACCGGGGCCGCCGCCGACAACAAGCAGCTTTCTGGGATGTGCAGTCTTTTCGAGCTTGTACTCACGCTCGGCCGCAGTTCTGGGATTTATCGCGCAGGAGGAGCGGCGAATAAATGGGTAGCTGTGGTTGAGACACTCAAGGCAGGCGCAGCAGAAGTCTATGTCGTCCACTCTGCCGTTCTTGACCTTGCTGGGCCAGTAGGGGTCGGCAAGAGACTGCTTGCCGAGGGCTATCATATCCGTGAGTCCGGACTCGATGACTCTCTCCGCCTCAACGGGATCATTGAGCTTGCCCTGAATGAGGAAAGGCATTGTGATGCCTTCCTTGCGCAGGCGCTCTGCGACGTGGAGCTGTGCCCCCTGCTTCTCGTATGCGCTTGGAATGGCAAGATTCCAGCGTTCATAGCAGCCATAGTCGACATGCATATAGGCAAAGTCCATATCCTGCAGACGGCGGGCAATCTCTATGCCCTCGTCCTCAAAGGTGCGTCCACCCTCAATCTCGTGGACAGGCGTATATTTTACAGAAATGGGGAAGTCGGGGCCAACTGCACGGCGAACGGCCTGTGTGCACTCATTAAAGAAGCGCATACGGTTATCAAGAGACCCGCCGTACTCATCGTCACGACGATTCCATACCTTGCTCATGAACTGGTCTATCAGGTAGCCGCCGTAGGCGTGTATCTCGATAATGTCAACGCCGGCCATCTTTGCCAGAGCTGCGCTCTTGCCCATGCAGGCAACGAGCTCATGTATCTCGTCTACAGTGAGCGTGTGACACACGACGTCGGGATAGAAGAAGGCGCGGTTGTCGCTTGCGGAGACGTGAATGGTCTGAGCGGGATTTCCCTTGTTCACGCGACCATAGCCCGGAGTGAGCTGAATAGCAAACTTGGCGCCGTACTGGTGTACCTCATCAACGAGATGTGCAAGGCGCGCTGCCTGCGAATAATTAAAGAGGAAGTTGCCGCTACCCTCTGGCTTCTCGTATTTGTCGGTTACGGTGTGGGCGGAGGGATAGATGAGCCCGAAGCCGCCCTTGGCACGCTCAAGTATGTATGCATGCTGCTGCTCCGATACGCCGCCGTCAGCAGCATGAACGTGTCCCATCGGAGCCATCGCTACACGGTTTTTCAGTGTAACGGAACCTATTTTGTATTCTTCAAAAAGATGTGACATGATTTCCTCACTCTTCGTACTTGTTTTTTACTATCCTCGGGTCAAACTCGGTCTTGACCACGAAGTTCTCGTCATCTGCGTGCAGGGGCTTCCATACCTGGGCAAAGAACGGATTCTCGTCGGCCATGTCGCCGTAACGCCACTCAGCGCCCATGCAGTCCTCGCACCAGTGACCGGCGAAGAGTATTGCATAGGGAGTTCCCTCAAATTCGTGTCCGCAGGCGCATCTCCAGCGCAGCTTCTTGTAAAGCTGCCCCTTTTCCATCGTCTCAGAGAGGCACTCACCGCCGCGGAAAGCTGCTGCCTGTCTCATATCTTCAATGTCAAGCTCCTCAACGGGCTTATTCTGGTCGAATCCAAGCTCAATATGGTTGTACTCCTCAGGGATTATGCCGCGCTTGTAGTAGGTCTCCCAGTCCTTGGGGATAGCATCGTACTTCTTCTTCGAGCCGTAAAATGCCTGCATATAGGCGGGATCCTCCTGATTGAGTGCCCACAGAGTTCCGCCCCATTTACTGAAGTCTTCAAAATTTTTCTGGCGCTTTTCTTCGTCAGTTTTGGGCTTGAGAGTGTAGCCAATCTCCTTAAACTTCTCGGCAAGATAGGCACGGCTGTCGGCAACACACTTCTCGAAGGGCTTCTCTCTGAAGGGGACGAGCTCCTGAAGATTGTCGGAGTCAAGGAACCATGCGCAGTGGTGGTTGTAAAGAGCGTACCAGTTGGTGTCGGCAATCTTGGATCTGTCGAGTCCGTTAAGCTTGTCATGCTCAAGCTGAGTTTTTCTGTAGTCTGCGCCACCGCCGAGGTTGTAGCAGTGGTTCCAGAACTTCTCCGGAGCGCTTGCGCAAATGTTGAACATCAGGCGTGCAGAGTCATCACAGTCAGACCACTCGCAGACGTTGTTGAGAGGGATATGGCTTCTTATCGGATAGCCGACAGTGATGTTGTGGATATTGGTGGGGTACATTCCGGTCTGGCGGATAGAGGCCCAATGCTTGAGTCCGGAGTCGATGACAGCTCTCTCGGAGAATATCTTGCCAAGTGCATAGTGGTCAAGAATGGAGGACTTGAGCGGGTCGCCGACCTTTGCCCAGTGTATGGGAGTCTGTCTGTCGCCATACATGGAGACAGAGCCGATGAATACGAAGTGAGTCTTATCCGTCTGCCCCAGTTCTTTTATCGAACGGAGCATTGACAGCGTAGAGCCGTAGTTTGTGCGTATGCATTCCTCCGGATGTGCGTCTGCCATTGGGGAGACAAAGGCGCCGATCGCCAGGATATAATCCATGTCCTTTACACACTCGTGCAGGCATTCGTCGTCAGTGAGATCGCCCCAAACAATCTCTATCTGCTCAGCGTAAGGCTTGAGCATATTCTCATTGAAATCGGACTTTCTTGCAAGCACGCGGACGTCAAATTCGTCGAGATGTGCGGCAAACTGCTTGAGAGTAGCAAAGCCCATGGTTCCGGTCACGCCGGTTATAAGCACTTTCTTTTTCATATTTTTGCTCCTTTCGGTATCTTCAGGATTGCTTGCCTGTAATTTAACACACATTCGACGAAAAGTACATTGACAAAAAATGAACGGACGTGCCCTTCTTGACTCGAATATGGTCATTTCTTGACTTTTCTCCACAACAAAAGTCAAGAAATCTCGTCTAATGCTTGACAACAACTCAGTCAACGCGCTATTATTTAAGGGCAGAGCTGTTAAAGACCAGCGAATTTACTCTGCAAAACTATTATTAGCAACGGAGAATTATATGTCGGACTTTGGAAGCACACTGCGCAGCATCATAAAGGTTTGCGGCGTAAAATCATATATACTTGCTGACGCGCTCGGCTACGATCCCTCCTACCTGAGCAAATGGCTGAACAACAGCAAGCGACCTCCGGCCGCAATGATTGACGGCACTGCAGAAGAGATTGCCGAGGTCTGTGTGCACAGCGGCGACACCTCCGCATTTGAAAAGCTCGCGGAAAACTACAATATACAATCAGTCGACGTATCGGACAAGACTGCATGCAAAAAAATGATAAAGAGCATTATCGCCAACAGTTTTTTTGAGACGGAAAGAGAAAAACAGCCGGGGAAGAAGGCCGCTTTGCCTGTCACTTGCCCGCTGAATATTGACCTCGTTTTTGAGCAGCTCATGGTTCATATAGAGCGCAGGGCAGATAAATTTGAATTGATCATACCGCTGAATGTCTTCAAACTGGCGGTGGAGAAAAAGCCGGAACTGTTGGCATTTTTCAAAATAGGCTCAACGGAGCGGCAGCGCGTCTCTCTCCGACTGTTCTACACAGACAGTACCCTTGAGGAGGATGACAGTATGGAGGTTTTCATTCTGTCACTGGCGCACGTTTTCTTTAATTCGAGCTTTCAGCTTTATTACATCTCTCAGGCGGATTACTCAAAGTACGGCGGACTGTGTGTGCTAAACGATTGCTTTGCCGTCTGCGGAATACGGGATCCGTTCAGCGGCGAGGCGCTTTGCGCCAGCATATCTAATCACGAATCGGTTGAAAAGATATACCACTCGGCGCTCTCCTACTTCTACAAGCAGACAAGCGTTTTTGACCATGCAAAACCATACTCGGAGAAGGCAAAGAACTATTCGTATAAGTATGCCACTAACCCCTCCCATGTCTATATTCTCGGTGAAATGTTCCCAATATACATGGACAGCGAGATACAGAAGCTGGTTTTCAACACGCAGCTCAGCCCAACCTCGGCAGATTCCAACAAAAACTTCTATTATGAATATGCGGGGACAACTTCTGTATATATTTTTGAATCTGTGTTTTTAAACTATTTCGTAGACGGTTCTATGTGCATTAATAATACAAGGCACATTGTCCTCGGGCGCGAAGAAAGAAAGCACCACATAGAGACGCTGCTTCAACGTATGAAAGAATGTTCCGGGCTGGATATATATATTGTCCGAGATACAAACCCGGTTCTGAAGGCAAACGACTGCCGATTTTCGATTTTTTCTGCGGCTGACGTGTGTTTGGTAATTGACTGTTGCGAGGAAAGCGAGGAACGGGAGGCATATTATATCACCTCTGACAAAGGCTGCGCCGTGGTAGAGCGGCTCATAGCCAAGCTCAAGGCGCTGCCTGATGATATTCTGCTCAGCAAGGAGCGCTCTATGGAATATATCCAAAAATCACTGCGCATTATTTGAGCGCATTACACAGGACGAATATGAAGAGGTTCTAAAAAAAGCAAAAATGTTGGGTGTAGATTTCTCTGCTCGAGAAGCCTGCCCCAACATTATCCAACTATTTACATAGAACCATAAAAAATAAAATCCGGGCATTTAAGCCCAAAATAAACAGCCACCCGCCAAGCGGGTGGTTTTTCGATAATGTACAATAAGTTGCGCAAAAAGAAAAAGGGATAAGAGAAGACATAGTTTGCAGGCTCTGGTAGAATGAAGTTACCACACACCATTCTGAAAGGAGACAGCAA
>ERZ1026772.1768-NODE-1768-length-10579-cov-34.550266_pt1 | contig 10579 bp, 5 predicted proteins | sample MGYA00380124_ERZ1026772 | MGnify/ENA primary metagenome ERZ1026772 (study PRJEB33269, sample SAMEA4719760) | human gut metagenome | biome: human-associated habitat; feature: organic feature; material: feces | place: Cameroon | collected 2013-10 ...
TATTATTTTTACTATCTTTTAATAAGTCAGCTATAACTTTCGTATTAGTTTTATTTGTTTTTTTATTAGATAGATCTAATGATAGTTCTGTTGTAATACTATTTGAATCATTTTGATAATTGTATTTTTTATTCCAGCCAACAAAATAAACATATTCTTCTTTTTTAGTTTCTTTATCGTATAATACTATTAAATCCCCTAATGATAATTCACCTTGCCATTCACCTTTTGTTTTGTTTGATATTATTCTACTTGTAAAGTCATTTACATCAATAGAATACTCAACTGTTGGTTTACATTTACTTTCTAATAAATGTCTTCCAGTTCTCAATATTTCATTAGCATCTATAAAAGAATCTTCTGAATAAGTATCATTATATGTAAATTCTTTTAATTCATCTAATAATTTATCATTGAATATAAAATTACCTTGTCCGTCTTTAGATGTTTCTTTTAAAATTAATCCATTTAATTCTTTAATTCTATTATTTACATTATTTAATTGTTGTTCTAAGTCAGTTAATTCTTTGTTTAATTCAACTAATTCATCTCTTTTTATTTGTAATTGATTTTTAAAATCAGTTAAATCATATTCCATACCTTCTTCTTCAATGTTTTCATGAGCTATAATATAATTTTCATATTCTTTCACCATGCTTGTGAGGATGTTTTCATTACCAGTTTTATTATTTATATCTGATAATAATATTGATTTTTGAGTGTTTAATTCTCTCCATTCGGCTATTCTTTTTTCAGTTAATTTATTATATAAGTTTAAAGCATTAATTAATTCTTCACTCATTTCTTCAGTTTCAACAAAGTATGAATAATCTTCTATATAATTTGTTCCATTAGGATTTGCATCTTCAACAATACATTTATCTTCATTTCCCTGTAATGTTAACTGAGTTACTAAGCTAGTAGTATTACTTGTATTTTCTAAATTTTTAAGATAATTATCTTTATTTAATATTATCTTTATCTCATCACCAAAACTATCTTCATCATAAAGATTTACTTTTTTATTTTCAATATCAAAATCAGCAATACAACAAAATTGTTCTTGAATTGTTTCTTTAATAAATTGATAAAAGCTTGTATCAGTATTTTCTTGAACTCTAACTCTAGGTCTACCAGTTTCATCATATCTTACTGTATCATCAACATAACCTAAACTCCAACCTGTTGTTCTATGTAATTCGTCATTAAAAGAATATATTTCATTTTCTTCATCAACATCAAGTAATGATAAAGATATATCTGATAAAACTATATTATTTTTTTCTAATTTCTTTTCATATGAATAAGTTGTAATTGTTTTAACTTTATTTATTTTATCTTCTTTAATTTCTTTAATAACATAATAATCAGATTCATTTACTTTTATAAATCTTTCATTTTTCAAATCATCATATATTAATACTTCTGTCTTTTTTAAAGTGTGATTATCTTGAAAATATTTAGGGATTTGTAAATTTAACGTTCCAATTTCATCTAATTTACACTCTTCTTCAGTTAAAAATTTAATTGGTATTTCTCCAATTATTGTTTTATTAATTTTACATAATTCTAATTTATTGATTGTTCTTAATTGTTTGATTTTCAAAAAAATAATCCCCTCCTTATATTATAACTGGAAATTCACATAATATATTTATAAACATACTTCCCTCTACTAGAATCTTATTTACACCAGGTTTTAATATAACCCAATTTCTATTACTATTAGATAATAAATTTCCAGTAATATCCCCATATATAGTACACATATAATTATCTATTGTTACATTTTCATTATTCTTTATATCTTTTAATAGCATATTATTTATTCTTATTGTTTTGTTTTCTGTACCTAGATTATTAATTATTATTTTTGGTTCATAATCCTTTTTAGTTATATTATTAATTTCAATATATTCTTTTCCATTTACAAGTTTATCAATACTTATTTTTTTATAAGCATAATGATTTAAAGGTTGAAATGTTGCAGTTATCCAACCTTCTTTGCCATATGTGAAATTTTTTACTATACTTGTACATTTAAAATAATAAACATACTCTGGATTATCATAACTTACAAATTCTTCAAAATCATCACTTATTAACCAATCTTTAATATTTTGGAAATATTCATTTGTCCATTTTAAAGGTACTCTATTTTCATCTACCAATGTTAGATTAAATTCTATTGGATCTGGAGTTTCATCTTCTTCCGTATAATGAAATGAATTTTCCATTGTTAAATTTGTTTTATATGGAACACCGACTTCTACTATATCATCTTTATCAGTAGTAGTTATCATTATAAAATAATTTCTACAATCAATCCCTTTAAATGAAAAATAAGGACTTAAAAACATAATTATCCCTCCTTCCTATAATATAAAAAGGAGAACTATAAAAGTCCTCCATTTGTTATTTCACTAAATTTACCATCAAGTTGTTTGGCTACTTCTTTAGCTATTTTTTGTTCATCCATATTATCAGTACCATATACATTAATACTTATATCATCAACTCGTAATGTTTTATTATTAAGTTTATCACTATAGTTTACATTACCTAGATGTTTTAATCCTAAATTATCAAATATATTACTATAATCTTTGGCATATTCTAAAGCATCTTGAAGATTTAATACTAATTCACTTTTAATCTTATCTCCTAATATTCCTAATGCATCTCCGCTTTCTTCAGCAAAACTAATAAGAGTATCTTGTAAATTATGAACATTTCCGTCAATATCGGTAAATACTCCGCTTCCAAGTGCATTAGCAACTAATTCAGCTATTTTACTATCTGACCACTTATCTTCAAGCTCTTGTATTTTATCTTCTTGTTCTTTTTGAAGTCTATCAATTTCATCATCATACATATTATTAATTAAATCGTCTTGTCTATCGTTAACCAAATCATTATATTTATCTTGTGCGTCTTTTAAATCATCCATTAAATCACTTATTTTACTTTTACTAGATAATGAATTATCAAAACTTAATCTATTAATTTTGGCTTGTATTTTATCAATTTCAGATTGTGCTTCTTCTAAGTTTTTATAATAATCGTTTGTATTTTTATTGTTATTATATTCATCTTTACGCTTATTAAGTAATTCAATTTCTTTATCATATTGTTTTTGAATTAAATCTTTACGTTTATCAATTTGATCCTTAATAACATCAGTAATCTTATCTTCAATATCTTTTACAACATCTAATTGACTATTATAAACATCTTGAATTGCATTATTCAAATCTTCATATTCTTGTTGTGCATTTGGAATTGTATCTCTGATTAAGTCATTATATTCTTTCATTAAATCATTAATTTTTTCTAAATCTTCACTGTTTTGATATTTATTTAATACATTAGACATATTTATAATATTACCATTTTCACCAAATTGAACACCATATTTTGCTAATGCTTCTTGATAAACTGGTAATTGATTTTTTAAAGAATCTAATGTTTTTTCTTGTATTTCAAGTTGTTTATTTAAAGCTGATAATTTTTGTTGATATAAAGAAACTTTATCTGTTTGTAATGAATTATTTAACTTAGTATCTATTAAGTCAATTTTATCTCCCCATATGTCATATTGATTAGTTAATCCAGTAACACTATTTTTGAATTTATATAATTTATCCTCTAATTCTAATTTTTCTATTTCGTCATTATTTTTTTTAATAGCATTTTGCATTTCTAACCATTCTTTTTCTGCATCTGGAATTTCATCTCTTTGCATTTTTAGATATTGTTCTGTTAAATCTTTTACCTTTTCAAGTTTTTCTTTATATTCATCTGAAGCGTCTTTAGAACTATCAGCTTTCTTTTGTAATGACTTTTTAGTTTTCTTACTAGCTTCAGACTCGGCTTTAGCTTGTTTTTGTGCTTGTTTTTTAGCTTTCTTTATTTTTTCTTTTTGTTTCTTGGTTAATTTTTTACTAGAAGTATCATATTTATCTGAATCAACACTACTACTTTTAGTATCATAATCTGATGCTTTTTTACTAGCTTTTTCAGCTTGATCTTCTAACTCTTTAGCTCTTTTTTCCATTTTTAAAAGAACCTCTTCGTATTGAGTTAAATTACCTTGTTTATCAAATTTAAAACCATAATTTTTAAGTTTATCTTTAACAATACCTTTTTCTTGAGTTAAATTATCATAAAGTTCTTTTTGTAATTTAGCTTGTTCTTCATATAATGCATTTTGTTTTTGTAAGTATTCAATTTTCTTAGTACCTACTGCATTTTCCATTTTAACATCTAATAAAGATAATTTATCATTAACATTATCAATACGATATTCTAATTCTTGCATTAAGTTTACAGAATATTCTATTGCGTCTAATGTACTTTTCTTTATATTTATCTTAGTACCTATTGTAGTTGATTTACCTATATCTGTGAATCCTCTTAATGCTTGAGTAGTAAATGCTTTAACTTTACTAATAGCTGAACTTGTATTATCTATTGTTGAATCAGAATCTACTACTGAAGGACTATCAGACATAGAATTAAAATCCATACCTTGAGCAGTTGGTGTAGAACTATCAACATCTATTGGATTATCACTTATATTAGAAAATTCATTGATTGACTTGTGTTTTATAGTACTATTATCTCCTTTAGAGTATAATCCACCTACACCACTAGTAAGAGCTTTCCATGCACCAGCAACGGTTTCTTTTACACCAACAACTATGTTGAAGAATTTATCAGCTATACTTTCTTGTTGCACATTATGAATTTTATCACTAGCTTTATCATTAGCATTAATGTCTAAATTCTTATCTGGAGTGTCTTTAGCATTTGTATTATCTATTTTAGAATTAGCGTCAGAATTATCACCAAGTATTTCCATTATTTTAGGTTTAAGTTGTTCTTTGTCGGCTTCAGAGAAATCAACCATTATATCTTGTAAATTACTTATAACGTCTAATCTTTTTTCTTCTGGTAAATCTTTTACTAAATCTAATGCTTTCATCATATCTTGAACTGTAGCGCCTTTTTTACCAGCATTTTCAATTATACCAAGTTTGATATTTCTATCAACACCATCCATATCATCTAATGTTTTACCTAATTTCTCAATCTTAGTCTTGGCTTTTTCATCATCAGCGTCAAGTATAATTGTTTGTACTTTACCTTCATTGAATACACTATTTTCAGCATCATTTTTACCACTTTCTTCATACTTAATTCTAACTATCTTTTGGATTTCATCAGGTAAAGATGATATAAATTGTTCTATTTCATCTGGATCTGCATCACCATTATTAACAAAAGCAGTAGCTATTTGAATTTGTTTATCAGAATCCATATCTTTAATTAATTCATTGAATGTTTCAAATTTATCTTCATTAAAATTAGTAACTAAATCAACTTTTAACTGTTTAGCTTCTTCTTTATCCCCTAAAATAGTAGATAAATCTTCATCTAGTTTTTCTGAGTCAGCTTCAATTCCTACTTTAATGTTTTTATCTTTATTTTTATTAACCTCATTTATTTCACCAACAAGTTGTGCATTTAATACATCACCACTAGGTAATGTTATACCTGCTTTAATTTCTGTATCTGTTAATTCACCATTTAACATCTTAGTGATTAATCCAAATGTTTTATCATCTAGTTCACCATTGGATTGAATTTCAGTAGCAATTGTCATAACAACATCAGATTCCCAATCTTGCATTGTTTTACCACCATCAAGAGTACCTTTAATCATTTCTTTAATTTGATAAGGAAGATTACCATATTCAACTTCACCTGTATTGATTTTAACCATATAATCAATCTGTTGTTGTCTATCTTCCATATTAGTTATCTTTTGTATAAAATCATTAGTATCTTCATATTCGGCTTGTATTCTTATTGCTACTTTATCACCAGATTTAAGTTCTGTAAGTGTTTTATTATAATTCTTTAAAAATTTACTCAATGCTATAGAATCAGCATCTAATGAACCTTGTAAAGCTGGTGTAAATCCAGTTGCCCATTCTTCAGCGTCAATTCCAGTCATTTTCTCTAATTCTTCAGTTATTCCACTTATGTCTTTTTGGAATTGTTCATAATCACCTGTTTCTTGGAAAGCATAATTAGCTTCACTTAAAGTCTTATTCCATTCTTGCATTTCTTCTTTACTTTTACCAACTTTAGAAGCTATTTCGTCAAAACTTTCTATGAAATTTTTTTGTTTTGCTACTGTATCTACAACTTCACTACCCCAATTAAAATTACCAATAAGTGTATCCATAATATTCTTAGTATTTTTAATTCCGTCTTTAGATAACTTATTATAATTTTTATAAAGATATTCATCACCTAATTCATTAAATACTTTTTGTTGTTGTTCTGCTTCTATTTGAGAAACTTCAGTAAAATGTTCTGTTAAAGTTTTATTAAGTTTATTTACTTTATCATTTCTTTCTTGTACTATACGAACATATGCATCAGCACCATCTTTAGCATTTTTTAATCCTTTTTTATTCCACCATGAACCACTATCATCCCATGCATCTGAAAAATTTGTCATATTACCAAGTGATGATTCAACTATACTTCTATCTTTAGTATATTTAACTAAATTTCCTATTGAAGTATTTGCTAATGCATTTTGTTGAATTTTTAAAAATTCTTGTTCTCTTTTTATTGCATTATCTAAATTATCTATGTAATCTTCTAATGATCCATTTAAAGCTAGAATCGGGTTTCCCTCAGAATCTTGTCCCAAAACTAAATCTGGTGCAGTATCAGCTATTTGTTGTTGTAATTCATGATATCTTTCAGATTCTTTTGTGCTTTTATTAGTTTTATCTGCTAAATTGTCATATTCTTCTGCAATATCTTTCAAACTATTCTTTTGTTGAGTATAACTATTAATATTACTTTTAGTAGTATCTATATTTTCTTCTATTCTATCATGTGCAATTTGATTAGCGTTAACATAATCATATAAAGCCTTACAAACTAAAGCAATAGCACCAACAGCTAATCCTGTCATAACTGTATTTAATAATGTTACACCAGCAGTTAAAACAGCAGTTTTTGCTGAAGCTAACATAGATGCTCCACTCACATTAGTTAAAGCTACTCTAAATCCTTCAGTTGCTGTAGTACTTTGTTGTAATGTTTGTGGTATTTGAACACCTGCTCTACCTAATAAATTTGAAAATATATTTCCACCAGTTACAGTTAATGCTGAACCTGTACCTAAAGCTTTTATAGTTTTACCTAAACTAGCAAAAACACCAATCATCAAAGGTGCTGACATACCTATATTATCAAATGCTTTTACTATACCATTAACTGTTTCTAATACACTTGTTAATACATCTAAAAATGTTTTAACACTATCTGTACTTATTGTAGTTGTAACTAAACTATTAAATTGTTCTTTTAATTTTACTATTTTACCTTCAATTGAGTTTATGAATCTTTCATTCTCTTTTTCTGCTGATCCAACAGTAAAACCTTCTTTATACTGCTCCTGGTACGATAAGGCGGTTTTCCAGTTATCCATCATTGCATTAAAAACATTATATTGATATTTCGATTTGTTATCGTGAAGCTTTTTATCTATTAATAGTGTGTCTTTTCACACATCCACTTCTTATAATTTCTTATAAGTCCAGCATATATTTTCATCCTCGTTTAACGTTAGGTCATGTAGTTGCAAACCTACAATTAGATAATCTATAATTATCTATGGAGGAGGCTCGTGGTAAAATTATTGCTAACAATATCGCTCATTTACTATGCGTTACAGATGTATCTGTTAATACACCCTCGGTATTCCCATATCAATTGACTTAGGGTTCACCGATACACCCCTCTAATTATTCATAACTTTTCAATTATGAACGGCAAATTTTTCAACTAACATTTTATATTTATTAAATTTCCTTTCCATATAAATTTTAGAATTATTATATATGTATCCACAAAAATGTAATATATCTTTTCTAGAATTTAATTCCAATCTAAATATTTTATTAGACTTAGCATTAGATTTATATATTCTATTTGTAGTAATACCAGAATGTAAACATATGTTTTGCAACATATCTTTTGTTCCTAATATGTTTACATTATTCGTTTTCTCTGTACATATAACACAACCATCTCCATCCAAATATCCTCTAATAAAATGAGGTATTAATTCTTTTGGAACTTGCTCTTTGGTTGGGAAAGTTAGAGTTAAAGATTTTCTAGGTGTACATCCTAATTTAATTAAATCAGATTTCATTTTTCTGTTCTTAAAACTTACTCTACATCGATAAGTATCAGTTATTAATTTTCCTTCAAATCCTATAAAATTTTTAAATTTTTGTAAATGTTCTTTATCTGATAATTGTAATGATAATTCTATATCATTTCTATTCCCACTTGATATACAACCATCTGCATATAAAAATCCTAACCAATATGCTTTTTCTTCAGTATTTATATTTTCATTTATTTTCTTTTTATGTGGTAATTTATTAACTATTATACCTTGCTCTTTTAAATAATTTGAAAATCTACTTCTTGATATATTTAATTCTTTACTTATTTTCGTAGTTGAAATACCATTTAAATACATATTTAAACCTTTATGATATTTAACCTCTGTTTCTGCTTTCATTTTTTTCACCTCCTTATATATTAATAATGTTAGTTATTATTTACCTGCTATAGCTTCTGATAGTCCAGCTTTTGTTTGATCATTAAATGAATCCCATTTTTCACTTAACTTAGTAAGTATTTCAAATGTATCCATTAAACTACCATCTGGTTTAGTAACATCTATATTTGCATATTTTTCTAATGCCATAGCCGTCTTATTTAATTCTATTGTCCCATCTTTAGCATTAGTTTTCATACCTTTTAAGTTAACGGCTAATGATTTAATACCATTACCTAATTTTGCAGAGTCTTGTATTGTTTCTTGCCCTGCAATTATCATTGCTATACCTTCAGATAAATCAACTCCAGCACTTGATAAAGATGATGCACTTCTCATTAATGCTTCACCTACATCCGCTGATGTTAATGCAAAATTATTCGTTGTATTCAATTAGGTTCGCTACTCCCTAACCAGTTCTCTTATGAACTTCCCTATCTTTCGATAGGATACTAGACTATATCTTCATCTTATAATTATTATAAGAGCTTTCCACTTCCATTCACTTGAATGTACGAGCACTTGCTCTAGTCGTTGAAGTTTATTCATATTAATTACGTAGTTAAATTATATTTTTTGGAAAATTCTACACTATTTTTTAATCTATTAGGTTTATATTTCATATCAAATTTATAATAAAACTCTTTTGGTATATATTCTAAATAAGGTCTAACTATATCGAAAAATTTTCTAAAATTTGTAGCATTAAAATATAATCTATAATATATTTTATCCCCATATCCTTTAATGCCAGATTTATCAGTATGTATTCTTAAATCTATATCAAATCTTTCTTTAAACATATTTTTAATTCTCATATTATCTTCATAACTGAAAGCATGAGTATTTAAATACCCAAATCTTTTAGCATAATTATTTTTAAAAGACACATGCCAACTTCCATCATCTAAAAACCAAAGTAATAATCCGAAAGGATTTATATTTTTTAAAACTGTATCTGATAAATATTTCTTACCATTTAATAATGTATTCTTTTTAAATTCTTTTTTATTTGGTATTTTTATTTTTACTTCAGAATACACATATATGCCAAAAGTAGTATTTCTTTTATAATCATATTTAGAACGGGTTTCTATTCCAAAAGAATTAAATGTTTGCTCTAACCATTCAACATAAAATTTTTGTTTATTTGTATGAACACAACGGACATAATTTCCATTTAAATCTCCATCACCTAACATTAACCCATATAAACTATTTATTATTTCTTTTTCCTTTATAATCATGTGAATACTCACTCCTTTTTTATTTTCGTAATCAACTTAGAATCTTACCTGCTGATTACCCAATCCTTAAATTTTTCAAACTTTCACACCCACCATTTCTAGTCATGTTGTAGTATTAAGGCTCTAAGGGAGTCCCAGCAATTCAAAAAGTTAAAATAATACAATCACTTGTATTACTAGGCGATTAAATTTTCACCTGCATAGTTTCTTTTCATATTCACATAAATTCGCAAGATTTATGCCGTTCTATTATGAACAGCTTATGCTTTCACATAAGATTAGACTATTTCTTCATCCTATATAAATAGGAGCAACCCTTTTCCATTACCATTAGCTTGTAATGTACAATTAGTCGTTGAGCCTTCTCCTCGTTATACACAGGGGAGCTTGGTTGCATGAACAGGGATTGTATGAATTTAATCATTTCTCATTTAGGATTTAACCATGTGAGAATCCTTACGTTGTTTCCGCTTTCGCACTATCATATACTCATTTCTGGTATATTGTAGTGTAAGGCTTTTACCCATTACCTGCAATTAGAGTTGTTTTCGGTTGCATATTACTATACAACTAGGCAAACATCTGCCTGATCCATATAATCAGTTAATCTATTGTAATTATCACCAGCACCTTTAACTTTGGTACTCATAGCATCTAATGATTCATT
>ERZ1026772.1771-NODE-1771-length-10572-cov-4.190358_pt1 | contig 10572 bp, 14 predicted proteins | sample MGYA00380124_ERZ1026772 | MGnify/ENA primary metagenome ERZ1026772 (study PRJEB33269, sample SAMEA4719760) | human gut metagenome | biome: human-associated habitat; feature: organic feature; material: feces | place: Cameroon | collected 2013-10 ...
GTTTCCTTTGCAGTTTGCTGAACATAGGCACGGCGGGCCTGTTCCTGTGGCGTGGGCGCTGGTGCGCTCTGCGGTGGCATCGCATCTGGCCGGGTACGCGGTGTGCCTGTTCGTTCTCGCGGTGATTCCGGCGCATGGTGCGGCTGGGCGGATTGCTCCGGCTGTGCATTTGCGGAAAAATCCGCGGATTCTCTGCGGGCTGGGTGCTGGATTGCACGACGCGGGAGTTGGACAGCTTCATGGACGATTTCGCTGGCGGTCGTTTCTACCTGTTCGGTCGCTGCGCGTTCTGCGCTACCTGCTTGGTTTGGCTGTTTCGCGCTGTCATTCAGCTCCTTTACAAATTTCTGCACCATCTGCCGCTGCACAGTGGATGCAGCATGATGTTTTGGCTTCTTGTCCTTTGGACGGTCGTTTCGTTCTCGAATATCTGGAATGGAAATCACCTCCGTCTTATTAACTCCAATATATCTGCTGTTGAATATGCTTCTTTATTTGTTTATAATGTATCAAAAGGAGGAATTTGTATGGATTATATAAATGAACGCCTCAATCAGCAAATGCAATATTACAAAGATAAGTGCAAAAAGCTTCAAGGAGAGTTTTATAGCTTGTCTATCATCTCTATTATAGTCAATGCGCTGATTCCAGTCTTGTCTATCGCAGTAGATTCCTTTCATCTTATGAAGTATATAATTGCATTACTGAGTGCCTTGGTATCTATTTCTTCAAGTATTCTCCTGCTTAAAAGGACAAAAGACCGATGGATTGGTTATCGAACTACATACGAACAGTTAAAGAAGGAAAAAATTTTATTTGAATTAGGCGCGGGTAGCTACGGAGATAAAAACATACAGGTTTTTGCAGAACGTTGCGAAAAGATTATGCAGGACGAACACTCTCTTTGGAAGATAGCAATGAAGAATACATCTGAAGAAGGAGGCCAATATGCCAGCATTAACTAACTATCATATCTTTATTAGTCACGCATGGAGGTATGGCCGGGAATACACTAGACTTATACAGCTTCTAAACAATGCACCTAATTTTTCATATCAAAACTTCTCTGCACCTAGGGAAAAACCGTTGCATAATTTGGATGCCAGTGATGTTCAAACGACCATCGAAATACAAAGGGCAATAACACGAAAAATATATCCGTGTAGTTGTGTACTCGTAATATCTGGAATGTACGCAATGTATAGTCGCTGGATGCAATATGAAATCGATACGGCAAGAAGATTGGGCAAGCCGATAATTGCAATACGCCCATATGGTGGAACACGTATGCCATCTGCTGTTACAGAGGCGGCTTCGGTAACAGTCGGATGGCATACAGATAGCATTGTATCTGCAGTAAGAGCGTATCACTGATAGTTCCTACGTATATCATATCTGTCCCACCATGAGATTTACCTCTGTCATATAAATGCGTCTCACGGTGAGACGTATTTATAATGATTCGCCGGGCGTCGTCGTCATCAATTTATACAATTCGGTATCCCTCGGAATGGTGTTGACGAAAGGTACGATGGAGCCGCCCATGCGCAGCAGACCGTGACCGGCTTCGGCGTTCGTGATATAACTGAGCTGCGTATCGGAAATGCGAAGCAGCTTAGACAGCTCCGCGCGGTCGGTCGCCGCCTGATTGAACAGCAGCAGAAATTCTGAGTTTGCAAACATCAGCCGCGCCGTTTCGGATTTCAGACACTCCTCCACGTTCTGCGATGCGGCCGTCAACGCCGCGCCATATTTGCGGAATCTTTTCCATGCGCGGTAAAGGATTTCGCCGGAGTATTTGTATTTGAAATACAAGTACACTTCGTCGAGGAACACCCAAGTATATTTGCCGCGCTTGCGGTTTTCCATGACGCGGTTCTGAATGGCTTCAAGTGCTACGACCAGAGCGGTCGGGCGGAGCTGTTCACCCATTTCGTACAAATCCAAAACGACGATGCGATTGTTAATGTCTACGTTTGTCGGGTGTGCGAACACGTTTAGACTGCCCTCTGTGATAAGCTCGGCGGCGAGGGCAATTTCTCTGGCTTCGGGGTCGGGCTGCTTTAGCACCTCCGTGCGCCAGTCGGACAGAAGCGGCATAGGCAGCGCACCTTTTGCGTGGAAATAGTTCTGGTTGATATGGTGCTGGCTGTTTGGAGAGATTTCAATTACTTCGCCGCCCAATGCCCGCGCAATGGGCGCGTACTCGCGCTCCGCGTCGATGATGATAATATCGTCGTTGGTAGAGAGCGCGACGTTAGCGATGGTATTTTTCATTGCCACGGATTTACCAGAACCGGACACGCCGAGATAGAACGCATGGGGTGAAATGAGCCGCTTGCGGTCACAGATCAAGAGATTTTTGGAAATGGCGTTGACCCCGTAGTACAAACCGCCGGGGTCTTGGATCTCCTGCGCCCGGAACGGCATGAGAACGGCGCAGCTCTCCGTGGTGAGCGTCCGCAAAGCGTGGATGCGCCGCAGGCCATACGGGAGGACAGTATTCAAGCCGTCCTCCTGCTGGTATCGTAAAACGGAAAAACCACATAGCTTTTCCTGCGCGATGGATTGCAAGGTCTGCGTATCCGCGTCAAGCTGCTCCAAGCTGTCCGCGATATGAACGAGCGTTACACAGGCAAACATGAGCCGCTGGTCACGGGCAGTCAGATCTTCCAACAGGTCTTTCGATTCGGTGCGCATTTGCTCCAAGTCATAGGGAACCGTCGCTGTGAAATTGTTCTGCCGATTCTGCCTTTGCTGCCAGCGTGTAATGTCCGTTTCCACGCCGAGGATTCGGCTTTGCACCTCACGCACAGCTTCTTCGGTGGGAATCGGAAGAATGTCAATGGACAATAACAGGTTTCGGGAGAAGTCGGACAGGTCTTTTATCATTTCATCGCTGATAAAAGATGCGTAGTCCCGCATGAAAAGCACCCGCCCAAACTTGCCGCCCATTTCAAAATATCCAGCGCGGAATTGCAGCCCGTCCGGGCAAATCAGGTCGCGGAAGTCGATGCCGCGCTTGATATTTGCCGACAAATCGAACCGGAACGATGCTTCTTCGCCGGGGCGGAAAAAGTCATGCAGGAGCCTCAGCCGGTCAGCACAGGAGATCGCATAAGCCCCGGAATCCAGCCGCCCGAAACTGGCAGACAGGTTGGTATCCACGCGGCGGAAATAGGCGCGGGTCTGCTCGATTTTGCGCAAGCCGATGGACAGCGTGATGTACTTTTCCTGCACCAGATTGTTGCTTTCAGCCGCCTTGTCCAAGATAATCTGGTTGTATTCACCACGGTAATAATCAAGGCCGTCACTACATTCCGGCATGAGCATTGTGCGCTGAAAGTCAACCGGATTCAGGCGGCGGTTGATGATCGTGATTTTTACGGTCGCATCAGTTGGCAGGCTGTTCAGCACCGCACCATACGAACGAAAGATACTGCGCCGGTCATCCAGCGAGGACGCAGCGTAGTTAATGTCCGAAAACCGCCATGTCTTGCTGTATTTTTGCCCAACCTGCCAGATGCCGTCCGTGTAGATGCGGCGGACAGGGATGGACTGTTGGACACTGTGCGGGATACGAAAAGAATCTTTCTCGCTGCGGTTTGCAGCCAACAACGATTTCATCATTCCAATGTGTCCTCCATAATGCTTGCAAAGACTTCCTCATGCAGATTCACGGAATCGAACCGGTGCGGGCCTGCACACAGGATTTCGGATTTGATAAACGCCCAAAGAAACTGTTCTAAGCTCATGCTGTTGTAATGGAAGAACCCGGCGATTGCAACCGGTGCTGCCACCAGCAGGCAGAGCCAGCTTGCAGCTTCTTTGCCAATCACATTACCCAGTCCAAGATAGATGCCAGCCGCCAGAGCAACAGCCAACACCGCACAAATAAACTGCCGCGCAGACAGACCGAAGAAGATCGTTTCCCGGTGTGCGCGGATTTCTTTTGGAATTTTGACTTCGATATGGATTACCTTCTTTCTTATGAAATGGATATGGAAAAGCGCGCTGCCCGCGATGGGCAACGCGCTTTTTCCATACGCTGATGATATTAGATTTCCAACTGTCTTAAAATTTCCTCGACGCTCCGGCGACCATAGATCAGCCGGAGAATATAGATGATGTGCTGCTCCGCGTCCGGAAGATAGTACATCAAATAGTTTCCAATCACCTTTTTCCGAACCGCCGTATCGGGAAGAAACTCATTGTTGACCAGAGAACCGCTCAACGGGAACAGCAGCGTTTCCTCAATCACATCCTGCAATTTGCCTACAAAGTCGGATGCTGCTTTTGCATTTGCCAGCTCCAGCGAAAGATAGGAAACAATACCGTCCAAATCGGCTTCGGCCTTTTGCGTCAGCAGATACGTATATTCAGATGCCATATCTGCTCCTGATATTCTGGATTGCTGCTTTTCCATCAACGACCTTCCCGGCCTTCACATCGGCCAGACCATCCAGCACCGCCTTTGCTTCGTACATCTTCTGCATGGTGCGCTCATAATACTCAATGTCCATCACGACGAGCCGGCCGTAGCCATTCTTCGTGACATAGACCGGGCCGTTTTCCTCTGCGCAGCGGCGCTCGACCTCAACGGTGTTTTTCAAGTCACGCATTGGGATGATACTCATAGCATCAGCTCCTTTCTGTGGCTATATTATACCCCATATTAAGCCACAGGTCAAGATTCAGACATTATAGCTCGATGGAAAAATATTTTCAATAAAAATGTTGAAAATTTGACAAGAAAATGCGGATATGAGATAATATTTATGGATAAAAACTTGACAAAAGGAGAGATATTATGGCTTCTGCATTACCTCTGTTCCGTACTATCGGACACCAACTCTTAATCGTTGCGCTTGTGATTCTCAGTTTGCCTATCGTCATCCGCATCCTCTGGAAACTGCGGCTTTTGCCGCTCGGCTGCTATTTCGTGGCAGCGAAGTTATTCTGGCCGCGCTGGGCAGCGGCACATCGGACGGTCTGTATTTTGATCTTTGCAGGATGTGTGCTGTTCTTCTTCGTATCTTGGATTGTTCACTTCGTCCGTAAACGGAGGGAGGAACAAATCATGGCGGAGTTTCTTCACCGCTACACAAAGGACTTGCAGCCCGGAGAATCCAGAACGCTGGAATTTCTATGAGCATATTGGAAATTGCGTCCCAAGTCGGGACGCAATTTCTTTATGCGCCAAGCATTTCATGCACCAACCGGCTTGCGCCCTTTACCAGACCGGTCAGCACCAGCATATTGAACATGAGCTGCCCGATGTACTGCCAGACCATTGTGACGGCGGGCAGGCTTTCGCCCAGCGCTGTGCTGCCACCAGAGAGGAACGCCGAATAGATCACGCAGGCCAGCACAATGACCGCGCCCTCCATGCAGACGCCGACATAGCTCCGGAGAAATGTCTGCCCCGTGCGGGCCGTTGCTTCGCCTGCGAACGATGCCAGCGGCAGCGGTGCAATCGCTGTGTAGATGAAGATTCTGAAAAAGCGGCCATAGACGGTCAGGATTAGCACAAAGGACAGAACCGTAATGAGCAGACTGCCGAGCAGCGAGACAAGCCAGAGCGGAATGGATTCCAGAAAGCTGACATCCTCAATGGCTTCCACAATTTTGTCCGGCAGAGTTGCTGTTGTAGAGATTGATGCACCGATGCCGCCCATGACCGTGCTGACTACGCCGCCGCAGATTTTATAGATGGCGGTAATCAGCTCCAAGGACAAACCAACCGCGACCTTGGCAAGCAGAAAGCGGATAAAGTGCCGCAAGGCAAATTCCGGCCGCTGCAACTCCCGAAAGCTCGCCGCCGAGCGGAACACGCCCATTGCAAAAAATAACACCAGCAGGCCATATCCGAACCCTACCAGTGCGTTATGGATGCCGACGATAACTGTCCAGATTTCGCCACCGCGAAAACTTTCCGGTGTCTGTGAAACAAGCGACCAGATTTCAGCCAAATGGTCATTCCAGTTGGAAAGCGCGTTTTCAAGGGTCGATACGACCCAGTTATCACTCACATATCATCACCTCCGAAATGTAGTGACTGCGTATTGACAATTTCACGCAAAAGGATATACTAAAAGAAAAGGGGGTATGATTATGAATCAGGCATACAATGTTTCATCTGCGCCGAAAACAACGACGTTTCAGATGCGCATGAATCCTGAAATCAAGCAGCGCGCCGAGCAGCTTTACGCCAGTTATGGTCTGAACCTGACGGATGCTATCAACATCTTCATCCAGCAGTCACTCAATGTGGAGGGCCTGCCGTTCCTGCTTTCGCCGGAGAACGAGGAATATATGAAAAATAAGGCGCTCAAGCGCCTGATGGCGGAGCTGGACGCGGGCTGGAAAAGCGCGGAACAGGGCAGATGGGTCAGCGAGGAGGAAGCTATGCGCCGGCTGGAGTTGGACGCATGAAGCTGAGATTTACGCCGCGCGCCATGAACGACCTGACGGCAATTCGTCGCTTCATTCGGGACGAATACGGAAACCCGAAAGCAGCCAAACGCATCACGGACAGTATTTTTGCCCAGTGCGTAAGCCTCAAGCAGTTTCCCCAGTCCGGCACGGCGCTCAGCGCCCGTTTTGAAATCGACACGGATGTGCGCTATCTGGTCTGCGAGGGATATATGATCTTCTATCGCATCGAGGGCGAGTTCGTGTCTGTCGGCGCTGTGATCCACGGGAAAACAGACTATCTGGATGTCCTTTTCCGGAAAGAACGATAAACAGAATTTCTGCATAGAAAAACCAGCCTCTTATGAAAAGAGCCTGGTTTTTATGCGTGATGCAGTTAATACAAAAGCTGAGGGTAATCTGTTTTGCCGTTCACGATGCGGTAGATATAGACCGTCTTTTCGCTGTCAATGACCTTGTAGACACATACATAGTCACGGCAAATGACCTTACGGAACTCTCGTTCTGCCAGCACCATATCCGGATGCAGCGCACCGGAATACGGGAATGTCCGCAGCAGGTCTACGGTGTGCAGAATTTCATCGATGAATTTCTCCGCCGAATCCGCACCGGCCAGACCGAGATAGAGCTGTGCGATTCCCTCCAGATCACGCATAGCAGCGCGCAGATATTTAATCTGATACTCTTGCTGCATCAAAAATCTCCTTCATCCTGCCGCGCACCTGTTCCGGAGAATATGTCGGTGCACCACTCAGGCGATCCAGTTCCGCTTCCAGAACGCTTGCCCGGTGTGCCAACATTTTTTCCCGCTGCTCATAGGCTTCAATACTCTGAATGACCAGATCGGCTTCGCCCTTATTCGTAATATAGATCGGTTCGCCGGACACCTTTGCAAGCTGCGAGATTTGCAGATATTCATTGCGCAATGCCGTAGATGCTCTGATTTGCATGGAACCACCTCCTGTATTTTCTATCCATAGTATATCAGGAATATGATATGTTTGCAAGCTGAATCTCATTCCTTTCGTTTTCAAAATGCGTCTCACGGTGAGACGCATTCCTGCGTGTCCTGTTTTACCTTGCGTCGTGCTGCCGTGTCCGCTGCTTCGGAATCCGAAAACCATAGACGGCGGCAATGCTGTCTCCAAGCCGCTGTGTGACCCTTGTAATGTCTGTGCGCGTTGCTCTCCTGCAATAAATTTTGTTTTGCAGATTTTCAATCTGTGCATCGGAAACTCCGCGTTTGAACACACGATAGAGATAGTGATTCGTGCCGTCGTGGTGAATAGCGTCTGCACGCAGATCGCCGTTCTTATCTACATACCATTCCGTCATATCCGTGTCCGAATACAGACAATCACGGATGTTCCCAGATTTAATCATCTTATATCCCTGCGCCCGACCATTCCAGAACCCAAGATCACCAATAACAAGGATCGGCTGTGAAAACTGAATGTCCAGATTCCGCCACTCATCGTTCAGAAAGTCTGCGTTCAGCTCGTGCATCTTTTCATAGAGCTTATCTTCGGGCAGCTCCGGGTAGTTTTCTGTGAGAAAATCGCGCCAGTCCTCCAGGTCAAGGTGCATATCACTCCAGATCACATGACGCTCGACTGCGTTTTTCGCCTGCTTCATCGCTTACACCACACCGATAGCCGTCAGAATTTCCTTTGCAAAGGCAATCAGCAAACCGCCGAACAGACACAAAACGCCCTGCGTTCTCTGCGTCGCGTCGTGCGACTGCACAGACATACCGAGCTGCACAACGCCCCAGCCGAGGATGATAATGCCAATGGCCTTGATGCAGGAGAAGATAAAATCAGAAAGATTGTTCACGATGGTCAGCGGGTCACTGTCAGCAGCGAACGCCGAGGTCGTAAACAGTGCCGTTGTCAGCACAAGGCTTGTCCAGACGGCCATAATGCGGCGCTCCTTACGTCGCGAGGTTAATTCATGTTTCATGTAAATTCCTCCAAAATTTCAATATCGTCAATGTTTTCAATGGGGAATGAGAGATCGTCCGCTGCAAATGCGCGCAGCGGCGTGTGAAGATACGGCGGTGCGCCGCCGTCCTCCGTGCGGCGGATGTTCGGGTGCTTCAGAATGTCGTACTTCCCGTCAATGACCGGCTTTTCACCGCGGATCAGAACGATTGCGTTTTTGTTATCCAAGCGCCGCACCTCGTCCGGCGTCATAAGCTCGCGCCCGGTCTGTCGGAAATTCTGCGAGAAAGAACCGTTCCGGCCTTTGCTCTGGATTGACGTTTTCGTATCGATTGTTTCTTTTCCAAGCAGCTCCGAAATATATTTGTGCGTCGATTGTTCGTTGCCGCCTAAGTACACAAAGCTGTCCGCGTTGCCGATGATTCCCTCCCAATCGTCCTTGAACAGCGCCTTGAGCTGCGAAATATTTTGCAGAATGATGGTTGACATAATATTTCGAGAGCGCATAGTCGCCTGCAATCGGGCATAGCCATCCGGCAAGGCCACGTTCGCAAATTCATCGAACATCAGCCGCACGGGAACAGGCAGCGCCCCTTGATGGATTTTGTCTGCCTGATAGTAAAGCTCCTGAAACGCTTGCGTGTAGAGCATACCGACAAGGAAATTGAGCGATGCGTCGTTGCTGTCCGGGATGATGCAGAAGATGGCTTGTTTGCGCTCTCCGAGCTTGCCAAGCTCCATATCGTCGCTGGCGGTGATGCGCTGGATTTCCGGTAACGTGAATGATGCCAGGCGAACAGCCGCGCTCACCAAGATCGATTTTGCGGTTTTGCCAGAGACGAAAAGTCAAGGACTTTTTCATCAAATTCACAAAGAAGTCACATTTTGCGGACTTCCTCACGGAGCAGACGCTTGATTTTGTCCTCCATCGTCTCTTTTGCGGTCTGGCTGAAATGGACACGGACGATATAGGTTGTCTTGCCGATCTGCTTTCTGACAGTCGGGCAAGTGGCGGTGTTGGTTGCGGTATTGTTCATTCAAAATCCTCCTGTAAATGAAAAATGCCCGGTGACTGTTCATCATCGGGCGGTGTCGGTATGATGGAACAAGGCAAGGCGGCAACATTAAGGTATCTATAAAAACCTTGCCGTCTTTGCCACGCTTGCCGTGTTCCTGTTGTCAGTTTCGGAGATAGCAGACCCATGCTGTGCCGTCTTTCTCGGTCACAAGTCTGTCCCCGATACGGCTCTTTGCCGTTCTCATGGTGCGTGAAGAAATCCCACGCTCATTGACTGCCTTTTCCAACTCTGCGCTCGGCATACGCTTTCCGTCCGCAAGCAGTTCCAGAATGAGCATTTGCGCCTGTGCGGTCTTGCTCTCGGTCTTGGCGGTGTCTGTCCCGGCAAGAAGCTCGTCAGCGGTAATGTCATAAGCCCCTATCCACTCAAAACCTTTCTCATCTCCCAGAGAAAAGGCAAGGGACTGTCCGGGCGGCGCAAGGGAGCTTTTCTCATGGATAAGCACCCTCGTTGTGGGGCTGTCCTTCAGCTTGCCGATAAAGAGCAGACTGCGGACTGCCGCCGTAATGTCGATAGACCCCAATCCCCGGTAGGTGCTTTGCGTTCCTGCGGCTTTGTTCAGGTGTCCAATCAGCACGATAGCGCACCCAGTAGCCTGTGCAATGTCTCCCAGACTGCGGAAGATGGGACGGACTTCATTTGCCCGGTTCATGTCCACATCTGCGCCCAGAAACGCCTGTACCGGGTCAATGATAACAAGCCTTGCGTTGTTCTCACGGATTGCCCTTGCTATGCGCTCATCGGCAAGGGTCAGAGGTGCGTCCCTGTCATCAATGACAAGCACTCGTTCAAGGTCTGCGTCCGCTTCTATCAGTCGGGGCTTGACGGTATCGCCCAGACCGTCCTCGGCAGTTTGATAGATGATATTGAAAGGCTCAAGTGTCTCCATACCGGGCAAAGGCTTTCGATTGGTGCAAGCCGCCGCAAGGCGCATGGCAAAGTAGGTCTTGCCCTCGCCGGGATTGCCCTGGATAATTGTCAGCTTTCCAAATGGGATATAGGGAAACCATAGCCATTCCACGCTCGTCAGCTCCACATCAGCCATACGGAGCATTGGGACAGGCTGGGCGGTGGGCAGCTCTCGCAGCGTGATTGTCTCGGCTATGAATTTGCGG
>ERZ1026772.1781-NODE-1781-length-10530-cov-6.566110_pt1 | contig 10530 bp, 8 predicted proteins | sample MGYA00380124_ERZ1026772 | MGnify/ENA primary metagenome ERZ1026772 (study PRJEB33269, sample SAMEA4719760) | human gut metagenome | biome: human-associated habitat; feature: organic feature; material: feces | place: Cameroon | collected 2013-10 ...
AATATTGTTTGCATTACCCTATTACTTCTGTTCAAAGAAAAAGTAAGCAAAAAGCGGCATATAGCAGGAAATTTTTTCAGAGAGACGGAATATCATATCCCCGTCTCTCTGTTTCTATTTTCGTTATTCATAACACCTCCGCAACCGATCAGTACCCTCACCGCTGCGATGCAAAATCATTTTGAACCGGCTTTTACTTATATCCCGTTAATTTGATCTATGGCATACAATGGCAGGTTAACAAGCCACTCCTGCCTTTTGTAGTCAGCCATAGAGGTACGGACTGAAACCTCAGGTGTAAATTTTTCCTGATAAGTCTTCAGACTTTTAGCTCTAAGATTTATCTCTGCTTTTACTTCAACCGGAACAACTCTCTCACCGGTATCAACAACAAAATCAATTTCACAGGATCCTCTGTCATTTGTATAATAATAAATAACCAGTTCCTCAATTGTTTTTAATTGCTGACAGACATACTGTTCCGTAAGGGCTCCCTTGAATTCAGCAAAAAGATCGTTACCATCAAGTAGTGTACGTTGTCGTAATCCGGCCATGCATCCCAGAAGTCCAACATCCACCAAAAACAGCTTAAACGCCTTCAAATCCTCGTATGCCCGCAAAGGGAGTCCCACACCATTAACACGACTGATTTTATGAACAAGTCCGCAATCACTAAGCCACATAAGTGCAGTTTCATAATCCTTTGCCCGGGCGCCTTCACGGATAAGGCCATAGATAAACTTCTTATTTTCTTTCGCCAGTTGGGAAGGTATGCTGTTCCATAGCATGCGGATTCTTGGTACAATTTCGTTTGGGGCATGCTTGGAAAAATCCTGTTCATAGGCAGCAAGAATTCGCTTTTGAATTTCACGAACCTCATTAAAATCTTTATTCTCTACAAAGCTTTGCACTGCCTCCGGCATACCACCAACAAAATAATAGTGTTTTAAAGCATCAATATATGTCTGTTTAAAGCTGGTAATCATTTGGAAGTCCCGCTGATCAAGCAGTTTGGCGAATTGTTCTTTGCCGGACGCCATTAAAAACTCCTTGAAGGAAAGCGGATAAAGCTTTAAGAAGTCCACCTTGCCGACAGGAAAAGAGGTTCCCTGATGCAAAGCAATCCCGAGCAGGGAGCCTGCGCATACAATATGATACTGTGGCGCATTTTCATTGAAATATTTAAGAGCTGATAATGCTCTGGGAACTTCCTGCACTTCATCAAAAATCAGCAAAGCATTATCAGGATCAATCTTATGTCCTACATACAGTTCCAATCCCATAAGCAGCCGGTCTGTGTCCAGATCAGAAGCAAATAATTCTGCCATCCTCGAGTTGGAATCAAAATTGATATAAACCGTATCTGAGTATGCCTGTCTGCCAAACTCTTTCATCAACCAGGTCTTACCAACCTGACGCGCCCCCTCAATAATTAAAGGTTTACGGTGTTTACTCTGTTTCCATTTTAATAGTTTTTCAATCGCCATTCGGTACATACATATACCTCCGTTACTCTGATAAGTATAGTATGATCGTTAATTTCAAAAAATGCAAGGAACTTTTGCGCTTAAATAGCACTTTTTACAACGAACTTTTGCGATCTTCTTCTCCGTTTTACATCTTCTTCAGATTTTTCTACAAATTATAAAGTATTTCTTCAAAAATTTGAGCCATTTGAGCTTTTGAGCTTTTACTCCTGATTATAAAAGCAGGCGATACTCCGTATAAAAACCGAGTATCGCCTGCTTATAACTATATAACTGCTTTTATCTTTTTAGTGATGGAACAGCCGGATTCCGGTAAATGCCATCACCATATCATACTTGTCACAGCACTCGATCACAAGATCGTCACGAACAGAACCGCCGGGCTGAGCGATGTATTTCACGCCGCTTTTATAGGCTCTCTCAATATTATCTGCGAACGGGAAGAACGCATCAGAACCAATGGTTACATTCCTGTTTCCGTCAAGCCATGTTCTCTTTTCTTCTCTGGTAAATACCGGAGGCTTTACCTTAAAGCGCTTCTGCCATTCGCCCTCACGAAGCACATCTTCATATTCCTCTCCGATATAAACATCGATCGTATTATCACGGTCTGCGCGTCCCAGAGAATCGACAAACTGAAGATCAAGCACCTGAGGTGCCTGACGCAGATACCAGTTATCGGCCTTTTGTCCTGCAAGGCGGGTACAATGTACTCTGGACTGCTGTCCTGCTCCGATACCGATTGCCTGTCCACCCTTAACATAGCACACGGAATTGGACTGTGTATACTTTAAGGTAATCATGGCAATTTTCATATCCATAACCGCTTCCTCCGGAAGCTCTTTATTCTTCGTTACAATGTTCGAGAACAGTTCATCATTAATTGCAAGTTCATTTCTTCCCTGTTCAAAGGTAATGCCATATACCTGCTTGCGTTCGATCTCTGCCGGAACATAGGAAGGATCGATCTGAATGATATTGTAGTTTCCTTTTTTCTTCTGCATCAGAAGCTCCATGGCCTCTTCAGTATATCCCGGTGCAATCACGCCATCTGACACTTCCCGTTTAATAAGGCGTGCCGTATCGGCATCACAGACATCCGACAATGCAATGAAATCACCAAAAGAAGACATTCTGTCTGCGCCACGCGCTCTTGCATAAGCGCATGCCAACGGGGAAAGCTCTCCCAGATCATCGACCCAGTAAATTTTTGCAAGAGTCTCAGTAAGCGGAAGTCCTACGGCTGCTCCTGCCGGAGATACATGCTTGAAAGAAGTTGCTGCCGGAAGTCCGGTTGCCTGCTTTAACTCCTTAACAAGCTGCCAGCCATTAAATGCATCGAGGAAATTGATATATCCCGGCTTGCCATTCAATACTTTAACCGGAAGATCGCTTCCATCTTCCATATAAATTCTGGAAGGCTTCTGGTTCGGGTTGCATCCATACTTTAATTGAATTTCATTCATCTCTACTGTCCTTTCCTATCAGGTTTATCAACTGAAAAAATGTGTCATTGCCTCATTTTTCACAAGCTTGCCATCTGTGTCTATTTCTGATGCTTATTAACAATTCTTGTCTCATATCTGCCGGTTGCAATATCAATATACCTTACAAACAAAGATACCTTATTCTCTTCATTAAGACTGTTCCAGATCAGATCCGTATATTCATCAATATCATCCATTACCTCTACCAGCTTCGGTTCTCCTTCAAAGCTCGGAAGCGGATTGCCATCATGCCTATAAGTGTGGATAAAACGGCCTTCTCCGGCAACCGGATTATTATAATAGAAAGCAAAACGGTTGCAGGCCTCCGGATTTCCATTGTCGCTCTTTAAAATGGACATGGCATAACGATACTTACCGTCCTTCAACTCCATGCTTCCGGAAATTCTGGGGGTATAATTCGGTGCATCCGGCTCGAATTCACGACTGCGCAGAGCCTGTTCAAAGTTTAATCCGTTTCTCATTCCATCATAGATGGTATCCGTCTGATCTCCATTTGTTACGATCGTGTAATCTCCCAGCACGCGGACCGGTGCGTAGATAATCAGGCTCGGATCCTCTAACTTGGACGGATCAAATGCTTCGGTACGAATTCCCTGTTCGTATTCAACGAATACGCGGTTACGGCTGTTGCTGCTTCTTCCCATGATAAAATAAGCAGTTACCGCTTTCTTTCCATCCGGTGAGATTCCGATTACAATTCCTCTTCCCGGATATGCATTCTCCTTAAGTTCCTTGGCCAGTGACAGTTTCTCCATTTCTGCTTCCTCCTTTTAATTCCTTATTTCATTTCTAATTTCCAGACTCAAGCTGCGCCTTCGGCTTGCTTTCGCTAAATGTTCTACATATACCTGCTTCACTAAATTCGAACTGCGTCTTCGACTTGTTCTCATTAAGTGTCCAGGTATCGTTCGCACTAACCTCAACCTGCGCCTTCGGCTTGCTTTCGCTAAGTGCTCTACATAAAAAATCTGGACATACACATGCAATACTGTGTTTGCCCAGACGGTCGGCTCTTCTTTATTAACATGCTCCCTGTAGGTGCCCCTACACAGATCACTCTGCTTCCGTCAGTCGCATGTCCAAGTTCATCATAAGGGATCTTTCTCAAAATTGCAAGCTACACTTTTCAAAATGGACATAATCTATCTGAAGGAAGTGAAAATGTCCAAAGTCAAGTCATTGCATTATGGAAAACGCAAGCTCCTGTGCTGAAAATGGATATAATGGAGCAATTCATAAGAAAATAGTCCAAATTTCATTGTCTACGATGAAGGAAACCGAAAACATGATAGGGAAAATGGACATAAGGAAACGTCAAGAAGCGAAAATGTCCAAAATCTAACTATTGCATTAAAGAGAATGCAAATCCTTGTAATGAAAATGGATATAATGGAACAAATCTTCTAAAAATAGTCCAAAATCAAGTTCTTATATCAAAGAGAATGCAAGCCCCCATCATGAAAATGGGCATAATAAAGCTTCATGGAGTAAAAAAATCCAAAGTCCAGTCATTGCATCATAAACCAGATTACTTGATCACAGCTTAGAAATAGTATGTAATAGGGCAGAAATACCGGATGTATTTCACGGCCGGTACATACACCACTATATCAAAAAATACCGGACAAATGATGATCTGCAACAGCAGAAGTACCGGTAACGCAGATAACATTCCGGTATCCTTTTTCCATATGCACATCGCACATGCAGTAAACAAAATGGATACCGCAATGAGCAGAAGCATCTTCAAAATCTCTGTCGAAATTGCCATTCCAACAAACATCATCGGTGTTGCCGCAGCCAGCATTCCGGCACACTCATAGCTGTGGCGTTTTCCTTTCTCCAATATTGACAGGAAACGCTGATTTTTCTCTTCCTTACAGGATGCTCCTGACAGATAAACCGTCAGAAAAATCATGCAGGAAATCATACCACGAACTATATTTTCTGTATCTATCTGATGATCTGCAATTCCGCTTTGATTTTCACTTTGATTTCTGTTCTGATCCACATTATCTATCCGGTCTACGTCTGCATCTACATCCTCATCCCGTCCTCTTAAATCGGACACTGATCCTCTTACGCCACCTTCCGTTGCACCATCCGCTTCTACATAAATGACTTCCGTATGGAAAATCGCATCACTGTTTAAGTAATATTCATACCGATCTGCCAGCATTGCTGAAATCTCTTCGGAGCTTTGTCCGACAATCGTTTCTTCATTCTGCTGCAAAAGCTTTTCCCCGTAAAGTTCCAGAACAGCTCCATACACTGTCTCCTTTACTGCCAATCCTTTCGTTGTAAAGGGCGTATAGACATAAGTAATGCTGTCTGTAAACGAACCTTCCTCGTATCGCTTTGTAAAATCTTCTGTAAATACAAATCCACATTCCAGCTCTCCTGCTTCTACCGCCTGCTCCAGTTCTTCCGGATCTTCATAAGTGGTAAATTGGTAAACGTCACTCTTTTGCATCAGGCGGTCTGCGATGTTCTGTGCAATACCGGATGTCACGCCTGCAAGTCCGATTCTGCTGTTTTTCGCATCCGGAATGTGAATATTTCCAATCACCAAAAGAAGCAGTACCAGAAACAGTATTTGAAGCCAGCAGATTCTGTGTTTCAACCATAATTTCAGTTGGAGTTTATAATAAACGAATCCCACGGGAGCTATTTTTATGTTTTCGCAAATACCTGTATGGGCATGTATACAAGATCGGATATCATTATGTGACCGCGCACAGACTTCAAGCCCGAAATGGCTACATGGCTGCTCACAGATTTCAGTCTCAGAATAGCCTCGTAACTGTTCACAGACTTCAGTCTTTAGGTGGCTATGTGACTGCATCTGCGTCTTCGGTTCAGCCTGAATCCGGTTCTGATCCTGTACTGAGGCAGGCGTGTGCTTATGCATGAATACGCTCTCTGACATTTCGGATAAAATATGCTCGCTCTTTTCATTCCTCCAGGAAAGAAACCCTCCGGCTGCCATTCCCATAAGCAGGAAAAGTACCGTTCCGGCAACCGATTTTTTCGATATCTCCCCTTCCAGCATTCCTGCTGCATATACATTCCAGTATTTCATCGGCAAGAAATGGCTGATTCCGGCAATCTCTTTTCCCAGATAAGCCTCCGGAATCAGTACACCGGCTCCAATAATTGTAATTACATTTACTGCAAAAACAAATACTGCCGCCTGTGAGCTGCTGCCTGAAAGCTCATACAACACATGAAAATAAATCGCTATTCCAAGACACAAGAGCAACAGGGCATACCACGTTGTCCCCTGATAAAATACGAAATACGTTTTGGTCCAACCGGCAATGCCGATTCCCGCAAAGTAATACAGGAGTCCTGTCACATACAGAAACATCATCATTACCAGAATCTTAACGACGGACTGTCGGATACTTCCCACGCCACGAATTTTCAGTTTATCTTCCACGGATCTGTTCCGCTTTCCATATAAAAATCCAAACTGGATCCCACACATCATAAGCAGAATCACAAGGCCTGCTGCGTAATAATACTCCGCAACCGATAGACTTCCCATGGTCGAGAGCATTCTGGCCGAATATACGCTGTCTCTTTTCAACATCTGATTCGCAAACAGATAGGCGATCGTATCACCGAGTCCTGCCCCCTGTAATTCGATGCCATAATAAGAGGCCGTGTCCAACGCTGCATAAACGCCCGCTTCTGCGGTCTGTAAAAAGGATACTCCTGCAGTCACCAGTTCTTCAAATACCTGTGTGTTCTGTGCAGCATCCTTCGGAAAATAAATCTGTGCAGGCGGATTGATCCCTACCTGCACATCATGATAAAAGCCCTCAGGCAGCACAACTACCGCCTGAAGGGTTCCCTGCTTTAACTGCTCCACAGCCTCCTGTTCATCCAGATAATAAAAATCACAGACCGAACGGACACTGTCCATAGAGGAAATATACTGTGTTGCCAGACGGCTGATACTCTCTCCCTCCGGAATCGCAATGCCAATATTCACCTTCTGAAACACCTGTGCATTCCGCATGATCGTGCTGAATGCCGCTACCAATACCGCCGTCAGAAGCAGACAGACGCAAAAACTTCCTATGGACTTTAACAGTGTCTTCCATGTTCTTTTACATTCCACTATGAAAAAAGCAATCCACGTTTTCATCCGGTTTCCTTTTAGTATCCCAATAATCCATAAAGCATCTGATTCAGATCATCAAATAACTCATCATACTCCGCTTCACCGGCATTTCCAATATCAAAGGTTTCCCCCTTCATTGTATCAATGACCGCACCCTTAGTTACGACAATATCCCCACTTAGGATATAATCCGAATAATCTCCTTCCGGGGCAAGCTGACCTACGACCAGTTTCATCTCTTTACTTCCAAGAGAAAGTGTTCCGTTCATTTCAAAAGCATTTTCCACCTTGAAATCATAGGATCCCGTACTCCGGTTGTATGTCACCTCTGCACAATCCCCTGAAAAATCCATTGTGATGGTTTCCTCATCCCCTGCAAGTTCACCTTCGATCGAACATACGGTAACATCATTCGCAATCACCTCAATATTCTGTGTACGATAGTCTCCACCATGGAAAACCACCTGACAAATCTCACCTGCGGATTCAAGCTCCACACAGGCCAGTTCCTTCTGGTACAAATAAAACCGGAGCGTTGCATCTTCCATGTCCTGAATATCTGCAAAGATCTGTTCCGTATATTCCTCTGCGGACATTCCAAGCGCATGTAACTGATCTGCCATCGTCGTCTCGATATATTCCTGATAAATCTCTCTGAACCGGTTCATATCCTCCTGTGTTATCTGAATGGCATATCCCTTGCACTTCCGGATATTTCCATCCACTTCAAACTGCCCTGCATCTGCTTTTTCCACCTTCAGGGAACGGTACCAATTAACCAGCTTCACGCCAAACTCTGTATTTTTGATATCTTCCGGGGATTCGCTGGAATAGATCATTTCCAATGCATCATCCATCATCTGTAAATCTTCTGCCGAAGCAATTTCCGTCAGATACCCCTGCTTTTCTTCTGTATAATTATAAGTAAACACATGGCTGTCTACCGATGGGATCTGAAGACGAACCTCATCCTCATCAATCTGCAGCTTATATTCGATTTCAGGAATATTAATCCATGCGCTGTTATATGCCATCGTTCCTGCAAGCTGTTTGTCTTTTCCATCTACTCCCAGCTGCGTGTACAATACGATCGAGCCGTCAGAATATTCGCTTTGCATATCAATCTGAATGTTGGAGGTAACCGTATACTCTTTTCCAAATCCATGGATATCCTTCAATGCATCATATAAATATCCACCTTCGGAAAAGGTCTTTGCACATGCTTTTTCCACAGCTGTTCTCGGATTGGAAAGTAACACCGCTGCTAATACAAAAGCAAGAATTCCAATCAATACCAATACTCCAGCAATAATCGAAACGATAATTGCTGTCTTATGTGACTTCTTCGGTTCCTGAGATTGAGGCTGTGGCTGAAGCTGCGGCTGCGATTGGGACTGTGATTCAGGCTGTGGCTGCCGTTGTTCTATATGAATTGGCTGTCCCGTCATCGGATCAAACCTTGGCACAAACTGTTTTCCGGTTTGTTCTGTTGTCTGCCCAATATCTGTCTGGTTTTCTGATATAGATGCAGTTCCTTTTCCGGGCGTTTTCCCTGTGGCTTCCCCTGTAGTTTCCTCTACAATGAGTTCTCCTGTCATTGGATCAAATTTCGGCATTTTTCTTCTCCCTTCACCCTTACTTATCCGGTGTTATGATTTCTTTTCTGATTTCCTCTATGGTCAAATCTTCTCCCATAAGCTCTGTGAGCTTCCCCTGCTTCATAATCAGACAGCGGTCACAGGAAAGAATTTCGTTTTCATCATGTGAAGTCAGCAGCACAATTCCATTCATGCTCCGATACTGCATCAGCCATTGCTGAATGTTATCCTTATAATATAAATCAAGTGCTGTTGTCGGCTCATCCAACAGCAGAATCGGCGGCCACTGTGCCAGTGCGCAGGCAATCGATAAGCGTCGCTTCATTCCTCCCGACAGTTTCCGGACTTCTGTTTTCAGCAGTTCCTCCAGTTCAAAGGAGGAAAGCAGCAATTCCCGGTGCTCGGACTGCCAGACACCCCATAGCTTCAGATTATCCTTCACGGTAAGCTCCTCAATAAGCGGTGGCTCCTGCGGAACATATCCCACATACTTCCGGAAGTATGTGCGCTTCTGCAGCGGATTCTTTCCGAAAAAGGAAATTTCTCCAGCATCAGGCCGGATGGCTCCTGCCAGAATCTGCATCAGTGTCGTCTTACCGCAGCCGTTTTTTCCGGCAAGTGCAAGGCACTGTCCACACTCAGCTTCCAGTGAAATATCATCCAATATGGTTCGTTTTCCATACTTTTTCTTAATATGTGAAACCTTGAGCATACATTTTCCTCTATCCCTCTATCAACCCTGCATGGAAGCCATCATCTGCTCCCGGCGTGTTCTCTGAAGCTTCATATATTCTTCCTCGCAGCGGTCAAATGTCCCATCCTGCATAAACCTCTCATACCACTTTTTCCAGATCTGCTTAAGCTGTTCCTGATAAGGCATCCAGTCCTCCACCATCATCTCCCTGGTGTATTTCTGGGTGCAGCGATGATCCTCACTTGCAATCAGCATCCGTCCCCCCTTGGGACGATCCTCATAAGATAACAGGCATCCTGTATCCGTCAATGCTGCACATTCTCCCATGGCATCGACTCCGATAAAGGTAAAGCACTTATGACGCATCCGCACATAAAACAGACTCCCTCCCGGATACCCAAAGGAATCCAACGCACAATTGCTGTTCATCAGCCAGTTCTCGATTTCTTCAGTATCAGGCTCTTTTTCTGACATAATTTTCTCTGCCTTTGCTTCTTCTATCTTTTTGTGCTGCATCCGCTCTGCTCCGGATATTTCCTTCCATGCCCGGATTCCACGGATCATATCCTCCGGAGAAAGAGAGCATCCCATGGACCTGCAGCAGTTTCCCTTACATTCTTTACAAATTTCCTCTTCCGTTTTTGCCATGTCTGTCACCTCATCTTATTTTAGTTACTGTTCACTCATACCTCGTTCCAGCAACTATTTGCAGGCCCATTTGAAGTTTTGCTTCGCAAAAGGAGCCTGACAGCAAGTGTCTGCCTGCTGTATGAACTATAACACCCTTTTCATCATATCCTGTTACCGGAAACCTTGCAAGTATGTTTACACTGTTACGGTTCAATCGCACCTTGTTCCAGTAATTTACACTTTCGTAACTGTTCAGTACCTTCACAGTTACCATGCAAAATCCATTTAAAATCAGCTTCGCTGATGGGATTTTGCACTATTGAATCATCATATTCGTACGGTCTCAGCAGCATGTGCTTCGACCTGTACTGAATAGTTACGCACTTTCAATAAATGTTATAACAGCAACCGTATTGAATTTGCATTTATAATCCCATCTTTGACAGTTGCGAAAAAATAAAATCGCTACAGCCCTTGTGTT
>ERZ1026772.1783-NODE-1783-length-10527-cov-9.956551_pt1 | contig 10527 bp, 6 predicted proteins | sample MGYA00380124_ERZ1026772 | MGnify/ENA primary metagenome ERZ1026772 (study PRJEB33269, sample SAMEA4719760) | human gut metagenome | biome: human-associated habitat; feature: organic feature; material: feces | place: Cameroon | collected 2013-10 ...
CTGCTTCAACCTCGGCTACAACAAATCGCTTAAGGATGCGGACCGGACATTCGTGATGTCAGTCCCTTCGCAATATAATGAGGGAAAGTTCAATATCTTCATAAACAGACCGTTGGGAGAAGCACTTGTCTCAGGCCCTTCCATGTCTGAAGGCGGAGGCGTTTTCGGCATGTATGCTTATGAAAGCGGTGAAGTCTGCTACACGAGACGGAATGATGTCCCGGTCAAGATGCATCTGGAACGTATGCAGTATTCTGCAGGCGGATTGAGAGCCTTGAATTTCGAGGCCGTGGAGGGCTCACTTGATGAACTTTCCAAGCCTTCAACCATTGCCATATCAGAGTCTTCTGCCAAGAAATATGATCTTAAACTCGGAGACGGCATTTCATGGAGTGACCCGCAGGGCGAAAAAGGTGCAAGAGAGATAGTTTCCATATACAAGGACTTCCCTAAGAACAGCGACCTGGGTACGGTCTATGCCGTTTATGACCTGAATGATTATTGTATCGACAATCGCAGTGAGTGGTCTTTCGATTATTGCGTGAAACTCCAGAATGCTTCCCAGAAGGAAGAATTTGAGAAGGAATCGAAGACTATACTTCTCGATTATTTCAAGAAACTGTATGATGGCGCGGGAGAGACACTCTCTGACGAAGACGTTGATGAAATCAATAATAAATTCAACATCAAGCTGATACCACTGTCTGAACTCTTTTATACGAAGGAACTTGACGGCAAGCCGGGACGCACCGGAAATCTCACCACGGACATGACATTGCTCGCAGTGGCGGTGCTCATCATCCTCATCGCATTGATAAATTTCATCAATTTCTTCTTTGCGCTTGTTCCTGCGAGATTGAGGTCCGTGAATACCTACAAGATTTTCGGAGTATCGCGTACTTCATTGATATTCAACTTTATATTTGAATCGGTAGGTCTTGTCGCCATAGCATTGGCATTGGCCGCGATTATCGTCATACTGCTTCTTCGCACCAGTGTCGCAGGTATTCTTACCTCTTCGGCTGTTTTCGGGGATAATGTACCCGTGCTGGCGATGACGGTCGGCGCTGCTGTCCTGACGGCGGTCCTCGGAAGCATCTATCCTGCATTCTACATCACGTCGTTCCAGCCGGCATTGGTGCTGAAAGGCTCCTTCAGCGGGTCAGTTTCGGGACGCAGGCTCCGCACGGCTCTCATCGGCTTCCAGTTCGTCATATCAATGTCATTGATTATCTGCGCCATGTTCATCAAGATGCAGCATACCTACATGATGAACTACGACATGGGCTTCGACAAGTCCTGCCTCCTCAGCGGTTACATTCCTTATGATGTCTGCTGGTACGGTTCCCAAAACGAGGCTTTCGAGGACAAGCTGCGCAGCAATCCTCAGATTCAGGATATCACGTGGGCAGACGGAAGTATTGTCTCAAGATCCAGAATGGGCTGGGGACGCGAATATAAGGGAAAGAGTATTAATTTCCAATGTTACCCTGTGGCGTACAATTTCCTGAAATTCATGGGGATAGATATCGTGGACGGCAGGGATTTCATGAAATCCGATGAGTCGTCTGAAGATGGAGTGATGATCTTCAACGAGCAGGCGAAGAAAGATTTTGACATTGACTTTGTCACTCCTGCGCCTGGACATAGGGATGGAACGGTGACTGCCGGTATCTGTAAGGACTTTAATTTCAGGCCTTTGCAGTATGGTCGTGGTGATTTCGCCTTCTACATATTCGGTAAAAACAGATGGCGTGACGGACTTCATCAGGTTTATATAAGGACCGCGCCGGGCGCTGATGTCCAGTCAGTCATCAAGTTCGTGCTTGCTACCGTGAAAGAGATGGTGCCTTATGCTGATGACGAGCTGTATAGCTTGGATTTCTTCGACAAGGAGCTCGGGGCCCAGTACAGGCAGGAGAGCAGATTGTCCACGCTTATCAGCATATTTACATTGGTTGCGATCATCATTTCCCTGATGGGAGTCTTCGGCCTGGTGCTTTTCGACACGCAGCACAGAAGCCGCGAAATAGCAGTCAGGAGAGTGATGGGCGGAAGCGTCGGCGATATACTCAAGATGTTCAATGCCAAGTATATACGCATTGTTTTGGCCAGCTTCATAATTGCTGCGCCGCTCAGCTGGTGGGTCATCAGCAGATATTTCGCAGGCTTTGCATACCACGCGCCGGTTTGCTGGTGGGTATTCGCATTGTCCCTGGTGACAGTGCTTGCGATTACAATGCTGATTGTTACGCTCCGAAGCTGGGAAGCAGCGACTTCCAACCCTGTAGATTCGCTTAAAAATGACTGATTTACAAGAGTTTTAAGTCAGTTTACATTAATATATCTTCGCAGCCGCGCGGTGCTGGAAATGGCATTGCGCGGCTTTTTTGTGATTGTAAGCGGAAAAAATGTATTTTTGCATGTGGCTTCCGGAGGGGGGCATTGACGATAAAAGACATTGACAATGAAAAAAGGAAAAATACTGGTTGTTGACGACAACAAAGGCATTCGTGACGCCTTGAAGATACTGCTGGGCGGGTATTTCTCTCAAGTCCAGACACTTCCGTCCCCGGTTTCGCTCATGAGTACGGCCGAGTCAATGATGCCTGACGTGATTCTCCTGGATATGAATTTCAAGACGGACATCAACTCCGGGAACGAGGGCCTGTTCTGGCTTTCAGAACTCAAGAAAAGATGGCCTGAGATGCCTGTGGTACTGTTTACGGCTTACGCGGACATAGCATTGGCCGTCGAAGGAATGAAACGTGGAGCCGCGGATTTCGTCGTCAAGCCTTGGGACAATGCCAAACTGATCGAGACCCTGACGGGAATCCGGGACCGGAAGGTCAATGCAAGGGCAAGTGTCAATGTCAATGGCGGGCCGCAGATGTTCTGGGGTGAAGGACCTGAGATGCAGCAGCTCAGGCATAATGTGGAACGTATAGCTTCTACCGATGCTACTGTGCTCATAACTGGTGAGAACGGAACCGGAAAGGATGTCCTTGCCCATGAAATCCAGAGACTTTCCGGACGTGCCGACAAGGCAATGGTCTGCGTGGATGCCGGTGCGATTACCGAGACCCTTTTCGAAAGTGAACTCTTCGGCCATGTTAAGGGAGCGTTTACCGATGCCAAATCTGACCATCCCGGGAAATTCGAGCAGGCCGACGGCGGAACCCTTTTCCTCGACGAGATTGCCAATATACCTGTGCAGTCCCAGGCCAAGTTGCTCCGCGCGATTCAGAGCCGCAGTGTCACGAGAGTCGGCGACACCAAGTCCATCCCGGTGGATATCAGGCTTATATGTGCTACCAATGCGGATATTCCGTCAATGATACGGGACGGCCTTTTCCGTGAGGATTTGTATTACAGGCTGAATACCATCAGCGTGGAACTTCCTCCCCTTAGGCGCAGAAAGGAGATAATTGTCCCGTTGGCAATGCAGTTCCTTTCCGAATTTGCCGGAAAATATGGCCGCGAAGCAGTGTCAATGTCCCCGATGGCGAAGGTGGAACTGGAGTCCTATGCGTGGCCTGGAAACATAAGGGAACTGCGCAATTGCATTGAAAAAGCTGTCATTCTTTCCGAAGGAAAGGTCATCAGCGGGTTCGGTCTCGACCTGTCCGCGTCCGCGGGAGGGACGGAGATCAATGCCGGTGACACGATGGAAAATATGGAGGAGAAGACAATCCGTGCTGCCATGGCCCGTTATGACGGGAATATTTCGATGGTGGCCAAGTCTCTGGATATCAGCCGTCCTACACTTTACGCGAAACTTAAGAAATACGGAATATGATGGAGTCTGTCACAATAGGGGAGTTGGGCGCAGCTTGGATTGTGCTCGGCGGAGCTGTCGTTGCAGCATTGACCTACATTGTGACGAGGGCGATGGTTCGCAGGAAAATCATCGGCAAGATTGACTTCATGTCTGATGCGCTGGACAGCGGGGAGTCGGCGTTCCGGTATTCCGAAGACCATTGGTCGGACAGGAGGCTGAACAAGTCGTTGAACCGGTTGCGCTCCATTTTCGAGGCTGAAAAGTCCGACATACGTGAGAGGGAGCGTTATTTCGGAATCATGTTGGACCATGTGCAGAGCGGAGTAATCGTTATAGACGGAGACAAAATCGACTATTCCAACGTAATTGCGCGAGGATTCCTTGGCATGTCCGACATCTCTTCGCTCAGGCAGATAGAGAGGATTTCTCCGGAGCTGGCCAATGCCTTCCGCAGTGCTTCAGAGGTGGAATCGAAGGCGTCGCTTGTTTCTGAACGTGGAATGGTTCAGTTTTCCATAAGTGCCTGTACGGCAAGGCTTCATGGTAAGGATGTCAGCATCGTGACCTTCAATGACATCACTCGCGAGATGGAAAACAATGAGTCGGAGTCGTGGACGAGGCTCATCTGTGTTCTTACCCACGAAATCATGAATACTGTAACGCCTATCGCGTCGCTCAGTTCGGCGTTGTCGCAGAATCTGGATGCCTACGATACCGAAGATGTCCGCTCGGCCTTGGGTACAATCTCCTCGTCATCCGAGGGCCTTATCAGTTTCGTGCAGTCCTACCGCTCGCTGACGCATATTGCCGCTCCAGTCCGCAAAGCCTTCTATCTCAGGGATTTGGTCAATGATTCTGTGACTATTGCTCAGGCGAATTGGCCTTCGGCCCGTGTTTCTTATCATGAACTTTCTGAGGATATTATTCTGTATGCTGATTATGGCCAGATTTCTCAGGTGATGAATAATCTTATCAAGAATGCCGTCCAGGCCGGGGCTTCCGACATTGACATAACCGCTTCGATAGACAAAAGGGAGCGTACTGTCATCAATGTTGCCAATAACGGGGAGCCGATCAGCGAAACCGGCAGGGAGCAGATATTTGTGCCGTTCTATACGACCAAGGGTGTTTCCGGTACGGGTGTCGGCCTGAGTCTCTGCCGTCAGATTATCCGTCTCAATGGCGGTACCATAAATCTGACTTCTTCCACTCATGAGGCTACGGTGTTTACAATTGTGCTGTAAGTGGGCCTTTGTGTTCCTGATAGTTTGCAACTTGGTTGCGTGTTCGTTTGCATAACTTTGCGGCGTTTTCAAAATTGAAGTTATGAAACGGAAAATCACTCTCATTTCTGTGACGGCGGTCCTGCTCGTCTGTGCCGTCTGTATCGAGAAGTTTTGTCAACTTCCTGTGTGGCAGTTACTTATCATATATCTTGTGCCATATCTCCTGATTGGTTTCGGAACTCTTAAGGAGGCGGCTGAGGGTATCATTGAAGGTGATTTGTTCAATGAAGATTTCCTGATGTCGATAGCGACCATCGGAGCCTTGTGCATCGGTTTCCTGCCGGGTGCTGAGACGGAATTTCCTGAGGCTGTGTTCGTTATGCTGTTTTTCCAGATAGGGGAGCTGTTCGAGGAGTATGCTGAAGGAAAGAGCAGGGACAGCATTTCACATCTTCTGGCGATAAGGCCTGATGTGGCTAATGTGGAAAGAGACGGACGTGTATCAGAGGTGTCTCCGGAGGATGTGGCAATAGGTGAAATTATTGTCGTGAAACCAGGTGAGAGGGTTCCGATAGATGGTAATGTCATAGAGGGTGAAACTTCGCTGGATACGGCAGCATTGACAGGAGAAAGTCTTCCGCGTGATATTTCGGTGGGCGACAGCATCATGTCCGGCTGCATTAATCTTTCCGGTGTGGTCAGGGTGAAGACTACGAAGGCTTTCGGTGAGAGTACTGTCTCGAAAATCATTGACCTGGTGGAAAGTGCGGATAAGAACAAGTCCAGGAGCGAGTCATTTATTACGAAATTCGCCAGGGTATATACGCCTGTGGTCGTCATTGCAGCATTGATCCTGGCCTTTGTCCCTCCTGTCTTTGCGGAAGCGGGCTTTCTGGATTCTTTTCCGACGTGGTTGCACCGCGCTTTGATATTTCTGGTAGTGTCCTGCCCTTGTGCGCTGGTAATCAGTGTGCCTTTGTCATTTTTCGGTGGTCTTGGTGCCGCGTCAAGGAAGGGAGTGCTGATAAAGGGCAGCAATTATGTGGATGCGTTGGCCCGGCTCGGTGTGGTTGTGTTCGATAAGACAGGGACATTGACCTATGGCAAGTTCGAGGTTGAGGCGGTTCATCCTACGGATTTCGATGAGCGGGAACTGCTTCATCTGGCTGCTCATGTGGAACATTTTTCTACTCATCCGATAGGTGCGGCTTTGCGTAGTGCTTTCCCGGCGGAAGCTGCTGACGGATGCGAAGTTGCGAATGTGGAGGAGATTGCCGGCCGCGGTGTCAGGGCCGAGGTCGCCGGGCGGACTGTCTGTGTGGGCAATTCGAAGATGATGGATGATCTGGGTGTCGAATGGCATGATTGTCATCTTGCAGGCACGATTGTACATGTGGCGGTGGATGGCAAATATGCAGGTCATATCGTCATAAGTGATGTGGTTAAGAATGATAGTGCCGAGGCGATCAGAAGTTTGAAGAAACTGGGTGTGGACAGGACTGTAATGTTGACAGGTGACAGGGAGGCTGTCGGCAAGGAGGTCGCGGAGAAACTCGGTCTGGATGAATACCATGCCGGTCTGCTTCCTGCCGACAAGGTGGCCCAGGTGGAGCGCCTGATTTCGGAAAAGCCTGCCGGAAAGGTACTTGCGTTTGTCGGAGATGGCATCAATGATGCGCCTGTCCTGAAGCGTGCCGATGTAGGTATCGCCATGGGCGGTCTGGGCAGTGATGCTGCCATAGAGGCTGCCGATGTGGTTCTGATGGATGACAAGCCGTCCAAGATTGCGGTTGCCGTCCGGATAGCACGTCGAACGATACGGATTGCCCGCCAGAATGTCTGGTTCGCTATCGGTGTCAAAGTCTCTATCCTGGCCCTGGCTGCAGCAGGCCTGGGAACCATGTGGATGGCCGTTTTTGCTGATGTAGGTGTTACCGTCCTGGCTGTGTTCAATGCCATGCGTGCGCTTAGTGCGAGATAGGCCGTCGGTGACTAATGGCAGCGGGCAGAGGTCCCGGCGGAGACCTTCGCTTGCGCTCATCCCTCCGGCTGCGCCGGCACCTCCCATTTACGAGGTCATGGGTGACCACGGGTCACCGCCAGGACCTCTGCCCGCCTCTCTTTGTCACTGTGATGTCGTTGGAGTTTGTCTCTCGATATCTATGTGGCAGGAGACCTGGGTATATGCTGTCGACGGATGATATTTTTGTAACGAGTTGATAATTAGTACTTTCTGAATTAGCAATCCGCTGACGACCTACCCGCGGGCAGAGGCCGTTATTTTTGTCATAAAAGGTATTTTGTACCGCGAAAACGTTTTAAGTGGGACGAAAGCGCTTTATACGTATGTTTTGTTCCGCTTGAACGTTTTATTTCGTACAAAATTGCAGCACAGCCGTGGTGGTTGCGCGGCATAAGTGTCCGTTGTAAAATATGTTTACAGATTTGTAAAGATTCTTTACAGGGACAGGAAGGACCGAAATATATAAATCATTGAACGATAATCTATTACCTACTCTGGCACGCCACATGTTCATATCTTAGGAAAACGACTAAGATTATGAAATGGATTATCGCTATAATGGTATTGACATCAGTGACGGCCGGAGCCCATGCGCAGGAAAGCGCAATCGGACAGGGATTCACTGATGGTCCGGCACAGGAAATGGCTGTATCGCCGACCAAGACATTGACACTCCGCGAATGTATGGAATACGCGGTCAGCAACTCTACTCAGGTGCGTATCCAGCAGTCCAAAAATGATGACGCGAGACTGGACAGGCGGGACGCAATACTCAAGGCATTCACGCCTTCAGTCGATGGAAACTCATACGGCTACTACAGATGGGGACGCTCAATCGACCCTGAAACAAATACTTACGTCACCACTACATCATTGAACCAGGGCTTTTCAGTCTCTGCCGGCATCAGCCTCTTCGACGGATTCTCCGCAATCAATAACCTGAAAATCACCAAGACGGCAGTTGCGATGGGCCACTCGCAGGAGCAGCAGGAAAGAGACAAAGTCTGTCTTGCCACAATCGAGGCTTATTTCAATGTCATTTATTACACAAAATTGGCAGAAATCCTCACGGAGCAGACAGAAAACGCCAGAAACGCAGTCAAATTGGCGGAACGTCAGGAAGAACTCGGCTCGAAAGGTTATGCTGACGTGGTCCAGATGAAAGCCGACCTGGCAGACAGGGAATACGAACTAACGACAGCCATAAATAACAGGGACAACGCCCTGATAACATTGGAGGACGTGATGTATTGGCCTGTAGATGAAAAACTTACTATAGACTCGGACCTGTCGTCACTCCAATTCGAATCCGGCAACTCTTCTGCCGAAGACGTGATAAATACTGCGGTCGCGTCAATGCCGTCCGTGCTGATAGCCAAAGGCACGATGGACAATGCCCTCCGCAGCCTCAGGACAGCCAAATGGCAGTTCCTCCCTTCACTCGGACTCTATGGAGGCTGGTCCACAAGTTATTATACATACCCTGGACAGGTAGGATACAAAGCCACCCCTTATTGGCATCAGTTCAAGAACAACGGAGGTGAATACGTGCAGTTGTCATTGAATATTCCGATTTACGACAGGCTTCAGAAATATACTACCCTTTCCAAAAGGAAAAACGCATATCAGAGGGCCAGCTTGGAATATGACAAATCCCTTCGCGACGTCGAATCGGAAGTCCGCAGGGCGATTCAGGACAGGGATGGAGCCGAGTCCGCATTGCTTCAGGCGGAAAGACGTGCGGACGTGTATGACGAGGCATACAAACTCAACGCCCGAAAATTCGAACAGGGGCTGATATCATCGATAGAATATAATACGGCTTCGACCAACTACTTGAAAGCCAAAGCGGAAAAGCTCAATGCCGAACTGCAGTACCAGCTCAAGCGCCGTGTCGTCGAGTACTATAACGGAGTATCATATTTGGAACAGTAAAAAACTTTCATCATGGATAAGATAATAGAAAAGAAAACAGGATTGGCTGCCGCATTTACAAAGAAAGCTATAAAATATTGGGCAGGAGCGGCATTGGTAGTCGTCCTTATTTTATTGATAATCACTGGGAAAAGTTCTGCAGTGCGAGTTGACGGCAGTTCCATCATCACTGGAACCGCAAAGAGAGGCGAGTTCAATGACTATATCCGCGTCAGCGGTCAGGTCCAGCCGATGACCACAGTCCAGATCAGCCCGACAGAAGGAGGCAATGTCCAGAGAATCATAGCCGAGGAAGGAAGTAAGGTCAATGCCGGTGATGTCATTGTTGAACTGTCCAATGAAAGTCTTGATATGCAGATACTTAACTCTGAAGCGGAACTTGCTGAGAAGGAAAATATCCTGCGCAATACCATGATTTCGATGGAACAGCAGAAACTCTCGGTAAGACAGGACAAGCTTACACTTCAGATAGAAGTGCGCAGAGCCAAGAGGGCGTATGAACAGAACAAAGCTCTCTATGAAGAAAAACTCATTGCCAAGGAAGAATATCTGAAAGCATCCGAAGACTACGACCTGGCGAAAGACAAGCTTGAACTTGTCATTGACCGTGAGCGTGGGGACAGTCTCTACCGCAGCACTCAGATTGCGCAGATGCATGAGAGTCTGGAGAATATGCGTATCAATATGAGCATGATCCGCAGACGCAAGGAAAATCTGTCAGTAAAGGCGCCTATCAGCGGAGAACTCGGACTTCTCGACGTGGAACTCGGACAGTCGGTGGCAGCAGGTTCCAAAATCGGCCAGATAAACAACCTTGATTCGTATAAGATTGAAGCTCAGATAGATGAGCATTACATTGATAGAATTGTGCCTGGTCTCGAGGCGACCTTCGAGCGTCAGAATGAGAAATACTCAGCAGTCATCCGCAAGGTTTATCCTGAGGTTCGTGACGGTAAGTTCAAGGCGGATTTTCGCTTCGAAGGACAGCAGCCGGAAAATATCCGTGCGGGACAGACATATTATATGAATGTGCAGCTCGGCCAGCCCGAAGAGGCCGTTATCATCCCGCGCGGCTCCTTCTACCAGGCAACTGGCGGCAAGTGGGTGTATGTTGTCAATGCCGATGGAACGAAAGCGACGAAACGTAGTGTCCGCATAGGCCGCCAAAACCCTCAGTATTACGAAGTTATAGAAGGTCTGGAGCCGGGCGAGAAGATCATCATATCCTCTTACGACAGTTGCGGTGACAAGGATGAACTTATCATAAAGTAATTATCAAAACGTGCAATTCGGCCATGAGCACATATCTGAAATTCCTCTCGAAAAATAAACTCTATGCCGTAATCGAGGCATTGGGCCTGTCAGTGGCATTGTCCGCAGATACCTTTTTTTACATATTACTATATGACAAAAGAATTTAGGCAATGAAATATTTCTTGAGATTTCTGAAGAACAATCCGCTCTATGCGGTGATCAATATGGTGGGACTGGCGCTCTCGCTGATGTTCGTGATACTGATCGGGGACTACACCTACCGGCAGTTCAGCATCGACAAATGGCAC
>ERZ1026772.1784-NODE-1784-length-10524-cov-2.556309_pt1 | contig 10524 bp, 8 predicted proteins | sample MGYA00380124_ERZ1026772 | MGnify/ENA primary metagenome ERZ1026772 (study PRJEB33269, sample SAMEA4719760) | human gut metagenome | biome: human-associated habitat; feature: organic feature; material: feces | place: Cameroon | collected 2013-10 ...
ACATTTTTCCATATACCGGCTTTCCCGGCGTCCACATTGTAAACGAAAGTCTGTCCGCCAGACTGCCGCCTGCCTTGATAATGGCAAAGAAAATCCCCTCCGCGTATCTACAGATGCTTATAACCGTTATTTCCAAATCCGTTAAAGCACTGTCCGCTAAAAAGGCGAAAAGGTGAAAAATTTCTTTCAGAAAAAGACCTGCTATTCCCAGTAACAGAATGACACCCATAAGCGGAATTATCAGAAGATTAAAGAAAATACCGAAAAGAGAGACTTCAGAAAAGAAAAAGAGCTGTACCGGAAGGGTCACTATCCATACAGAAAAAGAACTCAGCAGTCCATTGCCCACTTTTTTCAGGAGCTCATGACAGACCCCCGGAACCTTCTGCGGGTCCAAATGCCGTAATCTCCAAGTCTGTCTTGAGCCCAAAGGACATAATCTCCAACTCTTCCTTGAGTCCAAAAGATGTAATCCCCAAGCCCGCCTTGAGTCCAAAAGACGGTAAAGTGGGAAATGGTACGGATTTATGAGTGCCAGACATTCTTTAAGTGCCGGTTGAAAGACCGATATGGCAAGAATAGCTAAAAAAGATAAAAGAAATGAGGATTGCCCTATATAGAAGGGATTTCCCATTAAGATAATTGCGGCGCTAAGGGAAAGAGCCGTTGGTGTGTCAAGGGTCCGTTTCCAGTATCCGGCAAGCAGTCCCATGGCAAACATAATAAATGCCCGTACTGCTGAAGGAGGATTTCCTACCAGAAAAACATAAGCTGCCATGCAAAGAACACTGATAACCGCTGCCGGTGCCTGCGAAGCAAATATCCTGCGCAGCAGGCGATACAGCCCCAGCCCTAAAAGGCTGATATGGAGACCCGATACGGCAATGACATGAAGGGCGCCTGCCGCTTTGTAAAGGCTCTGGGTTTCTTCCGAAAGAAATGTCCGTTCTCCAAGAAGCATGGCGGCAAGCAGGGCTCCGTTTTCTTCTCCGTAAACTTCCAGAAACGTTTCCGCCAGATGCCTGCGAAGCTGCCACAGGCATTCCTTCCCCCTGCCGATTATATTCGGAGGTCCTGTGTATACAATGGCAGCTTTCTTTACCTGCCCGTATATTTTCCGGGCAGCATAATAGTTTCTTGCATCGAACTGCCCTATGTTGGTTGCCTCCGTGTATAGGGAAAAGCTGCCGGAAATCCGCACCCGGCTCCCTATGGAGGGCAAGCCATCTTGGGATAAAGAAGTTTTTCCCATCCCGCTTTCCACGGCACATAATACATACCCTTTTGCAGGAGGTGTCTCCGACTGTCCACCGCAAATTTGCCACTTTTCTGTTTTTACCAGCAGGTAGGTCCGGACGCCGGTTTTGCTTTGCTTTAAGACTTTACCGGCAACAATTCCCGCAAGTTCCACCTGCCTGTCTGCCGCGTTTTCATATTCGATTGGAAATCGGGATGAGAAAATAAAAGAATACAGAGTTAATAACAGAATGAGAAAGACTTGAAAAAGACACAGCGGCCGCCGGATTTGGGGCGGCGCTGCATGAATTCTGAATACGATAAAATCACCTACTCCGCTGTCGTTACAATATTAAGGTTGCGTTCAAACACGGTACTTAAGCTTACACTCTCGCGGAACATGATGTTGGTTTCGCCGTTTATGGTAATCTGTACCTTGTTGACGTTGTTAAGCTCTACCAGGGAATTGACCACGGAATAAATCGCCACATCCGTGGAAACATTATAAACCTGCGTCAGAAAATTTTCGTCAAAGTTTACATAGCAGATGCCGTCCTTGACGGAAATGCTGACCAGCTTGGCATTGGGGTTGATCGTCGGAAATGCTACATCCGCCACGTCCTCATTGGGACCGGCAAGTAACTGCTCCACCACCAGTTTTTCTATGGAAATGTTGGTGTTGTAGGCAATCGTGCGGCTGGTGGCAATCAGTCCCGTGCCATCCGCATTGGCAAAATAAAGCTTCAGCCGGACTTTTTCGTAAGCATTGATTTCATCACCTGCATTATCGATAAACTGGTCTGCCGAAAGAAGCCCCACCACATTGCCCAGATTGTCATATAACTGCTTGCCGTTCACCGTGATGATAACATATTTGATGCCGTCAATCTGCGTAACCGTCCGCACCAGCGCCGCACGCACCAGGATTTCCGTAGTGGCGGGCATGGCGGTATAGGAGTCGCTGACATCTATCAGCACTCTTCCTTCATCGATTTTGCAGGAAAGCACCTCAAAGCCCATCTGCAGGGGCGCTTTGTAATCCATCTTATCCGGTGTCTGAGCCAGAAGCTCCATCATTTCCGCAAGCTGCTCATCCGGCTTTCTCGCCGAAATTTCCTTTTCATGCGGCTCCAGCCCCGTTACCGATGTATTGATATAGTAAATATCCCTGGCACTGCCGTCCTTTCTTTCCTCCGGACGGTTGCAGCCCGGCAAAAAAAGAACAAAGCTGCACAAAAAAGCAATTACTTTGAAAAGAAAGCTTTTCCGGTGTGCCGGTCTATTCAAAGAAACAGAATTTTTTCCGTTCATCGTTTCGCCTTTCTATGAATTGATATGGGTCAGTGGTATCTTTACCAAAAAGGTGGTTCCTTCACCCTCCAGGCTGGACACCGTAATGGAACCGCGGTGCATCAGTACCGCATTCTTGGTAATGGCAAGGCCTAATCCCGTACCGCCGATTTCCCGGGAATGGGATTTGTCCACACGGTAAAAACGTTCGTAAATTTTTTCCAGTGAATCCTGCGGAATGCCGATACCGGTATCCTTGACCTCAAGAGTAAATACCTGATGGTCGGCATCCAGCGTAATTTTCACGGAGCCATGCTCCTTATTGTACTTAATGGCATTTTCCACCAGATTGGAAATAACCAGGGTCATTTTCACTTCATCCACTTCCGCAACCACAGGGCGGAGGCTGGTTAATTCCACTTCCACATCTTTCTTCCGCGCAATGGGGCGAAGACGTTTGCAGATAAGCTCGGTCAGTTCATTGATGTTTACGGCGGAAACATTCAGATCCACTGCCGTTTTATCCATTTTCACCAGGGATAACAGGTCTGTGATAATCTGGTTTTCGCGGTCAATTTCCGCAGTAATGTCCTGCAAAAATTCCCGGTACATTTCCGCCGGGGCATCCGGCTGGGCAAGCAGGGAATCCGCCAGAACCTTCATGGATGTCAGCGGGGTTTTCAGTTCATGGGACACGTTGGAAACAAATTCCTGCCGGGAATCGTCCAATACCTTCATGCGGCCTAAAAGCTGGTTGAACGCATCCACGATATGAATGGTTTCCGAATAGTCGGGAACCGAAATTTTTTCGTCCGTATATCCCGCTTTTACTTCGTTAATAGCCTGTGTAATATGGGAGAAAGGACGGGTCAGCACATCGGAAAGCACCATGGCAACCGCCAGAATAACTAGAAGCATAATAGCTTCCAAAATCAACGCCTTCCGGTTCAGCACATCCATGGTCGCCATAATATTGTCCGTGGAAATACTGGTCAGCATAACGCCCCTGACCACGATTTCCTCTTTTTCGCCCATGTCGGTCGCATTCGTTACCGTTTCCGTGATGGGTGTCGTCATTTCTATGTAGCCGTGTTTCCTGTCATAATTGGAAATGCTCTGGTTGTCAAAAGAGCGGATAACCTCCTCGGAAATAATGGTTTTGCCCTCACTGATGCCGTAGGTATCCTTTACCGCCTTGAAGTTCCCGCCGATGATAATAACACGGCCGTCGTATAAATTGGAAAGCATGTCCAGCTCCGCACCGATAACTTCGGAAGAATTATCCTGCAGATAATTGTAGTGTATCAGGTGATTGGCTAAGATTTTCAACTGCGTCTGCACGGTATTCGTCCGCAGTTCTATGGCATGCTGCTCATAGTTTTGCATAATTCCATAACGAAGAAGGACTCCAGGCAAACATCCCACAACCAGAATAATCACAAATATTCTGGCCCTGAGGCTCCTGAGTCCCTTTATTCGTTTGCAGCCTTCTACAAATTTGCTGCCCCATTGCTCCATTTTCTTTAACATTCTTTACTCCATTTAAAAAGCGGTTACCTGCCGTCTTATTCCATGTTCATGAAATAGTAGCCCACGCCCCACTTTGTGTGCACAAACTTCGGTTCACCGGGACATTCCTCTATTTTTTCACGCAGTCTCCGGATATGGACATCCACCGTGCGCACGTCGCCCGGGTAGTCGCTGCCCCATACCATCTGCAGAAGCTTTTCACGGCTGTAGACCTTATTGGGATTGCGCATGAGAAGCTCCAGCACTTCAAATTCCTTGGCGGTAAGGCCCACTTCCTTGCGGTTCACATATGCTCTCCTGCCGTCGCAGTCGATTTTTAAGGAGCCGATTTCCAGCACGCTGTCTTCCTTGTTCGGCTTTTTCACCTCGGTGCGGCGGATAATGGCTTTGATGCGCGCTTTTACTTCCAGAATATTAAAAGGCTTGGTAATGTAATCGTCGGCGCCGTATTCCAGTCCCAGAATTTTGTCCATGTCATCGCCCTTTGCCGTAAGCATGATAATGGGAACACTGGAAAATTCACGAATCTGCTGACATACCTCAAAACCGTTCAATTTCGGCAGCATTACATCCAGCAAAATAATGTCGTACTGATTTTTATGCGCCAGCTCCAGCGCTTCCTCTCCGTCGTAGGCGCAGTCCACTTCCATATTGTCCTGCTCCAGACTGAACCGGATTCCTTTCACAATCAGTTTTTCATCATCAACCACCAAAGCCTTTTTACCCATTTCTCTTCCCGCCTTTATTATATTTTTACTTTACACATATTTTATCTTTGATCCTGGCGTACACGCCCTCTTTGATACCGTCCACCAGCATGATGTCTTTGATATCCTTAAATACGCCGCCCGCTTCCCGGTAGGCAATCACCGCTTCCGCTTTGCCCGCTCCGATACCCGGCAGACTCATAAGTGTCTCCTTATCCGCCGTATTGATATTGACAGGCTGACTCTCCGTTTTCCCGGCTGCTGTTTCTCCCGTCCGGTAAAAACTGTTTCCCGTTGTTTCCGATGTCCTGTCCGTTTCGGCAGGAATCACAATCTGCATGCCGTCCTCTATGTCTGCTGCCATGTTGACCGCTTCCGTATCGGCATCCGCCGTAAAACCGCCAGCCAAAAGCAGCACATCACAAATCCGGCTGTCGCAAGTCAGCTCATAAACGCCCGGAGTCTGCACTTCTCCGCAAATATGTACCAGAACGGTATCGCTGTCAGCATTCCGGATTTCCGCGGCGGCATTGGCAGTTTCCCCCGCCGGAGCGCCGCTTTCCGCGGCGGCGTCTTCCTCCGCCAAGGGCAGTTCCCCTTTTAAGGAATAGGTCGTGTTGTTCTGTCCGGCACAGCCCGCTGCAAACAAAATTGTCATGCCAAGTAAGCCTGCTGCCAGATAATATCTTATAAAATGTTTCATGGTCTTCCCTTTCCGGGAATGCCTCTTGACCACTGCTATCATTGTAATGGAGTTGCCTCATTTTTACAAGGGTAATTTACTCCCATTTGAACAAAATAATACCGCCTGCCGCCAGCAGAATGCCTATTACCTTTCTCCAGGAAAAGGGCTGTTTTTCCACCCCGAAAAGTCCGAAAAGCTCTATAAGATATGCTACTAAAATCTGTGCCGTCACAATCATCATGACGGCTTTTGCCGGTCCCATCATATCCATTGCCTTGATGACCGTATACGTAATGCCCGCGCCTAAGATGCCGCCGATTAACATGTACCGCGGCTCCACTTTCAAAAGGGTTCCGAAGGATGTCCGGTCGGAAACCGCCCAGATGGCGATACAGACCAAAAATGCCGTAAACTGCACAAAAGCATTGGCAACCCACATGCCCGTGGTCTTGGTCACCTGCGTATTGAAAACACCCTGCACGCTCATCAGCAAGCCGGAAATCACGGCAATAAGAAATCCAATCATATGCGCCTCCCATGAATGTCTGTTATATTCATTATGCGCACATGACTGGATTTTATTCTTGCATGCCAGTGTATCTTATTTGTATCTTTTTATGTCTTTTCTGCTATTTCACTTATTTTGCCCTTATTTTGCAGGTCTTTTTTACTGCAACTGCGTTGTTATCTTATCGGAGAGCTCCTGCAGGAGTCCTGCTGCGTCTTCCCCTTCCCATACCTTGGAGAAAAGAATTTCAAGCTGAATCCAGAAGTTGCTGGTTTCAATCATCTTGGGCAGGGAACCCGCATTCTTGTACTCTTCCATAAATACCTGCAAATCCTCATTGCCCGCATTTGCCGCTAAATTGGCAGAAACCTTGCCTGTACGCTCATACAGGTTGTCGTAGTATTCGTTTGTTAAAAAGGCCGCAAATTCATTGGCAAGCTCTCTGTGCTCGGAGTAGCCGTTTACCACCACGCAGTTGGTAACGGAAAGGGATTTTGCCTGCAGCTCCGCACTGGGACCCGGCAGCATGGCAATTCCGTATTCATACGGGAATGTGCCCTCCTCTTCTGCCTGTTTTAACTTTGTCAGCACATCCGTTGTGACGATGGTAAACACGATTTTACCGTCGATAAAGTCCTGTACCACGGAGTCATAGGAAACGGAGTCCGACTCGATATAAAAGAACTGGTTTAAGTTCTGGTAAACCTCCAGGCACTGCTTTACCGCCTCATTGTTGATGTCAACAGCCGTTTCGTCATCACCGCATTCACCGCCGACCACCATGTAATTGCCTACGAAAAAGTAATTGTAAAAAATATCGGAAACATCCCAGCGGAGCACCGCTTCTACATTTTCGGGTGCATCATAGTTGTCCGCAAACGCAAGCATTTCATCCATGTTGGCAGGAATGCCTGCCTCAAGCTGCTCCGGTGTCACGGTCAGGGTTTCCTCCGTGGCTTCCATTTCCCCGGTGTCCCCTTCTTCTCCGGACGCATCCGCATTGTCCGCTGTGGAAGCATCTGCTGCATCCTCACCGGTATCCTCCGTGGCTTCTTCCCCATCGGCTTCCGCTGCTTTCTGAAGCTGCTCTGCCGTCCAGGCTTCCAGGTAAGTCTTATTGTAAAGGAGTGCGCTTGTTTGATAATAATACGGGTACGCAACCAACTTGTCCTTGTAAGTCACTGCGGAAAGCGCAGTCTCCGGAAAATGGTCCTCGTTACAGATACCCGCTTCATCCGTAATACGGGATGCCAGACCGGAAAGATAAGCCTTTTCCAATGAGTCATTGCTTAAAATAAAGGCATCGGGAATTTGTGTGGAATGCAGGGATGCCTGATTTAATGCCTCTAAATACTCACTGTCCGAAGTCAGTACGGGAATCACACGCACGTCCTTTTCTGCGCCGAACGCTACTGCCGCACTGGCAATAAAATCCGTCAGCGCCTCATCGGAGTACCAGAAGTAAATCGTCTCTTTATCCCTGAAAAGTGAGGAAATTTCCTCTTCTTTTCCCACGTATTCGTTTTCATTGCCCAAATATAACATACCTGCCATCACGCAGACAATTAAAAGTACTGCCAGCAGTCTCTTTCTCATGTATCACCAAGCCTTCCGAACAGGACGTTATGCCGACTCCCCGGAAAGACAGGTGTCGAGAACAGCAATCATATCATCCACGTTCTGTTTTGTTATAATGAGAGGAGGTACCAAACGAATGATGCTCTGACCCGCATTGATTAACATAAGTCCTTTTTCCAGGGCGCTGTTAATATAAGGAGCCACCGGTCTGTCAAATTCCAGTCCCTGCATCAGTCCCGCACCGCGCCTGTCAATAATAAAGTCGTATTTTTCCTTCAGCTCGTCCAGACGTTTCTCCAGATAAGGCGCTACTTCTCTCACATTTTCTATTATATGGTTCGTTTCAAATAAATCAAGCACTTTGTTTACCGCTGCGCACACAAGCGGATTGCCGCCGTAGGTGGTTCCGTGGTCGCCGGCAACAAGGGAATGTGCCCCCACTTTTTCATTTAAGAGGAAGGCTCCCACCGGCACGCCGCAGCCCAGCGCCTTGGCAGTGGTCATGATATCCGGCTTTACGCCGTATTTCTGCCAGGCAAACATATAACCGGTTCTGCCCATGCCACACTGGATTTCGTCTAAAATAAGCAGAATATCCTTTTCGTCGCAGATTTTTCGGATTTCCCGTAAGAAAGCCTCGTCCGCCGGATGAATGCCGCCTTCGCCCTGTACCGTTTCCATAATAATGGCGCAGGTTTTTTCGTTAATCAGCGCTTTTACACTGTCAATGTCGTTCATGGTGGCAAAACGGATGTTGCCGATGCCCGGCTCAAAGGCCTCTCTGTAATGCGGGTTGCCCGTTACGGAAAGCGCTCCCATGGTTCTGCCGTGGAAGGAATGCTCCATGGCAATGATTTCGTGGTCGGTGGTACCGTCTTTTAAGTAGGCATATTTTCTGGCTGCCTTGATGGCGCCTTCAATAGCCTCCGCACCGGAGTTGGTAAAAAATACCCTGTCCATGCCGCTGACAGCTTTTAACTTTTTAGCCGCTTCAATAGCGGGCACATTGTAGTAATAGTTAGAAGTGTGGATGAGCTTGTCAATCTGCTCCTTCAGGGCATTGTTGTAGCTCTCGTTATGATATCCCAATGCAAACACCGCAATACCGGAAACAAAGTCCAGGTATTTTTTTCCGTTATAGTCGTACAGATAAACACCATCGCCCTTGTCCAGTACAATCTGGTAACGGTTGTAGGTGTGAAGCAGTTCGCTTTCCGCCTCGTGGATATATTCCTGCATCGTCAGATTTTCTGCCATAATCTTCGTTCCTTTCCTATTTCATTTTCCAGCCGTAATCTTCGTTCCTGTCCCATTGCATTCTCCGGCTGTTTCCTGCCGTAACCTTCATTTCTTTTCTACTGCATTTTCCATCCGTTTTCCGCCATGTCCCCGTCTTTGACAATCGCCGTTCCGATACCGCCCTGGGTAAAGATTTCCAGAAGCAGGCAGTGGGGAATACGTCCGTCCAGAATATGCACACGGTTGACGCCGTTGCGGATAGCGGAAGTACAGTTTCCGAGCTTCGGCAGCATGCCTCCGCCGATAAGTCCGCTGTTGATCAGCTCTTCTGCCTGGGTCGCACTCAGTCTGGAAATGAAGGAGGACTTATCGTTAATGTCGCGGTACAGGCCTTCGATATCCGTCAGGAACGCCAGCTTTTCCGCACCGACTGCCTTGGCAATGGCGCATGCCGCATCATCCGCATTGATGTTGTAGGTTTTGAAATCGTCATCCAGGCCGATGGGCGCCACGATGGGAAGAAAGTCTTTTTCCAGAAGGTCATACAGGACAGTGGGGTCAACCTGTTTGATGTCTCCCACATAACCGATGTCTTTTCCGTCTGCGTACTTTTTATCCACCTTTAAGAGTCCGCCGTCCTTGCCGCTTAAGCCGACTGCCTTGACGCCAAGCTCTTCCACCATGGTAACCAGGCTTTTGTTTACCTTATTCAGGACCATTTCCGCAATTTCCATGGTTTCTTCATCGGTCACACGCAGACCGTTGATAAACCGGGCTTCCTTGCCGACCTTGCCGACCCAGCGGCTGATTTCCTTGCCGCCGCCGTGTACGATAATGGGCTTGAAACCAACTAACTTTAACAGGGTCACATCCTTGATGACATTTTTCTGCAGTTCTTCGTTGCTCATAGCGCTTCCGCCGTATTTCACAACGATAATCTTACGGTTGAATTTCTGTATGTAAGGAAGGGCTTCAATCAGCACTTCCGCTTTCTGCAAAACTTCTTTCATATCCTTTTCTTCCATTTTTCCAAACCAATCCTTTCTAAACTTTTATGACCGGTAATCGGCATTAATCTTTACATAATCATAGCTCAAATCGCAGCCCCATGCCGTAGCGCTTTCCTCGCCCATGTGCATGTCCACCAGAGCGGTAACTTCCTTGCAGGACAAAATGGCGCTGGCTTCTTCCTCGCTGTAATCGCAGGCAACACCTTTACTGAAAATCGCCATCTTTTTGCCTTCCGCTTCAAAGTACAAATCCACATTTTCCGGGTCAAAGTTAACACCGGAATAGCCAAGGGCACAGAGAATTCTGCCCCAGTTGGCATCATGTCCAAAAATCGCCGCCTTTGTCAGGGAGGAGCAGATAACGGATTTTGCTAAAATACGGGCATTCTGCTTGGTATCCGCATGAATGACCTTCGTTTCAAACAATGCGGTGGCGCCTTCGCCGTCGCCCGCCATCTTCTTTGCCAGCGTGGTGGTTACCGCATGGAGGGCTTCGCAGAATACTTTATAGTCCTCATTTTCTTCTGTAATCACAGGGTTTTCCGCCATACCGTTTGCCAGCACCAGAAGGGTGTCGTTGGTTGAGGTATCGCCGTCCACGGAAATCATGTTAAAGGAGTCTATCACGTCCTTTTTTACCGCCTTTACCAGAAGTTCCTTGCTGATTGCGGCATCCGTGGTAACAAAGCCTAACATGGTGCACATATTGGGATGAATCATACCGGAGCCCTTGCACATACC
>ERZ1026772.1786-NODE-1786-length-10520-cov-6.136359_pt1 | contig 10520 bp, 11 predicted proteins | sample MGYA00380124_ERZ1026772 | MGnify/ENA primary metagenome ERZ1026772 (study PRJEB33269, sample SAMEA4719760) | human gut metagenome | biome: human-associated habitat; feature: organic feature; material: feces | place: Cameroon | collected 2013-10 ...
TAGAGGAGTGTAGAGTTATGACGATTTTAAATCAGTTGAACAGCGCGCCCATGTACCTCATTTGCGGCGGCATCATTGCATTTGTGGCAGTTGTCTGCGTGATTTTCCTCATCAGGGCTTATCGGGCGGGCAAGGCACTGGGAATGGATGAAACGAAAATGAAACGGACCATTATTTCAAGTGCAACCTTTTCGGTACTGCCGAGTATTGGAATCTTACTGGGAGTCATTGCACTTTCCGGAAGCCTGGGAACACCGTGGCCATGGCTTCGTCTTTCCGTGATCGGAGCGCTTCATTATGAGACACAGGTAGCGCAGGCTGCAGCGGAGCAGGTGGGAATGACCACACTTTCTGCATCTGAAATGACAGCAACGTCATTTTCTACGATTGCTCTGTTGATGAGTATCTGTATTATGTGGGGCATGGTATTATCGATTTTCTTAAATAAGAAGTATACACAGAAGCTCACGAAGAATTCTTCTTCCGGCAAGTCGGGATCAGCCGGTTTTGCGGATCTTGCGATGACCGCAATGTTCATTGGACTTGTGAGTACCTACATTGGCCGTTACATTGGAGGCTTTATTTCTGAAAACGGTCTGTTTACCTTTAATGGAGACATCATTCCGCTTGTGGTTATGGTGGTTTCTGCACTGGTAATGGGAATCTTCGTATTCCTGTCCGAAAAGAAAAAGCTTGGCTGGGTGGACAGCTTTTCCATTGCAGGAAGTATGATTGCCGGTATGGCAGCCGCTGTGATTGTCGGGCTGATCTGAGCTTGAATTTTATGATCCTGTGTAACTATTCAGTACAGGTCGAAGCACATGCTGCTGAGACCGTACGAATATGATTCAATAGTGCAAAATCCCATCAGCGAAGCTGATTTTAAATGGATTTTGCATCGTAACTGTGAAGGTACTGAACAGTTACGATCCTGTTTTAAAAATGGAATGCCGGAAAGCTGAAAATAAACATCCATAGAAGCAGACAGGAATAGAGATATATGGCTGCCAAAGCAGATGGTGATAAAAGGAATTGGTAACAGTAGTAGCTGGAAGTAAGCATACTAAAAATAGATATATCAATAAAAGCAGATACATAGAAGTGAATCGTAATTTTAAGGAAGGGACACGAAAATTATGGAAGAAAATAAAACAAGTACGTGGGAAGAATACCGGAAACGCACGCATGTAATCGGAAGAGTAGTAAGTGCCGTGACACTGGTTATGCTGGTAGGGGCACCGTTCCTGATGGGAAAAATTTTAGGAGCTTATCCGGATCTTGGAGCGGTGGCAAGAGCTTTTTTATCGGTAGGGCTGGTATGGCTTGTAAGCAGTGTGGCAGAGTTTTTGATTTATACACCGATGCTGGGATCCGGTGGCGGATACCTTGCATTTATTACAGGAAACTTAATTAATATGAAGATTCCGTGTGCAGTCAATGCACGTGACATGGTGGGGGCGAAGACCGGAACACCGGAAAATGAAATCATTTCTACGATTTCCATTGCAACATCATCCCTTGTTACGATTCTGGTTCTGGCAGCCGGCGTCCTGTTAATGGTTCCGCTGCAGCCGGTTTTACAGAGTGAAGTATTGCAGCCGGCGTTTGAAAACGTGGTTCCGGCGTTATTTGGAGCGATGGCCTATAAATATTACCGTAAGAATATGCATATAGTCGTATTCCCGCTTGTGTTGATGAGTGCGCTGTTTATCCTTGTACCGGGACTGATCGGATCGACCAGCTTTATGATTATTCCGTCCGGCGCAGTTGCTATTCTGGCAGCGTGGATTTCCTTTAAGAAGGGAAAGAAAGATCAGACAGAGTAAGGATATTATTCTGATCAGATTCAGGTTGAGAATTTTGAATAGTTATACTCATTTATTGATAAAGCAGGAAAGGTAACTGCAATAAAAAGAAACGGTTACGAAGAAAGAAGGAAAGAGAATTATGAAATATGTAGGATGGGTTTTACTTGGAATACTTCTGATCATCATTTTATTGTTACTGATTGCAATAATCCGGACACTTCTGATGCCGGACAAAACTTCCGATTATCAGCCGGAAGCAGATGAAAAAGAGGCACTCCGGCTTGCCGAAAAGCTTTCCAGGATGGTACAGTGTGACACGACCTCACATGCCGGAGAGGCGGAAGTAGAGAAATATCTTGGATTTCATAAGGTTTTAGAGGAGCTTTTCCCATTGGTACATAAAGAGCTTCAGAAAACCGAAATAGACGGAAATCTGTTATATTACTGGAAGGGAAAATCGTCCGAAAAGCCGATCCTTCTGATGAGTCATCAGGATGTCGTTCCGGCAGAGGGAGAGTGGATTCATGCTCCTTTTTCCGGAGATATTGCAGATGGTAAGGTATGGGGACGAGGCACGGCGGATACAAAGTGTACGGTAATGGCTTTTCTGGAGGCAGTGGAAGAACTGCTTGCGGAAGGCTTTGTGCCGCCGACGGATGTGTATCTGGCATCCTCCTGTACCGAAGAATGGGCAGGAGACGGAGCACCAAAGCTTGTAAAGGAACTGCAGCGAAGAGGAATCCGGCTGTTCCTTCTGTGTGACGAGGGTGGAGCCATCATTACGGAACCCGTTGGAGGAATTCATGGAAACTTTGCAATGGTGGGTGTCTTTGAGAAGGGCAAAGCCGACGTGAAGTTTACTGCAAGAAGTAATGGAGGACACGCCAGTGCACCGTCTAGGGGAACACCGATTGCACGCCTCTCCGCTTTTGTAACCGAAGTAGAGAAGCATTCACCGTTCCGTAAGAAGATGCTTCCGGAGGTTTCTGCCATGTTTACTTCTCTGGCACCATATGCCTCTTTCGGGTTAAAGCTGGTGCTTGGAAATATGTGGCTGTTTAAGCCGCTCTTAAAAGCGGTACTTCCGAAGATCAGTGCACAGGCAGGAGCTATGCTGCAGACGACAATTGCATTTACCATGCAGTCCGGTTCCGATGCATATAATGTGATTCCGCAGGAAGCAACCCTTGGAGCCAATATGCGTTTTATTCCCCATCAGGGAGAAAAGGAGAGTCTTGAAATTATCAGGAATCTGGCTTCCAAATACGGTTTAGAGACAGAAATTATCCATTCTAATGACTATACAAAGCCCGTAGATATCCATGGTGAGGGGTATCGAATGATGGAACAGGTGATTGCACAGACCTTTCCGGGACTGCCATCCAGCCCTTATGTAATGACCGGGGCTACCGATGCACAGTTCTATAGTCCGGTATGTGACAACTGCATCCGCTTTGCACCTGTGGTTTTCGGACCGGAGCAGATGAAGGGAATGCATGGCCTGAACGAGTGCATTGAATATAACTGTCTGCCCGGCGCCGTTCAGTTCTATAAGAATCTGATCCGCGCGGAGAAGTAATTATTCAATTTATTTGCCGGGGATGAGGAGAATATAAAGTGAAGATTTCAAAAGAAACATGGAAACTGGCATTCGTGAAATCACTGCCAATTATGTGCAGCTACTTTTTTCTGGGTGCAGCCTATGGAATTATGATGGAGGAGACCGGATTCCCGTGGTATGTGGCCCTGTTATTGAGCATGACCGTATATACGGGTGCATTCCAGTTCGTGCTGATTACCTTTTTAAGTACAGGGGCATCCTTACTGACGATTGCGATTACAGCACTGTTGATGAACAGCCGCCAGAGCTTTTACAGTCTGACATTCTTGAATGACTTTAAGCGGATGGGAAAGCGGAAGCTGTATATGATTCATAGTCTCACGGATGAAACCTATGCCGTGAACTGTACGTTGGAGCTTCCCCGGAAGGAAAAGGAAGATACGATGTTCGGTGTTGCGCTTTTAAGCCATTGCTACTGGATGGCAGCAACGGTGGCCGGAGCGGTGCTGGGGCAGTTGATTCCCTTTGAAATGGAAGGAATTGACTTCTGCATGACGGCATTGTTTGTGATTATTTTTATGGATCAGTGGAAAAAGGCATCCAGCCATATACCGGCACTGGCAGGTCTTATCTGTGGAATTGCGTGCCTGCTGATTTTCGGACAGAGCAGCTTTATTCTTCCGGCGTTACTTCTTGTTTCCGGAATTCTGTTCTTTGCGGGGAGAAAGGAGGCAGCAGAATGAGTACACCAATGCTTGCAGCCGCCATTGTGTTATCCGCGGCGATTACGTTCGGACTTCGTGCCCTGCCGTTTCTGATTTTTTCCGGAGAAAGGAAAATGCCGGACTGGCTGCAGAAGCTGGGGGAAATGCTTCCTTCGGCTATTATGGCGGTTCTGATTATTTATTGCCTGAAGGATGTTCCTTCTGATTTTGCCGGAACCGGCATACAAAAGCTGCTTGCAGTACTGGTTGTTGCTGTCAGCTATCATTTTAAACGAAGTACCTTTTTAAGCATTTTTCTTGGAACAGCGGCGTATATGCTGTTGCTGCATTTCATTTAAAATGGATCCGAATTCGAAAAACATAAAACAAAACACGCGAAAAATACAAAACAAAACACTCGAAAAATACAAAATTACATGCTTAAGCCGTTAAAAATATATTAGAAATAAGGCACACAGGTCAATTCCTGTGTGCCTTATCCTGTATTCAAATCCCCTTTATAGATTGAACATACATCTTGAATTATTATTGCCGTTCCGTAACCGTTAATCCAAGCTTGGCTGCAACTCCATAGAAGCCGTACATGGTATCGGTATCATCCAAAATTGGAGTGTAGTCCGTTCCAGCAGGGAAGGTAATCTGCAATTTCTGATTCTTGTACTCAAACTGAATGGTCACAGTGGCATCATTGCGTTCTGCCATTTTCTTCAACAGATAATCGCTGATGGTGTGCAGTCTGCCAAAATCTGTCGTAACTGTACCGTTTTCAGGTACATTGTTCACGAAACCAAACAGATTTTTCACTGATGCCATACTGGCAGGAATTGATTTCTGCTCCTGTACAGCTCCGCATCCGGTACACATATATTCCTCCAGACCATCTGCATTCGGCTGTGGCTCTACTGTCGTTACCCACTGGAAACTACATTGGTGGGAAGGAACAGTTTCCGAACCGGTCTGAGAGGAAGGGGTATCGGAAGGATCCGATGAAGAATTCTTAAACACAAAGGTAAAGTATATAGTCTGTGTTTCGGAATCATTTATACTAGTACATTGCCATTGCATTGTTGTTGTCTCTTTGCTGGGAATTGTTAGTGTAGACACATAATTCTTTGACTGCATAAACATAAGATGTTCATCAGGAAGCTTCTCACCGCCATATTCAATATAAAAATAACACATGGCAGAAGTATATGTGGTACCATTAGCATCTATTTTAATAGTATCCCCTGATGTAAAAGTATCATTCATAAAGTTAGTCTTACCTTCGTTATTGGCTAAATCCGATAATTTTAGTGAATGTTCCTTCGCCTCTACATCCAGCTTCATCCCACCAAAGATCCCAACTACCATGGCAAAAGAGATAACCAACGTTATTAAATCCTGAAACCACTTTGGCTTTGGGCACTGTTTCATTTTCCTGTTTTCATAATTCATGTCTACATCCTCCTATTAAATTAAAGCATCTAAAAGTGTAACCGGTAATTATTCAGAAGCTGATTTATGCTTTGATAGTGGGAATGCTTCTGAATGATTATTCATAATGTAGCACATGGGGAGGTAGAATATAAGTTTACAAACGTTCCAAATGGTGTTTTATCGATTAGATTATAATAAAATGAATAATCAAATTGAAATTTAACTATTGAGGAAATGCGCTTTCTGACCGGACTAATCTTCCGGATCCCAGCTATAATAAAACTGAATCAGACTGATCCGTGATTTGGTAGAAGTCTTTTCATTGAGGGAAGCAACATGGCGATAGAGCATGGTTCGGGAAATGTAGAGCCGGTCAGCCAGTTCCTGCATACCTTTGTCAGAGGTGAGCAGCACCTTTAAAACCTCTTTTTCACGATCTGTCAGAGCAAAGTGATCGCTGAACTGCCGGAAGTGCAGCTCTCGGTCTGAGGTAGAAGAAGGTCTGGAGGGTCCGGGAGAAGCGGGGATGACAGGGGCAGTAGATTTCGTATGACAATCTGAGCTTCCGGAAAAGAGATGTTGCGAATCTTCTGAACTGGCAACGGCTGAACCAGATAAAATATCCATTACGTGTAAAGTAGGATCAGAAGGCGCAACATAGGTATCTGCCTGAATCGTGTAAACAAACAGTGCAATGCCGGTGATTACAAAAATAACAAGCGTTACCGTATAAATAACCGCTGGATTTCCGGAAGAAACCAACATCATGGTAAGCCGGCTGATACACACGGCGCACAGGTTATTGACGGCACGTCCCAGTCCGGCCCAGAGACTTGGAATTCTGGTGTGGTAGGACAAATTCATGAAACTGACTGTGAAATAGACAGCAAAGATTCCGGCGGACAGATAGAAAATGATGCAGGAAATAAGGATACTTCCGTCGACCTGCAGCAGAACTACGCAGATGGTAGAGAAGAGCATGACACAGAACATGAACAGATTCTGATACCTTTCACGGATTTTACTAAACAGGATTCCGGCACAGATTCCGCTAAGTGCAAGCAGCAGGCGGGGAAGACTCCCGAGATTCAGTTCTCCGGATGCATGCAGCAGTGTCATTTCACTGTCGAGGGTGGAAAAGATACAGGTCATCAGTGCAATGATACCGGCAAGGAGAAGTCCGGTACGCAGCGGGTGTAGAGTCAGAATGCGGGTTTTTAAGGGGGCATCCGTTCTGACAGTATGTTTTAAGCGAATCCGGGTCAGCAGAAACAACAGTAAAACCAGTGACAGACTCAGAATCAGTGCACTGATTGCAGTATTGGATACGAAATTATTATTGATAAATTGAAGCAGGATACCAAAGGCATAGCCGAATCCTACGACAGCGGGCAGAAGAGAATCCTGAATCAATAAAAGAGAACACAGGTAATGTATGGAACTGCCAAGAATTCCCAGCAGAAAAAAGAGGACACAGCCTGCAGTCAGAGTCAGTGCATAACCGGGGTGCCGGTTTATAAGGAAATAGCATACAGTACCAACCAGAAAACAGAAAAAGATACCCAAGTATTTCAAACCGGCAGCTTTTTTAACGGCAAGGTATTTAAAAACAGGATAAAAAAGAAAACCCAGAGTGCTGATTCCTAAAATATAGCTCTGAGCGATGACGACACCATGAGAATCTGTATGATAAATAATACTGTTATCAAACAGGTATTCCGATCCGAGAAAAAGAAAATAAAAAAGTGCCAGTAAAATAACGGATCGTATGCGGTTCTTCCAGGGTGCTTCTTTTGCCATGCCGGTTACTCCTTTAGAGGGGATGTTATGGATGCGTCTGTCAGTTTGCAGCCGGAATCCGTTTCACATATTACGTGAAAGTTGATTTCAACCTCATTATATGTGCCGGAAGGAGAAATTACAATCATTTCTGTAAGGCAGGCAATCCCGATATCGGAATTATCGTTACTGTTCATACAGCAGCCGGACACTTGCTGTCAGGCTGCGTAAGAAAAAGCTGAAATTACAATATTTTAAAAGGTATAAATTAGTAGACATTCAAAAATGAACTTTATATAATGAACTAAAGCAGTCGGGGCGGCTGCGGAGGGGATTTGCTGGAAGGAATACATTACTTATGATGAAGGATTTTTCAATGCAAAAGGATGAAGACTTATACAGGCAATACTTAAGCGGGGATGAAACAGGGCTGGACAGCCTGATGCAGAAGTACGGCAATTCCCTGACTTTATATATCAATGGCTATCTGCACGATCTTCATGAGGCAGAAGACCTGATGATTGATGTTTTTTCCTATTTGTTTACGAAAAAGCCATCCATACGGGATGGCGGACTTAAGGCATATATGTATAAGGCGGCACGTCATATGGCGCTGCGGCATAAAAGCAGGCGGAAACACTCCTTCAGAATAGATGATCTGGTTGAGGAACCGGAAGGAAAAATATTAGTGGAGGAGGTCATCCGGACGAAGGAGCGTAACCGGATCCTTCATTTATGTATGAGTGAGTTAAATCAGGCTTACCGGGAGGTTCTGTATCTGGTTTATTTTGAAGATATGAGCTATCGGCAGGCAGCCGAGGTTATGAATAAGAACATTAAGCAGGTTACCAATCTGGTGTACCGGGGAAAGGAGAGCCTGCGGAAGCTGCTGGAACGGGAGGGAATTACAGATGCGGAGTAATGAAGAACGGGTTGCGGAAGTAAAGCGCCGGATAGAGCAGAACAAGAGGCAGGAAGAGCTGCATCGGAGCCGGATTGTTATGGCTGCGGCTGTGGCAGCAAGTCTTCTGGTTATTGCAGGTCTGTCCGCTCTTATGCCGGGGATTGCCGGTCAAATCAGTACGGACAGCTATTCCCACTATGGGATGACGGCAAGCATTTTTCATAACAGCAGTGCCCTTTCCTACATAATCATAGGACTGGTGGCATTCCTTCTTGGTGTGTGCGTTACGATTCTCGGCGTCCGTGTCCATCACTTGAATAAGACACAGCAGAATACCGGGGATAAGGGGGATGAAGAGGATGGAGCTGATTGAAAATGTTTTGCAGTTTCTGGTTACGCTGCTTGGGGTTTGTCTTTCGGGGATTTATTATCGCCGGAGCCGTAAACAGGTATATTTTCTGCTCACCTGTTTTTATGGATGCTTTGCACTGGGCTCTCTTTACTGGACACTTTATCTGATTTTATTTCTGAAAACGCCCCAGGTGTTTTATGTATCAGAGTTTGGATGGATTGCAAGTGTTATTTTTCTTCATATTCTGCAATATGTCCTGTCGGATGAAAAAGAAAGAACTTTTCCGTGCCGGGCGGCATGGCTTTCTGTACTGATCGGGGTTCCGTTGTGTATACTTTATTGCTTTTACGGGGATATCCTGTCGAATCTGTTGTGGTGTGGGATGATGATGGTCATTTCCTATTGCTCCATACGGGGACTTATTTTCGCAAGGAAACAGGTGGGAGAGGCGCATAACATGCAGTACTTTCATATCGGGATTCTTTCATATGTTGCCGCAGAATATGCGTTGTGGACAACGGGATGTTTCTGGCGGAGTGATTCGATCGGGAATCCATATTTCTGGATGGATATTCTGCTGACAATCAGCCTGTTTGGGCTGTTCCCGGCAACGAGAAAGGCGGTGGAATCATGACCTACATAGAAAATGTATTTATCTGTATGGTGTCACCGCTGCTGATTGCAGCGCTTTGTATGGGGAAAAAGCAGCTTCGTTTCTTTCTTTTTTGCATTGCCGGAATGGGAGCGTGTCTGTTTTCTGCTTATATTAATACCTTCTTTGCGGCAATCTATCAGACAGATGCACTGGCGGCTGCCGTGGAAATTGCTCCGGTGACGGAGGAAGTGATGAAGCTTCTTCCACTTCTGTTTTATCTGCTGGTGTTTGAACCGGAACCGGTACGCATTAAACATGCGGCGATTACCATTGCGGTTTCCTTTGCAACATTTGAAAACATCTGTTATTTGACCCAGAATGGAGTAGGTCATTTTTCACTGATTTTCTTCCGGGGATTTGGAACGGGAGCGATGCATGTCGTCTGTGGTGTGATTGTTGGAGCCGGACTTGCATATGCGTGGCAGCGCACATGGCTGAAGGTGGCCGGAACCTGTGGACTATTAGGGGCTGCCATCACGTTTCATGCAATCTATAATCTTCTGATTGCCTATGGCAGCACGGCACAATATATTGCCTACATTTTGCCGGTTTTGCTTATGGCAGTCGGAAAAGCAGTTTTTGGAACAAAAAGGCTGTGATCACGCATTCCGGATTCCAAATTCTGAATTTCAGATTCCGCATTCTAGATTCTGGATTCCGGATTCTGGATTCTGGATTCTGGGAAGGTTACTGTTATTCTGACTTATGAATTTCTCTTGCCGGCCAAATGATAGCTGACCTTTTTATCCGATTCAGTGCAGCTTTTCTCAATCCGGAGACTTCTGACCTTTTCGCAGTCTGAAGGTTTCTGTACTCTACGCAGTTTGGCGATTTCTGAACTCTACGCAGTTTGGAGGCTTCTGAACTCTACGCAATCTGGAGACTTCCGAACGCATCGCAGTCTGGAGACTTCCGAACTCTACGCAATCTGGAGACTTCCGAACTCTACGCAGTTTGGAGACTTTTGAACTCATCGCAGTCTGGAGACTTCCGAACTCTACGCAGTTTGGAGGCTTCTGAACTCATCGCAGGTTGGAGGCTTCTGAACTCATCGCAGTCTGGAGACTCCCGTGCTCTACGCAGTCTGGAGATTTCTGAACTCTACGCAGGTTGGAGACTTTCGTGCTCATCGCAGGTTGAAGACTTTCGTGCTCATCACAGTTTGGAGATTTCCGAACTTTTCGCAGTCTGGAGACTTCTATACTCTTCCATATGGATATAAAAGAGAGAAAAACAAGGGAAAAGTCCAAAATTATCCGGAAGCCAGAGAGAAATACTAGCTGAGCAGGAGAAAATGGACATAAAGCCAAGAAAAAC
>ERZ1026772.1788-NODE-1788-length-10515-cov-4.171511_pt1 | contig 10515 bp, 10 predicted proteins | sample MGYA00380124_ERZ1026772 | MGnify/ENA primary metagenome ERZ1026772 (study PRJEB33269, sample SAMEA4719760) | human gut metagenome | biome: human-associated habitat; feature: organic feature; material: feces | place: Cameroon | collected 2013-10 ...
GTGCCTGCCGCCATTTCAAAAATTTCCGCATTGATTTTTTCGATAATATCAAGCTTTTTGGCATTTGGATTTGTTCGTGGGTTTGAATCGTACAGACCGTCAATATCCGTAAGAATAATGAGTCTGTCTGCGGCAACAAGTCCTGCAACAATTGCCGAAAGCATATCGTTATCACCGAAATTGTTGCCCTCAAGTTCATCAATTGTAACGGTATCGTTTTCGTTGATGACAGGGATAATGTTCATCTTGAGAAGCTCGTCAATTGTGTTGATAACATTCTGCCTTTTCTGCTCTGTTTCAACAGCGTGACGAGTGAGCAGCAGCTGTGCAACGGAGTGGTTGTACTCACCGAAAAGCTTGTCGTACATAAACATAAGCTCACACTGACCGATTGCGGCAAGAGCCTGTTTTTTCTTGGTTTCGGAAGGTCGCTTATCAAGTCCTGCCTTGCCCATTCCTACAGCAATAGCACCCGAAGAAACGAAGATAACCTGTTCTCCGCGGTTCTGCAAATCGGAAAGAACCTTGCAAAGCTGTTCAACTCTTCTGTAATTTATTTTTCCGTTCTCATAAGTCAGCGTTGAAGTGCCGACCTTGATTACGGTACGCTTTTTCTCCATAAAAACACCTGTTTCATTGCAGATTTTCATTTTTGCACTTTTTCATTATGTACAATTAAAATAATTATAGCATAATATGCAGGGTAAATACAACACTTTACATAACAAAACCCCGAAGTTTTGGCACTTCGGGGTTGATTTTGTATTAAATTAGTGAGGGTACCTGTTGATAAGCTCACGGAGATCATACGGAGTTGCCTGATATACAAAATAGTTAAGCCAGTTTGTATAGAGCAAAGTTGCGTTGCTCCTCCAAATCATCGGCGGAGTTTTTGACGCATCGTCATTCGGAAAATAATTGTAGGGAACATTCGGATTGAGTCCCTTGTTTTTATCTCTGAAATATTCCTTGGCAAGGGTGTCACGGTCATACTCTGCGTGACCCGTAACAAACACCTGTCTGCCGTTTCGACTGCAAATTACGCATGAACCTGCAATCTCGGAAACCGCAAGTACTTCAAGCCCTCTGCACCTTTTCAACGCCTCTTCATCAATTCCCGTATGCCTTGAATGAGGAATTGTGAATGTATCGTCAAAGCCTCTCATAAGCTTGTGATGCGGAACAAGCACCTTGTGGGTGTAAATTCCGCTTAATTTTTCGGGCAAAAGGTGCTTTTTTATGCCGTAGTGATAATAAAGACCTGCCTGAGCGCCCCAGCAGATGTGGAATGTTGAACACACATTATGCTTTGACCACTCCATAATTTCACAAAGCTCGCCCCAATAATCGACCTCTTCAAAGTCGAGCTGTTCAACAGGTGCACCCGTGATAATCATTCCGTCAAAGCTTTCGTTCTTCACCTGATTAAATGTCTTGTAAAAAGTTGTCAGGTGATGCGGAGAGGTGTTTTTAGAGGTGTGTGATGCCATCTGCAAAAGCTCGATATCAACCTGCAGAGGACTGTTGCCGAGCAGCCTTAAAAGCTGGGTTTCGGTTTCGATTTTTGTCGGCATCAGATTCAGAATAAGAATTTTCAGCGGACGGATATCCTGCCTGAGAGCGACCTCGTTCGGCATTACAAAAATATTTTCCGATTCCAGCACCTTGATTGCCGGAAGATTACTTTGTACCTTGATTGGCATTTTCTCACCACCTTTTGTTTATCTTAAACTGTCAATCTTCAAAATATTCATGAGGAACAGACTTGTACTCACCTGTGTAATATTTTTTATATTTTTCTGTATTTTCTATTTGCTCAGGCTCAAATTCCGTATCATCAATGGGTTCTTCACTTATTGCATCAGACAAAATTTTTTCAAGATGTTCATACTCCGAATTTTCACCAAAACTGCAAAGCACAAATGAATTTCTCACATAACCTGCACACGATGCCATTAACTCATAATCAAAATAGTAACCGTAATATTCAACAAACAGAGCCAACATCATAACAACTGTGCGTGTGTTTCCCTCACGGAACGGATGTACCTGCCATATGCGTGGAAAAAGGTGTGCTGCTTTCAACACAAATTCATCGTGCGAAAAGGATTCCCACTTTTGTGAATTTATTTCTTTCCATGCTTTTTCCAAATCGCTGTCAACAGTATCCCAATTTGAGTACCAAACACTTTTTCCTGCAAGCAAAGGCTCACGCTTTTTAATGTTAATATCTCTGTACTGTCCTGCCCATTCGTAAACATCACCGAATATGGTTTTGTGTACATAACACATTCCCTTTGGTGAAAAATCCGAAAATCCGCTTGAATACAGTGTTGACATATTTGTACTCGCTATATTTGATTCTATTAAATCAAGCTTTTTCTCGTCTTTAACTCCAAATTTATTTTTCAAAACATTGCAATCATCATACAAATAAATATCATATTTATTCATAACTCAACCTTTTGCAAAAAGAAATAACTTCGGCTTTCATCTGTTCACTCGTTAGCTCACCTTTGGCAAAACGAGCCTGAATAAGTTTTACCTCTTTGGAAACAGGAACACCCTCGATACTGTTTACGGCATTTGCAATTTTTACTGCACGCTTACGCTTTTTCAAATCAACCGACTGCATTCCTGTCACCTCCGAAAATATTATTGACTTTATTTACAAATTAATACTGCTTGCCCCAGAATACCATATGCTTTGCAGGCTTGCCGCAGCATACGCAGACATCTGAGAGATGCTCCTCATTGAACGGGATACATCTGCTCTTTACGCCGCCTGTAACTTCTTTGATTTTTTCTTCACAGGCTGTATCGCCGCACCACATAGCCTTGATAAAGCCGGGCTTGTTCTTGGCTGTGTCAACGAACTCATCAAATGTTGTTGCTGTGAATGTCTTTTCCTGTGTGTTTTTAAGAGCACGGTCATACATATCGTTGTGAATTGTGGTCATAAGGTTTTCAACAAACGGTACAAGCTCATCAATTGAAACAAATTCCTTTTCACGGGTATCACGGCGAACAACTACGCACTGGTTCTTTTCAATATCCTTAGGACCGATTTCAACTCTTACAGGCACACCCTTCATCTCATACTCGGCAAACTTCCAGCCGGGAGCGTGGTCTGAAGAATCAAGTTTTACTCTGAACTTTTCGGCAAGTGCCTTTCTAAGCTCCTCTGCCTTTTCAAGAACACCCTCTTTGTGCTGTGCAACAGGAATGAGTGCAACCTGAATAGGAGAAATCTTCGGCGGAAGAACAAGACCGTCATCATCAGAATGAACCATAATGAGCGCACCAATCATTCTTGTAGAAACACCCCATGATGTCTGATGAGGATAATGAAGCTTGTTGTCCTTGCCTGTGTATGTGATACCAAAGCTCTTTGCAAAGCCGTCGCCGAAGTAGTGTGATGTACCGCCCTGAAGAGCAACACCGTTGTGCATCATCGGCTCGATTGTGTAGGTTTCTTCGGCACCTGCGAACTTTTCTTTTTCTGTCTTTCTGCCGATTACTGCCGGAATAGCAAGAGTTTCCTTGTAGAAATCAGAATAAACATGAAGCATTCTGAGAGTTTCTTCTCTTGCCTCCTCCTCAGTTTCGTGCATTGTATGACCTTCCTGCCAGAGGAATTCCGATGTACGAAGGAACGGACGGGTTGTCTTTTCCCATCTTACAACGCTGCACCACTGGTTGTAGAGCTTCGGAAGGTCACGATATGTGTTGATAATCTTTTTATAATGCTCGCAGAAAAGAGTTTCGGAAGTAGGGCGAACGCAAAGACGCTCCTGAAGCTTTTCCTGACCGCCTACAGTAACCCATGCACATTCGGGAGCAAAGCCCTCAACATGGTCTTTTTCTTTCTGCAAAAGGCTTTCGGGAATAAACATAGGCATATAAACATTCTCGTGACCTGTTTCTTTGAAACGGCGGTCAAGGTCAGCCTGAATATTTTCCCAGATAGCGTAGCCGTAGGGGCGGATAACCATACAACCCTTTACGCCCGAATAGTCAACGAGCTCAGCTTTTTTAACGATGTCGGTGTACCACTTTGCAAAGTCCTCATCTCTGCTTGTGATAGCTTCAACCATTTTTTTGTTGTTTGCCATTTTTATATTCCCTCCGTAAAATAAAATTTTACTTATTTTTTAACATATTTAAAATGTCACACATAAAATTCCGAGGTGTCTTCAACCCATAAAGGTGAAAAACACCTGCACTATAGATTATACACTAAATCTGCAAATTTTCAACCTTTTTGAGCAAAACAAAAAGAGGCCGTAAAACGACCTCTCAAAAATTAAGTGCGAAAAAACAAGAGCAAATTATGAGTTAGCCTCGATGTAAGATACGAGTGAACCAACTGTCTTGATGTTTTCGATTTCCTCATCGGGAACTTCAACCTCGAACTCGTCTTCGATTGACATAAGAAGGTCAACAACATCGAGTGAATCTGCGCCGAGATCTTCCTGAAGATCTGTATCAGCAGTAATCTTATCCTCTTCAACATCGAACTGTTCAGCAAGAATTGCCTTAACTTTTTCTAATACCATTAATAATTCCTCCCGGTAAAAATATTGATTGTCCAAAGTAAATTATAGACAAAAGCACTTAGTTTATGCTACAATGGTATGAAAGCAAACGGATTGCTTCACTTCCCTTATATTATTGATTATTTACCCCTTTGTCAATATATATTTGAAATTTTTTGAAAAATTTCTGATTTTTGCATAAATAATTTCTTTTAAGTTTATTTCTGCATAGCTAAAAATATGAACCTCGGAGGTATTTTTATTATGGAAACTAAGAAATTTGCCGTAATCGGTCACCCAATCGGTCACACAATGTCACCGTTTATACACACAAGACTTTTTGAACTTCAGGGCATCAATGCCGAATATACAAAGCTTGACATTGCTCCCGAAAATCTTGAATATGAATTTAAAAATACTCTGTCAAAGCTTGACGGATTTAACATTACAATTCCGCATAAGCAGGCAGTCATTCCGTTTCTTGACGAAATTGATGCAAAGGCCGAGATGTACGGCAGTGTAAACACCGTTTCAAACAAAAACGGCATTTCAAAGGGCTACACAACAGATCCTGACGGATTTTTAAAGGCTCTTGATGCGGCAGGAATTATGCTTAACGGCAGAATTGTAATCATCGGCTGCGGCGGTGTTGCAAGAACAATGGCATATGAGGTCGTTCTCAAAAAACAGCCTCTCCTCTTTGCCGTAAGAAAAGAAGATTTGAAAATTGCCGAAGCTTTATGTGATGAAATCAGAAAAACAGTTGCAGGTTGTGATGTAAGCTTCTGCCTTATTGACGAACTTTCGGGCGACATTGATGTGCTTATCAACGCAACTCCTATCGGAATGTATCCTAAGATTGAAAATCAGCCTGTAAGCGACAGCGTAATTAACCGTTGTGCAAATGTTTTTGATGCCGTTTACAATCCGCTTGAAACAATGCTTGTTAAAAAGGCAAGGGCAAACGGTGCAACAGCCGAAAGCGGAATGGCAATGCTCGTATGGCAGGCAGTTGTTTCTCACGAACATTGGGACGGCTCTATTTATAACAAGGGCGACATTGTTCAGCTTTGTATCGACTCTGCAAAAGAGCTTGAAAAGAATTTCTGATGAACGGAGAAATTTAAAGTGAACAACATAGTTTTATGCGGATTTATGGGTTGCGGAAAGTCAACCGTAGGCAAAAACATTGCAAGAAAATCGGGAAGAAAATTCCTTGATATGGACGCATACATTGAACAAAAAGCGGGAATGACCGTTTCCGAAATATTTGAAAAATACGGAGAAGAAAAGTTTCGTGATATGGAACATAATGCCTGTGTTGAGCTTGCGGAGCTTGAAGGTCTTGTAATTGCATCCGGCGGCGGTGCGTTTACATTCAAAAGAAATGTTGAGGCTTTTAAGGGCAAAGACAAGATTGTTTTTCTTGATGTGCCTCTCGGAATCATCAAAAGCCGTCTTAAAAACGATACAACAAGACCTCTTCTTCAACGACCCGACAAAGACAAGGTTATGAAAGACCTCTATAATGACAGATACCCAATTTATCATGCCGCTGCCGACATTGTGGTCAAGGGACAAAACACACCGTTAAAGACTGCTTTTGCAATAATTGATGCAGTAAACGGTACAGATGTGGCTGAAAAACCGCATAAAAACGCTTGATTCTGCATTTATTCTATTGACTATCACGCTTTAAAGTGCTAAAATGGCTATAAAACGGCGGCACTCTGTTTTGTGCTGTCAATAATGTGGATCGGAAGGAAAGAAAGACAATGATTATAGTATTAAAACCGTCTGCAACAGAAGAGCAGATTACAAAATTCACAAATATGCTCAAGGAGAGCTATGATGTAAAGGTTAATAAGTGGGACGGTGTTCAGTCAACCGTACTCGGTCTTATCGGCGATACAACAAAGATTGACATTGAGTATATTGACGCTCAGGACATTGTTGAAAATGTAAAGAGAGTTCAGGAGCCGTACAAAAAGGCTAACAGAAAGTTCCACCCCGACAACACAGTTATCAAAATCAACGACAATGTGACAATCGGTGACGGCAGTCTGCACATTATGGCAGGTCCCTGCTCTGTTGAAAGCGAGGAGCAGATTGTTCAAATTGCAAAGGATGTTAAAGCATCGGGCGCAACACTTCTCAGAGGCGGCGCTTTCAAGCCCCGTACTTCACCCTACGCTTTTCAGGGACTCAAAGCAGAGGGTCTTGACCTTCTCAAAACAGCAAGAAGAGAAACAGGTCTGCCGATTGTAACAGAAATTATGAGAGCATCACACATTGATATGTTTGAGAATGTGGACATTATTCAGGTTGGCGCAAGAAATATGCAGAACTTTGAGCTTCTCAAGGAACTCGGCAAAATTGACAAGCCTATCCTTCTCAAAAGAGGTCTTTCCGCAACAATCGAAGAATGGCTTATGAGTGCCGAATATATTATGGCTGGCGGTAACGATAAGGTTATGCTCTGCGAAAGAGGTATCCGCACATACGAAACATTCACAAGAAACACTCTTGATATTTCGGCTATCCCGATTATCAAAAAGCTTTCCCACCTTCCTGTTATTGTTGACCCAAGCCACGCTTCAGGCAAGTCATGGCTTGTTGAACCGCTTGCAATGGCAGCAGTTGCCGCAGGTGCAGACGGTCTTATCATTGAGGTTCACAACGACCCACCGCACGCACTTTCAGACGGTGCGCAGTCACTTACTCCAAAGCAGTTTGATGGAGTTGCAAAGAAGGTTTTCGGCTTAAAAAAGGCTGTTGACAAATTAAATTAAGATTTTTGCTTTCGGTACGGTTTTTCAGCCGTACCGATTTGGACTTTAATTAACTTTATTAAAGAATACACAAACGGAGGCTAATGCAGTGAATATTGCAGTTGTAGGACTCGGAATTATCGGCGGCAGTTTTTGCAAAGCGATAAAAAAGTACACCGACCACCGTGTAATCGGTATCAACAGAACAAAATCTACTGCCGAAAAGGCTTTAAAAGAGGGTGCGATTGATGAAATCGGCACACATGAAAGTCTTGGAAACGCAGACCTTATTATCCTTTCAATGTATCCGCAGGCGGTTGTTGACTATGTTGCAAAGTACGGCGAGTACATAAAAAAAGGTGCGGTTGTAACCGATGTTTCGGGCATAAAAAGGGCAATTTGTCCGCAAATGACAAAGCTTTCCGAAAAATTCGGCTTTGTTTTTGCCGGCAGTCATCCGATGGCAGGCAAGGAAACAAACGGTTTTGATGTTTCTGACGCCGACCTTTACAAAAATGCAAGCTACATTATCGTTCCGTGCAAGGCTGGTGACAGCGTTGTAAATATGCTGTCCGACTTTGCAAAATCAATCGGCTTTGGCACAGTAAAAATCACAACTCCCGAAGAACACGACAGAATGATTGCTTTCACATCACAGCTTCCGCATGTGCTTGCGTGTTCATATGTTTTAAGTCCGTGCTGTCCGAACCACAAAGGCTTTTCGGCAGGAAGCTACCGAGATGTTTCGAGAGTTGCAAACATAAATTCAACGCTTTGGAGTGAGCTTTTCCTTGAAAACAAAGATCCGCTCATTTCCGAGCTTGATATACTTATAGATAATATTACAAAAATTAAAGATGCAATAAGTGCCGAAGATGCCGACGCTCTCAAGGCACTTCTTGAAAAGGGCAGAGAGGTCAAACAGGCACTCGGAGAATAAAGAGGAAGGAGAACTTTTATGAAAACTATTCATGTTTCCACAGGAAGTCCTTATGATATTATGATTGAAAGAGGAATTCTTGACAATTGCGGCGAGATTATCAAAAAGCTTTCAAACGCAGAAAAAATCACTATTGTAACAGATACAAATGTTGCTCCGCTGTACAAATGGAGAGTTCTCAACTCTCTTTCACAGCAGGGTTATCAGACTACCGCCCATGTTTTTCAGGCAGGCGAGCAGTCAAAGAATCTTAACACAATCGCAGATATCTATGACACACTTGCAGATTTTAAGATGACAAGAAAAGACCTTATCGTTGCACTCGGCGGCGGTGTTACAGGCGATATGGCAGGCTTTGCCGCTGCAACATATCTGAGAGGAATCGACTTTGTTCAGATTCCGACATCTCTGCTTGCACAGGTTGACTCATCCGTAGGCGGAAAGACAGGCGTTGACATTGCACAGGGAAAGAACCTTGTCGGTGCATTCTATCAGCCAAAGGCTGTTTTGATTGATCCCGACACTCTTTCAACTCTTCCCGACCAGTTCATCACAGACGGTATGGCTGAGGTTATCAAGTACGGCTGTATCAAGGACAGCGAATTTTTTGAAATGCTTGCAAACGGTGATGCTCTTGAACACATTGACGATGTAATTGAAACCTGTGTAAAAATTAAGCGTGATGTAGTAAACCGTGACGAAAAGGAATCAGGCGAAAGAATGCTTCTCAACTTTGGTCACACACTCGGTCACGCGATTGAAAAAATCTACAACTACACAGGCATCACCCACGGTATGGCTGTTGCCGTCGGTATGGTAATGATGACAAAGGCAAGCGAAAAGCACGGATTTACCGAGGCAGGAACTGCATACAAGATTGAAGAAGTTTGTGCAACCTACGGCTTGCCGACTACCGATGACGCAAGCCTTGAAAAAATTGCCGAGGCGGCTCAGACAGACAAGAAAACTTCGGGTTCGTCAATCAATGTTGTTTTGCTTGAGAAAATCGGCACAAGCTTTACCAAGAAGGTTGCAATCTCCGATTTGCTCGACTTCATCACACCGTAACACGGTAAACAGATTTTAATGAAAGGCTGTGGAAGTATGGCTTTGTCAACCGACAAAAGCAGTAAGCCGTATGTACGGTATCTTCCGTTTGTACCAAACGGCGAGGTGAACATTCCCCCGTCAAAGAGCGATGTCCACCGTGCAATCATCTGCGCCGCCCTCACAAGGGGCAAATGCACAATTGCGCCCGTTGCTCTCTCAAATGACATTAAGGCAACAATCGGTGTGATTAAGGATATGGGATGCACCGCCTCAATAAAGGACGGAGTTCTGACTGTTGACGGTACAAATATTTTTAAAACAGATAATGTAACGCTCGACTGCGGCGAAAGCGGCAGTGCTTTGCGGTTTTTTATACCCGTAGCCGCAGCCGGCGGTATAAATGCCACCTTTGTCGGTCACGGAAAGCTTCCCGAAAGGCCTATCGGAATTTTCACAGATGCTCTGCCAAAAGCGGGGGTAAAGTGTGAAACCGAGGGCGGTCTGCCGCTCAAAATCAGCGGTCGGCTTGAAAGCGGAACTTTTGAAATTCCCGGTAATGTAAGCTCACAGTTTATTACCGGACTTCTGCTTGCTCTCCCCCTTGTTGAGGGTGACAGCAACATTGTGCTGACTTCTCCGATTGAGAGCGTCGGCTACATAAATATGACAATCTACACTATGGCACAGTTCGGTGTTGAGGTTGAAACAACCGACAACGGCTGGCACATCAAGGGCGGTCAGTCATACACTCCGCACGATTACACCACAGACGGCGACTGGTCGCAGGCGGCTTTCTTTATGGTTGCAGGCGCACTCGGCGGCAAGGTGACCGTAAACGGTGTCAACAGGAATTCCGCACAGGGCGATAAAAAAATTGCCGAATTGCTTAAACAGTTCGGTGCAAAGGTAACGCAGACGGATACTTCCGTAACCGTTGAAAAGGCAGAGCTTAACGCAATTGAAATTGATGCATCACAGATTCCCGACCTTGTACCCGTGCTGACGGTTTGTGCGGCATTTGCAAAAGGAACAACCAGGATTTACAATGCCGAAAGACTTCGCATAAAGGAATGTGACCGTCTTATGGCAACCGCTAAGCTGATAAACGACCTCGGCGGTAAGGTGACTGAGTTGCCTGACGGACTTGTCATAGATGGAATTGACACCCTCAAGGGCGGATTCTGCGAGGGATTTAACGACCACAGAATTGTTATGT
>ERZ1026772.1792-NODE-1792-length-10499-cov-3.906549_pt1 | contig 10499 bp, 8 predicted proteins | sample MGYA00380124_ERZ1026772 | MGnify/ENA primary metagenome ERZ1026772 (study PRJEB33269, sample SAMEA4719760) | human gut metagenome | biome: human-associated habitat; feature: organic feature; material: feces | place: Cameroon | collected 2013-10 ...
CGCGATAATCGGCGGCGAGTCCTCCGGCGGCCTTGCCGTGCGCGGGCATATCTCCGGCAAGGACGGCATATACGCTGCGGCGCTGCTGGTCGAAATGCTCGCCGTCACGGGAAAGAAGCTCTCGGAGCTCTACCGCGAGATATGCGGGCTTTACGGTGAACTCGCCTATGCCGAGGCTTCCTTCACCATGACAAACGAGCGCAAGGCGGAGCTTCAGCACTTCCTGTTTGAAGAGCTGCGCAATCCGGACTTTGACGGCGTCGACCACATCAGCCGTGAGGACGGCTGCAAGGTCTATTTCAAGGACGGCAGCTGGGTCATCTGCCGCTTCTCCGGGACGGAGCCGCTGCTGCGCATGGCAGCCGAGGCCGAGACAAAGGAAAAGGCCGAGGGATATATCAATACCTGGAAAAAGTTCCTGAGCCTGTAAAACTGAAAAAATCAACCGGGGTCACTGTGTTCACAGCAGCCCCGGTTGATTTTTAGTTGTGCTGATAATAGGTGTCCATGGCGTAATTGCCGTTTGAGAGCTTGGAATTCGTGATCTCATCAACAACGATGTTGCCGTCCGCGTCGATGACCTGCCGGTGCGTCAGCGTTCTGTAGCCGAGGCCGACATCATCCTCAAAGCTATAGGTCTCGTGCGTGAGCTTTATGGTGTAGCCGTCGCGGTCGGGGTAGGCGGGATCGATAAACTTGTCAAAGTCGTACACCCAGCTGTAGGAGCTATCAAACTCGACGGGCATATAATCGTCGTCCTCAAGTGTGCCCCATATCTCAAAGGTAAGTGTGCTCTCTTCGTTATTGAAGATACCGACAAGCTTGATGGGGTAATTGCGGCTGTTCCTGAACTTGAAGTCGATGGAGCGTCCGCCGCCTTCGGGGATCGTGACCGTCGCGTCGGTGCCCATCTGCATGTAGTTCACGGGGAAGTAGTGGCACTCGCGCTCGACAGTTTCAAGGAAGGAGAAGAGCGTCGCGGCGTACAGAGTGCTCGACACCTGGCATGCGCCGCCGCCGATCTCGTCCTTGACGTCGCCGTCAACATAGGCGGGAGCGGGCAGGAAGCCTGCCTCCTCAGTGCGCTGGCCGACGACCTCATTATACGAGAACTCATCGCCGGGGTACATTATCATGCCGTCTATCTTCGAGGTCGCAAGCTCAAGATTGCTTCGGCGGTTCTCGCCGGAGTTGGGGAACTTGGTCGTCATCGTGCCGAGCAGGTCGCGGTAAAGCCTGCCGCGCAGCTCATCGCCCGTGACCTCCGGCCATACGATGTCAAGCGGTATCTTGACCTCATCGCCGGGATCGGCGTCGTTCCAGAGCTTCTCGGCCTGACTGACGTCAAACTTGCAGCCGACTATCTCGTCCGTGACCTCGAACTTCCCATCATCGGAATAGTATGCGTCGACCGGGTCATGCTCGAGCTCCTTGTGTATCGCGTCAAAGTCCGGGGCGCTGAGCTCCTTGACAAGCGTCGTATAGCTGAGCTCCGTCTCGCCCTTTTCAAGCGCGGCGATTATGGAGTCTCTGAAAGCCTCCTTGTCGAACTCTATCTGGTTCCAGCCCTTTTTCATCGTCATCTCTGCGGCCTTGGCATCGATGGTGTATTCCTCCGTGCCCATATACTCGTTGACTGCGGAGATGCCCTCATTGATGCAGGAGTCGATATACTCATTTGAGATATTCTGGCTTTCAGCGTTGATGTCGACCGCGCCGACAAGCGCCTTGATGTAGGTGAAGAGGTTATCGATAATATTCATGCTGTGGCCGTAAGCATGCGCCGCGCTGACAGCATCGTCAACGGAGAGCACAGCGCCGGCCTTGACGGGGTCGACCTCGAAGCTCTGCCCGCCGAGCGTCGTCACCTTGAGCGGGGTGGACACGCGCGTCTCCCAGCCCTGCCGGGTGAGCGCGTCCTTCGTCTGCGCGGCGTCGAGCTTTCCGACGGCGATGCTGCCGACATAGACGTTCGGCAGGTTCGCGCTGCTCTGCGTTATCTCATAGCCCGCGAAAACTCCGCCGCCGATGATCGCCAGCAGCAGGACGAGAATCAGCCACAGCGCCGTGCTGCCGCCCTTTTTCCGCTTCTTTTTCTTCGCCTTGGGCGCGCGGTGCTCAGGCTCCGCGCCGCTGGCGTTGTCATATATATGCTGCTCTGCGGGAGCGTCGCCATACTCCTCATCGTACCCGGCTTCGTCCATTTCAAATTCATCAGCTTTGCTGCGCATTTTCTTTCTGCTCATATGCTGCCTCTTCCCGACGTATCTTTTTAGTAAACCGTATTATACCATCAGTTTCGGCCTTCATCAAGTATATTATACGGCAGGAGGAAGCAAACCGACTCAGCCTCTGCCGAGGTCAAAGATCCCAAAATGCTCAGGATAGTATTTGTTTTCATACGGCGGCGTGTCGCTCTCGCGTATCTCAAGGTTCTCTGCGATTTCTTCAAGCGTTTCCATGCTGTCCGTGCCGCAGACCTTAACAAGATAACCGCGTCCGGGGTCGAACATGAAAATGTAGTTTACTATTTCCCAGCTGGCAAAGCTGCTTTCGGTATAATCGGAGACTATTTCGGTTATCTCCCAGCCGTCCCGGTTCTCCTGCTTTACTATTTCCGTTTTGCCGTTGAGCACGCCCGTGAAGTTTCCGGTGTCCACATTCTCGGCAGTAATTAGATACGGCATTATATTGCCTTTTCCGTCATTGCAGAGGTAATGCGTCCACTCGCCCCTGTAAACTCTGTGAGTCGCGGCGGACGGCAGCCAATTGGCCTTGAACTCCGGGCAGTTATAGCTCCCTTCGGGGCCTGTGAAGGTCAGTACCATCCCGGCGTCCGGGAAAGGCATGGTACCTTCAAACACAACATCGCCGGCCTTGTTGACCTCGACTAAGCGCACAGTAACTACCTTGTCCTGATCCTGCACGTTCTCAAAGTTCATGTTGTAGCGCACTACCGCACACGCGGCAGAGCCGAAGAAGGCCGCTATCGCCGCAGCGAGCAGCAGCGTGCGCACTCTCACACGGCGGCGCATGGGCTGAACCCCGATCTTTTTGAGCGTCTTGGCCTTTATGCGCGCGGTAAGCTCCGCATCGGATGTGCCGAGCGTGACATTTTCCGGGCAGCAGCCGCTGCACAGCTCGGATATTTTAAGCTTCATTGCCGTACCCCCTCTCCTCAAGATAATATTTAAGTCTCTGCCGCCCGCGCGCAAGCTTTGTGCGTACGGTCGCGCCGTTCATGCCGAGCGCGGCGGCGATGTCCTCGGTCTTCTGATACAGGAAATAGTGCCGCTTGAATATCTCGCAGTCCGGCTCGCCGAGAGTGTCCACCGCTTCGCGCGCAAGCTCGCGCAGCTCCAGCGTCAGTATGCCCTCCTCCGGACTGCCGGCAGAGAGATCAATAATATCATCCTCAAGCGCGCTCTCAAGGCGCTTTGACCGCAGCGCACTCAACGCCTTATTGCGTACCACAACGGCGAGGTAGCCCTTGAGCCTTCCCGGCTCGACGGCGTCGCGGTTATACCAGAGTGCGGCAAAGCAATCGGACACGGCTTCTTCCACATCCTCCGCCGGGAGCATCGGGCGCATCACGTTCGATGCGATGGCATAGACATACGGCGTGTACAGCTCTATGATCTCCGACAGCGCCGCCGTGCTCCCGCGCTTGAGCTGCCGCAGCAGCTTAGTTTCATTCACGTGTGCGTCACCTCATTCCTCAGGCCGGATATGTATATTGAAGCGCAGAAGAAACTGTTCTCCCGGTATCCATATATGGTAAAGCCCGTCCATTTTATTGCTCAGTCCAAGAAGCTCCTTGGGTGCCGCCGTGACGATGCAGGTATATGCCCAGCTCTCGCGGCCGTTGTCTATGCTCTTCGCTGCCATTACCTCGGCCTGAACGCCCTGTGCGGCAAAGGCCTTGGCGTCACGCAGGGCATATTCAAGGTCAAGCGCCTCGGACAGCGGCAGGTATTCCGACTCGTATGTGTCAATGGCCTCCTCCCAGCCATCAGCCTTTTGTACCCATTCGGGGTACTCCTCGGGCAGCTTTTTGAGGAGCTGTTCATCATCAAGCGTCTTTCTGAGCGCGTCGACGCTTTCGTATTCGGTAAGCGCGTCAGCGCCCAGCACCTCCGACAGCGCCATCAGCGCCCGGTCATGGTTCTGAAGCGGGATGTTCCACTTGTCGAGCCGCTTGTCAGAATTAGAAAACGGCCATCCGTAGACCACAAACTTTACCGGCTGATCCTGCGGCTGCTGCGCGAGCCAGTCGAGACAGTCGGGCGCGGCGTTATTGCTGAAATAGAAATTGCCGCACTCATCGTACAGAGAGCGCAGAAAGTCCCGTGCGCTGTCGTAGACTTCCGGTTCATCCTCAATGATTTCCGGGGACACCGCAGCGTCAGCTTCGTGCGTCGGCGGCGCTGCGGCACTGACCGGCTGCGCCGGTGCGCTGCCGCAGCCGCACAGCAGCAGCGCAAGGGCAAGCGCGATGATGGATACCCGTTTCATAGTAAGTACGCTCCTTTGAATGTTTTCTAATATTTGTCTTTCTGCTTATATAAACGCATCGGGAGCGGAAAATGTTTCAAGGAATGGGAAAAATTTTGAAAAAACTCCCGCCGGGAAAACCAGCGGGAGTAGACTATATTATGCGGCCTGTTCAATTTTGCCTATTTTGTGCTTCTTGACATAGCGGAAGTAGATCATATACGCAAGCGAGGTCAGACCCCAGGTGATGGGGTAGGCCACAGCGACGGTGGAAATGTCGTTATGCAGCGGCACCACGGTGTATATCCACACGACGCGCGCGATGCAGATACCGACGGCGGTGATGATAAACGGCACGAGCGTATCGCCGATGCCGCGCAGGCTGCCGCCGTATACCTCGACCGGGACATACAGCAGGTACCACGGCATGATGTAATAGATTATGCGCATGGCGAGCGCTATAACGTTCTGGTCGGTCGTGAAGATCACAAGGAGGTATTTGCCGAGCGTCAGGAACAGCGCACTTATCAGAACGGCAAAGACCGAGGTCATTATCATGCAGTCGCGTATGCTCTCGCGCACGCGCTGCATGCTGTTCGCGCCGAAGTTCTGCCCTACAAAGGTCATTACCGCAAGCCCCATCGCGCTGAGCACCAGCCATGTGAAGGCGTCGACCTTGCCCATGGCTACCCACGCCGCGGCGGTATCCGTGCCGAAGCGGTTGATGGCGGTGAGGATTATCATGTTGGAGATAGAGTAGAGCACGGCCTGAAGCCCAGAGGGCAGGCCGATGTGCACGGTGCGGCGCATGATCCGCCAGTCCGTGCGCAGCTTGGAAAGCTCAAGCCTGACGCTCTCCTCGGTCTTCGGCCGGGCGAGAAACCAGCATATCATCACTGCGCTCAGCAGCTGCGAGAGCGCCGTCGCGATCGCTGCGCCCGCGACGCCCATTTTGAATGTGACGACGAACAGCAGGTCGAGCACCACATTTATAAGGCAGCAGGCAATGAGAAAATACAGCGGGTGCTTGGAATCACCGACCGCGCGCAGGATAGCGGAGCCCATGTTGTAGACCATGCCGGGGATCATCGCCATGTACACCCAGCGCATATACACGATGGAGTCGGCCATCGTGTCCTCCGGGGTCGCCATGATGCGCAGCAGCGCAGGCGCTGTGAGGATACCAACAACGGTCATTATGGCGCCGCACGCGATGGCGAGGATCATCGCCGTGTGCACAGAGCGTGAGGAATCCTCCGCGTCACGCGCGCCGTAATACTGCGCGACGATGACGGCCGCGCCAGAGGTGACGCCGGTGAAGAAGCCGATAAGCAGATTGAGTATCTGCGAGGACGAACCGCCGACCGCGGCCAGCGCCTCCTTGCCGACAAAGCGGCCGACAATGACCGCGTCAACGGTGTTGTAAAGCTGCTGGAAAAATGTGCCGAGGAGTACCGGGAGGAAGAACAGCATCAGCTGCTTCCATATAACGCCATCGGTGATCCCGTTATATTTTGAACTATTCATTTTTATCACCTATATTACACCAACAGTTTTGAAGATCATTGCCCACAGGAAAAGCGTCAGTGAGCACAGCGCGCTTGTCGCGACAACGGCGTTGCCCGCAAGCTTTGCGTCGCCGCCCATCTGCTGCGCCATTGTGAATGAGGCGATCGCTGTGGAGGAGGCAAAAGCTCCGAGGAGTGAGGCAAATTCCACGCCGCGGAAACCGATCATACATGCAAGCCCCAGCACGACTGCCGGGATGATGATAAGTCTGCCTATGACTATTGCGGACACGGTTTTAAGATCGTCCCGCAGGTCGCTGAACTCGAAGAAACCGCCGAGCAGAAACAGCATAATGGGAGAAGTCGCGTTTGCAATCTGCGCGGCTGCATGCTCAAGCCCGGAGGGCAGCCGCAGCTTCAGCAGCTGGAAGGCAATGCCGATGAAGGTTCCGACTATCATGGGGTTCTTGAGAATGTCAACGACAAGACCGAGCCTGCTTTTCTTCGCGCCGCCGAAGTGTTCGAGCGTAATGACAGCAAGGATGTTATAGAGCGGGATAACTGTTGCCAGCAGCACAACGACGCAGCCGAAATCCGACCCGGCGGGCATGAGCTGCTGCGCCAGCGGCAGACCGATGATGACGAAGTTGCTGCGGTAGAGCGCCTGAATAATAACGCCGCGGCGTTCAGGTCGTCGCTCCGTCCGCTTGACTATCTGCATGCTGACAAACCATTCTGCCAGCACTCCGAGCAGCGCAAAGCACAGGAGCTTTACATTGAACGAGGCTGCAAGGTCGGATACATATATATTATAAAAGACCATGACCGGTATAAAATACCGGAAGATCAATCGGTTAAAGCGGAAAACATCCTCGCGCTTTATATCGCCCAATCGGCGCGCCATGTAGCCGAGAGCGATGATAATGAATATCGGAGCAACTGCGTTCAGGCATACGATAAAGTTTTCCAAAGCGTTCCCTCCGCTTCTGAAGATTCGCGTTAAGAGCAAGTATACGAGCGAGATATGTAAAAAGCAATCCGGCAGCTCAAAAATCATCGAAATAGCCAAAACCGGCTCGAAACCGCTTCACAGAGTATACAACTTTATGGCGTGAAACGGGCAGAAAATCCGGCGTGAACCTGTAAGTCACGCCGGATTTAGCACTTTAATGTTGCAGATTAGTACAGACTTATTCGTCCCTGCTGCGCTTAGAGTCTATGCGCAGGTACACGACCACGCCGACCAGAGCGGCCAAGGCGAGGAAGCCGATGATGCCGAAGAATATGAGCTGGGTATTATTGCCGCGGTCATAGCTGCCGTTGTCGGAGCTCGTGCGGGTGGGCGTCGCCGTCGGGGACGGGGTAGGCGTTGTCTCCGGTTCAAAGCTGACCTCGGCAAGATCGGTATAGACAGGGTCACTCGTGACGCCCTCGCGGGTGTTCATCACGGCGACACAGTAGTACATCGTGCCCTCGGTCTGGGTCGGGGTATAGCTTGCTTCAGTCGCGCCGTCAATGGGGGTAGCCATGCCGCGGTTGTTCACATTCGTGCTGTACCACTGATAGCTCAGCTCGCCGTTGTTGGGGGAGGTGGCCTGAACGGTCAGTGTGCAGGTCTCGCCCTTCTTGAGACGGGTACTCTGAGGGGCAACGTTGATGTTCGGCGTCTTTGTGGTGAGGCCGTTGCTGCCGAGATCAGTTCCGCTGTTCTGGTCGCTGCTGCCGTTGGTGGAATTATTCGTGTTGTTGTTCGTATTGTTATTGCTGTTATTATTGCTGCCGTTGTTGGCGCTATTGTTATTATTCGTATTGTTATTCGTGGCTTTGACGGTTATGCGCGCGCCGTTGGAGTAGGAAGCACCGTTGGCGTTTTCGAACTTTGCCTCCACGCACCATTCATTGAGCGAGGAGGGAATATTGCTGAGCGTCAGGCGCTCGGTGCCGAGACCGTCAACGCTGAGTCCGCGGAAATAATCCGGGCCGTCGGCGGCGTTATATGTAACGGTCGTGTCCTTGCTGACGAGACGCCAGGTTATCTTCGCTGCGTCGTCCGCGCGGGCGACAAACTGCGCGCTGCCGCCGGGCTCGACTGTCTCACCCGTGGGGTGCTTTGTGATGTGCGGCGGGTTGCCGGCCGCGGGAGCCTTGGTAGGTGTCGTGCCGCCGGTGATGGAGAGGTTGATTATAAAGGAATAGTTGCCGTTCTCAGTGACGACATTGTAGCTGCTGGAATAGTTGCCGGCAGTGGTGGGCGTTCCGGCCATGTAGATGCCGTAATCGTCCCATGACAGGCTCAGCCCCGCGGGAAGGGACCCCGCGTATTTTTCATAGGACTTTATGACAAGGTTGCTGCTGAACACCTGGATGCTGCCGATGTCTGTACCGACTTCAAAGCTGTTGACATAGTCCGCGCCCGCACTCAGCCCCGGCAGGGCAAGCGCCACGCAGAGCACAAGCGTGAGCGAAAGCAGAAGCTTCATGGTTTTACTTTTCATCTTTTTCATTCTCCGTTTTCTTTTTGTCTTAAAAATATTATAGCACAGCGGTATTTTCCCTGCAAGCCGGGAAGCCACGATTTTGCACTCATTTTGCAATCTTAATATATTGACGCAGAAAAGCAAAATATGTTTCAGCTTTCTGCAGAGATTCTTTTTTGTAGACAATTACAATTCACTTTCGCGGCGCTGCGTGATAAAATCGTCTGCGTCTGAAGGGAGTGGCTGCAATGAAGAATAAGACCCGTATGATGATCCTTGCGGCGCTGTTTGCGGCGCTTACTGCGGTCGGCGCATTTATCCGCTTTCCGCTCGGGACAATGTCGGTGACGCTGCAATTCATGTTCACTGCTATGGCCGGTGTGCTGCTCGGCGCGAAATGGGGCGCGGTGTCGCAGACTGTGTATGTCGTGCTCGGGCTTGTCGGGCTGCCGGTGTTCACGATGGGCGGCGGTATCGGCTATGTCATGCAGCCGAGCTTCGGCTTCCTGCTGGGGCTCATACCCACGGCGTGGGTGATAGGCCGCCTGACCGAAAAGGAAAACGGGCACTGGCGCATTGCGCTTGCCTGCCTTGCGGGGCTTGCGGTGCTGTACCTGATCGGCCTGCCGTATATGTACCTGATAATGAAGCTTTATCTGCACAAGTCCATCACCGTGTGGACGGCGGTAAAGGCCGGGATGCTGGTCTATCTGCCGGGCGACGCGATAAAAATAGCGCTGACCGTTCTTCTCTATAAGCCGCTGCGCAGAGCGATAAGAAAATGAAATCCGGCTTTCTGCCGGGTGAAATCGCCGCCGATGGCGGCGGATATGGTGTCCCTGCGGGACGGATCAAAATTTAAGGCTCGCTGCAATTTGTACGCGGCGAGCCTTGTGTGTTATTTCGGGGCGGGCTTATTCCTTATTCCCGGTTATGTAATAGTCGCAGTATTCTCCACAATTACACTCAGACGGGAAGCTTTTGTCAATAGGCCTTCGGCATAATAAAAGCGTCTGTACCGCCGGGAGCGACGGTTCAGACGCTTTGTATATTTTATTGTTTGCTCACTTACCGGCGCGACGCTGGAAGAACTTCACGAGCTCGACTATCGGTACCACGAGTATGGCGAGCCCGAGAGCGACAGCGTACTCGTTCCAGTCGACGGGCGTGAAGCCAAAGGCCGCGGCAATCGCCGGGACTTCAAGGACTATTGTCGTCAGCGCGAGCGCCGCGAGCATCGCGACCCAGAGGAGCTTGTTATGCCCGTGGAGCGTAAATATGCTCCTGCGCTGGGAGCGCATGTTGAAGCTATGGAGTATCTCGCACATGTTCATCGTGAGAAAGGCCATCGTCATTCCGTCGTCGGAGATGCCGTGCGGCCACGCAAAATGGCCGACCTCCATGCAGTGGCCTATTATATATGACGCGAGTGTGATGACCGCGATCAGGACCCCCTGATATGCTATGTCGACTCCGAGACCTCCGGCAAAAATGCCGTCGGAAGCCTTGCGCGGCGGGCGATCCATGATGTCCGGTTCGCCGCGTTCAAGGCCGAGGGCGAGCGCCGGGAAGCAGTCGGTTATCAGGTTTATGAACAGCAGGTGTACGGGGTTTAAGAGCGTGAAGCCCATGAGCGTTGCCACGAACACACCGACGACCTCGCTCATGTTGGAGGCCAGCAGGAACTGAATAGTCTTGCGGATGTTGTCATATATGCGCCGTCCCTCGCCGACCGCGTCAACGATGGTGGCAAAGTTATCGTCGGAGAGTACCATGTCCGCGACGTTCTTTGTGACGTCCGTGCCGGTGATCCCCATGCCGACGCCGATGTCCGCAGACTTTATCGACGGTGCGTCGTTCACGCCGTCGCCGGTCATGGCGGTTATCATGCCGCGGCGGCGCCACGAGGAGACGATGCGCACCTTGTGCTCGGGCTGAACACGGGCGTAGACGCTGTATTTATCGATGACCCTGTCAAGCTCATCGTCGCTGAGCCTGTTGAGCTCACGCCCCTCTATGG
>ERZ1026772.1793-NODE-1793-length-10487-cov-10.401074_pt1 | contig 10487 bp, 7 predicted proteins | sample MGYA00380124_ERZ1026772 | MGnify/ENA primary metagenome ERZ1026772 (study PRJEB33269, sample SAMEA4719760) | human gut metagenome | biome: human-associated habitat; feature: organic feature; material: feces | place: Cameroon | collected 2013-10 ...
GTACGTCTGCTCCCCTCAACCTGTGACTGTGAATTAATTCAGCAGACCCTAAATACAAAATAACAATATGAGCCAACTAAGAATAGGAATTCTGCAGCAGAAGAAGACTGCAGACATCATTGAAAATATGAAAGCCATAGAGGAGAACGTGACAGACCTCGCCAGACGTGGCGCCGAACTGATTATCCTCTCTGAGCTGCACAACTCCCTGTATTTCTGTCAGGTGGAAGATGTGAACAACTTCGACCTCGCAGAGACAATACCCGGACCGTCTACCGACTTCTTCGGTGAACTGGCCCGCCGCCTGGGAGTGGTGATGGTGATATCGCTCTTCGAAAAGAGAGCAGCAGGCCTATACCACAACACCGCCGTGGTGATAGAGAAAGACGGAACGATAGCGGGCAAATACCGCAAGATGCACATCCCTGACGATCCGGCATACTACGAGAAATTCTATTTCACTCCCGGCGACCTGGGATTCCATCCGATACAGACTTCTGTGGGAAAACTCGGAGTGCTCGTATGCTGGGACCAGTGGTATCCTGAGGCAGCACGCCTGATGGCGCTCCAGGGAGCTGATCTGCTCATCTACCCTACCGCCATCGGATATGAAACGAGCGACACACCAGAGGAGCAACAACGCCAGCGCACGGCATGGACAACGGTGCAGCGAGGACATGCCGTGGCCAACGGACTGCCGGTAGTGACAGTAAACCGCGTTGGCTTTGAGCCAGACCCGTCGGGACAGACAAAGGGAATACAGTTCTGGGGCAGTTCGTTCGTAGCTGGTCCGCAGGGCGAACTCTTCTATCAGGCTTCTGACGACGATGAGGAGAGTCTCGTTCTCGACATCGACCTCGGCCACAGTGAGCAGGTACGCCGTTGGTGGCCATTCCTGCGCGACCGCCGCATTGACGAATACGGCGACATAACAAAGAGGTTTATTGATTAGAGCTACGTTCTGACGGGATAGAAAGAGAGGAGGCTGATGTTCTATGCTTGATTATGATCGCCAAGCAATGAATTCTGCTGACTGCAGCCCCCACCTAACCTCCCCCGAAGGGGAGGGACAGATAGCATTGGCTGCATGATAGTCGTTTGTAGTTGTCTGATAGTCGTTTATAATTAATTGATTATCAATCGTTTATCAATGGTAATAGTAACTATCCCTCCCCTACGGGGGAGGCTAGGTGGGGGCTGATGTTAATATTCTGAGTAACTTGTTCCTTCCCTTTGGGAAGGTTAGGATGGGTTTTCCTACGGGATAGAAAGAGAGGAGGCTGATGTCGGCAGACATTATCTGTATTGCAATTATCACCAAACGTTAATCAGGCAGTTTGGCGTACACAAAAAAAGACGAGTAGACAAGGATTAATACCTGCCTACTCGTCTTCTTTTTTATAAAAAATCTAACCGTTTGGGGTTTATTTCTTGCTCAGTCCGATTTTGCTGCCGAAGTTGCAGAACCAGAACACGTATACATAATAGATGAACATCATTGCCACAGCATAGCCAACGCCGAGTGCCGGGTTGTCAACGATCCATCCCATAAGCAACGGGAGAGTGGCACCACCCACAACACCAAGGTTGATGATACCGGATGCCTTCTTAGTATGCGGACCGAGTTCCTGAAGACCGAGGTTGAACACTAGCGGCCACATCACAGAATGGAACAGTCCGGCGGCAAGCATTGCCCATACAGAAGCGATGCCGGTGAGGAAGAACGAAGCTGCCACACACAAGGCTCCGCAGCAAAGGCAAATGGAGAGGATACGACGCGGCTTGAACTTATTGAGAATAGCAGCTCCCACGAACCTGCCGATCATCATTCCGCCCCAATAATAAGGGAGGAAGTCTGTCGCAGTGCCGTAGGCTGCCAATGCCGGATTGCTCTTGAAATAAGCAGGCAACATGGACGGCACGCCGAGCTCGATACCCATATAGAAGAATATGCCGAGCATACCGAACCAAACGTGAGCATAGCTGAACACGCTGCTCTTATACTCCTTGCGCTCACCGCTCTCCTCTTCTGCCTGCTGCTCCTCATTGATGTTTGGCAACTTCATGAAGAAGAGCACGACACACAGGATGAGAGTGAAGATGCCGAGTCCGAGATATGGTCCAGGCACAGCATCGGGGGTCTTGGCCTTGCCGGCGATGATGACGTAGGTGATGAATACCGGTGCCACAGTAGTGGCAGCGGAGTTGAGGGCATTAGACAATGTCATGCGGAAAGCTCCCTTTTCCGGCGAACCGAGCACCATGACGTATGGATTTGCCACGAGCTGCAGCATCACGATACCGAGAGCCACGATGAACATACTGCCGAGGAACACTGAATATATCACCGATGTCTCCATACCGAGCAGCGACGAAATGCCCAAGTAGTTGATTACGAATCCTATGCCGACAACGGCGAGTCCGAGCAGCAGGGTCTTCTTGTAGCCAATCTTGTTCATCATCATTCCAAGAGGAATGGAGAGAGCGTAGGCTCCATAGAATGCTGTGTTTACCAACTGACCCTGAGAGTCTTTCAGTCCGAAAGCCTCTTTACAGAACTCAATCATCGAATTGTTCATTGTTGTGATAAAGCCGATAAGAAACATCACGGCAAACATCACGATAAGCGCAAACGTATAGTTAGGCGCTTGCTTCTTTTGAATATTGTCCATAAGTTAGTAGTATGTTTGTATATTTATGTTTGTTGGGTACAAATTGACAAGTTGACAAGTTAACAAGTTAACGAGTAAACAAGTTGACAAGTAAACGAGTTGACGAGTCGCACGTCAATAGTAAATAGTCAATAGTTGATAATATGAACTGACGAGCTGACAAATTCATGAACCTCCGGGATTTCCCTTCATCAATCCATACATTTGTCAACCCGTCAATCAATATCTTTACGACAGTCTGTCCTCTGGCACACCGATCATTTCCTTCTTCACCACTGTGCGCTTGCGGATAGCGCGTTTGCGCTTCGGTTTCTCCTCCTCTGCCACAGTCTTCACTCCGGCAAGTTCCGGGTCTATCATGATACGTCCGCAGTATTCGCAAACGATGATCTTCTTGTGCATCTTGATGTCGAGCTGTCTCTGAGGCGGAATCTTGTTGAAGCAACCACCACAGGCGTCACGCTGCACGTAAACGATGCCGAGGCCGTTGCGGGCGTTCTTGCGGATACGCTTGAAGCTTGTGAGCAGACGTGGCTCCACCTTCATCTCCAGATCCTTGGCTTTGTCTCTGAGGCGTTCCTCTTCGGCACGTGTCTCCTCGATAATCTCGTCGAGCTCGTTCTTTTTCTCTTCGAGAGCCTGCTTGCGGTCGTCGATCTGCTCCTCAGCACGCTTCAGGTCGCTCTTGCGCTCCTCCACCTTGGTGGCAGCCTCGCGTATCTTCTTGTTGCAAAGCTCTATCTCAAGTGTCTGGAACTCAATCTCCTTCTTCAGCGTGTCATACTCACGGTTGTTCTGCACGTCGTCGAGCTGTTCGTTGTATTTCTTCACGCTTATCTGCGCAGCGGCGATCTCAGCCTTCTTCTGGGTGACAGCCTGCTGGAAGTCTTCTATCTCGTCCTTGATCTTCTCCACACGGGTGGTAAGACCGGCAATCTCGTCCTCAAGGTCTTGCACCTCGAGAGGCAGCTCTCCTCTGAGGGCTCTTTTCTCGTCGATGGCCGACAATGTGGTCTGCAACTTGTAAAGAGTCTCCAACTTCTCTTCTACTGTCAAATCTGTAGGATCTTTTTTAGCCATATTGCTTTTACAAATAAATTATAGGATTGGTGTTCTGGCTTGTGACAACGCATCTCACTCCTTCACACTGCTCCTCGATTATTGATTTAAATATTTCGTATGTATATTGTTCGCTCTGATAGTGACCGATTACGGCAATCTGTATTTCCTGCTCATGAGCGAAATAATCATGATAGTGCATCTCTCCCGTCACGAAGGCGTCGGCACCGGCGGCTATCGCTTCCGGCAGGAGGAACGCCCCTGCTCCTCCGCAGATGGCTACCGTGCGGATAGGGCGTCGCAGCAGCTGGTTGCACTGCACGCACTCCACATCGAACTCCCGTTTGAGCATCATGATGAAATCGTCTGCCGCCATTGCACCTGGCAACTCTCCCATCACTCCGCTGCCGCATGTGATGCCATCCACCTGTTTCTCGGTGAAGAACTTCACACCGGTGAGCTGCATCTTCTCTGCCATCTTGAAGTTTACGCCACCCAAGGCATTGTCCATGTTGGTGTGCATGGAGAGGATCGTGATGTCATGCTTGATAGCCTTTGCCACTGCCCTCTGTACGTCGTCAGCCCCCACCACTCTTTTCAGCGGACGGAAGATGAGCGGATGGTGTGAGACAATGAGGTTGCACCCCTTTTCTATCGCCTCGTCAACGATGCTGCTCGTCACGTCAAGACACAATAATGCCCCTGAAACTTCCGCCTCTGTCAATCCAACCTGCAAGCCGGCATTATCAAAGCTCTCCTGCAAGGGCAGAGGCGCGAAACGCTCAAGGGCACGAACCACTTCTATTATTTTCACGCTTTACAGCCTTTAAAATGTTCATTCCGCTTTTACCTGTAGCAGGCCGCTGACATGCGGAATATACCTATTATAATATTATTAGAGTGCAAAATTAGCAAAACTATCTGATTTCTTGAAGAAATTACGCTATATATTAATATGTTTTAACCCAAATCGACCAACAACAAGGTGAAAACAAGTAATTTCCACGGTTTTGATGACCAATTTGGGTTACAAAAACACGCTATGCAATGATGTATATCGGCTACCGCATCAGATTCCCCAATCTTCGGGACTTGCGGTTTTCTCCACTTTCTTCTCCACATGGTCGGGAAGCGACGGGAAGAAGTCGATGCCTGTGATGCGCTCCACTTCGTCTACGCTGTTCACATAGTCGCCTTTCGGACGGTTGCCATCCTCGTTCTTGTATATGAAACCGATTGCCTTCGGAGTGTCTTCCATACAGAGCACCACCTTGAAGAATGCTTCCGGCACCACGACCTTGTTCTTGCCGATGGTCTTGTGCTTGCCTTTATATAGAATCGGACCGCACACCACGTACACCTTGCCGTATTGCTGTGCCCAACGGCGGCAGGCGTTCTCCATCTCGTTCCAGTCGCCACGGTTCAGACTGGGATTCTGCGGACAGATATTGGTGAACAGGAACGACTCCCACATCGCCTCTTTGTCCCATTTGTTGTCGCCCGCCGGACACATATGTCCGCGGTCGTAGCCAGAACTGTAGTAGTCCCAGTCTGTAGCTCTTGGTTCTGCCACGTCTTCGTCTTCATGAAACGCCTTGCGCGGACGCTTGGCATCTCCATCCAGTCTGCTGGCGTCGAGACGCCATGCCACCCAGTTAGGGATTTTCGTATCGGCGTTATACGACACGGTATATCCTCTTCGACTGAGTATCTGCTCTTTCACTCCCTTCAGCGGAGCCGGTATCTCCAACCCGTCCGGATCAGAAGCCGCAGCCTCTGCTGTCGATGCCCCTGCTTTATCTTGTGCCACACCGTTCTTCGTGGCAACGTCAATCAAGTCTTTGACTATGTCTTTCGAGCCGCCATTGGCGGAGCATCCGAAGAAGACTGCAAGCACTGTGAGCAGAAGTATCTGCTTTCTGAATAGTTTTCTCATAACGAATTTATATTTAGCCGTATGTATTTTAGTTGTTTTAATGTCGTGTATTTTAGTTGTCTTAATGTCTGATAAAAGCCCTTCCTGCCATGGCATAGCCACACCATCTTAATAGAATAAGGCAAGAACATCTATCATTCTTTTCGTTTACAACTGCGAAGGTAGTGATAATAATCGGAAAATCGCCATGCACCAATGACGGAAGTTAAAAAAAAAGCACAATCGTCACACACTGTAAAGCATAAAAAAGGGATGGTCCCTCAGCAAGTTCTCTATGCCAAGGGACCATCCAAAGAAATTGGTCTTGATTTGTCTTACTACCTATTGAAAATTACCCTTTTTACCAATCTTCTGATGATAATCACATCATCAACACTAAACTAAACCTATTATATATCTTTGTCGCCTGCCGCATTTATTCGTTGCGGATAGCGGTGTTACCTTTTTGAAAAAGACTCACTGGTTGACCGTTTTATATCTTATCAAATTGGATAGAGAATAAAAGCGATATGGCTTACATCATATAGAATATGATTGCCAATGAGTCTTTTCTGAGCGTTGCGTCTTCTCAGATTGCCGCTCCCAATATCTACAATATTTATTTCCGCTTGCAAAGTTATCACAAGAGCCTCCCAAGCGGTATAAAATTTGTTTCATATGATAATAAAAATCGTTCATGGTATCAAAAATAGCGCAAAATGAACGTTTTATAACTATAAAAAGTAATTTTTAGAAGCCTTTTTATGATGAAATATTCAGAAATACAGTTTTTCACTTATAAAGCCTCACGACACAAGTACTATCAATAACCGATGAAAATACAGAGCGAAATGAGACAAGCTGCAGCGTTTTGTGACACCGCAATCCAAAACATCACAATAAGAAGACTACATTAAACCCAAATCGGTCATTAGGGCTTGCCTGGATTTTACTTTTTAGAAGAGTGGATTTTGTTTGGCTTTTAATGAGTAATAGCGAGCTATTGCGAATTAAAAACAAGCAAAAGACGCCTTATAAAAAGCAAAAGACTGCAAGCAGTTATTATAATTATACATTAAACGGCCTAATGACCGATTGGGGTTTAAAAGCATATTTTCTGTTCGGCAAATGTTTTAGCCGCACAGAAAATATGAATAAACAAGACGCGATAAGACAAGAATCAGGACGGAGCGCCAGCATTAAATCATCTGCCGCTCCTTATATCGCTCGGCTGCATGCCATACTCGTCCTTGAAACATTTGGTGAAGTATGACGGTGAGGAGAACCCCACCTCGTATGCTATTTCGGCTATGCCCTTGTCGGTATGCTCCAGCTGCGACTTCGCTCTCTGCAGACGCGATTTGCGCAGCAGGTCTACTACAGAGATTCCCATTACGGCTTTCACCTTGCGATAGAGCTGCACTCTGCTGAGTCCCATTTCTCTGCCGATAGCCTCAACACCAAACTCGCTGTAGCCCATATTATGCTGTATGATGAGACGCAGACGTTCCACAAACTCCTGGTCGGAGCTTGACATGCCTACTGGGTCTTCTGCCACATCCTGCATGCCCGTGATTGAATCCTTGAGCTTCCGGCGGCTGCTCAGCAGGTTTTCTATTCGCGTTCTCAGGAGTTTCGAACTGAAAGGTTTCGTGATATACGAGTCGGCACCGTTCTCATAGCCTTCTATCTTCTGTTCGTCGAGAGCCTTTGCCGAAACGATGATCACGGGTATCTGACTGGTGGAGGAGTTTCGTTTCAGTTCCGCACAGAGTTCCAGTCCGTCGATTCCCGGCATCATGACATCGCTGATGACGAGGTCTGGATGGAATGTCCTCGCCATCTTTAGAGCCTCGTTGCCATCGGCAGCCTCTATGATGACATAGTCGTCTGACAGTAGCGCCTTCATATAATCCCTTATCTCCTTGTTGTCGTCGGCGATGAGCAGCGTCGGTTTGTTGTCGCCGCCTATCACTTTCTGCACCAGACTGTGTTTCACGCCAGCATCTTCATCTGCCGGCATTGCCGTATAATTATTGCCGGCGCCGGCGTCTTCGTCATCGACCGTGTAACAACAACTCTCCACAGCCATGTCTTCCACCTGCTCGCCACTGTGTTCTCTCGGTATCACCACAATGAAATTGGAGCCCTGTCCCTCATGACTGCTCACCATCACTTGTCCACCGTGTAGTTCGGCGTATGCCTTCACGATGGCGAGTCCTATGCCTGTGCCTCCCTCCGTGCCTTCGGTCTGGAAGAATCGTTCAAATACCTTTTCGCGGTCTTCCTCCGGTATTCCCTTGCCGGTATCGCTCACGCTGATAAGCACCTTACGGTCGGGCATGTCGCACAGCGTCACCATAACGGTTCCTCCGGCAGGAGTGAACTTCACTGCATTGCTGACGAGGTTGAAGACGATGCGGTTTATCTTCTCCTCATCGCCAACAAAGTCGCTGTCGGTATACTTGTCTGTGTTTATCTCGAGGTTCACGTTTTTCTTCTCCACAGTAGGATAGAAGTCGCTCACCCATTGTCTCACCTTTTCTGCCAGACTGAAATTGCACAGATGCAATTTCACGTTGCCGTCCTGTATCTTCCTGAAGTCCATGATGTCGTCAACGAGCCGCCGTAGGGCATTGGCGTTGCGGCGCACGATGACAAGGAGGTTTCTGCCGTGTTTGCTCAGTTTTTCGTCTTTGAAGAGTTGTTCCACGGGGTCTACGATGAGCGTGAGCGGAGTGCGCAGCTCATGGCTCACGTTGGTAAAGAATCTGAGACGCGACTGTGTGAGCGCTATCACTTCGGTATTGAGCTTGTTCAGTTCTTCGTTGCGCTTGGTGAGCTGCTGCGCGAGCTTGCCTTTTGCCATACTGCTCTTCCGCATCATCACTACGGCTGCAATGAGGAGCACAAGTAATACTCCCAGCAGACTGATGAACAGTTCCTGTCCGCTGTTGTATCTCTGGTATTTGTTCACCTGATTATGCAACCGTTCGAGCATATTTCTCTGTTGCTCGGCGTTCAGGTCGGTCATCAGTGTCAGTTCGGCATTGTTTTTCGTGATGATGGTGGTAGAGAGGCTGTTGTTGCGGTTGAAGTCCTTGCCTGTGAGTATCTTCATTGCGAGGTCTACCACTTCCTGTCCTCCTGTCGGGTTCAGATATGATGCGTCGAGAATACCTTCGTTCACCATCTCCACTCCTCCGCCTTTGCCGAGCAGCCCGTCCACACCCACGAATTTTGCCTTTCCCGAGAGGTTGTGGCGGCGCATGGTGAGGTATGCGGCATACGCCATACGGTCGTTATGGGCATAGACATAGTCGAAATCGGTGGTCTTTGCCAGTATCTTCTCCATTGCCTTTTCTGCCCCTGTCTGTTCCCAGTCGGCGCCTTCGCTCGCCACGATTTTCACATCGGGGTAGTTCTTCAGGGCATCCACGAATCCCTCGTGTCTGCCTTTGGCCGGCGAGGAGTTGTCGAGACCGCGTATCTCCACCACCCTACCGCTGCCATTGAGCTGGTTGGCGATGTATGTGCCGAGATCGAAACCGATGCGATAGTTGTCGCAACCGATAAAGGCGGTGTATTTGTTGGAGTTCGTCGTTCTGTCAAAGAATATCACGGGAATGCCTTTGTCGTAGGCGCGTTCAATGGCTTTGGTCACTCCGTCGAGCTGGTTGGGACACACCACAAGGAGGTCGATGCCTTCGTCCACCAGACTGTCTATCTGTGCTGCCTGCTGTACGTTGTTGTCTTTGGCCGACTTGATGTCTACTTCCACGGAATCGTTGATATAACTCATGAAGCGGAACTCACTGTTCTGCTTTTGGCGCCATTTGTCGTCGGAGCATTGAGAGATGCCGATTTTATATTTATGTGTTTTTTCGGAACAGCAAACCAGAGACATTGCCGCCACTGATGCCAGCATTACTGCCGCCACCATAGTGGATAACTTCCGACCAAAGTTTGTTTTATTCTGAATCATAATATCAAAAATACTTTTACGCATCAAACTATACACCTAATATAATTATATACCTATTAATTGTAAGCACAGGATATCTGTCTTTGGATTTCCGCCTGCGTTTATAACTATGACAAAACTCTACGTTTATCTACGACAAAGCTCTGCGCTTATCGTCTTGACAGAACAAAAGCATGCTTCGTAGATAATTGTAGATATTCTTATACTTTCAATACATTCACTCTGCAAATATACGAAATTCTTTTCACTTTAAGTCGATTTGCCGATAAAAAATCTTCTTTTTAGACAGACAACGGGTCGACCACAAGACTACTGAAAATCCTTCAATCCAAATCGGTCATTTTACCGTTTTGGGTTCAACACGGATGATTGACGTTGTTTTAACCCAAATCGGTCATTAGGACGTTTATTGTATTTTTTAATGACTGCTTGCAGCCTTTTGTCTTTTATAAGGCGCCTTTTGTCCGTTTTTAATTCGCAATAGCTCGCTATTACTCATTAAAAGCCTAACAAAATCCACTCTTCTAAAAGAGCAAAATCCAAGCAAGCCCTAATGACCGATTTGGGTTGAACGTCCTAATGACCGATCTGGGTTGAAATAACAAGACTTATTGCTGTCCGGTATAATTCTTCACAAAATGGGCAAGCACCGTGCCCAAGTGGGGTAACGTGCTTGCCCATGTTGGGCAACGTGCTTGCCCCAAGTGGGCACGGATACTGCCCAGAATGTGCCCAAAACATTCATGTAATGAAAGCACTGGAAAGGAATGCAATGGCTACATGGTCTGATGATACTTCCATGGTAAGCGTATCCGCGATGCTAGTGTATACGGTCAAAAAAATATCGCCCAAGTTT
>ERZ1026772.1797-NODE-1797-length-10471-cov-4.307220_pt1 | contig 10471 bp, 8 predicted proteins | sample MGYA00380124_ERZ1026772 | MGnify/ENA primary metagenome ERZ1026772 (study PRJEB33269, sample SAMEA4719760) | human gut metagenome | biome: human-associated habitat; feature: organic feature; material: feces | place: Cameroon | collected 2013-10 ...
AAGAGACAGGGGAAACAAAAAGCGGGCCGAAGCGATGCTCCTGAAAGTCCGTGAAGAATTTGAACCCGAAAACCTGATTGAAAACGCAGACATTTCTCTATGTGATTTTTTCATGAAATGGTTAAAGGACAGGGCAATTTCCATGGGTGCCAGAGTATACGCTAATTACGCTTATGATGTAAAGACATCTATTATTCCTTATTTCCGAAAAAAAACCTTAACGGTGCCAAAGGTAACACCTAGGGAGCTTGAAGCTTTTTACAGATTTGAACGGCAGGAAGAGGATGCCACACCGGAAGATCTTTTGCAATACCACGAGGCTGTCACTGCTTGTTTAGGGTATGCTAAGGAACTGGGATGGATCAAAGAAAATCCTGCGGAGGAAGTAAACCCTTGTGCGGATCAGGCCCCGATCTTGTTCGATGAATTTATCCAGGAATGGCTGGAGATTATTCGGAGCAAGATTGGGGAAGTGACCTATGCATCTTACAAGTGCAACATTGAAAAATGTATCGCACCTTACTTTAAGGCACGGCGATATACATTACAGGATTTGGAGCGGCATCCCAAGTATATTCAGGAATTTTACCAGAGTATGCTGGATTCTGGACTTTCTCCTTCCACAGTAATTCGTCGTCATGCCAATGTAAGAAAGTGCCTGCAGTATGCGTTTCAAATTGGCCTGATTAAATCCAATCCTGCTGATCGAGTGGAGAAGCCACGTAAAATCAAATACGAAGCCACCATCTATAACAAAGAGGAACTGGATATGTTGTTTAAGGCTGTTAAGGGTGATCCATTAGAGCTTGCGGTTATCGTTGGCGCTTTCTATGGCCTGCGACGTAGTGAGGTTGTTGGATTGAAATGGAATGCCATCGATTTTGAAAAGAAAGCCATCAGCATACGGCATACGGTTGTCCAGTTTACCATGGGTGGGCAGAGCCAAATCGTATATAAGGACTCTACAAAGACAAAATCTAGCTGTCGGACATTGCCGTTGGTTCCACCCTTCGAGCGTCTGCTTCGTGATTTGAAAGCAGAACAGAGTGTTAACCAGAAAGTATGCGGCAATTGTTACTGTCAGGATTATCTGGAATATATCTATGTAGATGCTATGGGAAACCTGATTAAACCCAATTTTATAACCCAGCACTTCGAGATACTGCTGAAAAAAAATAACTTGAAAAAGATTCGTTTTCACGATTTGAGGCACCCGTATGTCAAGCCCACGACAAAAAAATTTATAACTTTTTTGAGGCGTTCCGGGCAGCATATAGCCGCCCCCAGCTCTTTCATACGTCACTCATGCCTCCTTTCCCGATTCGTCTATTCCCAAGAAATCCTGTGTCACATATTCAATCTCGATCCGGTCTCCCGGAAAGATATAGATCTTGCTGATAAGCCTGTCAATCAGGGCTTGTGTCAGGGTGTCGGCGCTGCCTACTTCCTGTACAATTTCCCGCTGTTTCAGCTTTGCCTCATAATCACTTTGTATCTGTTTGGTCTGTGCGGTAATGGCGGCATGGACATTCTTTGCCTGCACCAGTTCCGCCTCATAGACCGCTTTCTGTTCCCGGTAGGTTTCCAGGTCAATCTCTCCAAGTGCGTACTGTTCATAAAGCTGTCGTTTGCTGTCCTGGATAGAGCGCAGCTTTTCTTCATGCTCGGCTTGCTGTACCGTCTGCAAATCCAGCTTGTCCTTGCTGCTGTCAATCCCCAATGCCGGACTCATCTGCGCCCGGATGGTGTCAAAGACTGCCTGCTCCAACTCTGGCATTTTGACCTTTACCCCGTAACAGGGGAGGTCTTTTGCCACCTCGGAATGGCGGCAGTAAAACCAGGCATCATTCCGAAGGGACATGGCATGGTCGCAGCATCCGCAGAATACTTTCCCGCGAAGCAGGTACTCACGCCGCTTCTTATTGGGGATAGAAAAGCGTTTCAGCGAAGCATTGGCTTTTTCAAACAATTCCATGCTTACGATTGCCGGGTGGTGGTCCGGGATTTTGAACCATTCGCTTTCATCTTTTAGCTGGACACGGCGGCTGCCGATTTCCCTGACCTTTCGTTTGCCAATGATATAAGTACCGATATACCGCTCGTCCTCCAGCATCCGAAGGACTGTTGAACTGCTCCAGACGCCGTGCGTCCGGGAAACATTGTAATGATCCTTGCCTTTGCTTTTCCGGTATTCCCCAGGGGTGGGGATATTCATGGCATACAGTTTCCGCGTAATCTCGGCGGCGGTATTGCCTTCTGCCGCCCATTCAAAGATCTGCCGTACATTCCCGGCAACATCCTCGTCCGGCTCCATGCGCCCGTCAGCGCTCTTGCGGTAGCCGTAAGGACAGAAGACACTCTGGTATTCACCCCGGCGCATCTTCGCATATTTGGCGCTTTTCGTTTTCATGGACATATCCCGGCTGTAACACTCGCTGATAAGGTACTTAAAGGCAACGTCAATCCCTCCGGTATCGCCTTTGAAATTGGCGGTGTCAAAATCATCACTGACAGAGATAAACCGGGTGTGGTAGAGGGGAAATACCCGCTCAATGAAATAGCCGGTCTCAATGCTGTTTCGGCCAAACCGGGAAAGGTCTTTTACAATAATACAGTCGATCTTCCCAGCCTGTACCATCGTCAGAAGTTCCTGTACTGCAGGGCGTTCAAAATTTGTCCCCGTATGGCCGTTATCAATAAATTCCAGTACCTCACCGTTATCCCATTCCGGCAGCGACATGGCTTTTTCCCGGAGGATCAGCTTTTGGTTGGGAATACTCAAACTTTCCGTTTTGAAGTCCTCCACGGACAGACGGATATAAAGGGCAATTACATATTTTTGCATGGTTCCACCGCCTTTCCCTGGAATTCACTCTTGAAGCGGAACGCTACATGGATATTCCGCTCATGGTCGATCTCAATTCGCTCTATAAGCCGTTCAATCAGTTCTGCCGTCAGCACATGATCCTGTGCCAGGGACTTTGCATCCTTTTTCATTGCCCGGTAGCTTGCAAGCCGGCTGTCCAGGGCGTCCATATCTTTTTCAAGCGCCTCAATCTCGCCAGACAATGTGCTGATGGATTCCTCATAATCCGCTTTCAGTTCAAAGTATTCCTCGTTTGTCAAGATATCCTGAACGAAGTTCTCATACAGGCCGCGGATCAGCAGGCGCTTCTTTTCGATTTCCTGCCGTTTGGCCGAGATCTGGGCTTTCAGCTTATCTTTATCCTGTTTCTGCTTTGCCTCCAACTGAAAGAGGGGGAGGGACATTCCCAAAGCAACAGCCAGTTCCTTTTCCAGAACAGCCGTAACCGTAGCAATCAGTTCCGTTTCCCGCATCATTACACCTTTACAGGCGTCTTTTTCCACCCGGCTGTTGGTGAGGCAGTGGAACCAGTAAATATCAGGCCCTTTCTTACGCTCCGCACGCTGACGGTGGAGGCTCCTGCCGCAGTCTGCGCAGAATACCTTTCCCTTGAACATATTAGGCGTATATGGATTTTTCGGCTTTGCCCGGCTTTCCTCACACACCTGTTCCCGGTATTCCTGCACCGCTGTAAATAATTCGTGGCTGATGATCGGTTCATGGGTGTGCCTGGCAACAATCAGGTTATTCTCCCCGGCCTTGACCTGCTGGTGGTCCACAATCTTTGTCTTGCCCTGCACCAGATCGCCGGTGTAAACCTCGCTTTCCAGAATCCTCATTACCGTGCGGGTCTGCCATTTGCCGCTCCCGATGAGGCCGGGGCTGGTGATCTCGCCGGTGGATTTTTTGTAATGGCTCGGCGCTGGGATCCCCATTTCGTTCAGATTGCGGACAATCCGGTTCAGCCCCACATGCTCATGCGCCCATTCAAAAATCTGCTTTACCACAGGGGCGGCAGTTTCATCAACCAGCAGCTTATGGCAGTTGTCCGGGTCTTTTCGGTAGCCGTAGGGTGCCCGCCCGCCGATGTAATCACCGTCTTTCATGGCCTGTCTTGCCTGGGCTTTGATCTTCCGGCCAATATCCAAAGCGTATGCCTCGTTTATCATATTTTTTAACGGAAGCATAATGCCGCCGTGGAGGTTGCCGGGGTCTGCCGTGTCAAACTGGTCTGTCACCGCAATAAAACGGACATTGTGGGAATAAAAATACTGTTCAATGTAATAGCCGGTGTCAATGGAATTACGCCCTAACCGGGAGAGGTCTTTGACGATCACACAGTCAATATGACCTGCCTCAATATCCGAAAGCATCTGCTGGAAACCGGGGCGGTGGAAATTCGTGCCTGTCGCCCCGTTGTCGATATAGGTATCGTAGACAACGAAATCCGGCTTGTCTGCCAGGAAATCATTCAGCACCAGCTTCTGGTTCTCCACGGAACAGCCGCGTTTCTTGTTATCTTCCACGGAAAGTCGGATATACAGCGCCGCATATACATACAAAGAAGATGGCACCGGTATGGACACCGCCGTCTGTTTCCTGCTTTTTCTTGCCATTTAGCCCACCTTCCTTTCTTCTTTATTCGCGGCAATCTGTTCCGCCAGGGAAACCGCTTTCCGGTATTCGTCCTGATAGTTAAATTCAATGTGCAGTTCGTCCTTGCCCATGACCCGTATGCTGCGGATAAGCTGCATGACCGCCCTGCGGTCAATGTCCTCCATCGTGGAAAACTGCATGAAGTGGTTGATCCATCGGTTCCGTTCGCTGCGGTTCTCCAATACGTCCGTCAACTTTTCGTTCCACTCGGCGATTGCTTTCTGCAGCAGCTCAATATCCGCATTGTATTTCCGTTTGTAGGAGAGAAATTCTTCTTTGGTAAGGATCCCGCTCACCAGGTTTTCATAGAGTTTGGCCTTGAAGCCCTCTGTCTGTGCCACACGCTTTTCATTTACCCTGATCTGTGCGGCGTATTCCTGGGCCAGTTCCCGGTTGATACGCTCCTGGCTGATACTGGACAGCAGAGCATCCAGGGAGGCGACATTCTCAATATGGCCTTTTAAGCTGTCCTGCACACACTCGATCAGGTCGGATTCCTTTATCATGACAGAGGAAGTGCAGCCGTTCTTTTTCCCGGTCGGGCAGTAGTAATAATGGTATTCCTTATCCTTATAACGGTTGGTCTTGCGGGTCATCCGGCAGCCGCAGCAGCCACAGATTAAAATCCCGGAGAACAGATAAACCTTGTCTGATTTTGGGGAAGTCCGGGTGTCAATCCTGCGGAGCCGCTGCACCAGGTCAAAATCATGTTTCTGTATGATAGCTTCATGTGCGCCCTCTACCCGGATCCATTCAGAGGAAGGCTTATCCTCACGCTCTTTCAGTTTGAAATGGGGCGTGGTCTGCTTTCCCTGCACCAGCGTTCCGGTATAGGTTTCATCCTGTAAAATACGGATAATGGTAGTAGCGGACCACTTACAGTCCTTGCGGTCGGTATAGCCGCCTTTTGCATGGGGCATCCCGCTGTTCCGCTTATATGCCAGCGGGGAGAGTATGCCCATCCGGTTCAGTTCCTCTGCGATATGGGAAGCGCTGAACCCCTCCATGCGCTTTCTGAAAATATCCCGCACCACACTGGCGGCGTATTCGTCAACTTCCAGGCTCTTATGCTTGTCACCGACTTTTATATAGCCGTAGATTGTAAAGGCCCCTACAAAATCGCCGCTGCGCCGTTTTACTTCCAGGGCGCTCCGGGTCTTTACTGAAATGTCACGGCAGTAAGCCTCATTCATAATGTTTTTGACGGAAACCGTGAGGTCATCGGCAGCATCGTTTTCCGTGTCCACGTTATCGTTGATGGCGATGAAGCGTACACCATAGGCCGGGAATACCCGGCGCATATAGCGGCCGGTCTCTATGTATTCACGCCCCAGGCGGGAGAGATCCTTGACAATCACACAGTTGGCTTCGCCCTGTTCGATCATACGCATCATTTCCTGAAATGCAGGGCGGTCAAAAAGGACACCGCTGTAACCGTCATCAATCTTTTCTGCCACGACCTCAATCTCCGGGTGCCGGGCAATGTAGTCATCGATCAGCCGCCGCTGGTTTGCGACGCTGTCACTTTCCGTTGTCTTATCATCCGTATAGGAGAGACGGATGTATTTGATTGCTTTGTAAACCTGCATAAAAAAACACTCCTTTCTTTGCGCAGAAAAATCCCCGCAATTCAAGAAGTGTGGCTGTGCCGTATTCAATTCCTTTTCCGATTCTTATTCTACCACGCCCTTGCGGGAAAGTCAGCCCCTTTCCTGAAAAAAATCCGGCTTACCGCAGGATCCCCTTGATACATTCCTCTAAGGTGGCGCCTCCCGCTGCAAAGCTGGCCTGTACGGTAAAACGCCCGCACTTAAAGCGGTAAGGGTCTTTGATCTGCCGTACAAATTCTGTGATCCGTTCCTCACGGGAAAGTTCCTTATTGACGGAAACTTCCCGGATGTCAACCAGTGCGCTGATACCTCCGGTAGCAGTCATATTTTCCATGATACCCACTCCTTCCTGAAAATTTCTGATTATCAAAACCACATGAATAGGTCGGGCCTGCATCGTAACAGTCACAGACCCGGCCCATTGTATCTGATTTCGATTAGCTGCCGTATTTGCCACGCCCCCCGGCAAGTCCTTATGTGAATAAGGAAGGGGCTGTTACAGGCTGCGGATAGCGTTGCCGCATCATAGCCCCGCATACGCCGCCGCTTTGCCAGAGCAAGCAAACGCCGCAGGAACTCTCCCCAAGTCTTTAGGGAGCCGTGAAGAAGTACCATTGTGATCTGCATCGTTGTCGCGCCCGGCTTGCCACAGCCGGTTTCGTGGGTTGCGTTTACCGCTCGGACAGCCTGGATCCGTCACCTCCTTAGGCTGCCTGTCACCGCGCCGCCCCATCTGCCGCTCGGAACACAGAATGAAGTACCTGTAACAGCGTATATTCGGTTGTCAAGGAACAAGCGAGGGGCGTGGCAGTTATGACAGTAGTTTAGTTGGGGCGGCGGCTGCATGTGCGCCGCCACACCCGTCAGGCTTGTCCCGCCGAATATGTCCCTCTATTATTCAGTACATTTTTCGGGCAAAACAGGGCGGGGTGGGTTAAATTTTTTCAAAATATTTTTTTAATTGGCGTAGACCACGGTTAATGCTCTTGCGAACAGAAGAAGCATCTGTTCCTTCGACCCTTGCAATATCCGCCTTACTCATGCCTAGGAAAAAATGTGCGTAAATCCGCTGACACTGTTTCTTTGGCAACATGGCAAGCCCTTTGTAGAGCGATTCTGTCACTTGGCGTTGTTCCAGAATTTCTGCCGGGTTAAGAGGTTTTTGTAATACCTCGCGCTCAATGCCTTCGTCTCGTTCCAAAGAGTAAAATGCTTTATAGCGGTATGTACGAATTCGATAGGCTTCTTCCAACAACATATATTCCCGAAGTAGCAAAAAAACTTCGTCCGGCACCTCAACGATCATGTCCTGTGTATAATATGGGTAATATTCTTTAAGATTGATTTTCTTCATGGTTGTTTCCTCCAATTCCGATTTTTAAGTTGGTAAGCAAAATCGAAATCAGAGGGCGGGGAACGACAGCCTGAACCGTTCCCTCTGTATTTACTAAAACTGGGTACAAAAAAGTGCGCCTGGAAAAACACAGACGCGTACCAAGACAGAGCATTATAAAAGCATACTGGAATATGCCAGAATTTGTATTTTTCTGTCGAATCAAAAAAACCTGCAATTCTTTGATGAACTGCAGGGTCCGATAATTGATTTTTCCAATAAAGACACGAACTAAGCCCGTGAGGTACTTCCCATAGCATCCCAGATTCTCCCTCCCTGAAAGGAGGAAGTAAGCAGGCTTACTTATAGCAGGTCCCCTTTCTTTGAGGGCATTATATATGGGGAAATTCCATATTCTTACCTGTTCTATCCTATTTCCAGCCAAGATGACCGCAAGTTTTGTTATTAGTAGATAGAATTTGTGCAATTAGGACAAAAAAGAACAAAGCCACAAGATAAAAACATACCTTGTAGCTTTGCTTATTAAGTATCGAATTTATATCCTACGCCAGTCACACTTTTAATGTAATCCGGCACATCCGGCGAGATTTTCAACTTTTTCCGTATATTACTGATATGGTTGTTGACAGCTTTTCGTGAGTAGCAGGAATAATCCTCATTCCACACGAACTCAATAATCATCTCATAGGTGAATACTCGCTTTGGGTTTCGGATTAGTAGTGCCAGTATATCAAACTCCTTAGCTGTCAGATCGACCGTCTGACCTTGAACCCGTACAAGTCTTTGCTCTAAGCATACATACAGATTGCCTTCCTGAATTTCAGTTAGCAGTTGATTGTTATTGTGACCTCGTCCATATGAAGTGAAACATGGTACAGAAATTTTTTCATACTCTTGGACAAACTCTGTCAAATCTTTTTTCTTGTCAGCGTTAAGAACTGCAAATAACTTCTCACCAATCTGTCTGCCGGATTCAGATATATCCAGAACAACTAATTTCCCATATTACCACCTCCGCACTCATTCCTTCACTTAAATTTATTACATTTAGTAAATTATCTTTTTCTGAAACAACATAGTCCTAAAGGTAGAAACAAAAACAACTACCAGCATTGAATAGACCTTCCACCTATATGAAGTCTTGATTATCTTGAATGCTTGTTGCTCTAAATAGATTTACTATTTATTTCGTATCATCAATTTTCCGCAAACTGGGTAGCAAAAATGCGGTGAAAGCAACTATTATGATACCTACTCCACAAATCACAAACCACTTTTCAACTCCAAATTTCTCGGCCAAAGGTCCGGAAATAATAAGGCCCAACGGCATAGCAAAAGATGCGGCACTGGTTAGCAACGAAAAAACTCTCCCCAAATATTCAGGCTTGACAGTTTCTTGAAAAATTGCATTTTCCACACCGTAAAACGGAGCGGCGATTCCCATGACCGTACAACACACAATAAATACGAGAAATGCCCCTGGCGGCAGGAGTCCAGAGATGGTAATGCTGATGCCCATGAGAAGAATAGAAAAGCAGATCGTATGTGTGCGCCTCTTGAAGCCGCCCCAAATGCTTAGGATGATTCCGCCCAACAGCATACCAACTGCAAAAGCAATTTCTGCGGCAGAAGCATAGGCTGGCGTTCCTCCAAAATAGGACATACTAATAAGCGGATAAAGCGAGCTGATCGGCATATAAAAGAACATATAAATTACGCCGATCCACAGCAACGCAAAGAGACCTCTGTTTCGCTTTAATACCATATAGCCCTCTTTTATGTCCTGCATGAACTGCTGACTTTTCTGTTCTGTGCATACATCGGGAGTTGGGATGGCAGAGATTGCGACCGTCACACAGGCCAGAATCGCACCCGCAATATCCAGCATAATAATTGCGTTAAGCGGCCAGACGGCATACAAAAATGCTGCGGCGGCAGGGCTAATAATGGCGCTTACCGCTTGTATCGTCTGTGCGTAACCAGCGCATTTTGTCAGTTCCTCTTTCGGTACAATCATAGGGGTCGTTGCACTAAGCGCAGGAGAATGGAATGCGGTTCCCGTACTACGAATAAACAGCACGACCATAATCGCCCATACAGGCAATTCCATGTATAGTGCGGCCAGAGCTAAAAGCCCTCCTGCGGCAGCGATCACCAGATCCGCTCCGATCATTACACCTTTACGGCTGTGCCGGTCAACGAAAGCGCCGGCAAACGGCCCTAAACAGGCTTGCGGTAAAAAGCCGATCAAAGTTGCAATCGTCAATACGATTGCGGAGTCTGTTTTCGCAACCAAATAAAAGATGATAGCCATTTGCAAGATGCCGCTGCTGATAAAAGATACACCCTGTCCGATAAGAAGTGTGAAGTAATTTTTCTTCCATGAATTGTTGTTTTGAGTCATAATATAAACCTCCTTTTTTTATTGCATTGTTCCTTTGATTTTTTGCAATAAAAAACAGGCGCTACCCCCACAAAGAGGCCAAGCGCCTGCATAACAACAAAGCACGAAAAGCTACACGATACAGTCCAGAGACTGTTCGTGTCAGACCTACGTGTTTCTTATGTATACGCACACAAAAAAAGCCCACTATGTGGAAAATACCTCTACTTTTTATTGCATATTAGCGTACACAAATTAACACACGTAAGCCTCCTTCCATTTTCAAATTTTCGATACTATACCATGTATCAGATGGATTGTCAATAGTTTTTCAAAATTGTTTTGAGATGCAAGCAATGCAATCTTCCGTAAGATTGCGTATTTAGCAGAAATCCCGTCCCCGGAATTTCTGCTAAATGCTTGTTGGTGACATGTCCCCAAACCCCTGAGATCATCACCTGCGGTGATGGCTGCGCGTTCCGTTGGAACGCTGAAAACCAAAAGCGGAAGGGAATTTATTGGCGCGACTTCTGCGTGTCCCTCTGCGGTTTCCGCTCGGTGGAAATGTCCAGCAAATGCTCCACATTCGCCCGGACATTGTA
>ERZ1026772.1799-NODE-1799-length-10450-cov-4.766619_pt1 | contig 10450 bp, 10 predicted proteins | sample MGYA00380124_ERZ1026772 | MGnify/ENA primary metagenome ERZ1026772 (study PRJEB33269, sample SAMEA4719760) | human gut metagenome | biome: human-associated habitat; feature: organic feature; material: feces | place: Cameroon | collected 2013-10 ...
GCATTCAAAAGGTCAGGAGTTCGATTCTCCTATGCTCCACTTCCCGTTGAACAAAGTATATTCAAGCATCTTCTTTCGTTATGAAACAGAAGCGTAACGTCATATTCAAGGCTCTTGAAAGTTTTCCAAGAGTCGAGTTGGAGGACATCCGCCAGTATTTCGGTGCCGATGTTCCGACAAAGGTCCGTAAGAATGAGTTTGTGGACCGGCTTGGTGCGTACATAATCGAAAGGCCGGCCGAATGGCTCGGAAGGATGCTTGAGAGGGATCTGAGGCTTCTCAAGCGTTTGATCGAGGCAGGTCCCGGAGTCCCGCTCTACTTGGACTATCCGGATTTCCCCTCCGTGCTTGAGACCATAAAGCTGCTCGGCTCCGACACCACCGACGAGAATTTCAGGGAGGTGTGGATCCCCAAGGAATTCTATGACGTGGTCGCTCCCCACATCGACAATGTTCTGAAGGAAGGCGCGGAAAGCGGCCTTTTCGAGACGGAGCAGGCCGCGCTGGGCTATCTATGCCTCTACGGCATAATGACGGTCGATGAGTTTTTCGACAAGATGCTGGACTACTGGGAATGGTCCGGCAGGCACAGCATCGAATATTTCACGAATATGGTGTACGAGAGCCCGGTTATGAAGCTCTGTAGGGTTGATTCCGACGGCGAACGGTATATGTGCGCTCCGAATATATTCGATCCTGATGACATCCTTAACCGCAGAAAGGAATATGCCGGGATTGAATCATTGCGTCAGTTTACTCCTGAGGATGCATTGAAAGCCGGTGCCGGTTCTCCGTACTTTGTCTATGGCCTGGATTCAAAGGAAGGCCGGAGGTTGGTCGAGATGCTTGGCAATTTGGGATATTCCGGAGATGACTTGGTCCGTGAGGAGCACGACATTTGGATGAACGCCCAGATGATAGGGAAGAACGACACGACCGAGGCCATATTCGCAAGCGTATCCCGCAAGCAGGAGGACATCGAGACCTTCGAGGACTACGACGAATGTATGGAGATCGTCGCCGCCTATGCCAACACCCTCCCGAAGTGGCTGCTGAAAGGCTACTCTTCCAACGAGAAGAACTGCCTGAAAGTCGTCCTTCAGACCGAGGATGACCCGATCCAGGCTATGATCAAGAAGAACCCGATCCTTGGCCTCTTCGTCCCTCCGACCCCGCCGGACGCCCCCTGCCCCTGCGGCAGCCACCTCTCCTACCGCAACTGCCACGGCAAGAATCTGAGTTAGAAGAGTTCTCTAAGTTATTCGGATAAACCAGAAAATTGGATGTCAATGTTTTGTGATAACGTGACAGCGGAGCTTGACGCTCTTCATTCGGAGGAGAAACGGGTGATGCTGCCACGTTTTTTCAAGTGCGGTCCCGGCGAATATGGTGAGGGGGACCGCTTTCTTGGGGTTGTGGTCCCTGATGTCAGGGGCGTCGCCAGAAAGCATCTGGATGCGTCTTTGCCTGAGATCCGTGAGTTGTTGGAGTCCCGGTGGCACGAGGTCCGGCTTTGCGGGCTGCTGATTCTCGTGCTCCAATGCCGGAAATCCGTGCCGAAGGAAGTGCTTGATTTCTATCTTTCCAACACAGCCGCGATCAATAATTGGGACCTTGTGGACCTGTCCGCCCCGGCGATTGTCGGCGGCTACCTTCTTAGGAATATTTCCGAGCGGAAACTGCTGTATTCATTGGCCGGGAGCGACTTGCTTTGGGATCAGAGGATAGCTGTCGTCTCGACTATGACGCTTATAAGGGCGGGGGAACAGGATGACACCTACGCCCTGGCGGTCAAACTGATGCGCCACCCTCACGACCTGATGCACAAGGCGATAGGCTGGATGCTGCGTGAGGCGGGCAAGCGGGATCAACGCCGTTTGGAGCTCTTCCTTGATGAATATGCCGCCTCTATGCCTCGCACGATGCTCCGTTACTCCATCGAGAAGTTTCCAGAGCCTCTGCGCAAGCATTATCTTCTGAAAAAAGGATGAGCTGAACCTTCTTCCTGACTTTGCCAATTCCGTGTCTTTATAGGAACTGGTCCGGTGTCCTCGTCGGAACGGCGTTATCCGACCGACACGCTCTCAATCCTGATCTGAAAAGTCCCGGACGGAGCCTGGACATCCACGATCTCACCCGCTTTCCGCCCCATCAAGGCCGCACCAATCGGGGACTTGCAGGAGATCTTGCCTTCCTCAAGGTTCATCTCGTGCGGGCTCACGATGGTATATGTCATTCTGGCGTTGGAGGCCAGGTTAGTGAACTCCACCTTGCTGAGCAATGAAATCTGATCTTTCGGCAATGCGGATGTGTCGATGATCCTTGAATATTGCAGGACCTTCTGCAGGAAGCGTATCCTGCTGATGGCCTTGGCCTGCGCCCTTCTCGCCGAGCGATATTCAGCGTTCTCGCTTAGATCTCCCTGCGCGCGTGCGTCCGACAGATCTTCCTTGATCCGGGGATATTCAACATCAATAAGATGATTAAGTTCCGCGACAATCTGGTCGTAGCGTTCCTTAGACAGATATTCCATATACCATTGTTTGATAAGTCAGGGCAAATGTACGAAAAACTATCCTTTTTAGCTCTCCGCGCAACTTTTTTGTTTGTCCGGCGGAGCACCCTTCCCGCCGGATAAATGGAGTCCGCCCAGTGTTTTGTCCGGTGGAAAGCCCTTTTCACCGGACAAACGGACTCCATCTGGTGCTTTCTCCGGCGAAAAGCCCTTTCTGCCGGAGAAACAGACTCCATCCCATACTTCCTCCGGGGAAAGGCCATTCCACCGGACAAAACATAAGAGAGGGTGAGGCATATTACGGGGCATATTAAAAAATGAAGATTTTGGTTGCGAAAACCGAAGAATGGGCGTATATTGAGTGGAGCGTTTGGCTCGGGTCTGTTTTATGAATAGTACAATGACTTGCTTATGAGAATTATACACACAAGTGACTGGCATCTGGGACATATTCTGTACGGGTACGACAGGAGTCGGGAGCAGAGGAATATGCTTGGACAGATCGAGGAGATTGTCGGGAAGGAGAAACCTGACGCGTTGGTGGTCAGCGGGGATGTTTACCACACGGGACAGCCATCGGCGGCGGTGCAGAAGATGTTCACGGAGGCGGTGATGAGGCTGCACGAGGCCTGTCCGGGAATGGAGATCGTCATCACCGCGGGGAACCACGACAGCGCGTCAAAGCACGAGGTCTCACGAATATTATGGGAGACCCAGAAAGTGAATATGATCGGTTCCGTGGACAAGGACAATCCGGACAAGCTGATCGTTGAGGTGGCGGGGAAAGGATTCATAGTCGCCATACCGTACGTGAACGAGAGAAGTATGCCGGAAGGATTCTGTAAGAGCCTGTTGGACGAGGTGGCCGAAAGGAACACTGAAAACCTTCCTGTTGTCATTTCGGCCCACACGACAGTGGCCGGATGCAACTACACCGGACACGAGGATATTCGTGAATTATCTGTGGGAGGGATTGACTCCATCGGGCTGGAGGAGTTCGGCGAAGGGTACGACTACATCGCGCTCGGACATATTCATAAGCCGCAGACAATCGCTGGTTCCGGGGGAAAGGCGCGCTATTGCGGCACGCCGCTGCCGGTAAGTTTCGACGAGTCTTACGGGCATAGTGTGTCGGTCGTGGAGATCGCCTCGCACGGGGCGGCCCCGCAGATCCGGGAGGTGTCGATAAAGACCAATTGTCCGCTGGTGAATATTCCTTCCTCAGGTTTCGGGAAATGGGATGAGGTTAAGAAACTGCTGGAAGATTTTCCTAAGGACAATCCGGCGTACATCAGGTTGAATGTCGAGGTCGAGGATAGCCTTCCGCCTGATGCGGTGGTCGAGGCCAGGAATATTCTGAGTGGCGGCCTGGGACTTTTCTGCACGATAAACGCTCGCCGGGCAGCCTCTGGAAAGTCGGATCGTAAAACCCTTTCAGTGTCGGAATTCCGGGCTATGGAACCGCTTGAGGTCGCGCGGCTGTACGCCGAGGACACCGGAATAACGTTCACGGACGAACTGGCGGAACTGTTCCGTGAGGCGGAGAAGGAAATCAGGAATGATGTAAATGAATAATTTAGACTGACTTATGAAAATACGAAAACTTACGATTCACAACATCGCGTCCATAGAAGACGCTGTGATTGATTTTGACAGCAAGCCGCTGTCTGACTGTGATGTGTTCCTTATCACCGGCAAGACCGGGGCTGGGAAGAGCACGATTCTGGACGCGGTCTGCCTGGCGTTGTACGGGGACACGCCAAGGCTGGCCAATACGCAGATGGAGGGCAGCTCCGCTGATCAGGGGGATGATGTCAAGGTTGACAGTCCGTCCAGACTTCTTAGGCAAGGGGCAGGAAAAGGTTATGTAAGACTTGAGTTCAAAGGAACCAATGGGGTTGATTATGAGGCTGAATGGTCGGTAGCCCGAGCAAGGGAAAAAGTGAATGGCCGGATACAGAAAAAAGAATGGATCCTCCGAAACTTGGATTCCGGGATGATTTACAAAAAGGATAAGGAGGTGAGCGCGGAGATCGCCTCTGCCGTCGGCCTGAGTTTCAGCCAGTTCTGCCGCACCACGATGCTGGCTCAGGGAGAGTTTACCAGATTCCTGAACAGCAAGGACAACGAGAAGGCCGAGATTCTGGAGAAGATCACCGGTGCGGACATCTACACGAAGATCGGAGCCAAGGTCTTTGAGATCACAAGGCGGAAGGAAAAGGCTTCGGCCGATGCCGAGGAAAGAATCCGGGATATCAGGATCCTTTCTGATGAGGAAAAAGACCAGAAACTCAAAGAGAAGGAGGACAAACTGGCCGAGGCGGAATCCGCCCGCGCGGCAAGGGACGAGTGCGGTAAGAAAGTGGACTGGCTGAAGCAGGAGACAAGATTGAAGGTTACGATTGAATCTGATTCCAAAGCTGTCGCGGACAAGGAGGCGTTTGTAAGTACTGATGAATATGTCGCCGAGGAGAACCTTGCCGCCTCGTTCAGGACTACGGAGGCGGTGCGTGGAAATCTTGAAAACCAAAGGAGAGAAGAGGCGGCAGCAGCGGAAGCCAGGACAAGAATCTCCGGATTGTCGGAGAGATACCGGTCGGTAAAAGGTGGATTGGCCTTCCTGAGTGACGAGGAGAAGAGGCTTGCCGGGGAAAAAGCCTCCGTTGACGCGGAGTTGGAAAAGGACGCTCCTTTGCGGCCTGTTCTGGAGAAGGAGCAGACCATCGCGGGGAACATCGGTGTCATCGAGAGCGGTCGGGAATATATTCGTGAATCAGAAGCCAAACTTTCGGTTCTGCGGTCGGACTTGACGGAAAGGTCGCTGGCGTTGGAGAAGGCGAAAGAAGCGGAGAATGCCGCAGGAAACGGGCGGAGACTTGCCGAGGAGGCGCAGAAGAAGGCCGAGGATGCTTTGGCCGAGTCGAACGCCGTGATGGTCCGTAAGGAGATCGGAGACCTGAAGGAAAAATCGGTGGACATCAAACTGGCGCAGGATCGGTTGTCGCTTTTGGAGCAACAGATCGTAAAGCGTAATGAGGAAGCGCAGGACATCGCTGAGAAAGAGAAGGCGCTTGATGCCAAGATCGCGGAACGGGACTCTTTGGCCAAGGTCGTGGAGTCAGAGCGCATTAAGTCGGAGTTCGCTGATGAGGTCTATAGGATGCAGAGCAGTACGGTTGAAGACACTGTCAAGGCTATCCGCAACAACCTTCAGGTAGGGGACCTCTGTCCTGTCTGTATGCGGGAGATCGAATCGGCGCTGCCGACAGACCTGGATCTTCAGAGACGGCTGGCTCCGCTTGAGAGAGCCCGCGAGGAAGCCAGAATCATATACCGTAATGACAAGGATCGTTACGATCGTCTTGTGGCTGAAATTGTTGCGGAGTCAGAGCAGTTGCGCAGACAGAAATCCGCCTTTGAGAATGACCGTAGTGTGGACCAGATGACGGAATCCGTGAGAATGGCTGCCCAGAAGTGTGGTTTGACGGCCGTTGATGATGGCACACGGGCGGCGCTTGAGGCGAGGTACCAAGAAATGGGCCTGCGTTTGTCAGAACTTGCTGAAAAAGAGAAGGTTTGCGCCGGCCTTGAAAAGAATGCCGATGATGCTCGCAGAGCAAGTCTCGCCGCCAGGGATGCCGTGGATAAGGCTGTTGCAGCCCGTGTCAAAGCGGAAAGCGAAGTCCAGTCCAAGAAATCCGAAATCGAGAGGGTAGAGGCCCTTGTCTCGGACAGAATCAAAGCCGTTTCATCGGCAGAGCAGGCGGTCGGAGACATTCTCGCCGGCTCGCCTTGGGAAGAAAAATGGAGCGCGGACACCGGAATATTCAAAAATGAGCTTTCTGAGGCGGTTCGTTCGCATCGGAATCGTGTTGAGCGCGCGGAAAGCCTGATCAAGTCGGCCGATGAGTTGAAGGCGAGGATGGGCGTGGTGCAAGGAATGGTGGCGGCCATAGAAGAGATGATGCCGTCGTGGAAAGAACTTCCGGTGGCGGAGGCTGCGAATATACCAGGTTTGTCTGATGAGGCGGATTCGGTCAAGAGCGCCCTGATTCTGGAAAGGCACAAACTCGCGCGGGCCGAGGAAAACGCGAAGGCGGAATCCTCCGAGGTCGAGGCGTTCCTTTCGGAGCATTCTGAATATGACCAGGCGGCGCTGAAGGCTCTTTCTGAATATTCAGTCGCGGTGATTTCCGAGATTGAGCGTAGGCACAGGGTGGCCTCTGAAGAGTTGGCCGCGGCGAAGGTGGCTTTGGAAACGGATCGGCGGAATGAGTCTGAGCATCAGTTGAATAAGCCGTCCATTGCGGCGGAGGACACTGTAGAGAGCTTGGAGGTTCTGTACAAGGGCAACGATGAGGCTATGTCAGGCGCCACGAGTGAGGCGGCTCTTTTGGCTGAGGCTCTGAGGCAGGATGAGGAGAACCGTGAGAAAGCCGGTAAGTTGAGGGAGGCGGCCGACAGGCTCCGGGAGGAATATGTGAAGTGGAACACTCTGAATAACTTGATAGGTGACAGCGCTGGCAAGAATTTCCGCAAGATAGCCCAGAGTTATGTGCTTGACAGCCTTGTGAAGGCAGCGAACATCTACATGAAAGACCTGACTGACAGGTATGTCCTCAAGGTCGTGCCGGGAACGTTCGTCATCGAGGTGGAGGATGCCTATCAAGGCTACGTTTCCCGCCCGGCCAGCACGATATCCGGCGGAGAGAGTTTCCTTGTGTCCCTTTCTCTGGCCTTGGCGCTGTCCGACATCGGAGATGGCCTTTCTGTCGGTACCCTGTTCATCGACGAGGGCTTCGGCACCCTTTCCGGCGAACCTCTCCAGAATGCCGTGAACACGTTGAAGACCCTCCGTATGAAGTCCGGCAGACAGGTGGGCATAATCAGCCACATCGAGGAGCTTCAGGAGAAGATTCCGGTCCGCATAGAAGTCAACCAGAACGAGCGCACGGCCACGAGCACCGTGAATGTGGTTTCATGACAATTTTAGATAGTTATTTATAGGAATATGCCACTGAACAAAAATGCCATGGCAAGGTATCACCGCCTGGACGCTTGCCTGAAAGACAGAAACAGACGGTATTACATTGAAGACCTGATCAGAGAATGCAGCGATGCGATCCGGACTTCGGGCGATACTGAAGCGAAAGTCAGCAGAAGCCAGGTCTTCGCAGACATAAAGCACCTGATGGATGAATATCCCGGTGCGATCGCCAGAAAGAGAGGGGAGCGGGGACGTGTATATTATCGGTATACGGACCCTGGTTTCTCGATAAACAATCGGCCTCTGTCTATAGATGAGGCCAAGATGATCCGTGACACGATCAAGATGCTCGGCCGTTTCAAAGGTCTGCCGCATTTCGATGTGTTGGAAGATGCTGCCAAGCGCTTTGAAGAGTTTGGCTTGACATCAGGGAGTTTGGATTGTGTGGGATTTGAAAGCAACGAGGAACTCGTAGGGTTGGACAATTTTTGGGGCCTCTTCAAGGCTATAGAGGGCAGACAAGTGCTGAATATAAGATATTCACCTGCTTTTGATAAGGAGGAGGATAGAATATTCCATCCGTATTATCTGAAACAATACAACTGCCGTTGGTACCTGCTCGGCTTCGATGTGAAGGTGCAGGCCATCAGGAACTTCGCATTGGACAGGATAAGAGGATTTTCTGTCGCGGATGGCATTGAATATATTCCTTATAATGGTAGCTTTGAGGAATATTTCAAAGATGTGGTGGGCGTGACCATCATGGAGAATGAGCCGGTTCAGGACATCGAGTTTCTGGTCTATGATGTGAAGACCTTCAATTATCTGACAACGAATTCATTTCACCCAAGCTTGACGATCCTGAAAGGATTCTCTGAGGATGGACCGGCCAGAATGAAAGTCTCAGTCCGTCCGAACTGGGAACTTGACGCCGTCCTGCTAAAGTACGCCGACAACATCCGCGTCGTCTCCCCGGAACCATTCCGCCAACATTTCCTCGCCCGCATCAGAAAGAGCCTTGAACGGAATGAGTGAGGAATATTCTTGATTGTCAAAAAGTAAGCATCTTGCATCTGTAGATGTAGGATGTTTTGTAGGCTGTCTCTATTCCATAGGCCTGCGAAGCGATTTGCATTGTCACGTGCTCATTGGCATTGCAATAATCCTTGTTTATGATGTGGTAACCGGTCGGACGTGGTTTCAGTATAAATGTTCCCTGCTCATTCTCATTGCTGTACCGTAGTCTGCCATCATCACCTGCCACTACAGAAAACTTCGACTGGACTCCGGAAAGTGAGATACGTCCGGCGTTCTTGATTGCTTTGTCTCCTTCTCCGGACTCGTCCTCAGGACTAACGCCCGCGAATATATGTGAGATCTTCCTTCCATCGAAAAGGGATCTTATCGCCGACGGCGAATAGGTGTCATATCCCTCTTCGAGCGTTGACGGGCAGAGGTTTAATCTGTTCATGCTTCGATAGTTTTGACTGTGATGGCTCCTATTGTGTCAAATGCGCAGGTCGCCAGCATTATCCCGAAGTCATCCTCCGGGTCTATTCTGAGAAGCTGTGACTGAATTTGCCTGTTCTCTCCTTCGGAAAGCATATTCGCAAAAGCCGGAAAGAGATATTTTGAGTGATATGGCTCATTCCTGAGCGGTAAGGTAAGGCTCACCGGCTCGGCATTTTCTCCAAGTAGATACGCTCTGTCGTAAGTGAATGAATATTCTTTATTGTCATCCTCCTGAAGTGTCCCGCATTTGATTCCGTGCAGGAATATCTCGCAAAGTCTCATAATTGCGAGTTTTTCAATGATGAGAATGTCGAATTATCAGATAAAGGCTTGATTGACTGGGCTACTAACACATCGTTATTTATTCAGAGTACGATAGAAAACTGTCATTATCACATACTCTAACTTGAAGTTTAGCTTTGACTTCGGTTTTGTGAAGTACTGCTCCATCAAGGAATATAATTCCCCAGATGTCAAGTTTAACCTTGAATTGGCAATCGAGTTTGTCCGGCGAAAACCTTTTCCCACGGACAAACCGGTGGCACCGCACGTTTTCTCCGGTGGAATGCCGTTTCAGTGGACATTCTCATATAGTTGGATTCGTTTCTGAGCCGGGATTCTTAGAAGCTGTTTTGATTTGTTTGTTTGAAGATTTGAGAGTGAAAAACTTCAGGTTCGACCGCTTCTTCCAAGGAAGATAGTGGTACTATCTGACTGAAGAAGCGGGAAGAAGATGAAGATTCTTTCACCTCAAAGAACATTTCAAACAAATCAAAACAGCTTCTTAATCTTTTTATTTGGAAAATTATCAAACACCATCCCGCCTTCGATTGGTACGCTAGAGACCTCATTTTGCGAGATAATTTCGGAACCAAGCAATAATCTTTGGCGTTCTAAGAATAGGCAACGCTCAATCTACGCAAAAATCACAACACGCTGCGATTTCTTTTGCATTTCTCACAAATAAACACTAACATTGTCCAATAATACCAACACATTGCGAAAATGAAAAGGATAGGTTCTCAAATAAAAGAACGGCGGAAGGCTCTTGACATAACACAAACGGAGCTTGCGGATCTCGCAGGAATCAGCATAAACACTGTCGTGGCGGTGGAAAGAGGGCAAGGAGACCCTAAGATCTCCACTTACCTGTCAATCTGCGAGGTGTTGGGACTTGAAATGGCAACGAAATTAAAGGGCTGAGATTATGACGTGAGTTTAACATTAAATTGTATAATTAATCCGCAATACTTGTAGTAATAGATTTGGGAACAATTGAATAAACCACAAGAGCGCCCTTGCATATTCAAATTATTATTTATACATTTGTATAAGTAATACAATGGATATGGCAAGACTCACAAAAGCGGACAGCGTCTACCGGATGTCGCTTCACAAGAACGGAGGTTACATGTATGCGACGACTCATCCGTATA
>ERZ1026772.1800-NODE-1800-length-10438-cov-3.034191_pt1 | contig 10438 bp, 9 predicted proteins | sample MGYA00380124_ERZ1026772 | MGnify/ENA primary metagenome ERZ1026772 (study PRJEB33269, sample SAMEA4719760) | human gut metagenome | biome: human-associated habitat; feature: organic feature; material: feces | place: Cameroon | collected 2013-10 ...
ACTATATTGTTTATGCAAAAGAAAAAGGCTGCTCCATGACAGGACCGGAGGATGAGACTATTGAACGCCTCAACGTTATCCGGGAAGCCACGCTGTATTAGAGGAGGAGAAAAATGGAATTCTGGTTTTCTGAATTACATACACCGAACGTAAAATTTTCGGTGAAGGTGGACCGCCAGCTCTATTCGGAGGAAAACGAATACGTGCGGCTGGACATTTTTGATTCGTCGGAGCTGGGCAGATTTCTTACCATTGACGGGTACATCATTTTAACGGAGCGGGACGAATTTATTTACCATGAAATGCTGACCCATATTCCCATGGCGGTACACCCGAATCCGGAAAAAATCCTGGTGTTCGGCGCAGGAGACGGTGGTGTGGTGAGGGAGCTTTTAAAGTATCCCGATGTGAAAAAAATCGATATGGTGGAGGTAAATGAAGGCGTGGTGGAAGCCAGCAAGAAATATCTGCCGTTCACAGCATCGGGACTTACCGACCCGAGAGTGACCATTTATACGGAAAACTGCCTCCGTTACATCCGTCACATTGAACAGGAATATGATGTGATTATTGTGGATTCCGCCGGCTTTTACGGACCGGGGGAAAGCCTGCTTTCCCGTGAATTTTACGGAAGCTGCTACAAGGCGCTGAAAGAGGACGGCATTATGGTGAACCAGCATCAGAGCCCTTTTTACGATGAGGACAGACTGGAAACCCAGAAGGCGCACAAGCGTATTGTGGAGAGCTTCCCCATCAGCCGCGTGTACCAGGCTCATATTCCGTCCTATCCTTCCGGCTACTGGCTGTTCGGATTTGCTTCCAAGAAGTATCACCCGGTGAAGGATTTGAAGACGAAGCACTGGAAAAATTTAGACATCGAAACCCGCTATTACACTACCAATCTGCACAAGGGCTGTTTTGCCCTGCCGGCGTATGTGGAACAGATGCTTGAGGATGTGGAAAACATTCCCGATTAAACAGGACACAGTGGATTTCCGGCAAACGGCGCCGGAACCGGAAAAGGAGAATATCATGCTGCAACAGAATATCGAAACTTTTATCGGCTGTGATGCGGAATACGAAGAAGCGGAAATTGTCCTCTTCGGAGCGCCCTTCGACTCCACCACGTCTTACCGGCCGGGCACCCGTTTCGGAAGCAAAGCCATACGGAGTGAGTCCTACGGACTGGAAACCTACAGCCCCTATCAGGACGAAGACCTGACGGATTACCGGGTGTTTGACAGCGGCGACATTGAGCTTTGCATGGGAAACAGTGAAAAAGCCCTGCAGGCAATTTCGGAGCGGACAGCCACGATTTTAGAGGACGGCAAGGTGCCGTTCATGATAGGCGGGGAGCATTTGGTCACCCTTGGCACTTTCAGGGAAGTATATAAAAAATATCCGGATGTCTGCATTGTGCATTTCGATGCCCACACGGATTTACGGGAAGATTATCTGGGAGAGCCCCTTTCCCATGCCTGCGTCATCCGCAGATGCCATGACTACGTGGGAGACGGACGGATTTTCCAGTTCGGCATCCGTTCCGGGGACCGCAGCGAATTTGTCTGGGCAAGGGAAGGACACACGTTTTTGCATCCCTTCGACTTAAACAATCTGCAGGAGGCGGTGAAAAAAATCGGGGACAGACCGGTGTATTTTACCATTGATTTGGACGTGCTGGATGTGTCCATATTCCCGGGAACCGGCACCCCGAGGCAGGCTGTGTCACTTTCACGGAGCTTTTGCAGGCAATCCGGGAAGTATGCGGCGGCCTGCACATTGTGGGCTGCGATGTAAACGAATTGAATCCCATGCTGGACAACAGCGGGGCTTCCACGGCGGTGGCATGCAAGGTAGTCAGGGAATTCTTGCTGGCGCTGCTTAGTAAAAACAGAAAAGGAGAGTAAAAATGGGTAAAGTTTTAGTAATCGGCTGCGGCGGCGTAGCGGGCGTCGCTATTCAGAAATGTGCACAGAATGACACGGTGTTTGACGAAATCGTCATCGCCTCCCGTACCGTAAGCAAGTGCGATGCTCTGGCGGAAAAATTAAAAGGAAAGACCAAAGCGGTTGTTTCCACGGCACAGGTGGATGCGGACAATGTAGAGGAGCTGGTGGCCCTGATTAACCGGGTGAAGCCGGACATTGTGCTGAATTTAGCGCTTCCTTACCAGGATTTAACCATCATGGATGCCTGTCTGAAGACCGGCGTGGACTATGTGGACACCGCCAACTACGAAGCAGAGGATACCAATGACCCCGCATGGCGTAAAATTTACGAGGAACGCTGCAAGGAAAAAGGCTTTACGGCGTATTTTGACTATTCCTGGCAGTGGGCATACCGGAAGAAATTTGAAGAAGCGGGAATTACCGGTCTTTTGGGAACCGGCTTTGATCCCGGTGTAACCAGCGTATTTTCCGCTTATGCCTTAAAGCATTATTTTGACGAAATCCACTACATTGACATTTTGGACTGCAACGGCGGCGACCACGGCTATCCCTTTGCAACAAACTTTAACCCGGAAATCAATCTCCGCGAGGTTTCCGCAAACGGTTCTTACTGGGAAAACGGCCACTGGGTGGAAACCGAGCCCATGGAAATCAAGAGAGAGTACAACTTTGACGGCGTGGGAATGAAGGATATGTATTTACTGCATCACGAAGAAATTGAGTCTCTGGCGGAAAACATTCCCGGTGTAAAACGCATCCGTTTCTTTATGACCTTCGGACAGAGCTACCTTACCCATATGAAGTGTCTGGAAAATGTGGGCATGCTGCGCACGGACCCGGTGATGTACGAAGGAAGGGAAATCGTGCCCATCCAGTTTTTGAAGGCGCTGCTGCCCGACCCGGCATCCTTGGGACCCCGCACCGTAGGAAAAACCAATATCGGCTGTATTTTCACCGGCGTGAAGGACGGCGTGGAGAAATCCATTTATATTTACAATGTGTGCGACCATCAGGAATGCTATAAGGAAGTGGGTTCCCAGGCGATTTCCTACACCACCGGCGTGCCCGCCATGATTGGCACCATGATGGTGCTCACGGGACAGTGGAAAAAGCCCGGCGTGTTCAATGTGGAAGAATTTGATCCCGACCCTTACATGGAAGCCCTGAACAAATGGGGACTTCCCTGGGTAGTGGATGAAAATCCAGTGCTGGTACCGTAACACGATGCCGGGAAATGGATGAGAGTCCAGTGCAGTGTGCATGCCCGGTACAGTGGGCTTGGGAAATGCGGACAGAAACAGACAGTGACTCTGGAAAGGCGGATGGGATGAGAGAACAGGAATTGCAGACTCCCTGCTATGTGATTGACATGGACAGGCTGAAGGAAAATTTAGAAATATTAAAGGGTGTATCCGACCGGACAGGCTGCCGCATTCTTTTGGCACAGAAAGCCTTCAGCGCCTACCGGACATACCCTCTTATCGGCAGTTATCTGGCAGGCGCCACCGCCAGCGGGCTTTACGAGGCAAAGCTCTGCAAAGAAGAGATGCCAGAGCACATGGAAAACCATATTTTTTCTCCGGCGTTTCAGGAAAAGGACTTTGCCGAAATCTGTGAAATCTGCGACCACATTGTATTTAACTCGGTAAAACAGTTGAAAAAGTTCGGAGAGAGAGCAAAGATGGCGGGGCTGCAGGTGGGACTTCGCATCAACCCGGAGAAGTCCACTCAGGAAGGGCATGCCATTTATGACCCCTGCGCACCCGGCAGCCGTCTGGGGGTGACGCTTGCCGAATGGCAGCAGGCGTATGAACAGGAACCGGTACTTTTAAGCCTTCTGGATGGTTTTCATTTCCATACCCTCTGTGAGCAGAATGCGGATGCCCTGCTTGTGACACTGAAAGCGGTGGAAGAAAAATTCGGACATTATTTTGCCGGGAAAAAATGGATAAATTTCGGAGGCGGTCACCATATTACCAGAGCGGATTATGATGTGCCAGCGCTGGAAGAAGCCATACGGCATATGCAGGAAAAATACGGTCTGCTGGTATATTTAGAGCCCGGCGAAGCGGTAGCGCTGAATGCCGGGTACCTGTATACGACAGTTTTGGAGGTGCAGGAGAAAAAAAACATCGCCATTTTAGATACCTCCGCCGCCTGCCATATGCCGGACGTGCTGGAAATGCCTTACCGCCCGCCCCTTAAGGAAAGTGGGGAAGAAGGCGAAAAGGCATTTACTTACCGCCTTGCGGGTCCGACCTGTTTAGCCGGGGATGTCATCGGCACCTATTCCTTTGACCGGAAGCTGCAGGAGGGCGACAGGCTTGTATTTGAGGACATGGCAATTTATTCCATGGTAAAGAACAATACCTTTAACGGAATGCCCCTGCCCTCTGTTTATTTGAAAGAGGGAGACCGATATACCTTATGGAAATCCTTTACCTATGAAGATTTTAAAAGCCGGCTTTAACCGGACAGAAAACGGGTAAGGAAACATGGACAAAAGAATTGTCAAAAGTATCGGCAGATTGCAGAAAGGTTGAAAAATGGCGGAGAAAAAACTGGTGGCGCTGACATTCGACGACGGCCCCTCCGTAGGCACTACGGACAAGGTGCTGGATGTTTTAAAAGAAAATGACATTGTGGCAAGCTTCTTTTTAATCGGACAGAAGATTACGGAGGAGTCGGCCTATCTGGTGAAACGTGCCCATGATATGGGCTGCACCATTGAAAATCACTCTAAGACCCATCCGGGCATGACGGGACTTTCGGATGAGGAGATTTTAGAGGAAATTTCCTATACAACGAATAAAATAGAAGAAATCACGGGAGAAAAGCCCGCTTTTTTCCGTCCGCCTTATATCGACTATGACCAGAGACTGTTCAATCTGGTGGATCTGGGCTTTATCTGCGGCTACGGCTGTGAGGACTGGCTGCCGGAAGTCAGCGCCGAAGAAAGAACCCGCCGTATTTTAGAGCAGGCGCATCCCGGTTTCATTATTCTGGTGCACGACATGGAGGGGAATACCCAGACCGTCGAAGCCATAAAGAAGATAATCCCCTCCCTGAAAGAGCAGGGATATGAATTCGTAACCATCCGTGACTTGTTTGCAAAGAGCGGAAAGGTACCGGAAAGAAATACACTGTATATGGAAGTAACACTTTAGAGATTGGCTAAAATGCACAAAAACTCCCCTTATTTATTTGTGAAAATGTGAGAATTGTATAAGGTGTGTTGACATTGCATTGGCAAAAGAGTATAGTGAACTTATCAAATGAATGAAATGTTTGACAGGTTGTTACTTTAAGTAGGCAAAACTGTATTGTGCTTGTAGATGAATTGGATTTATGGGTATGATGCAGTTATTTTTTTACAGAGGTTTATGTTTTATGAAAGTGCTTAACGTAATTAACAATAACGTTGTCAGTTCATTAGATGAGAAAAACCGCGAAATAGTTGTTATGGGAAAGGGGATCGGCTTTCATAAAAAGCCCGGTGAAGAAATAGCGGATGCCCAGGTGGAAAAGGTATTCCGGCTGCCTGACGAAACACATGACCGGTTTATGAAGCTTGTACAGGATATCTCCTACACCCATATGAAGCTGGCCAGTGACATCATTGATTACGCCTGTGAACATGTAGGCAGGAAGCTTCGCAAGAGCATCTACGTGACACTGACCGACCATCTGGATTTTGCTATCCAGAGAGAAAAACAGGGAATGGTATTCCAGAACGCACTTCTTTGGGAAGTGAAGGAATATTATGTAAAGGAATACGAAGTCGGAAAGATGGCGCAGAAGCTTGTAAAAGAGCGGGAGGAAGTTACACTTTCCGATGATGAAGCCGCTTTTATTGCCCTGCATATCATCAATGCGGAAGAAGATACCGACGAGAAAAAGGATATGAAGTTCTTAAGTTTAACCCGGGATATCCTTACCATAGTACAGGATGACCTGGATCTGGATTTCAAGGACGAAAGCATTGATTACAGACGTTTTATGACGCACCTGAAATTTTTTATCCAAAGAGCAGTGAAAAAGGATTACAGCTATGGAGACGACACAGCGGACGTTTACAGTGAGCTGGTAAAGAAATGTCCCGGGGAATATGCCTGTGCGGCGGATATTAAAAAATACGTCAAAGACAAATTAGATTATGAAGCATCGGAAGAAGAACTTATTTATCTGACCGTACACCTGCACCGGTTGACAAAATGCAGCAAAAAACAGTCGGAGCAGGAAAATTAAATATTCAATCTTTAAGGGATTGTTACGTTGATTCGGCAAAACCCGGACAGAGGAAACCTTGTGCAAGAAAAGGAATGACTTTGTCCGGGCTTTTTTATAAAAATGACAAGAACAAATAAATGGGGATGAGCCAGTATCCCCGTCACAACAAAGGAGGATAAACTATGTACTACAAAGAAAACCCTAAGTTTCCCGAAGGCTTTATGTGGGGTGCTTCCAGCGCAGCCTGGCAGGTAGAAGGCGGTGTTGCCGACGGCGGCAGAACTCCGGCCATGATTGACTTAAACAGCAAAAAGAAAAAACCGTATGCGGATGACTCCATCTGTGCAGACCATTATCACAGATACAAGGAAGACGTGGCACTGATGGCAGAATGTGGATTTTCTTCTTACCGCTTCTCCATTTCCTGGTCCCGTATCATTCCCCGTTCCGACGGAAAGGTAAATCCGGAAGGTATTGCTTTCTACAATGATTTAATTAACGAACTTGTTAAGAACGGCATTACTCCCATCATTACCCTGTATCATTACGATTTGCCGGTATGGGTATTTGAAGAACTGGGCGGCTGGAAGAGCAGAAAGACCATTGATGCCTTTGACCACTATGTAAGAACCTGTTTTGAAAATTTCGGCGACAGAGTAAAATACTGGCTTTCCATCAATGAACAGAATATGCAGATTGTTTACGGACACTGGCTCGGCACCGATGCCGGATGCACCGACTGGGAAAAGGAACAGTGGGATATCAACCACATCATGAACCTTTGCCATGCAAAAGCTGTTATTGCCTGCCACGAAATGGTGGAAGGAGGTAAAATCGGTCCCGTTCCCGGATATGTTCCCATTTATCCCAAGACCTGCAACCCGGCAGACCAGATTGCAGCCATGAATGCGGAGGAGCTGACCGAGAAAATCTGGAACGATACCTATGTTTACGGCGAGTACAGCAACTTCGTAAAGAGATACTGGAAGGAAAAAGACATTCATCCCGATATCCGTCCCGAAGATTTAGAGCTTATGAAGAAAGCAAAGATTGACTTCATTGCCGTGAACTGCTACAGAAGCAACACCGCCCATGATGCAAAACCTGGCACCGAGAGACTGGAATACGAATTGAACAAATTCGGCAACAAGGGTGACATCCAGTTCCCGAACTACCCCGGAGAATTTGCTCTCTGCGCAAACCCTTATGTAGAATATACCGACTGGGACTGGGAAATCGACCCTTCCGCAATGCGTTACTCCTTAAGATACTTATGGGATCATTACAGACTTCCCATGATGATTACCGAAAACGGCTTCGGAGCAAACGAAACCAAGGGAGAGGACGGACAGGTGCATGACGAAGCACGTATCAACTTCTTAAGAGACCAGATTTACAATGTGGGACTGGCAATCGAAGACGGATGCGAAGTCATTGCTTACAATCCCTGGTCCTTCACCGACCTGCTTTCCACCGGCAACGGTATCAAGAAACGTTACGGTCTGGTTTATATTGACACCACAGATGAAGAGTTAGTGAACTGTACCGATGTATCCAAACTCAGCATGAAGCGTATCAGAAAGGATTCCTTCTACTGGTATTCCAAACTCATTAAGAGCAACGGTACCGACTGGGGCAAGGATATGAAACAGGAATAAGGAGGAAGAACATGGGACTTTTTACAAAAAAGAAACTTCCTGCATGGAACCCGGGAACCTTGGGCTCCATTACCCAGGGAAAAGTAATGCCGGTAACAGAAGTAAAGGATGAGGTGTTTTCCCAGAAAATGCTGGGAGACGGTGTGGCATTTCTTTCGGAGGACGGCGTGGTGGTTTCCCCCTGTGACGGAACCGTAACCGCATTTTTCCATACCAATCATGCGATTGGACTGACAACGCAGGACGGTGCGGAGATATTAATCCACATCGGTCTGGATACCGTTAAGGAAGGCGGCAGGGGATTTAAGGGCCATGTCAAGGAAGGCGATGCCGTAAAGAGAGGCCAGAAGCTGATTACCTTTGATAAAGAGGCGCTGGAAGAAAAAGGCTACGACCTGTCCATTCCCATGATTATCTCCAATATAGATGCCGTGGAAAACATCAAAGCACTGATGGACGGAACGGTTACGACCGAAGATGATGTGCTGGCCTACAGTCCGGTGCAGGAGTAAAAAATGGCAGATGAAAAAGTTCTTTTCTTTGATATCGACGGAACGCTGGTGAATTTTGACACCACGATTCCGGCCTCCACCATTACAGCCCTACGTCTGGCAAGGGAGAATGGGCATAAGCTCATTCTCTGCACCGGGCGAAGCTTAGGACAGCTGCAGGGAGCTATAAAGGAGCTTTCCTTTGACGGCGGGGTGCTGGCGGCGGGAGCGTACGTCCGGTATCAGGATCAGGTAATAGATGCAACCACAATTCCCGGAGAAAAGCTTCGGAACATCTGGTCTTTTACAGACGAAGAGAAGCTGCCGTACATCGTACAGTGCGTGGACCATACGGCTACGGAAAGAAGTGTAAAAGCACATCTTTTCGATGTGATGGAGCATAAGTACGAGGTGGATGAAAAACAGCTTAGCACGGTATTCGCCAATATGGAACTTGTGGATGGCAAGGATGATTTTTCCCATGTGGAAAAAGTTCTTTACTACGATACCTCCTATACAGTGGAGGAAATTCGTGAAAAATTAGGAAGTCAGTTCGATGTAGTGCCCATGAGCTTTATGAAGGACGGCACCTCCAGCGGGGAAATTACCCAGGCAGGCATCAACAAAGCCTATGGTATGGAAAAGCTTCTGACATATCTCGGCAAAACAAGGGAAGATGCCATCGCCTTCGGGGACGGTCCCAATGATCTGGAAATGCTTTCCTACGCAGGTATCGGCGTAGCAATGGGAAATGCCGATGATAGCGTGAAGGAAAAAGCGGACATGGTAACGGCAAGGATTGACGAAGACGGAATCTTTTTGGCTTTACGAAAGCTTAAAATTATAAATTAACAAAGGAGGACAAAGCTATGGCAAAAAAAGATTATGCAGCAATGGCTGACGGCGTGATTAAGGCAGTCGGCGGAGAAGGCAACATTGCAAACGTAACACACTGTATGACACGTCTGCGTCTGCAGCTTGTGGACAACAGCAAATTAAATGAGGAGGAGGCAAAGAAGGTTCCCGGAGTGATGAACCTGATTGTACAGAACGGAGAGTACCAGTTCGTCATCGGACAGGATGTTCCCAGTCTGTATGAAGAGATGGTAAAACACGACGGTATCAAGGCCGGCGGCAGTGTGGATGATATTGAAGCCGCAAAGTCCGACAACAAGAAAAAAGGCAAGATTATGGATGCCATTTTCTCATTTATCGGCGGTACATTTTCACCCTGTATTCCGGTACTGGTTGCCGGAGGTCTTACCGGTGCCGTGCTGACACTGCTTACCAATTTCTGCGGTGTAACAGCAGATTCCGGTACCTATCAGGTTTTCTATGCCATTAACCAGGCAGCATTCTATTTCCTGCCGATTTTCGTAGGTTTTGCGGCAGCAAGCAGATTGAAATGTAACGGTTACTTAGGTGCATTCCTGGCAGCCATTCTTCTTTACAGCGGCATCAACGGCGTAGAGGGACTGGATTTCTTCGGCTTAAAGATTCAGGCAATTTCTTATAATGCCAATATCTTCCCGATTATCTTAGGCGTGCTGTTTATGTCTGTGATTTATAAGTTTTTACAGAAGCATATGCCGGTTTACTTAAAAACCATCGTGGTACCTTTGCTTACCATGCTGATCACCGTTCCCGTAACACTTCTGATTTTAGGACCTATCGGCAATACCGTAGGTACCTGGTTATGTGACGGCTTACTGGCTCTGTACCGTACCGTTCCCGCTCTTTCCGTAGCAATCGTCGGCGCAGGTACCTGCTGGTTAGTATTCTTCGGTATGAACAATGCAACTTATGTTCCTCTGTTCTTACTTCTGGCTGAACTTGGAAGCGACCCTCTGATCTGTACCGGTATGGCTCCCGCAAACGTGGCAGTCGGCGGTGCATGTCTGGCAGCAGCCTTAATTGCCAAGAATGCAGAAGAAAAATCCGTTGCAGCCGGTGCCGGAATCACCGCTATGTGCGGTATCACAGAACCCGGTGTATACGGTGTCCTGTTTGTTAAGAAGTACCCCTTAATCGGCGCTATGATCGGTGGCGGTATCGGTGGTTTCATTGCCGGTTTACTCGGTATGACCCAGTATGTGGTTTCCACTCCCGG
>ERZ1026772.1803-NODE-1803-length-10423-cov-4.445602_pt1 | contig 10423 bp, 9 predicted proteins | sample MGYA00380124_ERZ1026772 | MGnify/ENA primary metagenome ERZ1026772 (study PRJEB33269, sample SAMEA4719760) | human gut metagenome | biome: human-associated habitat; feature: organic feature; material: feces | place: Cameroon | collected 2013-10 ...
CTCATGTAGCATTTGACCAATCTCCCAATAAGCGGTAGATACATGGCCATTGACATGTCGGGCAATTTCTGTCCGTGCATGTTCAATTACTGCGACAGCGTGTCGCAGTATTTCGGCATAATCGCTACTTCCTATTGGGAGCTTGTTGTCTTTATTGTCTGTTGTCATTTTATCAGTCTATATTATCTTGCCTGAGAAGGTCTGTTATTTCTACCTCAAGAGTTTGGCTATCTTCATAAGAATTCTTTATTTACCATATTCAGATGCGAATTTTAAAGTATAGGCTTCGTTATATGATATAATATTATGTGCATCTTTATTTTTTAACCATTCATTTTCTTAATCTCATCAGGACAGTGTTCTCAACAAGATACACTGCCCCACCAGTAAAAGGACTGACCATACCGTTGACAATCTGTTTATTCATAAATACCTCCTTTTATTTAAAAGCATAATTTAATGGATGTTCCGCTGTATGGAATGATATGCAAATTTTACAAAGATAGAAAGTTTTACTGAAAGAACTGTATATTTCAACATTAAAGTTTAAGTTATTGTTTAAAATTTAACTTTTCCGTGTATTTTATATCTTAATATAAGTAGAAAAATACTCAACATGAAGGATGTGGAGAATGCTACCACATATACCTTCGACAACCTGGAGGGCTCAACCGAATATAGCCTCACTGTGCAGGCTGTATACAACGGTGAGAAGACCAAGCCTTCGGCTGAACTTGTGGTTGCTACAAGCAATGGTGAAAGTTCCATCGGCTCTATCCATTATGCCGAAACCATTGGCAGTAAGGTTTACGACCTTTCGGGCAGAGAAGTAATCGACGACAATGCCAAGGGCGTTTACATCAAGAAGGTGAACGGAAGAATGGTGAAAGTAGCGAGATAGATTATAAGTGAAAAAGGGTGTAAAAGTAACATTTTATAACCTTTTTCTTTTTTATCACAATAATTTGTAGTATATTTGCATGTAAATTACTGATAATAAACACATTTTTAATATAAATACAGAAAATATGAAAAAGACTTTACTCACAATGGTTGCCATGATGGCAACATGCAGCGCTGTAATGGCTCAGAACGGTATCGTTGAAGTACCTGACGCAGAAGGTCACGGTTTTATGGCAACAACCATGTCGCCTAACGGTAAGTACATTGCCGGTGCGGACGCATTGACACAGGGTGGATTCATGTTCGACCGCGAGAGCAAGCAGATTGTAACCTTCGATCCGCTTGACATCACCGAAGGAGTTGACACCGACCTTCAGATTAAGTCTATTTCCAACAGTGGTTTGGCAGTAGGATGGAATGGATATGCCAGCACATTCGATTTCGCCACAAAGAAATGCACCACTTTCGGTGAGGTAGACCAATACTTGTTCCTCGGCATCAGTCCTTCAGGCAACTACATCGTAGGCGCACGCTATGACGGCGGCAACGAAGAGGGCACACCTTGCATCTTCAACAATGGCACACCGGTAGATCTGCCAGAACCAACCGACAAGTTCCTCGGCTATGCCTCAGCAGGTGCATCAGCATTGTCGGTAAGCGACGATGGCATTATTTCTGGCTATTTCGTAGACGATATGGCTACACGTCCTGCTACAATGTGGACACCCAACAAGGATGGAAAGTCATTCTCGGTTTATCCTATCTCACGTCGTTACTTTGCTCCGTCACAAGAGTCGGAACTTCCTTACTCTACATTCACATGCGACCAGACCACAATGAGTCCTAACGGCAAGTGGCTCGTCATCAACTTCGAGAAATACGTGGATGCTTGGGAGTCGGTAGTAGGTGTAGCACGCTATAACCTTGAGAACGACTCTGTAGAGTTCTTCACTCCTAACGCTGAGGAAGACGAGCGCTTCGAAGCAACAGGCAGCGAGGCTTATGGATTCGCTGTTTCGGATGAGGGTACTATCGTGGGTTTCTATGGCGGAGCATACGGTCCGCGCGTGGGCTTCATGTGGAAGAATGGCGAAAGCACTATCCAGACTCTCTCTACAGCATTCCCTGGTGCCACAAGATTGGCTGACTATGACAACGGTAACTTCAACACACCATGCGGTATCTCTGCTGACGGTCGCTACATCACTGGTTTCGCTGCCGTTGATGCTGCCGACGCTGATAATGAAAACGCAGAGTCTTCTTATGTATCTTGGATTCTCGACACTGAGGACGAGTCGGCTACAACAGCTGTAGAGTCAGTGGCCAAGGACAACAACAAGGTTGCCAAGGTTAAGGCTCGCTACTCTCTCGACGGTATGCGCCGCGATGGCAAGTTCAAGGGTGTGAACATCCTTCGCATGACCAACGGCAAGACTGTTAAGAAGATCGTGAAGTAATAATAAGGCAAAGGAGAATACACCTTATTATACATAATGCTAATAAAGCCCAGGGCATTGATTGCTCTGGGCTATTTTTTTGTTATTTAAAAAGCTCTGAGTGTGAACCAAGTCGTACAAGTTCCACTATGTCGTCATCTATCCATATCAGAAGGAAATCATCTTCTATATGACACTCCATCTGACTTTTACTTTTCCAACGAGATATCTCGATGCCGCTAAAACAACGATTTTGATTTGTTGCAATACTCATACACAGTCAGTCCTTTAACTGTCAGCAGATATTTCTGGCGAGGGTGACGGGGAGAGTTTGGATAAAGCAAACGTACATACCCCTCACTAATAGCCGGCTTCAGATAAAGGTTTTGAAAATTGTCTCTTCCCTTTAATTCCAAAGCATCCATCATACTCTTCACTGATAACTCTTGATTTCCGATTACAATAATCAGCCGTTTGATATTAGCGTTATCCGTGCGTAGCTTGTCCTGTACTTGACCCGTACTTGTCCCGTGCTTATACTCTTCTTGCTGATTGCTTGTTCCACCTGCAAGATTCTGCTGCATTTTCCATTCATCCGTTGCATGGATATGTAAATAACGGTTACGCAAGTCCCATTTTTCGCCCAACAACAGATTTCGGAAGAAACGTTCCAAATACACAGAGGTGTAATCAATTCCTTTTATTGCGTTCTTGTAATTTGCACGAACCAAGGCATTGCGGAAATACCATGAGTGTCGAGCAAAAAGACTATTGTCTACCTTGAAACCTATAGAACGTAGGTATAGAATTGTGAATACAGCCGTTGTACGAGTATTACCTTCGCAGAAAGCGTGAATTTGCCACAGACCGGAAACAAACCGCGCGATGTGCTCCACCATGGTGTCAGATGATATACCCTTATAGCTAAACTCTTTCTCTTGAGTGATATCATAGTCTATTGCTCTTCTCAAATCCTCCCAGTTTAGATAGTTTATAGTATCCCCATCAAGCACCCATTCACGCTTCGTAATATCATAGTCACGCAGTTTGCCAGCATGTTTAAACACACCATCAAAAACTCTACGATGGACAGAGATATAACCTCCAGTGCTAAAGTCCAATGTCTGCGACGAAAGAATCTTAGTGATATTAGCCGAAACCTTATCCGCCTCCAGTTTCTCATCATCGTCTGGTTCGCGCAGAGTTTTCGACTGGTAATAACTATTTATCAATTCACGTGCCTCATCAATATCAATCTCTCCTTCAATGTGTTTACAAGCCGTAGCCTTCAGATAATCAGAAGTCTGCAATCCATCCACTGCCTGCAAACCGATTGCAGTCTGCCAAATGGATGCTTTCTCCTTTTGGCTCGGCTCTCCTTGACGTATGTATTCATCGAAGTCGGTGTAATTTTGTTTGATATTATTCATAGAGAATGTCCTTTAATTTAAATCTCATAGATTGAACTCTCTACATCTCCACATCTATAGATCTGGAAATCTAAACATGTCCATTAGTTGTTGTATCAAAGTTTTGGATCTATGCTTAATATTTTCGATAGTCCATGCGTCTAACTTGGCTATTTCGCTGTTAATGTCAAGTCCATTCTTGTAACCAATAAACCGCTTGCCATCTTTGCTCTGACGGTCACGCTTCTCTAAGAAAGACTTGTTACCCAAAGTGCTGTTATAGCCAGTAATTGTCAGATTACCTATCTTATGTGTGTATTCGTTTAGATACTTTCTTGCAAGTTCTGTATCTCCACTTGCAACCATATCTACCCAACTTTGTGGTATGTTCTCTCCTTCAGGGAAGATATGCTCAATAGTCCATACATACACATTCTTCGGAGTACGAGCCCAAAGGTCAGTCCATGTTTCTTGTGTCATGGCAGACTCTGCAAGTTTGCAAAGCATATATCGGGCAGCACCAACATTTTCCTTATAAATGTCTCCTTGCAGACTTTTCTCAAACATTTCGTCTGTTGCACAATTATTAGCTGTACCCAATAACCTTATGATAGTATTGGTTACTTCTTTGCCTTTGGGCATTTCATCCTCTATATGGGCAATAATGTCCATGAAAATACGTGTAAGGTCACGAGTACTTGGGTAGTCCGTAACATTACGTCTGACAAAATATTTATTCAACAACTCTATCAATGTGTTGATGTCATAATCAGTCAATTCTAGTACTAATTTATGCTTCAATATATACATCAGAAGGAGATAAGAAGGTGCACCTTGAATGTGGTCAAGGTCTTCCAAGTTCTTTCTGTATGGATTTTCGTCTTGTTCTTGCAGTATTAAACACGAATAATATTGTCCGCATTTTAGAATGTCTGTAAGAAACGAATTGAGGTCTTTGTTTATCAGTTTCTCAAAGATATTGAGCAAATTGGATTTTGTCGCAACTACTCCAAGAGGTTCTTTCTTTCTGTCGTTATCGCCACGGAAAGGATCGTTCAAAGTACGTTTAAATGCATTGTAATACTGACGGAAGAAACGTTCTTGAGTTCCATAGTCATCCGAAAGATACGCCAAAAGTTGCTGCCAACGATTGAAGCAATCGTCCGTTGTCAGATGACTGTATTCTGCCCTTGCCATAATGAGATTTTTCATCAAGTCGATGGCTGTAAGTGGTGTTCCTCGATTGTTTAGCGACTCAAACAACACATAAGCATCCGAATGAGTGGACACCTCCATCTTGACAAGCATTGCCTGCTTCAGTTTATCAAACTTGTCCAAAAGAAATGATACTTTTTCTTCTGGTTTCATATTCTCTATTTCTTTGTCCATTAGCCAAAGGAAATGTTGATAGCAACGTGACACTTTACGCACACCAAAATATGGGTGTTTCGTTGATGCCGACTTCTTCAAACCAAGTTCAGACATGATGAAATTGTAATCTTCCAAATTGTTGTTCTGAACTTGAGGCACCAACTTCATTTCATTTGGAGACAGACCGCTTTTCAACGACTTTCGCAATGCCGGAAGAATATCCTCGTCATCTTCATCCATGAAGGCTTTATAATCCCTCAAACGGGTATAGATGGCAGCTAAAAACAAACTAATAGTAGTAAGTCTTTGTTGTCCATCAATCACTTCCATATATGGGTTAATCGAATCACCCAAAGGAATACAGATGATAGAACCGATAAAATATTCGGGATTGTTCTCGCTGATATCGTCATAGAGAGCATCCCATTCTCTGTAACTCCATGTATATTCACGCTGATACTTCGGAATGGAATAGTAGAACTTTCCATCCGAAGCGAATATCTCATAGATATGGTATTTGTTTACGCTTTGTATCATAGTTCACTTATTTGTATACATGAGTTCACTTGAAAAAGTCAGAGCACTATCAATCTGAAAGTTAAACAACAAAAAGAAGCCTAAAATTGGTTCTTTTGTGCTATAAATTTTATACTGAATGGTTCTTGTTATGCTTTTAAGTTTTAAACTGTAGGTATTTTGAGGTATCCCTCTATTTTGATGGCACTTTTTCAAGGTGACTCATTATTTTGTTATCAACTATTTGTTGCAAAGATACAATTTTGAATTGAATTGACAATCATCAATTCATAAAATCTTTACATAAACTGTCGATAATAAAAAATATACAATGTCAGTTTTAAACAACAAACAAAAAGGAGTGGCTACCTCCGCACATTTGCTGTGCGGAATGCAGCCACTCCATTTATATCATTTGTATCTGCCGTAGGCAGAACAAAGTCTTTTACTATAGGCGAGATTACTTAACCATCACCTTGCGTGTAGTGCCATCAGACATCTTGAGGATGTTAACACCCTTAACAGGAGCAGAGATCTGAGTACCGTCGGCAGCGAAGCGAGCTACAACAGTTGCGTTAGAGTCTGTGCCGTTGATTACCTTGATGCCAGTGGTCTCACCCTTGTTGATGTCCATGAAGAAGCACTGGTTAACCCATACGTTATCAAGGTCAGCGTTAGCATACAACTTACCATCCTGCTCGAAAGCGAATGGGAGGCTTACGAAAGCAATAGCGTTGAGAGTCTTGCCTGTTGTGTAAGAAACGGTCTTCTTCGGGATTGTAATCTCATAGGTCTTCTCGAAGTTGTCACCATCCCATGCAATCTCGTCACCATATGCATTATCGGTAGCGATAGCGATGAGAGTGTTGTCGTGGTTGTACTTAGAGTACCAACCGTTGCCGTTCTTGCCATACTGCTTACCAGTAAGACCATCCTCTGTGATGTAGAGGTTGAGCACTGCATTGTTGAGAACCTTAGCAGCATCCTTAACACCCTTACCAGTAACAGTTACAGTAAGCTTAGAATCCTGCAAGTTTGGCTTCTCAGCAAGCTCAAAGTTAGACTTCATATCAAGTGTAAGCTGTGCAGGAACCATTTCCTTCTCAAGGTCAAGAATCTTGCTGAACTGCTCAGCATTCTTTGCTGGGTCGGTTGAAGGCATACCTGCACCAATCATACTTCCACCTAAATTGAAACGGTTGAGGTTGAATGATGGGAAACCTGAGATTGAGTACTGGGTGATAAGAGATGCGTCAGCAAGTGTATGTGGGTCTGGATTGTTTGGATCCATATCAGCGTGGATAGCTGCCCAAGCCACATCATTACGCTGCTTCTGAAGCTCACGAAGAGTCTCGTAGCCATAAGGACAGAATACGCATGTCCAGCTTGTGAAGTGCTCAATCAAGTTGTACTGACGGTCGGTAGAATTAGTGTAAACACGGAACTGTGCATAAGAAGCGTCATCCTTGAGGTTGCCAACAGGAGCCTCGCCATTAACGCTCTTTACCTTTACACCAACAGTGTGAGGACCAGCAGCAAGATTGAGTGAAGAAAGATCAACATTTACACCAACCTTTGTCGAAGTCGTTCCAATAAGATCATTAGCCTTGAAAGCACCAAGTTCCTGATCGTCAATCGAAACTGTGAACTCACCTTCAGCCTTCTTAGTACCTAAGTTCTTAACATAGAACTCAACTGGAAGCTTGTCAGAAGGCTTAACCATTGAATTGGGATATACACCCAACATTGAGAAGTCATCGGGGAAGCCACCCTCTCTCTCGAGGATAAGCTGCACACACATACAATACTGATCACTTACACCCTGCCACTGTGCACCCTTGCCTGTGTCGACATTAGCTAAAACCAAAGCATTCTGGTCAGTGTTCTGTCCTACGAGGAATGGGTAGCACTCCATATCATAGTTGCTACCACTCTTCTTGCTGCTCTGAGTATAGGCAAAGCCTACCATAAGTGCGTCAGAACCACTCTCGATGGTATAAGGCTTGTCGAATGTAACTTCGTTCCAATTCTGCTCAAAAGCTGAGTTATCGCTTTTCAGAGGCGAAGCCTTTGTTGTAATCTCTTTGCCCTGAGCTACAAGATTGAGACTACTACCACTTGCAACATAAATAGCAGGAGTCATATTGGTAGAGTTCATTGTAAGGAAACGCAAACCAACAATCTTGCTACCTGCATAAGCCTCATAATAAGAAGCAGGAATCAACTGACCCATATCGGTTGGGTTATAGCCAGGAAGACCGATTGCAGTAACTGGCAATTCAGAGCCATCCATAGCCACCTTCTTCTGGTTTTCAGCAAGCTCGTTGGCCTTAACAGCCTTCTTAGCTACCTTGCTTGCGCCACCAATGGTCAACTGCTTGTTTACGATTAGTTCAGGAGCAGTCTGGCCAATATTGACGAGCTGCTTGCTAATCTTCACCTGTGCGTTGGCAGCAGAAGCAGCCAGCAAAAGCGAAAAGATTGGAAGTAAAACTTTTTTCATAATATTTGTTTTTAAATTAATGGTTTAACATTATCTACTTAATAACCTTGAGAGTCTTTCCGTCAGACAGCTTCACGATGTTCAAGCCCTTCTGCATGGCAGACACGCGCTTGCCGTCAACAGTATAAATGCCCACAACCTTTGTATTGTCAACTGTAAGGATGTCGTTGATACCAGTAGTACCCTTGACAAACTTGATTGTCAATGAAGGCATAGGATATTCGGTCTCAAGCTCTTCAAAACTCTGAATACCGAACTTATTTGTATAAGGCTCAAAAAGCTTCAATTGGATTGTTGCCGTACAAGATCCGTCACCATCAGGAATCCATTCTGTCTGAAGGTCAACAGCCTCATTTGGCTCAAAAATCTTCTCGGAAAGTTTAAAAGTGGTCGGTTGGTCTGATCCAGGAATACATCCAGCAGGAAAACATGTCTGGAAGAAGCCATTGTCGATGGCAGTCAATTTGAAGTCACCTCCAAGAGCCGGCTTGCCATCAGTAGTGTTCTTTACCGACAGACCAGTAACTATCTGCTCGTAAGATTCCTCTTCTCCCTTTACAACCTCAATAATATTGGCAGTATAGGTTGTGCCGCTTGGCACCTCTTTGCCGTCCTTGTCTACAAAGACAAAGGTGTTGTCTACTTCGCTCTGTGCATACGATGAAAGAGCGAACATGGCAGAAGCCATGAGGAGTGTTGATTTAAGAAATTTCATATATAATGCTTTTTTAATTATCAATTAATATTCGATGCTTGCTTTGGCACTACAGCCACCTGCACCACATTCTGCACACCATAAGAGTTGTAGACGAATGCCACTACCGACATGTTCGAAGGCACGAAGTCGGGAGTCGACTTATTCTCTTCACGCAACTCAGTAAGCTTTGCACTCAGGTCAACAGTCTTTTCCACCACCTTGCTCTCGCTGTCGGCAAGCTTTATGTCCTCGCCCCATGTGCCATTGGCAGCAAAGCGGAAGACATGGTTGTGTACATATTCCTTGTCAATCACATTTCCTGTGAAATACTGTGTGCCTACGATACCGTCCTGAATAAGCCACAGCTGCAATTTGCCATCAACAGTATTGCCTGGCAATGCCGTAAGGCGTGTGCTAATCTTCAGAGTGTTGGTAGACTCATCATATTTGTTGGTCACCTCAATCGACATCGGAGCCTTCTCCTGCAAAGCCTGCTCTACAGTAGAAGCCCAGCTCTGATAAACCATCTCGCCACCATTGCGGTTGATGATGCCCTTAGGCTGCGACGAAATGTTCCAGTGGTTGAAGTACTCATCGCCTACCGATGTCCACAGTGGATAAGGATTCTTGTAGCGTGGCGGTTTCTTAGAGAACTGACCGGAGTGGATACCTACAGCCACCACCTTGTCGCCATAGTGCTCCTGAAGCTCATGAATCTCTTCGGTAGCATTAGGACAGTTGACACAAGCCTGACCAGTGAAATCCTCCAAAAGCACTCCACGCTCGGCTGTGACGGGCGGCACATAAGTATATCGTTCGTCGGCATCCTTCTCGTCGCAGGCCGTCATGGCAACAGCGGCGAAGGCAAGAGCCACATATTTAATATTCTTGAAGTTCATATTCTGCTGTTGTTTGAGATATGTTAGAAGTTGAAACCGTAGGATAATGTGAAGCCCTTGCTTGCCGGGATATAACGGCAAACACCACCCGAGCAGTTGAATCCGGCACGTGTGCGGCCATAGCCAAGCTGCAAGCGGTGCGAGCCATTGGTATATGTTACATATCCCTGGTAGTAATGGAGCTTCGACGATCCACTATTATACATATCGCTCACTGTGAACATCCATCCCGGAAGAACAGAAAGTTCGAGGAGTCCAAACACCCAGTCGCCCTCGTCGTCCTTAGTGCTGAGATACTGAGCCTCGCCACGCAGCGTCACCTTATTGCTGAAGCGGTATTTAGCGTCAGCGATGAATATGTCGGAATGAATCATTCCACCCTCACCCTCCACAACAGTCTTGTTGTAGAACTGGTTCATGTACATAAGGTTGAGCTTGAAGTCGCGCGAGAACTTCTTCTCAATCTGCACGTTCAAGTCCTGATAGTAGGTCTGGTTGCCCCATTTCCAGAAGGCAGAGCCATAGCCGTCGGTACCACGTCCGCCAGCAGGCACTACAATCTCGCCTCCCTCGTTGTTGATGGTCAGTCCACGGTCGTTCTTGTCGATAGAGTGGACATGCGAGAAGTTCACCTTAAGACTTGTGCCATACTTGCCACCAAGGAAGGTGTGGCGCTTGAACTTATAGCC
>ERZ1026772.1804-NODE-1804-length-10422-cov-6.320536_pt1 | contig 10422 bp, 7 predicted proteins | sample MGYA00380124_ERZ1026772 | MGnify/ENA primary metagenome ERZ1026772 (study PRJEB33269, sample SAMEA4719760) | human gut metagenome | biome: human-associated habitat; feature: organic feature; material: feces | place: Cameroon | collected 2013-10 ...
AAGCCGAAGGCGCAGCTTGAGGTTAGTGCGAACGGTACCTGGACACTTAACGAATGCGAGGCGAAGACGAAGCATGAGTTTAGTGAAACAGGTGCATGTAGAGCCGAAGGAACCACTTAGCGAAAGCAAGCCGAAGGCGCAGCTTGAGGTTAGTGCGAACGGTACCTGGACACTTAACGAATCATAGAATCATTGAAAGAAAGCGAGATAGAGCATGGGAACAGACAACTATTATTCCGTAAAAGAGGATGTACAGAAGTATATTGATGGATGCAAAACAAAAATGAATGTTAGAACACATAAGGTATTTGGACGGGCTGTTTTAGCAGGAATGATGATTGCATTTGGCGCATCAGCAAGCAATGTAGCAGCTCATGCAGTTACGAATGTCGGTCTTTCACGACTGGTGGCCGGATGTGTATTCCCGGTTGGACTGATGATGGTTGTTCTCCTCGGTGCAGAGCTGTTTACCGGAGACTGCCTGATGGCAATGGGAAATGCAGAAGGAGCCTGCACCATATTGGATTTGATTAAATTTCTGTTTGTAGTTTATGTGGGAAATTTTGTGGGTTCTATTTTACTGGTGGTTGTGAATGTGATTTCCGGACAACTGAATTATTCCTCCGGACTGCTTGGAGCATATACGATTAAGGTGGCGATGGGAAAGGTAAATATGTCCTTTGGACAGGCACTTTGTTCCGGAATTCTTTGTAATATTCTGGTATGTGCTGCTGTTCTGATGGCGATGTGTGCAAGAGATATTGTTGGTAAGCTCTTTGCCTGCTTCTTTACGATTATGCTGTTCGTGGTAGCAGGATATGAGCATTGCATTGCCAATATGTATTATATTCCGGCAGGCCTGATCGCAGCCAGAAACCAGAATTATGTGCAAATGGCCATGGATACCTACGGATACACGGCAGATCAGCTTGCATCCTTAAATCTCTATGGATTCTTTGTGAAAAATCTGGTTCCTGTTACGATTGGAAATATTATTGGTGGAGCAGTACTTGGTCTGATCCTTCTTTATCTTCACGGATACGATAAGAAGAAAGCTGCTTAATTATTACATAACTATTCAGAGCCATGCCCATTCATAAGCTGCCGGATGGTACAGATTGGCTAACAAATATACGTGTTTTCCGGCAGCTTATTTCATGTCGGGCGTCCGCCCTATAGAAATGATTGTATAAGCTGCCCTTAGTGAGCAAGCTCCCACGGTCATCTTGCACAATCATTTCCGCATGGCTGACCTTGGCATCATATCATATCAATAATTGTTCTGGCTAAGCCGTCGTGATTATTATCGTATAAGGTAATGGTTGTGGCGGCTTTTTTGACAGCATCGGTTGCATTCGTCATGGCAATTCCTGTTCCGGCTTCCGTAATCATGGAGATATCGTTCTCGGCATCTCCGGCAGCAAGGCTGAAAGCCGGATTGATGGAAAGCAGCTCACAAAGCTTGTGTACCGCAGCACCTTTTCCGGAAGCGGCAGGAAATACTTCCAGATAATAGGGATTGGAATAGGCAAGGGAGATCCCTTCCTTTTGGGTCCAGGGAAGCAGCTCCTGCCGTAAAGCTTCCAGCCTGTCTGTATCTTTCCGTTCAATGATCAGACATTTACAGGGTTCCACATGAAGTACGGAGAAAATATCCGGATTGATGATTGTGGGAGTGTTAATAAAGCGCTGGTAATAAGCAAGTCCTTCATCCATAGTCTGAGACACAATATGGGTCTCAGAATAGGTATGGAAGTGAATTTTGAAGGAAGCAGCGAGGTCTGCCACATATTTTACCTGGGAAAGCTTCAGACCGATCCGGTAAAGCACCTGTCCGGTTTCGCAGTCATAGATTTCACCGCCGTTATAACCAATCAGATACATGCCTTTATAGTTGAGATTCAGCATTTCTTTGGTGTATTTGAGATTATTGATATCCCTGCCGGAGCAAAGAACAAGCTTATGCCCTGCATCCGTCCATTTCGTCAGGACTTCTCTGGTATAATCGGTAACCTGCTTTTCATGGTTTAACAGGGTTCCGTCCATATCGGTAAATAAAATTTTGGTTTTCTTGTAAAGTTCAGGATGATTCATCATGTAATTCCTTTTTTCTTTGATTGTAGTCAGTACCTCTTCGGGTACAAAAAGCTTCCCGTAGCCGGTGCCAAGATCAAGACCGGGCTTTGCAGTACCATGGAAGTCGGAGCCTCCGCTGATACACAGATCGTACTTTTTCGCAAGGGCACGGATCTGTCTTTCATCCGCAGGGGTATGGGTAGAATAAATGGCTTCAATTCCCATAAGCCCGATATCTTTTAAGGAAGCAACCAGTTTGTCCAACTGCTCCTTTCCCATGTGATAAAGGCAGGGATGAGCCAGGATCGGAAATCCGCCGGCCTTCAGGATGATTTCTACCGCACGCATAGGGGTAATCTTTTTACGGGGAACAAAGCAGGGACCGTGATCACCGATATAGCGGTCAAAAGCTTCCCTGACGCTCTTCACATATCCATGCTTCAAAAGATATTTGGCGTAGTGTGCTCTTGTCAGTACGCAGTCGGGAAATTCTGCTTCCAGTTCCTCATAGGTTACAGGCATGCCATGTTCGGTCAGACGCGTGCACATTTCGACGTTACGGATTTTACGGCCATTGACGAAGTGTACGAGACGTCTTTTAAAATAATCACTTTCATAATCAATATAAAGACCGACGATATGGATATCGCGGCCTTCATATTCTGAGGAAAATTCAATTCCGGGAATCACTTCGATATTTTTGCCCTTTGCAGCAGCAAGCGCTTCGGTGATCCCGTCAGTGGTATCGTGATCAGTCAGGGCAAATGCGGATAAGCCCTTTTCCAATGCATAATTTACAAGTTCAGTCGGAGTGTAACTGCCATCTGATTTTGTAGAATGTACATGCAGATCAATTGCTTTCAATTCGTTGTTCCTTTCTTACACATACGATCTTACGGATACAGGGTGTAGGCAGAAGACAAAGCTTAATCATCGTCTTCGCCGTCCTGTTTGGTATAAACGGTACGCTTACGTGCCATTTCATCACTTTCGAGATATTCGTCATAGGTGGTGATCTTGTCAATCAGCGTTCCGTCCGGAAGGATTTCCATAATACGGTTTGCCGTTGTCTGTACAAACTGATGATCGTGGCAGGAGAAGAGTGCAACTCCGGGGAACTTGATCAATCCGTTGTTCAGGGCGGTGATGGACTCCATATCCAGATGGTTGGTGGGTTCATCGAGAACCAGACAGTTTGCACCGCTGATCATCATCTTGGAAAGCAGACAGCGTACCTTTTCTCCACCGGATAAAACCTTTACCTTCTTCACACCGTCCTCGCCGGCGAAAAGCATTCTGCCAAGGAAGCCACGTACATAGGTGACATCCTTAACCGGAGAGTAGCCGGTCAGCCAGTCCACAATCGTCAGGTTGTTATCAAATTCTGCGGTACTGTCCTTCGGGAAATAGGCCTGGGAGGTGGTAACACCCCATTTATAAGTACCTTCATCGGGTTCCATTTCACCCATTAAAATCTGGAAGAGAGTAGTCTTTGCAAGCTCGTTGCTTCCGACAAAAGCGATCTTGTCCTCATGTCCCATGATAAAGGAAATGTTGTTCAATACCTTTTCTCCGTTGATGGTCTTGGAGATTCCTTCTACAGAGAGAACCTCATTACCGATTTCGCGGTCGGGACGGAAGTCAATGTAAGGATATTTACGGCTGGAGGGCTTGATTTCATCCAACTCGATTTTTTCAAGGGCACGCTTTCTGCTGGTTGCCTGCTTGGATTTACTTGCGTTTGCAGAGAAGCGGGAGATAAATTCCTGTAATTCCTTGATCTTTTCTTCTTTCTTCTTATTGGCTTCCTTCATCTGCTTGATTAATAACTGACTGGACTCAAACCAGAAGTCGTAGTTTCCGGCGTAAAGCTGGATCTTGCCATAGTCGATATCTGCGGTGTGGGTACATACTTTATTTAAGAAGTAACGGTCATGGGATACAACGATAACGGTATTCTCGAAGTTGATGAGGAATTCTTCAAGCCATGCGATTGCATCGAGATCCAGGTGGTTCGTAGGCTCGTCGAGAAGCAGAATATCCGGATTACCGAACAGTGCTTTCGCAAGTAAAACCTTCACCTTGTCATTACCGTTTAAGTCCTTCATGATAGCATAGTGTAAGGAAGGATCAATACCAAGACCGTTTAATAACATGGCGGCATTGCTTTCGGCTTCCCAGCCGTCCATTTCTGCAAATTCCGCTTCAAGCTCGCTGGCCCGGATACCGTCTTCGTCGCTGAAATCCTCTTTGGCATAGATAGCATCCTTTTCTTTCATAATCTGGTAAAGGCGTTCATTACCCATAATAACGACATCCATAACCGGATAAGCATCATACTTGAAGTGATCCTGTTCGAGGACCGAAAGACGCTGGCCGGGAGTGATGGTAACATCACCGCTTGTCGTTTCCAGAGCGCCGGATAATATTTTTAAAAATGTGGACTTTCCGGCACCGTTGGCACCGATCAGACCATAGCAGTTTCCCTCGGTAAATTTGATATTTACATCCTCAAAGAGGGCCTTCTTGCCGATTCGTAAAGTTACATTATTTGCCTGAATCATTTTCTCACCTCTGTTTTCTCGATTTTATTGTTGGACATACAAATCTTATTATACATAAAATCGTTGGATTTTCAAGGAAAATAAGCTATAGAAGGATCATAGGGTTTATGATATAATGAGACTCAGAGAAAACCAAGCGGCTGCGAAGCGGACATTTGGTTTTCTGGGCTCATTAACGAGCAAAATCCTGCGAAGCAGGATGAAGAGCACGAAGTGCGGATTTGCGAGTGTTTTTATATGTTACAAAATAAACAGCAAAATGTAAGGGAGTCCTGACTATGAAACTGAATTACAAAAGAACTGTGTTAATCGGTCTGGCCTTTCTTTCCATTTGTGCGTTCTGGCAGATGTATGACAGCATTATTCCACTGATCCTGCAGAACACATTTGGAATTGGGGAGACACTGACCGGAGCCATCATGGCGGCCGATAACGTGCTTGCCATTTTTTTGCTTCCGTTATTCGGAGCATTATCGGATAAGGCCGATACCCGTTTGGGAAAGAGAATGCCGTTTATCGTGACGGGAACGGTGTTGGCGGTGATTTTTCTGCTGCTTTTACCAATCGCAGACAGAAAGGTCAACATGGTATTGTTTATCGTATCCCTGTTTGCACTTCTCGTATCCATGGGACTGTACCGTTCACCGGCGGTAGCGCTGATGCCGGATCTGACACCGAATAAGCTCCGCAGTAAGGGAAATGCGATTATCAATCTGATGGGAGCGGTAGGCGGTGTCTACACACTGATCATGATTAAGCTCCTGGTCGGCAAGGGAGACCGTCCGGATTACATGCCGCTGTTTGTCAGCGTAGCAGCTCTGATGACCGTTTCGGTCGGCATTCTGGCAATTACGATTTCCGAGAAAAGGATAAAGGCAAAGGTTGCAGAAGAGATCAGGACCTATGAAGACAGCACCGGAGTAAAGGTGGAAACCGAGGATACCATCGAAGCAGAGGAAGCTGCAAAGGATGGCAGTGCGGTAAAGCATCAGATGCCTGCAGAAGTAAAGCGCAGCATGGGATTCCTGCTTGCTTCCATTTTCCTGTGGTTTACAGCTTACAATGCAGTAACAACCGCCTTTTCCCGTTATACGAAGGTCGTATGGCACTTAGAAGGCGGCGGATTTGCAGACTGTCTGATGGTCGCAACGATAGCTGCCATTCTAAGCTATGTTCCCATCGGCAATCTGGCAGGAAGGATTGGCAGAAAGAAGACGATTCTTGTGGGAATCGTACTGATGAGCGGCTGCTATTTTGCAGCAATTTTTGCCAATCAGTATCATGCACTGATTAATGTGGCTTTTGCAGTGATCGGTATCGGCTGGGCAGCGATCAATGTCAACTCCTATCCAATGATCGTCGAGATGAGTAAGGGAAGTGATATTGGTAAGTTTACAGGAACCTATTATACCTTTTCCATGGCGGCACAGATTCTGACACCGGTTCTGTCGGGATTCCTGCTCGAGAAGGTTTCCTATAGGACTCTGTTTCCGTATGCATTCGTGTTCTCAGTGCTGGCGTTTATTACAATGATGCAGGTACATCACGGAGATACCAGACCGGATAAGAAGGCAAGCGTTCTGGAACATTTTGATGTGGATGATTAGAGGGAGTTATGTATTGACGGGAGAGAAATTTACATAAGAAATCAGGTAAGAAACAAATGAAAACAATAGTAGTATTAATTTGGTTAAAAGTGATCGTTATGATTCTGGCAGTACTTGTTGTGCTGTATTTGCTAATGCTTATGCCAAGGCTTACGAACCGGCGTGAACGGAAGAAGTTTTTAAATGTGTATTATGCACATCGTGGCCTGCATGATAACGAAACGGATGCCCCGGAAAATTCCATGTCGGCTTTTCGCAGGGCAGTAGAGGCAGGTTATGGAATTGAGCTGGATGTACAGGTGACAAAGGATAAGATCCCGGTAGTCTTCCATGATTTTACGTTGCAGAGGGTCTGCGGACAGGAAGGTAAGGTATGTGACTATACCTATGAAGAGCTGCAGAAGTACCGTTTATGTAAGAGCAGTGAAACGATTCCTCTGTTTGAAGATGTTTTAAAGCTTGTCGCCGGGAAGGTTCCTCTTATTGTGGAGCTGAAGGTAGAGTTTACCGATCTTTCCGTATGTGAAAAGGCAGATGCCCTTTTACGGAGGTACAAAGGGCTGTACTGCATGGAATCCTTTAATCCGCTTGCTGTGTTCTGGTATCGCAGGCATCATAAGGAAGTGGTGCGTGGCCAGCTTGCGGAAGCTTTTTTACGTACCGGGGAATTCAAAGGACCACTGTACTTTATTCTGCAGAACCTGTTACTGAATTTCCTGACGAAGCCGGATTTTGTAGCATATAATCACAAGCATGCAGACGTTTTATCCAGAAAAATCTGCCGTGGTCTTTATGGCAATTTGGCAGCAGCCTGGACGATCAAAAGCCAGCAGGAGTTAGAGGAAGCAAAGAAGCATTTTGATGTGTTTATCTTTGATTCTTTTATTCCAGATTAAAATTGCAGCTATACAGAATAGACAATAATAAACAGAATTATAATGCATAGTAATTGCAATTATGTTATACTGAATTCATTAAGGGGTAACATCAATCTTTGAGGGAAAAGGAGAAGAGATTATGACAAAATGGGTTTACTTATTTAAGGAAGGAAGCGCTGACATGAGAAATCTGCTCGGCGGCAAGGGTGCAAACCTTGCAGAGATGACCAACATTGGCCTTCCTGTACCGCAGGGATTCACAATTACGACAGAAGCCTGCACACAGTACTATGAGGATGGACGCGAGATCAATGAAGAGATCCGTGCACAGATTGATGAGTACATAGGAAAGATGGAAGAGATTACCGGTAAGAAGTTTGGAGATAAGAAGAACCCGCTGCTCGTATCCGTCCGTTCCGGAGCGCGTGCTTCCATGCCGGGAATGATGGACACCATACTCAATCTTGGCCTGAATGAAGAAGTGGTGAATGCCATTGCAGAGATGTCCGGCAATCCCCGTTGGGCATGGGACTGCTACCGGAGATTTATCCAGATGTATTCCGATGTTGTTATGGAGGTCGGCAAGAAGTATTTTGAAGAGCTGATTGATGAAATGAAAGAAAAGCGCGGCGTGAAGCAGGACGTTGAGCTTACGACAGAAGATCTTAAGGAGCTGGCAGCACAGTTTAAGGCAGAATACAAAGAGAAGATCGGTGAGGATTTTCCGGATGATCCGAAGGAGCAGCTCATGGGAGCAATCAAAGCCGTATTCCGTTCCTGGGACAACCCTCGTGCGAATGTGTACCGTCGTGACAACGACATCCCGTATTCCTGGGGAACTGCAGTCAATGTACAGTCCATGGCATTTGGTAATATGGGTGATGATTGCGGTACGGGTGTTGCATTTACCCGTGACCCTGCAACCGGAGAAAAGGGACTCTTTGGTGAATTCTTAACGAATGCACAGGGAGAGGATGTTGTGGCAGGTGTCCGTACTCCGATGAAGATTGCGGAGATGGAGCAGAAGTTCCCGGAAGCGTTCAAACAGTTTACCGAGGTATGCCAGACCCTGGAGAAGCATTACAGAGATATGCAGGATATGGAATTTACCGTAGAGCATGGAAAGCTTTATATGCTACAGACACGTAATGGTAAGAGAACCGCACAGGCTGCACTTAAGATTGCCTGTGATCTTGTAGATGAAGGTATGAGAACAGAGGAAGAGGCCGTTGCCATGATCGATCCCCGTAATCTGGATACCTTATTGCATCCGCAGTTTGATGCTGCTGCATTAAAGGCAGCTACCCCGATTGGAAAGGGACTTGGAGCATCTCCCGGTGCTGCATGCGGTAAGATTGTTTTCTCTGCAGAGGATGCAGAGAACTGGGCAGGCAGGGGTGAGAAGGTTGTTTTAGTCCGTCTTGAAACCTCTCCCGAAGACATTACCGGTATGAAAGTATCTCAGGGAATCCTTACGGTACGTGGCGGTATGACAAGCCATGCAGCCGTTGTTGCCCGTGGCATGGGAACCTGCTGTGTTTCCGGCTGTGGTGACATTGTGATGGATGAAGCCAATAAGACCTTTACCTTAGGCGGAAAGGAATTCCATGAAGGAGATTATCTTTCCATTGATGGCACAACAGGAAAGATTTATGATGGACAGATTAAGACGGTAGATGCAAAGATCGCCGGAGAGTTCGGACGTGTTATGGCATGGGCAGACAAGTATCGTAAGTTAAAGGTTCGTACCAATGCCGATACGCCCCGTGATGCGAGAAGAGCAAGAGAGCTGGGTGCAGAGGGAATCGGACTTTGCCGTACGGAGCATATGTTCTTCGAGGAAGACCGTATTGCTGCATTCCGTGAAATGATCTGTTCCGATACCGTAGAAGAAAGAGAAGCTGCACTCGAAAAGATTCTTCCTTATCAGCAGGGAGACTTCAGAGAGCTTTATGAAGCACTTGAAGGGAATCCGGTAACCATCCGTTTCCTGGATCCTCCGCTTCATGAGTTCGTTCCGACCGAGGAAGCAGATATTGAGAAGCTTGCGAAGGCGAAGAATAAGAGTGTTCATGAAATCAAGGCTATGATCGACAGTCTGCATGAATTTAACCCGATGATGGGACACAGAGGATGCCGTCTGGCAGTTACTTATCCGGAAATTGCCAAGATGCAGACCAAGGCTGTGATCCGTGCAGCAATCGAGGTTAAGAAGTCACATCCGGACTGGAACCTGAAGCCGGAAATTATGATTCCGCTTGTTGGAGATGTAAAGGAATTTGACTTCGTTAAGAAGATCGTTGTAGAAACCGCAGATGCAGAAATCAAGGCAGCGGGAGTCACCATGGAGTACGAAGTAGGTACGATGATTGAGATTCCGCGTGCGGCACTTACCGCAGATGCAATTGCAAAGGATGCAGATTTCTTCTGCTTCGGTACGAATGACCTGACACAGATGACCTATGGATTCTCCCGTGATGATGCGAGCAAGTTCTTAGGTGGATACTATGACACCAAGATCTTTGAATATGATCCGTTTATCAAGCTTGACCAGATTGGTGTTGGTAAGCTGATGGAAATGGCGATTCAGCTTGGCAGGCCGGCTAATCCGAAGCTTCATATCGGTATCTGTGGTGAGCACGGGGGAGATCCTTCTTCCGTAGAATTCTGCCACAGGATCGGTCTGGATTATGTATCCTGCTCACCGTTCCGTGTGCCGATTGCAAGACTGGCAGCAGCACAGGCTGCGATTGCCGAAAAGAGGAATTAGGCAACAATATATTTATTTCTGCAGCTTAACGGTAACGAGAGCAGATGTGCAGGCATTTATGGCTGAACGTCCAGAGTATACAAAAGCGAACAGATTTAAAGATATTGAAGTAAAAGTCTATATATAAAGTTCTGCAAGGGAAAGCATTTATTGCTTTCCCTTGTTTGATGTTTGGGAATAAGCCCTTTTAGTTGGGTTTGTTCCCTTTTTTATTCTAATATCTATAAGGAGGTTCACTATGAACAACACAGCGTTAGGTGCAGAAAACAAAAAGAAACAGACAATCAATTTTATCAGCGAAGCACATGAAAAATTCTACTATGAAAAATTGAAAGAGGTACACAATCAGGATGTGTACCACAAGGCACTTTGCTATTGCCTTGGTATCAATGATGATAGTTTAACAAATCGGAATTTATTGTATTGTTGACAAGAGAGTTATATAATGTGGACATGAAAATTAAAAAATTATAAGGTAGTGTCAAATGATTTATGAAAAAACAGAGTCAAAGAAAAAGGCTCTGATG
>ERZ1026772.1805-NODE-1805-length-10419-cov-5.860479_pt1 | contig 10419 bp, 8 predicted proteins | sample MGYA00380124_ERZ1026772 | MGnify/ENA primary metagenome ERZ1026772 (study PRJEB33269, sample SAMEA4719760) | human gut metagenome | biome: human-associated habitat; feature: organic feature; material: feces | place: Cameroon | collected 2013-10 ...
GCTTGCGCTCAATACGGCTCCCTATGGCGCCTATTTCGCTTGCGCTCAATACGGCTCCCTATGGCGCCTATTTCGCTTGCGCTCAATACGGCGCCCTTTTTACAAGAGTTCAATCCCAGCTCGGGATCAATCCCCCACGCGAGCCACAGTCAATCATTTACGACGATCGAGCCATACGCCATCGTCTGCGACGAATTGACAATTCTACAGCGATCTCACCAACCAACGCTTCGTAAACGTATCTTCTGGGAAGTTTTGGTTGATCTTCTCCGATTTTACATAGTTATCGGTTGTGTGCTTCGTCGCAGCATCGGTCACCCGAATATGCGTGTAAACTTGATGCCCCGAGCCGATATCTTTGAGATCAAATCGCTCCTGCGTCTTCTTCAAGCTCAACGTATCGTCGTAATACTCGATGTAATCCATGAGCAATGTATCGCGCGTAATCTTTACGATGAGCTTCGGATACGGCAAATCGACGCCCTTTTTGAGCTTCAATTCGAACGTATAATGCCCATTATCGTCGAGGCTGATGACCTTTGCGACGGCATAATCTTGCTCGAAATAGATCATCGACATGTCGTCCATCGACCAGTCGGAACCATAGAAGCTCTGACGCTTCGCATGCGTACCAACGCGACGCACTTTGTTCGAATCGGGCAAACGCGCATAGACCTCATCGCGACCTTTCGTCACGACGCCCATGCCGCGCATTTCGGGCGGATCATCAAATCGAACCGATCGCTTCGAACCACGCGTATACGTATCGAACGAATACTTGACGTTCTTGTGCACGCCACCATTGAGCACCATGTCGGTCTTGATCTGCTGATCTTGAAAATAGTTGTGATTCTGATCGCACTTCGCCAAAACCGCCGTCGCTCCTGCAATGTCGTTCACATCTTTCACAGCCGCGCCCTTGGCCGCCACTGGTGCCGCCTTCGCAGGGGCTGACGGAGCCGCCGGAGCTTCTGGCGCAACAGGAGCCGCCGGAGCTTCTGGCGCAGCTGGAGCTGCCGGTGCCGCTGGAACAGTCTCTTGCGCCACAGCCGGCGCACCCAATAGCAACGCGCCCGCTAACACATACGAAATTCGATTCAATTTCATAAAAACCTCTTCTCCATAATCAAAAAATGCGACCAAAATCGCATATCACGCTTCGCTCACGCCCCACACCGCGAGCTCAGACATCGCCCTTAACGACGATCGGCGGGCTTTATTCATTTCTTTTGTCGAGCGACACAACTCGCAATTAGTAGTAGAAGAAAAAGAAAATGTAGGGTACAAGTATGACGTGCAAGTCACAGTGGGGGACTGCGTTTGTTTTTTGGTTGGCTGAAGAGGTTCGATGCATCATCGTTATGGACAGTTTCCGGGGTACACGGTCAGAGAAGCGCTTGATTCACCACGCCATTACGAATGGTATTTGGCGACCGAGATCAGCTCACAGCAGTGGGTGACGATAAAGGCATTGAGCCGTGACTTGTGCAATGTCGCTGAGTTGAAGCTGTTTTTCCAAGATTCGTGTCGACAAGGGGCGCATGTACGCGTCGATGGAATTTTGCCAACGCGCGAAATTGGGATAAGTCGCCAGTTGGGGGTTTATGTCGTTTATCCCTATGCATTTTCGTCGCTAAGCGTCGGAGAAATGCAGGCCATTTCGGCGACGCAGAAGATGCCTTTGATGCCTGCTTTTTGTGCGTCTGTGTTGCTCGATGCCGTTCGGATACTCGACGCAGCTCACCAACAAAATTTGTGCCATTATTCGCTTTTGCCGTCCGACATTTTCTTGTCCGATAAAGGCGAAACATACGTGCAAGGATTCGTCGAGGCCGCGATGCGTCGCAAATTCCGCCTCGATACGGAATTAGGCGAAAAGTTTAGTGCGCCAGAAGTACGCCGTTGTGATGTCGCATCGGTTCAGAGCGATGTATATGCCATTGGTGCGCTTTTGTATCAGGGCATTGTCAACGAGTTGCAACCCGACGAATGGGAACCTTGTTGGATGGGGATGATGGACACGCTCGATCGAGCCCAAATCCCCGGCGATTCGCTAACGACTTTGATGCGCTTCTTCCAACACACACTCGCCGAACGCCCACAACAACGCTACCCAAGCTATGCCGTTTTGGCGCAGGCACTCGAACAATTCATTGCCGAAATCGGCGATTATACGCCGCCCGAAGTGCGCATCGATATGTGGGGAAGCCAGTTCGACCCCTATCCGCCCGTAATGACGAATGAGGCACCGCGCAGCGATGTGATTAGCCTGATTACAGGCGATTTTCCGTCGATTTCGCCCGATCTTTCGACGCCAAATTCGGGCGAGCAAATCGTCGCACGGCTTTCGAACAACCTAAAAAAGGGATCGACGCCAATATCCCATGCACCAAGTTCGAGTAGCAGTTTCGACGATACACTCACATCGAATCCCTACGAAGCGCCCGAAACGCGAGTTTTGCATCGTAGTTCGGCGAGTTTCCGGACGATATCGCCGAATTTGCGCAGCACAATGCCGGCGTCGCCGCTCGAAGTCTTGGCGCGGACGCGATACCAAATTCTCGATCAATTGGGATCGGGAGGCACGGGAACGGTCTATAAAGTGCTCGATACGACGTTGTCGGAAATTTTGGCACTCAAAGTCTTGCGCCCCGAGCTCGTCGCCGATGCATCGTGGTTGCAGAGGTTCAAGCGCGAACTCAAAGTCACGCGCGACCTCGAGCACCCCAATATCTTGCAAGCCTATCACCTGGAACAAATCGATGGGCTCTATTTCTATACGATGCGCTATATCGACGGCAAAAACTTGAGCGAAATCTTGCACGAAGAAGGCGCATCGTTGCCGCTCATGATGAGCCTCAAGATATTGACGCAAATTGCGCAAGCACTCGTCTCTGCCCACGAACGCGGCATCATTCACCGAGACTTAAAACCCGCCAATATCATGATAGAGCGGGAATCGTATCATCCGTTTTTGATGGATTTTGGCATCGCCAGCGCCCCCGATTTGCAGTCGCTCACGATTGCGGGGCAAGGAATTGGAACGCCGTATTATATGGCGCCAGAGCAATCGCGCGGCGAGCCAATTTCAATACTCGTCGACGTGTATTCGTTTGGCGTCATGGCCTATGAATGCTTGACGAAAAAATTGCCATTTACGGGGGCAACGGCAATCGCCATCTATACGGCGCAACAATCGGGCATATTCGTACCACTGACCGAACTCAATCCGAATGTGCCACCGGGGATTGCAAAGACGATCGAGGCATGTATGGCGCCGAAAGCCGCCGATCGCCCAGCAAATATGAGTGCCGTCGTCGATGGGTTGCGTCGATTTTGATCTTCATGGCCATGCGCCAAAACCAGCACTTCGCCCGCTTTGCAAGGCGTGCCGCCAATCGCCCCACGCCAAGCGGAATTCGAGCTTGCGCCATGCAAAGACGCCAGTCGATGAGCGCAAATCGCCAATGTCGACGGCTTTGATCATTCAATGCAATCGATTGAGTCACCTTTTTTACAGAATTGAGTCACCTTTTTTACAGAATTGAGTCACCATATATATAGATAGGAAAGGAATCATGGAAAAGCCCTCAGTTATTTGCGTCGACCTCGACGGCGTTCTCGTCGATCTTCACCATGGACTCGTTCGTTTATTTGGCGACAATCCCGACACTTATACGGAAGCGGATTGGGCAAAAGTGGGCGAATGGGGTCTTTCGATACCCAAAGGCGATTTTTGGGGCACCGTTCGGTCGCAAGGCATGCAATGGTGGATCAACTTGCCCAAATTGCCCTGGGCCGATGAATTGTGGCAAGCCTGCCTCGCGACGGGCGCAACCTGCGTCGTCTTGACGACGCCCGGACCTTTCCCCGAATCGGCATACGGCAAATACGTCTGGGTCAATGAACAACTCAAAACGCGCAATGTACTCATCGGGCAACCCAAAGAAATCTGTGCGCAGCCAGGCACCTGGCTCATCGACGACCGAGCCGGCTACGGCCCTCGCTGGGAATCGCGCGGTGGTCGTCTTCTCTCTCTCAAACGCCCATGGAATCCAAACGGTCTCTCCATCGACGAAATCCTCAAAACACTCGCGGAGGCAAAATAATGGCTATTCTACTCGACGGCAAAGCGACATCGGCTAAACTCCAAGAAGAAATTCGCACTCGCGTGCAAGCTCACTTCACCCCCGAGAATGCTCCTCGACTATGCGTCATATTAGTTGGAGAAAATCCAGCAAGCGCGAGTTATGTTCGAACAAAATGCAAAATGGCCGAAAAACTCGGCTTCCGTCACGAAGTGTATCATTTCGATGCCGACGTCGAACAAAGCGTCGTCGAAGCGCAAATCGACGCCTGCAATGCCGACCCGCAATGCGATGCCGTCTTTGTGCAGTTGCCGCTCCCCAAACACCTCGATGCCGTGGCACTGCCCAACCGCGTGCGCCCCGATAAAGACGCCGATGGCCTCACGCGAGCCGCCATGGGCGCCTTGCTCCTAGGCGAATCGAATTCGTTCCAACCGTGCACGCCCCGCGGCGTCATTCGCCTCTTGCAAGCCTACGACATCGCCCTCGAAGGTCTCGATGCCGTCGTCATCGGTCGCAGCAACATCGTCGGCAAGCCGATTAGCCTCATGCTCCAGCGCCACAATGCAACCGTCACCATGTGCCATACTCGCACACGCGATCTGGCCCAACACGTCGCTCGTGCCGATCTCCTCGTCGTCGCCGCCGGTTCCCCCGAGCTCGTCAAAGGCGATTGGATTAAACCCGGAGCCATCGTCGTCGACTGCGGCTTCACCAAAACACCCGATGGCGTCATACACGGCGATGTCGATTTCGAAGCCGCCGCACAACGCGCCGCCTACATCACTCCCGTCCCCGGTGGCGTCGGCCCCATGACAGTCATCACACTCATGGAACAAACGCTCGAAAGCGCCCTAGCCCATCGCGGCTAATCGAAAGTTTTCAATACGACGCACCAACAAAGTGCTTTTCTCGATCGGCGCGCCCTATTGGCTAAAGCCAATACGGGCCGCGAGCTACGGCTATGTGCTCGGGCCAGGGCCCTTGCGCGCATACGCCTCCGCCGCCGTGCTATGTGCTCGGGCCATGGCCCTTGCGCGCATACGCACGGCCTTTTTTTGACTGTCGTCACAGTCCTATTCTCCTGCTGCGCGTCTACAGTACCCATCTCTATATTTAATGTATTACATTAAATTACACACACCTACATGTAGATATATTATTTTTTCACAAAATGCCGTCGTTTGAATGAATCTAGCGTCTTTTTTGTTGTCATAGCAATGCGATCGCCCTATAAGCGTTGCATCGTGTTTCGGCGCTAAGGCGCCCGTTTTTTTCCAAAAGGAGCATACGAATCATGAGTGAAACTTTTGATCACATTATTATCAATGGACGTCCGGGTGGTGGTAAATCGGAACTTATCGATTTCATTAAGAAGACGCCTCTTGAAAAACGCAAAGAGCTGTTCCACATCGGCGAACTCGCTTTTGAAGATGACTTCGTATGGCTTTGGGAAAAATTCCAAGAAGACGATTTGTGGGAATCGGTCGGTGGCAAGCGCCTCTTCTCGAAAAAACATCCGCTTGGCTATGTCCAATTCGAAGATTGGAATACGCCCAACAATCTCTGCGATTTAGTCGCCGCAAAATTCAACGTGGCCATTCACAATAAATACATGAGCCACCCCGAATTTTACAACGATCACACGCTGTTTATCGAATTTGCCCGTGGCATCGTCGATGGCGGTTACAAACGCGTTTATGACATTTTAGCCGACGACATTCTCAAGCGTTCGGCCATTCTCTATATCAAAGTTTCGTATGCTGAATCGCGCCGCAAAAACGAAGCGCGTTATCAAGAAGCGCTCAAGGGTTCGATTCTTTCGCACTCGTTGCCCGAAGAAAGCCTCGTTCGCTTCAGCGAAGCCGACGACTGGGATGAATTGACGGGCGGTAAAGAATCGGGCTACCTCAATTTGCGCGGCATCGAAGTTCCGTTCGTGACGATGAACAACGAACCCGAACTCAAATCTGGCCCCGAACTCGACGAACGCTATAGCCGTGCTTTGTCGTTGCTCAAAGGCTTGGCCAAGTAATTTGGCATTGGCCCGAGCGCAACCGCATCGATCAGCCCTCCCACCGCGGAGGGTTTTTTTTTTTTTTTTAATCCGCATCACATACTAACCCCCTCGCCCGTGTTTGTTCCACGCTACTGCTCATTCCACATAGGTCGTGCACGATGATATCTGTTAAAGCCAATTCTACCCTATCGATAATCTTATTCTTTGCGCTTTTGTCGACGTCGTGCGCCAGCGCTCCCGCCCCCCTAGCTTCGAATGATATTCAATCAGAAGCCACATCAACCGAATCGAATTCGGATTCGCTTCGCGATAGCGAAAACTTACTCATTCCGAGCGATAGCAAACGATCGCCCAATGGTTACGCCTATCGCGTCATCGAACAGGGAACCGATCAGAGCCCGAGCTATCGCGACGCCGTTAGAGTTCGCTTGCGCTTGCGCAATCTCGAGGGCGAAACGATCGAAGAAGGCGAGCGGATACTGTCGATCGCGCATTCGACGCCACTATTAGAAGAAATCTTGCCGCTCATGCACATTGGCGAAACGATGAGAGTTTGGGGCGATAACCGCGATATTTGGGAGATCGAGATGATCGCCATCGACGATACGTTCAAAGCGCCCGACGATATCGCCCAACCTGCCGGCGATGCAAAACCGGTCGAAGACTTCCCCGACGTCGCCTGCAAAGTCATCGATAGCGGGTCGGGAGAGGCGATTTCGTCGGGCGACGCCGTGCGCATACACATATCGAGATGGGAGCCAAACGGCGCCATTATCGAGAGCTCAAAACTCGGGCGCGGCATGGTCTATATCCTCAATGATCAGAGCGCCGCCACCGATCCGCTTCATACGCGAATCCTCGAAACTCTTGCTCCAGGCGCCCACATCCGCCTTTGGATCCCAGCACAACGCGCCCATCTGCCTTTCGACATCGTCGAAGATCTCTTCGTCGTCGAAAAGCTCACCGATCTCAAGTTTCCATCGTTCCCCGAGCCTGGCCATGCCGAAATCGTCGATCTGCGCGATGGCGTAAAAATCGCATTCGAGCACAAAACTGCTACAGAAAAGCTCAAAGACGGAGATTCGATCAAAGTCGATATGACGTGTTGGAATGCCGACACCGGCGATATCGTCGAAGCGAGTTATTGGCATGCCGAACCCGAAACGATGGATATCGGATCCCCCTTGGGGATCTATTTCGATATCATGACGCAACTCGGCATCGGCGATACGGCACTCGCTCGGATTCCCAAAGAAACTCTCCCAGCCACCGTCGGCATGCCTCTGATCTGCCGCATCCGCGCCATCGAAAAATTATAAAAGCTATCATCGACGCGCCCACCATACGCGAGTATTCTGTTGGATACTCTCGAAACCGCCCGGACGGGCGGCCTTTCTATTGGAAACTCTCGGAAACCCCTAACGGGGTTTTATATGGATTGGGGTATCTTTTTCCCCCCGGCGTTGCCGGGGGCTACTCGCGCAAACCCCTAACGGGGTTTATGTGGATTGGGGTTTATTATATCCCCAGTCATGATGTTTCAACGGAAAAGTAAATGCGGTAGCCCTGTTCTGTTGGATACTCTCGAAACCCGCCCCGACGGGCGGGCTTTCTATTTGAGTTCGTAGATCTCTTGCGCATCGATGGGGGGCTCGGGTTCGACGATTTCCGACATGAAGTTGAGACTGCCATTGCGATAAGTCAAGACATAGCTGATATACATCGGCGGAGTAGCCGAATTGGCACTGAACCAAGTCAGAACCATGTCTTCGCCAGCGATGCGCAACGTCGGACGCGCGACGATCTCGGGATGCGAATCGCCTTCGACGGGAATGTAGATTTCGCTATTCTCGGCCGCCACAGCCGCCGAAAACCGAGCCATATTGTCGACGAAATCGGACGTGGCAAGTGCCCGGTTTTGTGTAAAGCGTTGATAAATGGCGCGATAAAAGCCGATGACTTCGCGCCAGCCGTCGCGCGAAACGAGGCGATGATTTGCCAAGTCGACGACATAGGCATGTCGCAACAAGACGATCGATGCATCGCCATTCGACGTATCGTCGACGTCGACTCTCACGACGACCCAATCGCCCAATCGAATGGCATGCTTGACGAGGAGTTGTGCGTTTTCGCCACTATTCCATCGGAGCAAGGCGAAGGCATCGTCGTAGCACTGTTTGGCATCTTGAGCCGTATCGTCCATGGCATCGACCCAAGCATCGGCGATTTTTGGCTCGACGAGCTGCGTGCCATCTTCGATGACGTCGAGAGCTTGTCCTATCGGTGCTTCGGGGGCTTCGGGCGCACTCGCTGGGGGTTCGTCGCTCGTTGGAGATCGTTTACATCCGACAAAACACAGGGCGATGAACGATATCATATATACGATTGAAATGCGCCTTTTCATCATATAACCTTTGTGAATTGATATATAAAACCATATATATATAATAATATATATAGTTATATATCGGGCGTAGCATCGACCCGATCGAGATATATCGCGATCGGCATCGGTGCGATCGTACCATAGATGCGCATCGATTGCCTAATCTTTACGATCAACAATCGACCTGCGATCGATCGTTTAATCTATATCAATAACGAGCGCACCACAAATGCGATCGGCGTTGCATTAAAAAGCGAGAACACCACAAATGCGATCGGCGTTGCATTAAAAAGCGAGCGCACCGCAGATGCGCCCGCCATGCGCATTAAAAAAGCGAGCGCACCGCAGGTGCGCTCGCTCTATTCATCAGATCGACAATGAGCTAGAAATATAGCTTATTGAACGGTAACCGTGATGTCTTTTGCATTGGGAACGTTGGCAACTTTGGTGTCGCCCAGTTTGCTCCCATCGACAACAGCTCCAGAATCGGAACAGATAACGGCATTAGCGGTCTTCAATCCTTCTACGCTCGCATCTTGAACGACGACGACGCATTTATATGCACCATTGTCGGCAGCCGTATAAGCTTTCGTATAAGACGTGACAACGCCATCAACTGCTTCTGCGACAAACTCTTTGCCAGCACTAATCATCGAACCATACGTCTTGTCGGCATCGGCTTTTTCGCACAAAACAGCACCTTTAACCGTAGTTTCTGCATTTTCAGTCACGACGGTAACTTTGCCCATGATCTTGTTCTTGTTCTCGCCATCTGCTGTCACGAAGGAGATTCCATCGACTTTGCACGATTTGATGCCGTTGATTGCACCGGCATCAGTGCCACCATCGCCGACTTTAGTGCACCCTTCGCCCTTAACGGCTAAGCAACCTGTTCCACATTGCGTCGGCGTACCCGTATATCCACCTTCTTTGTGGACGTCATCACACGTCGCAGGTCGCACTGTATCGCCATCTTTGAACATGACGACGCCACCGATGATTTCACACTTCTCGCCTTCGTCCCAGTGACCATCTTGACATGTAGAGTTCGCAACTTCACATGTACCCTTTTTATAAGCCAAGCAATCGTCGGAACAGCCAGGCTTGCCGCCATCTTTTGCTACCGTTCCTGCGGGATAGGTCTTCGGATCCATTCCGAAGAACTGCTGGCAAGTAATTTCCTTGCCCGTGGCAAAGATGGCATTACCACTCTTGTCGATATCGCAGATTTCTTTGTCATCCAACGCTTTGTTTCTGCATGTGGCAGGCTTCGCTTTATCTTCGCATTTGCCATCTTTGCAGAATTGATCTGCGCCACATTCTTCTGTTTTTGTGCAAGCCTTTGCATCGGCAGCAGCAATGCATTTGCCTTCGCTACAAATGGGCTTGTCGGTGGAGCAGTTAATCGATTTGTAGCACTCCTTCGTCGTGTCTCCGCCCGTCGTCTTTGCTTTGCATTCGAGCTTGTCATCGGCGCCTTTTTGGCACGTCTTACCTTCACCACAATCTGCGCCTTCTGTTTTATCTTTGCACGCATTGGTGTCGGTCGCATTTGCTTTGCATTCGAGCTTGTCATCGGCGCCTTTTTGGCATGTCTTACCTTCACCACAAGCTGCGCCTTCTGTTTTATCTTTGCACGCATTGGTATCGGTTGGTGTTTCGGCGACGCATTTGCCAGCCGTGCAAACGGGTTTTGCTTTGTCTTTGCAATCGGTGCTGACTTTGCACTCCGTCTTCGCTTCGTCGCTGCTGTCGTCGTCATCCGAGCAAGCTTGGAATCCGAGTCCGAGACCCAAAACGAGTGAAGCAGCCAAAATAAAACGTTTGTCCAATTTCATGTTTACCTCCAAAAAAAAATGACCATCTGCGGTCCAGGGCTACCGCATTTAAAAATTCTCTTGACTGTGGTAAAAGGCTTTGACTCA